>VFQN01000104.1_pt1 | contig 181854 bp, 145 predicted proteins | sample 3512371 | NCBI WGS metagenome assembly VFQN01 (sample SAMN10412370, study PRJNA504923) | tailings metagenome | isolation source: Replicate 2 from Balatoc abandoned mine | place: Philippines: Itogon, Benguet | collected 2017-08-28
CCGACCTGCATTTCGACCCAGAAAAATTCAAAGAACTTAATGTGACATAGTAGAGTTACTTGATGAGTCAATTAATCTATTTAAAAATTGAATCAAACAGGCAGCACAATTGAATCAAAACAAGTTTTAATTGAATCAGAATTGAATCAAATCCGATGAATTGAATCAGCTAGCGCGTTCACTCTTTCAACAACTCCGGGTTTACCAGCCGGATCATCGCACTGCTTTGCTCATTGGCGAACAAACGGGCTTCATATCTCTTGTCACCCACAATCGCTACCATAAAGGAAGTGTTTGGAGGGATGCTTCCCAGGTTCTCGGCTACCATTACCAGCTCATTGTCCGCCTGCAGATCAGCCGCATTGATCTTAATCGTATAAGCCTCCTCCGTTAACCGGATATTTTTAAATAACAACCTGCCATTCAGAAAAAGTGCGATGGAGTCACCATCCACCTGGGCATTGTCATAAAAACGTAGCTCAATTGTCTTGGCCGTGATAGGAATCACCGTTTGTAGGACATTCTTACGGGTTGTGAATTTCTTCTCCACCACATCTATGGGTGCAGTTGCCACTGGAGCAGGAGCAGGTGTGGTTGCAACAGGAGCAGGAGTAGGGTTTGCAGCACCCGGCTCGGGAGCACTTACAGCAGGCGGAGGATTGCTCTTACCCGGAGCAACTATCACCATCACCGGTTTCATATTCTTCTCCTCAGGAAAATTCACTTTCGCCGTGATCTGCGAAATACTATCAATTAAGATCGGATCATTGCCTCCCACGAAGTAATTGTCAATGATGAAATCCCACTCATCATTGAAGATAGGTTTGGACATCTTCTGGAGATGAACTTCCCCATTTTTGCTGTTTTGTTTATCGCGACTGGAACTGGTGCCATCGAGGTACATTTCCTCGCCACCCGGACAATTAAAATCCGCTACCATCATCTGTGCGCCGGCATCAGGTCGAAGTTGCATGATGCCTCCAGTGCCGTAATCATCCAGCAGCATCTCATCCCACCAGATCACTGAATTGGTATTGGGATCAAAATGCCCCCGTAAACTGTATCGTTTGTACTTGTTCTTCTTCTGGTAATAATAGGCAACTCCCACTAACTCATCTCCCGATTTCACAATCTTCACTTCCGCCTGCTGCCCTTTGATCTTGCCCCTCCACACACCCGTAATGGTTTGCGCACGGGCGCTGAAGGATACAGCTATAAACAATAGACTGAGCAATAAAAAAGGGCGGCGACTAATTCCGGAGGAGTTCTTCATGTTGGATTGTTTCACGCTCCAAACTAACGAAGGAATCCCCCAAAATCGTTCGCCACCCCTTATTTTTATCTTTCCCTTAAGGAAATCCACCTTTCTCACGTCTCACATCTCACATCTCACGTCTGACGTCTGACGTCTCACCTCTTAAAATGCCTTCTTTTCATTGATCGTCTTCAACATCTCCTTCACCGCCGCCTCTATCTGTGCATCTTTCCCATTCAGGAAATCTTCATAGGAAAGCGGTACCCGAATATCCGGTTCTAGTTGCAAATTCTCGGTAGGTCTTCCTTCCTTGCCAATCGTTGCAACCATAGGAATGCCAAATACAATAGTCGGATCAATCTGTGTCTCCCACCATACCGCTGTTCCTGTTCCCGGAACCGGCATGCCGATCAGTTTACCTACGCCCTGCTGCTTGTACACATAGGGGAAGATAAAGGCATCGGAATAGTTGCCCTCACTCATTACCACACAACTGGGTTTGCTCCACCTGCCTGCAGGCTCACCATCTTTCAGGCGATTGCCCTGTGGCGCGAAATCCAGGTAGCGTTTGGCACTCAGGAAAGTCAGCAGGTCGTCGTGCAACCAGCCACCCCCATTAAAGCGGGTATCCACAATCAATGCTTCTTTGTCGCCATTCTTACCCAGCACTGCATCAAAAGTGTTTCTGAAACTGCCATCGTTCATGCCCTGCACATGCACATAGCCCACTTTACCTCCACTGAGTTTGTTCACCATCGCATCCATCTTCTTCACCCAGCGTTTGTACATCAGCGATGTCTCTTCCTGGAAGCTGATCGGTTTTGTGGATTCCTCCCAGCGTTTGCCGGTTGCAGGATCATACAAACTGAGCAAGGTATTCTTCTCTGCTTTGCGATTCAGTAAAGCTGTCCAGTCGTTCTCCTGGCTGATGGCCACGCCATCAATCTTTTCGATCACCACACCCGCTTTCACTTTACTTTCTGCACGATCCAGTGGTCCGCCTTCTATCACCTCCGTTACGATCAGGCCATTGCCACCCTTGCTTTCATCATAGAGCAGGCCGAGTGCTGCAGTGGCATCGGGATTCTGCATTTGCGGACTATAACGTCCTCCTGTATGCGAAGCATTCAGTTCGCCCAATAGTTCACTCAGCATCTCCTGGAAATCGTAGTTGTTGCTGATATGGGGCAGGAAACGCGCATAGTCTTTTTTCAGTCCCTCCCAATCAATGCCATGTATCTTGGGATCATAGAATTTCTTCTGCACCTGTCTCCAGGCATGCTCAAATATATATTCACGTTCTGCTGCGGCATTTAAGACCATTTCGCCATCAATCGCAACAGGGGATATTTTACCCGCTTCATCTATCTTCACCAATGCACCGCGATTGGTTACAAACAGACTCTTACCATCCTTGCTCATCTGGATACCGCTGGGTGTACCTCCCAGCTTGGCCAGTATCTTGGTTTCTTTGGTACGCGGTTCTGTTACCCAAAGATCATAGCCTTTCTCAAAAGCCGCCAGGTAATAAATCTTCGAAGCATCCTTGTTCACTGCATAATCTGCAATAGAACTGGAATTAATGGTGAGCCTTGCCACCCTGTTCTCCAAATTCTCCAACAAGGGTGTCCACTTCGGTTTTTCCTCTTCAGGCGCCTTCACCTCCTTCTTCCCTTTCTTCCCTTCTCCCTTTCCTCCCTTCTCCATTACCCCCTCTTCCTTTTTTCCCTCTTCCTTTCCTCCATTCTTCCTCTCCTCCGCCAACGCATACTCTTCCTTACTCAACTTAAACTTATCATAGAGGTCCTGGTCTAAAAACCCTGCATATATATCCACTTCCCTGCTGCCCTGCATGGCCAGTGATTTCCGGCCTTCCTTGGAACTGGTCCAGAACACTGCTTTACCATCCATGCCCCATTTGGAATTACCCTGACCAAAGCCACTCTTGATCGGATGCTGAATACCTCCGCTGCCATCGGCCTTGATCATGGCCATGTTATCTGAAAACATTTTGCCATCACTGTCATCACTGATGATCCACTGACCATCGGGACTCCAGTTGAAATCCCAATCCCCATCGGAATAGGAATAATTATGCCCGGTGGGCAGGAGTGTGCGGGTTTTCTTAGTGGCAAGATTATATACTTTCAACTGATTACGCTCTGCTACATATGCGATTTCCTTTCCATCCGGAGAAAACTTCGGCTGGTATTCTTCTTCAGCAGTAGCAATCAGGGGAGTTTCATTAATGACGGTTGCTGCATAGAAATAAGGCTCTTCCGCACGTGCAATGGTTGCCTGGTAAATATCCCAGTTATCATTACGCTCGGCAGCATACACCAATGTTTTGCCATCCGGACTCCATTGAACCATTCTTTCCTGCTCTGGTGTATTGGTAATACGCTTGGTCTGTTTGCCTTCCACACTGGTTACAAATATTTCGCCACGCGTTACAAAAGCGATTTCTTTTCCATTGGGAGATAAGGCAAATTGCGTAACGTTTCCATTGATGGATACATTCTTTGTTACACCAGCCCTGCCATCATTAAATATTTGAACAGCTAACTTCTTCGGTTGCTCACCCTCTTTCAACGTATAGATCTCACCGTTGTAGGTATAACAGAGGGTATTGTCATTACTCGCAGTTAAATGCCGCACCGGGTGGCGATCCAGTTTGGTCAGCTGTTGTTCCGCTATCCGGTTTAATACAGGTGCCTTATAAATATTCTGGGTGCCGTTTTTCTCACTCAGGTAATAGATGAACTGATCATCGCCGCTGAATACCGGCTCCCGATCCTCTCCTTTATAACCAGAGATTTTGCGAAAGGTGTTGGTGGCTGTTTCCATCACCCAGATATCGCGGGTAACAGATGAGTTGTGGTGCTTACGCCAGGCATCTTCGTATCCCTTGCGATCCTGGAATACGATCTGAGTACCTTTGCTGTTATAGCGTGCAATATCCATTCCGGCTGAGCTGAGCAGGATATTACGTCCACCTGTAACCGAAACGCTGTATAAATTCTGAAATAAACGCGGACTGTAAAAGCGAATATTCTCTGTAGGAATATTCCTCGCGCTTCCAAAGATCACCTGTTTGTTATCAGGAGAAAAATCAAACGGAAAGTCAGGTGAACTGTGATGGGTTAAACGCACGGGTGCACCACCTGTTGCAGGCATTACAAATACATCAAAGTTGCCATAACGGTCAGATGCAAACGCAACGCTCTTGCCATCTCTGCTCCAAACCGGCATCATATCCTGTGACTCGTGAATGGTGAGGGGGATGGCAACCCCGCCGGTTGCATCCACGCGATAGATATCACCCTTGTAACCAAAGGCAATGGTTTTGCCATCCGGACTAATACTGGGATACCGCATCCAAAGCGGATTTTCCTGGGCCTGCAAGCCTGTGCCGAGCAGGCAGACCAACATAGCCTTATACATGTGTTTCATACTACAGCTGTTTAGAGCATTAAAGTTAAGGATGGATCAATTGCACGCGCCCCATGTTTAAACAAAGCGATTTCAATTGCCCCGATTGATTGAATTTTAATACAAATGATTTTGATATGGCAACACCTGGAATGGTATTAATCGATGCCCTGAGGAAAACAGCTTCCAATCTAAGGAACGGTGCTTATTATGCCTGGGGCCATCATGGCGGATGCAATTGCGGTAACCTGCTGCAGGTGGTTACGCAACTCAGCAAGGAGGAGATCCTTCAGTACGCGCATACGGGAGTAGGAGAGTGGACGGAAATTGCGGAGGAGTATTGCTCAGTAACCAGTGTGCCACTGGGCCTCATGATGACCAAGTTGCAGGAGATCGGGCTCACCCCCACGGATATTCATAATATAGAATACCTGGAAGACCGCGACGTGCTGAATGCCCTGCCTGGTGGGTTTCGCTGGCTGAAACGCAACCAGCGGGAAGATGTGATCCTCTATTTTGAAGCCTTCGCCAACCTGCTGGAAGAAAAGCTATTGCAACTAGTTACGGTGGAAGCACTATTAAAGGAGTCTATGAACACCCAGGCTCAGGAGGCGCTGACCACCTGAACCTCCATATAATGTGTCTCGGGCACAATGGGCAGTTGGCGGATGAGTTGAAACAAGAGCGCAGTGGCCGCCTGCCCCATTTCATACCCCGAAGTGCGCACATAAGGAAATTCAAAAGGCAGGTACCGGGGGAGTTCTCCATCGCTGATAGCAGCCAGTTGGAGCTCCTCTGGAATCCGTACCTTATTCTTATATAAAACAGGCAGGATGCCCGAAAGGAGTTCATCACTCATTACAAAAAGTCCGGCTGGGCGGGCCAGAGAATCCCAGGCTTTCAGTAATTGATCACCTGCTTCTTTTGGATTGTCGGTAATCACGCGTTGCACAAAATCCTCTGGCCAATTGTGTTGGCGCAGTGTTTCATTAAACCCTTCCAGCCGATCTTCGGTAATTGATAACCGGGTATCGGCAAACACCCCCATGATACGCGATCCTGCTGGCAGTGGGGCAATTAATCGCTCTACAGCCAGGGAAGCAGCTTCCTTACCAGGAATTACCACCTGGTGGGCCAGGGAGTTTTGAACAACCTTGTCGAAAAATACAATCGGAACTCCGGCAGCCATCAGCTCCTGGAAATGTTCGATATCGTGGCTCTGACGGGAAAGGGATACCAGTACGCCATCCACCCCCATATTGGCGCAGATCTCGGCGTTCTCAATTTCCCGGTCGAGACTGTCATTGGAGTGGAGCACCAATAAGTTATAGCCTTTGGCATGGGTAGCTTCCTCTACTGCTTTGATAAGGGAGGGGAAGAAAAAAGAGGCGATTTCCGGGATAATGAGGCCAATGGTGTGGCTACTACCCCGGCGGAGGTTGATCGCCATCAGATTTGGTTTGTAGCCCATTTTTTCGGCCAGTTGCTTGATTTCCTGGCGCAGGGAAGCACTTACATCGGGGTGGTTGCGGAGGGCCCTGGAAACCGTGGAGGGGTTGATGTTCAGCTTTCTGGCAATATCTTTTATTGTAATACGTGCCACAAAAATGTTATTATTTGAAAAAACTAGTTAATTTTAACTCAATATGTATTTTTTACACAACAAACGTTTGCGAAACCGTTTGCAGGTTAAAAGGTAAAAAAACATTGATAAAAAGTTGGAATTTGATTGCTATTGGGTTGTGAATGCCTTGATAAAAAGTTTAAGCAGCGTTTCAACATGGAGGATTGCCTATAAAAGACCGGGGTTGTGCCCGGAATTTTGGGGGTGGGGTTTAAAAAGTTTTATATCGAAATCAATATAAAAACCGTCACGAAAACCAAAACACAACAATTATGACTGTTGCATTGCCACGCTGGGTAAGAGGTCTCTCTATCCTCTTGCTTTGTATGTTCCTCGGCTCCTCAATTCAGGCCCAGGAAAGAGTTATTACAGGAAAAATCACCGATTCAAAAGAAGGGACGCCAATTATTGGGGCTACGGTTACCGTAAAAGGAACAACCATTGCAACCTCTACTGAGCCAGATGGTACCTTTCGTTTGGGTGGTGTGCCAGCCGATGCCAAAACACTGGTAATTACTTCGGTTGGATTTGCTACAAGAGAAGTAGCGATTACAGGTTCTGAAATTTCAGTTGCTCTTACTTCCTCTGACGCTGCTTTAAGTGAAGTAGTTGTAGTAGGTTATGGAACAGCTCGTAAAAAAGACCTGACAGGTTCTGTTGCCCAGGTAAAGGAAAAGGATTTCAACCAGGGTATCATAAACGCTCCGGATCAGTTGATCCAGGGTAAGGTAGCTGGTGTTCAGGTACTGAACAACAGTGGTCAGCCAGGCGGACAAACTTCTGTACGAATTCGGGGTAACTCCTCTGTTCGTGCTGGTGGTCAGCCTCTGTATGTAGTGGATGGAGTTCCCCTGGATGGTCGTTCTGCACGTCCGGGTTTGGATGCCCGTGGCTTGGGTGCTTCTCCGGATGCGAACCCCCTGAACTTTTTGAACCCTGCTGATATCGCAAGTATGGACGTATTGAAAGACGCGTCTGCAACTGCGATCTATGGTTCAAGAGGTGCCAATGGTGTTGTTTTGATCACCACCAAAAGAGGTAAGAGCGGTGCTCCTAAAATTGATGTAGGTACTCAGGTTGGTTTCAGTGAAATTCTGAAAAAACTGGAAGTGTTATCTGCAAGTGAATACAGAGATGCCCTTTCTACATATAATATTAGTGGTAGCGACTGGGGTGGTAATGTGGATGCGATGGATGCCATCACCCGCAAAGGCCTTTTCCAGAACTACAATGTGAGTGCAAGCGGTGGTAATGAAAATGCCCGTTTGCGTTTGTCTATGGGTTATTACGATCAGGAAGGTATCATCATCAAGTCTGGTATGAAAAAATATACGGCCAACCTGAATGGTAACTTCAAATTCCTGGAAAGCAAAAAACTCGGATTGGATATCAACGTGATTACTTCACAAGTGGTGGAAGATATCGCACCTGTTGCTACCAACTCCGGTTTTGAAGGAAGTTTGATTGGTCAGGCACTGCAGTGGAACCCAACCCGTCCGCTTCGCAATCCTGATGGCAGCCTGAATATCAAAGGCGGTGGTTTCCCGAATGCCAACATCAACCCATTGGCGGCATCTGAAGCCTATTCTGATAATTCCAAAACCACCAATGTACTGGCGAGTGTATCTCCCTACTTCAAGTTCAATGATCACCTGGAATACCGCATGTTGATGAGTTTGAACTATGGTACCGGTGTTCGTAGAACAGAGATTGCCCGCTGGATCAATATTCCGGGTGTTGAAAACCTCGGATGGGGTAATGTTCAGAACAATGAACTGACTACCCAGCAGATTACACACACATTGAACTATAACAAGCAATTAACCGATGCCTTATATTTCTCCGGTACGCTGGGTTATGAATACATAAAATTCCAAAACAAAGGATTTGGTGCAGGAGCAGAAGGATTTACTTCCTCTGCGATTCCTTACACTAACTATCTGCAGGGTTCTAACCAGGCCAACCGTGGTATTGGTTCTTTTGCAGATCCTTCCTCTGAATTGCAATCTTTCTTTGGTCGCGTGAATGTTAACTGGTTGGATAAATACCTGTTAACTGCTACTTTCCGTGCAGATGGTTCCAACAAATTCGGTTCGAACAACCGTTATGGTTATTTCCCCTCACTGGCTGCTGCCTGGAATATCTCGAATGAAGAGTTCATGAAAGGAAGTACTTTCTTTGATAACCTGAAACTCAGAGTAGGTTGGGGTGTAGTAGGTAACCAGGAATTCCCTGCTGGTGCAGCACAGGATCGTTACGCATACACTGGTGCCAATGGTGCTTTTGCCCTGATCAACGTAGCTAACCCTGATTTGAGATGGGAAAGATCTGAGACCTTCAACTTCGGTTTGGATTACTCAGTTATGAAAGGCAGACTGTCTGGTTCTGTTGAATACTTCATCAAGAATACCACTGACCTGCTTTTCAACTTTGAAGCCAAGCCGCCTGCACCTGCTTCCCGTTACTGGGTAAACCTGCCGGGTGAAGTAATCAACTCAGGTCTGGAATTCACATTGAACTGGGCTGCTATTGAGAAAAAAGACTTCCAGTGGAACGTAGGCATCTTTGCTTCCTTCCTGAAGAATGAACTGAAGAATTATGATGGTCCGGCTGTACTCACTGGTGCTATCAATGGTCAGGGTCTGACTGGTGCCTTCGCACAGCGTATGGCAAATGGTCAGCCTTTGAACGCTTTCTTCATGGGTCGTTTCCTGGGAATCGACAGAGATGGTGCTGCACAGTTTGAGGGTGGTGATCCCAACAACAATGCCAACCGTTTCTTTGTAGGTAATCCAAACCCAACCACCCTGCTCGGTTTCAGTACTACGCTTGCTTACAAAAAGCTTAGCCTGAACATGAACATGAATGGTGCTTTCGGTCACGATATCTATAACAACACAACCCAGGCTACCCTCGCAATCGGTAACCTGAATAATAACCGGAACATTGCGAAAACAGTTTTCAATACTAATTTGTTAGAAAGTACTGCAAACTCTCAGCCCGTTTCAACCCGTTACCTGGAAAAAGGTGATTATTTCAAAATGGCCAACATGACACTGTCCTACTTTATTGGGGACATTGGCAAGAACTTTAAAGGGGTTAACGTATACCTGACTGGTCAGAACCTGTTTATCCTGACCAACTACAGTGGATTCGATCCCGAAGTGAACACTCCGAAACCAGTTGATGGTGTTCCTTCCTTCGGTATTGAGTACACCCCTTACCCTTCTGCCAGAACATATATGATTGGACTTAGTGTATCACTTTAATTCTTAAATAACTATTTAATATGAGATCTATAATTATTGCAGCAACCTGTTGGATGGGCGTGGGCCTGCTTACGGGTTGTACCAAACTGGATGAAAAACTCAATGCGGAATTAACGCTTGAGGAGGCGCAGGAAATTGCAGATATCAACGGTTTGCTAAGAGGCTGCTACAACTCATTCCGTGGACCCTTCCAGGATCAAACCGGGGTATTTGCCCTTCAGGATATGTCATCTGATGACTGTATCGGACCTACACGTGGCGGTGACTGGGATGATAATGGTGTATGGCGCGTACTGCATACCCACACCTGGGATGCTGAAAACCAGCGTATCCGCGACAACTTCAACAACCTGCTGCAGATTGTGTTTAACACAACCAACCTGTTGACGTTTAGTCCGCCCGCGGATGCTGCTGCACAGGCACTTGCTCTGCGTGCTTATGCCATGTTCTATGTACTGGACCTTTACAACCAGGTTCCTGTACGTGAACCAGGTGAAAACCTGCTGCAGGATCCCCAGGTACTGGTGGGTTCAGAAGCATTGGATAAAATCATCGAAGATCTGGAATCAGCTCAGGCTGATCTTAGTGAAACCGCTGCTCCAACTCAGGCTACCAAGTGGATGGCTAAAACCATGCTCGCGAAAGCCTACCTGAATAGGGGTGTATACGCCAATCGCCTGGCTCCAACTTTTGAAGCAGCTGATATGGATCGCGTGATTGCACTTTGTGATGAGGTGATCAACAGTGGTAAATTCCAGATCGAAGACGACTTCTTCAGAAACTTCATTCCAACCAATACAGAATCATCTAAAGAAATCATTTTTGCCAATAAAAATGATATCGGTGATGGTGGTAACGTACGTTTCCATTTCTATTGCGGAACTCACTATAACCAAACTCCTAGTGGATGGAATGGTTTCACTACACTGGCTAACTTCTACGACAAGTTTGAAGCAGGCGATCAGCGCCGGGGAAGAGAATATCCTGGCTTTACCGATGTAACTGGTATGCGCGTTGGTTTCCTGATTGGTCAACAGTTTGATGAGGATGGTGTTGCCCTGAAAGATCGTTCCGGTAATAACCTGGTGTTCACCCGTGATATTGCTCCGGTTATCAGTGGACAGGTTGAAACTCCTGGTATCCGCGTAGTTAAGTATGTTCCCAATATGACAGATGATATCGCCGGTACAGCAAACAATGACTATGTGCTCTTGCGCTATTCTGATGTATTGCTGATGAAAGCAGAAGCCCTGTTCAGAAAAGGAAATACAGAAGATGCATTGGATATCGTGAATGAACTGCGCGATAAAAGAGATGCTACCCAACTGACTTCTCTGACTGCTGATATCCTGCTGGATGAAAGAGGTCGCGAGTTCTACTGGGAAAGCTGGAGAAGACATGATCTGATCCGTTTTGGTAAATTCCTGGCACCTTATGGTCCTACCAAGCCTGGTACCTCAGACAACAAATACATTCTGTTCCCGATTCCTTCCAACGCCCTGGCGGTGAATCCGAATCTGACACAGAATCCTGGCTATTAATTTGGTTTTATCTCTTAAAAAAAATGGTCATTTGTATAAATGGCCATTTTTTTATTTAGTTTGAAGCATGAAGCATTTGATTCGATATGCAGTGGGTGGATTGATTGGGTTGATGAGTTGTACTGGTGATGCCTCCAGGGAGCCAACCCGCTTCTCCCTGATGAAAAACTCCGGAGTAGAATTTACCAATACCGTAACCGGGGATGAACTCTTTAATATCTTCTCCTATCGCAATTATTATAACGGTGGTGGATGTGGTATTGGCGATATCAATAATGATGGATTGCCGGATCTGTTTTTTACCGCCAATATGGGCGAGAATAAACTCTTTCTCAATAAAGGCAATTTCCAGTTTGAAGACATTTCTGCTGCAGCCGGTATTGAAGAAGCGGATAAATGGAGTACCGGTGTAGTATTCGTAGACATCAACAACGATGGCTGGCTGGATATTTATGTCTGTAATGCCGGCTATAAAAAAGGTATGATCCAGGACAATGCCCTTTTCATCAACAACAAGGACCTCACGTTTACTGAGAAGGCAAAAGAATATGGGCTCGCTGATGCAGGATATACCACCCATGCCGCTTTTTTTGATTATGATCTCGACGGCGACCTGGATGCTTATATCCTCAATAATAGTTTTATCCCGGTTAATACATTAAACTATGCGAATAAGCGTGACCTGCGTGCGAAAGACTGGCCGGTGGCAGATTTTCTGAAAGGAGGCGGTGATCGTTTACTGCGAAATGACAATGGCCGCTTTGTGGATGTTAGTGAGGAGGCCAATATTTATGGCAGCCTGATTGGTTTTGGTCTGGGTGTTACGGTGGGTGATGTCAATCGTGATGGATATCCCGATATTTATGTGTCCAACGATTTTTTTGAACGCGATTATCTCTATATCAACCAGCAGAATGGCCGGTTTGAAGAAAAACTCGAAGATTATATGCAACATATCAGTCACTCTTCCATGGGTGCTGATATGGGTGATCTGAATAATGATGGACTCCCGGATATTTTTGTAACCGAAATGTTACCGGATGATGATAAACGACTTAAGACTACTACAACATTTGAACATACAGATATTCAACGATTAAAGCAGCGCTCCGGATTTTATAATCAGTTTCTCCAGAATACACTGCAGCTGAATTCAGGGTATGGGGTCTTTATGGAAACTGCCTTTTTCAGTGGAGTAGCTGCCTCCGATTGGAGCTGGGGCGGATTGATCTTTGATGCAGACAACGATGGTCGCAATGATATCTTTGTTTGCAATGGCATCTATCAGGATGTGACCGACCAGGATTTTATTGACTTCTTTGCAAATGATGTGATTCAGAATATGGTGCTCACGGGCAGAAAGGAAGAAGTGAGTGAGATTATCAACAAGATGCCATCCAATCCCATCCCGAATAAAATGTTCCGCAATAAAGGACAGCTCCATTTTGCTGATGTGGCGAAAGAATGGGGACTGGATATTCCAAGTTTTTCCAATGGAGCAGCTTATGGTGACCTGGATAATGATGGCGATCTTGATCTGATCATCAACAATGTAAACCAGCCAAGCCTGCTGTACCGGAACAATTCGATGGAACAGGATAGCAGCCAGCAGTACCTGAAAATAAAACTCAACGGAACTGATCAAAACCGGTTTGCAGTTGGGGCAAGAGTTTTTGTGTATCAGCCTGGTGCGGTACATTATCGCGAACAGATTCCCAGCAGGGGATTTCAGTCTTCCGTGGATTATGTTTTGCACGTAGGACTTGGAGATAAATCCGTTGATTCAGTGATGGTCTTCTGGCCAGCAATAATGCAATATTCAGTGATCAAAAATCCGGCATTGAATACCACCGTTGAAATCAGTATGCGCGATGCCAAACCATGGATACCATCGGTTTCCACAGAGCAGCTTACATTATTTGGTCCCGGCAATAACCAGGTATTTAAAACGCCGGAAGAAGATGATTACCAGGATGTATATAATGAGCGCAATATTCCGGTCTTCCTGTCAAGGGAAGGACCGGCTTATGCAAAAGCAGATATCAATGGTGATGGACTCGAGGATGTATTCATTGGAGGTCCGGCTGGTAAATCAGCACATCTCTACCTGCAAAAACCCAATGGATTTGTGGAAGCAGACAGCAGTTATTGGAAGAGTTTTGCCGCCTTTGAAGATGTTGCCGCCCTGTTTTTTGATGCAGATGGAGATGGCGACCAGGACCTGATTGTAGGAGCAGGAGGAAATAATCAGGCAGCAGGAAGCAAATTGCTGGAACTGCGTTTATACCTGAACAATAGTAAAGGGAAATTTACCCTTTCTGCAAATCCACTGCCTGCCAATAAGGCCAATACAGCAGTAATCCGGGCCGCCGACTGGGATGGAGATGGTGACCTGGATCTTTTTGTAGGTTCAAGATCTGTGCCTGCTCAATACGGACTGATACCTGAGTCCATGCTCCTGCAAAATGAAGGAGGCGGAAGGTTTACAAATCAAACCGCCAATCTGAATCCGGCCATTGCTAAATCAGGTATGATTACCGATGCCTGCTGGGCAAACATAACAGGAGATGCAGCCCTCGAACTGGTAATAGTGGGAGAGTGGATGGAGCCAACTGTATTCGGATTCCGTGATGGAAAATTTATTGAAATCGAAACTTCCCTGAAAGGGCGATTTGGCTGGTGGCAATCGGTACTGGCTTTTGATGCGGATAAGGATGGCCGTGAGGAACTGGTGCTTGGCAATATCGGAAAGAATTTTTACCTCCAGCCGGATTCAGCCAATCCTGTCAAGCTCTGGATTCAGGACTTTAACGCCAATGGAAAATGGGAGAAAATTTTGACCCGATCCATCAATGGAAAGGACCTGCCTGTGTTCACCAAAAAGGAACTGACCGACCAGGTGCCTGCTTTGAAAAAACAAAACCTCCGGCACGAACAGTATGCCAATCGCAGTATACAGGAATTATTTTCAAAGGAATTATTGTCCAAAGCAGAGCAAAGAACCTTTAACTATTGCAGCTCGGTCATCGCCTGGAACCTGGGAGGCGGTAACTTTTCTGTTGCTGAATTGCCCTCGCAGGTACAATGGTCTTCTGTTAATGCTATTCTCGCAGAGGATGTTAACGGGGATGGACAAACGGATTTGTTGCTCGGTGGTAACAGATTTGCCCTGCTTCCCCAGTTTGGCCGGCTGGATGCCTCCTACGGCCATGTATTGCTCAGTCATGGTAAGCTGGGCTCACGAACCTGGCAATACCTGAGTGGACCGCAAGCTGGTTTTTTCTATCGGGGTGTAACAAAAGGAATAGTATCCATTCGAAATAAAAATAAAAGCACAGTGCTGCTGATTCCGAATAATGATCAACCCAAACTTTTTGAATATCCGTTCCATGAAAAATAAGTATTGGATAACGGGACTTGGGTTGCTGGCCGGCCTATGGTTGTTGGCAGCCTGTTCCTCCAAAAAATCAGCAGCAGCCTTTGATGTGCTGGATGCAACTGCTACCGGTTTGCAGTTTCGCAACGACCTGAAGCCAACCGATTCTCTGAACATCTTCTCCTATATGTATTTCTACAATGGTGCAGGTATTGGAGCGGGTGACTTTAACCAGGACGGGAAAACAGATCTCTTTTTTGCAGGCAACCAGGAACGAAACAGGCTCTATCTGAACAAAGGAGAGTTGAAATTTGAAGATGTTACAGAGAAGGCCAATATTCCCGATGATAAGGGCTGGTCAACAGGTGTATCAGTGATTGATATTAATAATGACGGACTGCTAGATCTGTATATCTGTCGGGTTGCAGCTATCAAAGGACTGAATGCCGGTAACCTGTTGCTGGTATGTACAGGAGTGAAGGATGGTGTTCCTCAATTTGAAGAAAAATCGGCTGAATACGGACTCGATTTTAAAGGCCTCAGCACCATGGCAGCCTTCCTGGATTATGACCTGGATGGTGACCTCGATATGTACCTGATGAATCATTCCCTGCACCACAATGGAACCTTCGGACCAAGGGCTTCTTTTGTGGGTACGTATCATCCTTTGTCTGGCGACCGGTTTTACAGAAATGATGGCCAGCGTTTCACTGATATCACGCGCGAATCGGGTATTCACAGCTCGGTGATTGGTTATGGGCTGGGTATTGCTGTTTCAGACATCAATCTTGACGGTTATCCGGACATCTATATCGGGAATGATTTTCACGAGAACGATTATCTCTATATCAACCAGGGTAATGGAACCTTTCTGGATAAAGCAACAGAACAACTGCAGCATACTTCCCAATTTTCCATGGGGGTGGATGTAGCCGATATCAATAATGATGTGTTTCCGGAAATCATATCTGTGGATATGTTGCCGGAGGATCCTTATATCCTAAAGCGTTCATTGGGCGAGGATGAATACAATATCTCCCTGATGAAGATCCGGTATGGCTACCAGCACCAGTACACAAGGAATAATCTCCAATACAATAACGGAACCAATAGCTTCAGCGAAATCGGGTTAAAAGCTGGTGTATTTGCTTCTGACTGGTCCTGGGCACCACTATGGCTCGACTTTGACAACGATGGGCAAAAAGATCTTTTTATATCCAATGGCATCCCCAAAAGACTCAATGATATCGATTATGTGAATTTTATTTCCAACGATGTCATGCAGCAAAAAATTGAAACGGGTGACCTGAAAGAAAATGACCAGGCGGTGATTGAACAGTTTCCGCAAATCAAACTGAAGAATAAGTTCTTCAGAAATGGGGGTGGATTGCAATTCCGCGACTGGACAGATTCTGTTGCTGCCAATCCGCTTAGTTTTTCCAACGGTGCCATATATGCGGATCTGGATAATGATGGCGACCTTGATATTGTGGTGAACAATGTAAATGATGCACCGCTGGTTTATCGCAATCAGCATGTCAGGCAGCAGCAGGAAAAGAGTTTTTCGGTTACCCTTGCCGGTGATTCACTCAACAGAAATGCACTTGGTGCACGTATACGGGTTTTCTGTGGTGATGAGATATTGAGTTTTGAGAAACATCCGGTGCATGGATTTCAGTCTTCCATGGAAATTCCTTTGCAGCTTAGCCTGGGTAACCGTACGCCTGATTCCGCCTGGCTGATCTGGCCAGATCTTCGGTATCAGCGAATCAACCTGCAGGCTGATTCCATGCGCCTTCAATTTGAATGGAAAAAAGAATTGCCTGTACTGGATAAGCAATTATTGCGACCTGCCCGGAAATTTCCCTTTAAAGGTTTTGAAGAAATTACAGCAGCAACCGGAATAAATTTCACGCACAAAGAAAACCCCTATATAGAGTTTAACCGCGATCCCCTGTTGCCACATACCTTCACAACCGAAGGTCCGGCACTGGCAGTTCAGGATGTCAATGGCGATCGGTTGGATGATCTCTTTATTGGCGGGGCACGTAATCAATCGGCACAGCTATTCCTGCAACAGGCAACAGGTAGCTTTACCAAACAGATGATACCGGCATTCCAACAAGATAGCGCCTATGAAGATATAGCTGCCTGTTTTCTCGATGTAAACAAGGATGGTTATCCTGACCTTGTGGTGGCCAGTGGAGGAAATGAGTTCAGTCGCACCAGTCCCATGAACCAACCCCGTTTATATCTCAATAACAAAAATGGAAGTTTTGAAAAACAGCCAACTGCTTTTGATTCCATTCAACTGACTGCATCTACAGTAGTTGCCTCAGATATTAACGGTGATGGATATGTGGATTTATTTATTGGTGGTCGTGCTGTTCCTGCTGATTATGGAAATATTCCCCGTTCTTATCTGCTTATAAATAATCGGCAAAATGGTTTCGAAGACCAGACGAGGCAGTGGGCACCGGATTTGGAATTTGCCGGCTTTGTAACCAACGCGCAATGGGCTGATCTCAATGGCGATGGTAAAGATGACCTGGTGATTGCTGCCGAATGGGGACAAATAACTGCCTGGCTCAACCGAAACAATAAACTGGAGAAATCAATCATTGGAAAAGAATTGGGCTGGTGGAATGCAGTGGAAGTGGCAGATATAAATGGAGATGGTTTACCTGATATACTGGCAGGTAACCAGGGTACTAACAGTCGGCTTAAAGCAACACCCGATAAACCGGTGCGCATGTATTATTCCGATTTTGATAAGAATGGCAAAACCGAACAACTCATCACGTATTACCTGGGTGATAAGGAAATGGTTTTACCCAGCAAAATGGAACTGGAAAAACAATTGCCGTATCTCAAGAAGAAATATTTGCTGGCAGATAATTTTGCCAGGGCAAGCCTGGAAGAGTTGATCGGCAAAGAAGCTCTCTCCGCAGCGCGTGTTTTCAAAGCAGATTATTTCGCTAATGCAGTGTACATCAATAAGGGTGGTGGAAACTACGAATTGCAGGCATTACCGGAACCCTCTCAATATTTCCCTATAAGAACTTTTTGTGTTGCGGATGCAACTCAGGGCAGGAGTCCAATGGTATTGGCCGGAGGTAATTTTTATGGACCAACCATTGAGTTAGGCAGGCAGGATGCTGGACAATTGCTGCTCTTACAAGCTATAGCTGATAATAAATGGAATGCAGCATTTAATGAGCCGGCTTTGTTCCGTGGAGAGATCCGAAAGATTCAGTCCATTCGCATTAAAGGTCAAACTGCCTTTATACTGGCGGAAAACAATAACCAGTTGCGCATTATTCAATAAGTGCTTTTAAAAAACGGGATAGTATAACCGAAGGGTAACCTGTTGGCTGTCTGTGTAGGGCTGTCCCGGATCAGGATACTCCTGGTAAGGAATTGCCATACTTTTAAAATTGTGATCATCCCGGAATTGTTCCAGTGCACGATACCCTTTGGAGATTTCTCCAAAGGGACCAACATAATCCATTTCCAATAGATTTTTGCCATACGGCATGCGCTTCACCTGGTACATTGAAGTTGCAGGAATGGCGTCCGGATTCCGAATTCCAATACTGGCTTTTATTAAAACAGAGTCAGATGATTTGTTTTCAAAATTGCAAATGGCAGTGCCATTGAAATCTGCATGTTGTGACTTGGCATATTGGATGAGTTGGTTGAATAAACGCACCGTGTTTGCTGGTCTGTCTGCTTTACTGGTAACAAGGGTTCCGTAAAGCAGGGTACTGTCCTGTACATTGGTAGTGCGGATCTCGTATCCGTAAAATGCTTTAACATCTTTTGTAAATGCTTCCAGTCGATTGGTGTTTTCAATGGCTAGTTTTTCCAGTTCATTTCCACCCCGGAGAAAATCCCACCAGCTGGTTTTGTATTGCAGGCGCAGCAGGGTGAAATACTCGTTGCCGGGTTCGGGACTCGCAATCCAGTTAAAGAGTTGCTCTCGGTTTTCCTGTTTGAAAACCAAACTGGTGATCAGGGGATTTTTGCTAACCGACTCAACAGTAATTTTTTCAGCATTGACAGTTGAATTGAACCAGGCTTTTCGCCTTGTACTATCCTGTAATTGCTCCAATGTTCTGTTAAAGGATAAGCCTATACGAACTTCGTAGCTTTCTGTTTTTGAAAGCGTGAAGAGCAATACAATAACAACTGTGAGTACCACTGCAATAAGCAGAAATAGGGTTTTCTTTTTCATCTAAACGGATTTACAAAACAGGCAGACAGATTTTTATTTTCACAGTATCATCCGGCGCATAACCATATCCTGGGGAAAGAAAGTCTTCGAAGGGTAGCATAAGTCCTACCAGGGAATAATCTTTTCGATATTGATCCATCGCTTTATAAGCAAGGTGAATATCTTTATACGGACCTTCATAGACTGCAGTGAGTTGTTCTTTCCCGGATGGAAGTTTTTTCTGACCAATGCCCAAAGCGGCACTGGTAGCCATGGAACAGGTTACCACTGTTCCGGTGAATATATTGAGTTGAGAACTGTCTCCGGGTTGCTCATAAAAAATGCGTCGCCCATGCCAGTCCTGTTCCTGTGTCTGAATGTAGTGGCTTAGGCTATCAAAGAGTTGTTTGGTAACCATCGATTTGGTGCTATCGGTCACATGCGCTGTCATAAACAGGTAACAGCTGTCAGTGATTTGTTCTTTATTGATGGCATAGCCATAAAAGCGTTGCGTATCATTGGTGAACGCTTCCAGTTCTTTGAGGCTGGCTACCACCAATTCATCTGTTGGATCCGGATCAAACCAGCGTTTCCAGATGGTGCGATACACAGACAGATCAACAATGCAATGTTTTCTATTGGCAGGATCTGCGGAAATATGAATACTATACTCCCTGCTCATTTCCCCAGTTTCTACTTCCATTTCGATCGTACCTGGTTTGGAGCTGATCACTTCTACTTTGTCTTCATCGCTGTTTCTGAGAAACCATTTTGCCAGCTGCTCGGTGGACCGAAACTGATCCATTGTACGATCCAATGAATAGGGTACTTTCGCTCTGCTGCTAAATTGAATAGGTACAGATACAGAGCTCAGGAGAACCAGGCCGGTGATTCCCAATAATAAAATAATGATAAACTTCCGGCCTTTTAACATAATTGGTGGTTACTTGCAATAGTGTTGGTAAATTTAATAAGCTGGTTTCAAAATCATTACATCTATGAAGAAACTATTTCTTAATTGTTTATTGATAAGCCAAGTTTTTTTGATCAGTCTGGGCGCAACTGCTCAATCGATCGACCCCTGGAAGATAACTGCTGTAAACCCTTCCCGCGAGAATTATTATGGAATTACAGTCGCAAATGGTATGATCGGCATTGTGTCAGCTCCTTCCCCCTTTACTGTGCAGGAAGTAGTACTGGCCGGTGCCTGGGATCAATATGGCAGAGGAAGAGTGAGTAATTTTTTACGCAGTTTCAACCTGCTGAACAGTTCCCTCGAGATTGATGGAAAACTCATGGATTACCGCCAGGTTTCCAATTTTACGCAGACCCTGGACATGCAGAAAGCTGCCTTTACGGTCAGCTTTGACTATGCGGATAAAGCCCAGGTGCAGTATTCTTATTATGCATTACGCCATTTGCCTTATACAGTGTTGATGGATATCAATATCCTGCCGAAGAAAAACATAAGTATCCGCGCAGCCAGCATTATGGAAGCTCCTGATGCCTTGCGGGATGTGCAGAATTACTACAATGAAATCGATCGGCCGCATGTGGTGCTGAGCTTATTGAGTTCAACTGCCAAGAGTCCCACAGGCAAACTGCAGCTCTGCGCTTCCAATACCTTTCTCTTTGAAGAAGAACATGGTCATGAGCCACGCGTTATTCATGAAATGTGGGATAACAATCGCCACCTGATGAAATTCAGCAAGGAACTCACAGCCAATAAACCGTATCGCTTTGCGATTGCGGGTTCCTCCATCACATCTGCTCATCATGATGATCCTTTGAATGAAGCAGAACGCCTCACGGTGTATGCCAAACTGGAAGGACGTGATCGCCTCCTGAAATTTCATGAAGCCGCCTGGAAGGAACTCTGGAAATCGGATATTATCATCGAGGGCGATCCCCAGGCTCAACAGGATATTCACAGCATGTTGTACCATCTCTACTCTTTTACCAGGGAAGGAACAGCCTATTCACCTTCTCCGATGGGCTTATCGGGTTTAGGGTATAATGGCCATGTATTCTGGGATACGGAACTCTGGATGTATCCGGGCTTGCTGGTATTGCAACCTGGAATTGCGAAGAGCCTGGTGGAATATCGGTACCAGCGACTACCCGCAGCCCGCAGAAATGCTTTTTCCAAAGGCTTTAAGGGTGCCATGTTCCCCTGGGAGAGCGCTGACTCCGGCGTGGAGGAAACGCCCGTATGGGCGCTGAGTGGCCCCTTTGAACATCATATTACGGCCTGTGTGGCCATTGCTGCCTGGAATTATTATTGCGTTACGCAGGACAAAACCTGGTTACGGGAAAGAGGCTATCCCATTCTGTCTGAAACTGCTGATTTCTGGGCCAGCAGGGTGGAGCGAAATGGTCCGGGCAGGTATGATATCAAAAATGTAGTAGCTGCTGATGAATGGGCTGAAAATGTAGATAACAACGCCTTCACGAATGCTGCTGCAAAAGCCAATCTGCGCTTTGCAACAGAAGCGGCAAGGTTATTGGGCATCCAACCCAATGCTGATTGGGCCGTGGTGGCAGATAATATTCCAATTTTGAAAATGCCTGATGGGGTTACACAGGAACATGCCACGTATAAAGGGGAAGGAATAAAGCAGGCGGATGTCAACCTGCTGTCTTATCCGCTGAAGGAGATTACCGACCCTAAACAGATTCGAAAAGACCTGGAATATTACGAAACCCGTGTGCCGGACGAGGGTACGCCTGCTATGACACAGGCGGTATTCACTACCCTTTATGCACGACTCGGTGATAAAGAGAAAGCAGCGCATTGGTTCAAAGATTCCTACCTGCCCAACCTGAACCCGCCTTTCCGGGTGATTGCGGAAACCAAGGGTGGCACCAATCCCTATTTTGCAACCGGTGCAGGCGGAGTGGTGCAGAGTGTGTTGATGGGTTTCGGCGGACTTGAAATTACTCCGAAAGGTATCGTGCAAATCAAGTCGGTGCTGCCTGCCAATTGGAAAAAACTGACCATCACCGGGGTAGGACCGGATAGAAAAACTTATACGGTACAATAAGAGAAAAAAATCGCTTATGCATGTACGTTCTATAGCAAATATATTGACTGGTTTGTTGCTGTCGATGGGTGTTGCTGCCCAGGATAGTCTTCCAAAATCACCCGACCAGTTATATGGTGAACTGTTCACGGAAGTGCAGATGGCGCGGATCTTTCCGGATGGCAAAACCTTTGTGGATGCTGTTCCGAAAATGAGTCCGGATGAAATACTACTGGCCTTTCGCGAAGCCAAAAAAAATCCGGCTACCAAATTTTCGCTTACTCAATTCGTGCGCAATTATTTTGTGTTGCCTGATTCTGCCTCCAGCGCTTATCGATCCAATCCGCAACATTCCATTACAGCTCATATTCAGGATCTCTGGAAAGTATTACGCCGCCAGCCAGATACTGCTGTTAAAGGCTCGAGTCTGCTGCCACTGCCACATCCCTATATCGTGCCCGGTGGCAGATTTCGTGAAATCTATTACTGGGATTCCTATTTTACCATGCTGGGTCTGAAAGAGAGCCGCGAGTTTGAAATCATGGAAAACATGATCGATAATTTTGCTTACCTGATCAATACCTATGGGCATATTCCCAATGGAAACCGAACCTATTACCTGAGCCGATCGCAGCCTCCCTTCTTTTTTATGATGGTTGAATTATTGGCTACAGTGAAAGGTGATCAAACCCTGCTGCAGTATTTGCCGGCACTGGAAAAAGAATACAGGTACTGGATGGAAGGAGCTGCAACGCTCAAAAAAGGACAGGCATTCAAACGGGTGGTTTCCCTTCCGGATGAAGAAGTGCTCAACCGTTATTGGGATGAAGCCAATACGCCCCGGCCGGAAAGTTATCGCGAGGATGTTGAAACCGCCAATCGTTCCACCCGGCCTAAAGTCAATGTATATGCGCATTTGAGAGCAGGTGCTGCCAGCGGATGGGATTTCAGCAGCAGGTGGCTGGCAGATGGTAAAACACTTTCCACGATAGAAACTACCAATATCATTCCGGTAGATCTGAACAGCTTACTGGTGGGATTTGAGAATGCATTGGCTCGTGCGTATAAGGTAGCCGGACAGGATTCAGTTTCTATGGTTTATACAGCCGCTGCAGAAAAAAGGCAGCAGGCAATTGAAAAGTACTGCTGGAGCCGGGAGCAGCAATTTTATACGGATTATAATTTCAAGAAACAGGCACTTACCAGACAAATAACAGCAGCCGGACTCTTTCCCTTTGTTTTCTTTTCACATAAGCAGGGTTACCTGAGTGTGGTTGCAAGGCAGGCTGCAACTGTTGTAAAGGAGCAATTATTGCAGCCAGGTGGATTAGTTACTACTACGCAAACAACCGGCGAGCAGTGGGATGCTCCTAACGGTTGGGCTCCCCTGCAATGGATGGCAGTACGCGGACTCGCACGTAGCGGACAGATCGGATTGGCAAAAGAAATTGCACAACGCTGGACCGGCCTCAATGAAAAAGTGTACAAGGAAACCGGTAAGCTGATGGAAAAATACAATGTAATGGATCTCAGCAAATCCGCCGGGGGCGGCGAATACGCGGCGCAGGATGGATTTGGATGGACTAATGGAGTTTACCTTGCACTGAGTGCCTGGTTGAAACAGCCACTCTAATCCAGTTCGCCTTTTAACCTGCGTGCAGCTGTGCCCAGGGCCAGTTGTATACAGTCTTCCAATGAGTTTTCGGTTAACCATGCATGTACAAATCCAGCCCAGAAGGAATCACCTGCGCCTGTGCTGTCTTTGACTTCTACTGGCACTGCAGCCCGATGTTGCCAGTCCTGCTCCGGTGTCTTAAACCAGACTCCTTCACTTCCGCAGGTCAGACAGGTTACCCTTGCAGGTAACTCATGCAGAAAGTCTTTTGCCGAATCAATACTTTGTATTTTGTTGGTGAATCGTTCAATATCATCCAGGCTGCATTTCAGCAGCGGTTGAAAGGAGAGTAAGGTTGAAAAAACAGAGGATGCGAAATTTTCAGGTCCCCATATTTTGGGAGAATAATTCCAGTCGACACTAATCTGCTTTCCATTCCTGTTTGCCAGATGTAAAGCCGTAAGGATATTGGTTTGGGCAGGCTCCCGGCTCAAGGCGAAAGCGGTTGTATGTACCAGGTCGGTTTCCTTGTACATAATGGGGGCGATCGCACCAATCTGCATATCAGCATCACGATAGGGGATGAAATCCGGTGTTCCTTTGGTTTTACCCACCACTACCATGCTGGTTGCATGTTCATTGCTGATTTTAAGAAGGCTGCAGTCGATTTGTTTTTCCCTTAGATCATTCAGAATGATTTTTCCCAGTCCATCTGCTCCCAATACTGCATGCAAAAGGGCAGGAGTTCCCAGCTGATGGAGGAAACGACAGAAATTAGCCGGACTTCCACCTGGCTTGAGATCCACCTGGCGGGCTGAAGAAAGATCTTCAACAAATTCCGTACTAACGGCATCGATCAGTGCTTCTCCGATTGCCAATACTTTTTTTGTTTTCATAACCAGGTATTAAGTGAACAATCTTTTTCCTTCGAGATGAGCAATGGCCAGCACATGTCCGCCTGCACTCCAGGTACAAAAAGGAACTCCAATCGGTTCCAGTGTTTCGCCTTGCAGGCATTCATTGTACTGGTGCTGGTTTTTTTGATTGGCATTTTCAATTTCATTGGTAATGGCAGCTGCAAACTCAACGTCCTCCATGATAACGGCTGCAGCAGCCAGCAGGCCATTCCACACGGGCCATAATCCACCATTGTGAAACTCATGTGGCCGGTTTCGGAAGGTGTAGGCATAATTATTTTCCAACTCCCGCATATCCGGATCATCCTGTTCGATACTGGGATAGAAAGAAGGCAGTAATGTTTTTTTACGCAGGTAGATTCCCTGCATAAACTGAAAAGCTTCCTTGTTTTCATCAGCAGCTCCTAGTCCCAATATCAACGCCAATGCATTAGCCTGCAAATCAAATTGGGGATATATTCTTGCCGGGTTAAAGCCCATCAGCCAAAAGCCCTGGGGGGCCTGTTCCATCTGGTGTTTCAGGTTGCCGGCATACAAAGGACCTGCACCCATTCGGTTCCAGTAATTAATCTCCACCACTTCCCTGATCTGTGCTGCCTTGGCTACCCAGCTTTCATTTTCAAACACCCGTCCTGCCAGTTGCAATGCCCAGATCCGCAACAACTGGTTAAAAAGAATATAGCCATGTTGTATGTATTCATCTGCCCAATCGCCACTCTGTGGCACATACAACAGGTGTTTGCCATTGTACTCCCAGGCATCCATAACCGAAAAACAGCGTTCTACCTGTGGCAGAAATTGTTTGGCAAAAGCAGGGTCATTCTGCAGCAGTGTATACTGACACAAAGTGATCACTGCCCAGCTTGGATTATCGGCCCTTCCAACTGTTCCACCATAACTCACACCACCCCCAATACTAACATTGGAAGGCATAAAACCACTAGGATGCTGGTGTGTGAAAATAGTATGCAGGGTGGCTTTTACAGTTTCAATCAGATCCGCTTCTCCACTTAACAGTGCTGCCATTGAATTCATGCTGCCATCGCGGGTCCAGATCCTTCGGTAATTGTCGTGCTCCTGCAAACTGGCAACAAAACCATGTGGTGTGGATGCTTTTTTTAAGATCCCGATGGATCGTTGGTATTCGGCTACATTGATCATGGTTAATGGGCGCTTGGTGATGGAATAGGCGTTTCGGTTACGGGTAGAGGTTTGATCCGCAGGGTGGCCATCGCGGCTAAAAACAGTAAGCCTGCAGCAAAGAAGATGGCATTACCTGGTGCACTGCTCAATATATTTTCATACACCCATCCAAAGCTAAGGGTCTGCAGGATCATCGGGATCACAATCATCATATTGATGATACCCATATATACACCATATTTTTCCTTGGGAATACTTCCTACTACCATCACATAGGGTATACCCATCATGCTGGCCCAGGCGATACCAAATCCAACCATCGGAAGGAAAAGCAGGAAGGGCTGTTCAATGAAGGGGAAAATAAATAATCCCAGGCTTGCCAGTAATAAACAGATGACATGCACCCATTTTGCACCCCATTTTCTCGCCAGCCCCACCAGTCCAAATGCTGATAAGAAAGTAACGATATTGTAAAAACCATTTACCTGTCCCGTTAGTACCACTGCATCTTCATAAGCAGGCCCACTGCTGTCGGTTTTAAAAACAGAGGCTGCAATGCTGAGTGAAACATATTGCCAGTAACAGAACATCGCATACCATTGAAAAAAGTAAACCAGGGCCAGTTTCCACATGATCGGTGGCATATGCCGGATGGCTTCCATGATTTCTTTAAAGGGTTCAAAAAATCCTTTGGGGCGCGCTCTTAGTTCAGCCAGTTCTGCGGGTGTGGGTGGTATTTCCGGGGTGGTTAGTACCGACCAGAGTACAGATAGTATGGAGCAAACACCTCCTACAAAAAAGGAGCCGTACACCCAATAAGGAATGCCGGAAGATGAAGTACCGGTAATGATATCTTTAAAAAAACCTAGTGATAAATTCGCTAATGTGATACCAAGGCCGGTGAAGAAACTCTGTGTCAGAAATCCGGTTGGTTGTTGCCGGGCAGGAAGTTTATCCGCGATAAAGGCGCGGTAGGGCTCCATCGCGGTATTGTTGGCGGCATCCAGGATCCAGAGCAGTCCCGCCGCCATCCACAATGCCCGGCTAAATGGAAATGCAAATAAACAGATACTGCAAAAGATGGCACCAATTAAAAAATAGGGTTTTCTTCTGCCCCAGCGGGGATGCCAGGTTCGGTCGCTCAATGCTCCAATAACCGGTTGAATCAGGAGGCCGGTCATGGGCCCTGCGAGGTTCAGGATGGGTAGTTCCTCCGGCTTGGCATCCAGGAAACTATAAAGGGGATTGATCGCGGTTTGTTGAAGGCCAAAACTGTATTGAATGCCGAAGAAGCCTACATTCATATTGATGATCTGCCAGAAACTCAGGGAGGGTTTTTGTAACTGCATAAGCAATCGTTGGTACTTAAAAATAGTATTTCTGTTTGGGCGGGTGCCAAGATCTCCACAGCAAACCGTTGCGTTATCTTTGTACCATGATAAATCCCCTGATTGCCAGCCTTACCCGTAACCAAGGCAGTTTTCATCCTGTAGTTTCGTTTACTCCCGGTACAGATAAACTGGCGGCATTGAATCTGACCCAAAATGGTGACTTACCAGAAGGCATAGCCGACAACCTGGAGCGATTTGTGAGCTTCATGGAAAGCCTTCGCGAAGCAAAACAAGCCCGTTATCTGATTGGTGGTTACAATGAACTGCGATTTATGTATAGTCGCAGTGCCCTTTTTGATGAGGGAGATGAGCCGCGTCGGCTGCATATTGGAACCGATATCTGGGGACCTGCAGGCACACCTGTATATGCATTCATGGGAGGCATGGTACATAGTATTGGATGGAATGATCGGCTGGGGGATTATGGGGCTACGATTATTTTACTGCACCAGTTGGATGGCATACCATTTTATACCTTGTATGGGCATATATCAAAACGGGATATTGATTCTCTGGCACCCGGACAATACATCAACCGCGGACAGGAATTTGCGCATTTTGGTGAGCCGGTGGAAAACGGACAATGGCCACCCCACCTGCATTTTCAACTGATATCAGATATGGGTTTGTATGAGGGCGACTATCCAGGAGTGGTGCGTTACAGTGAGCGGGAACAATGGCTCAGTAATTGTCCGGATCCGGATTTGATTCTGCAGATGAATAAATTTCTGTAAAGCCAGATTTTGTATGCAATAAAAGTTTAATTTCAAATCCCTGCCCTAGCTCCTGATTAGCCGGCATCCGCCCCGTTTATTTCCTAACAATTAAACAATCGTTATGGCATTTAACATCCTGGATGCAGCGAAATCCTTCATTACTTCTGATCTGATCGGCAAAGCCGCAGGTTATTTACAAGAATCAGAATCCTCGGTTGGAAAGGCAGTTTCCGGACTTTTACCAGCGAGTCTATTAGGGATCACCCAAAAAGCAGAAACGGGTGGTGGAAACATGATTATGGACCTGGCAAAGCAGGCCATGAATAGTGGTATATTAGGAAATCTGGGAAATGCTTTTAACCCTGGAGGGGGTGGTGTGCCGGATAGTTCACCTGGTATATTGCACAGTATATTCGGTGATAAGGTTGGCAGTATTGCCAATGCGATTGCTTCTTTCGCCGGGATCAAAGGTTCCTCTGCAGCCTCCCTGCTCGGTTCCATCGCACCCATGGTCATGGGCTTCCTGGGAAAACATGCTACGGAGAATGGACTCTCTGCATCAGGGTTAAGTTCTTTACTCAGCAATCAGAAATCCAGTTTTCTGAATGCACTGCCGGCTGGTTTAAATATTGGAGACATGTTAGGGATCAGCAGTAGCGCTCCGCGGCCTGCTGTTGCTCATGTGGAAGAGCCAAAAAAATCAGGTTCCTGGTTGATGCCCCTGCTATTGGGATTGGCAGCAGTTGCACTGTTATTGTACCTGTTTAAAGGCTGTGGAGGAGGAGAGCATAAAGAGGAAGTGGTGATGGAAACGCCTGTTAAAACTGCGGACACATTAACTGCCATACCGGTTACTGTTCCAGCAGTGGAATCTATAAAAGTAAAGTTGGCAGATGGTACTGAAATTGATGCATACAAGGGTGGTATTGAAGATAAACTGGTGGCCTGTCTGAATGATGCGGCCTGTGTTGCTGGTAAGGATCAGTGGTTTGATTTTGATAACCTCAATTTTGAAACCGGCAGTGCCAGACTGACTGCTGAAAGTATTGCTCAGATCCGAAACATTGTAGCCATTCTCAAAGCATATCCGGCTGCCAAAATAAAAATCGGTGGCTATACTGATAAAGTGGGCAATGACGCGGATAATAAAAAACTGTCACAGGAAAGAGCCGATGCAGTGTTGGCTGAAATCAGGAAAGAGGGTGCGAATGCAGCTCAGTTGGTTGGAGCCGAAGGTTATGGTGAAGAGCTGGCTAAAGTGGCAGAAACTGCAAGTGATGAAGAACGTAGAGTGGATCGCCGGATTTCAGTTCAGTTAAGAGAAAAATAAGTATAACCGGGACTGCCAGCAAGTTGTGGCAGTCCCGGTTTTTTTATTGAGCTGTCTCAAATGCGGCTTTGAATTGCGGCAGAAAAGCATCAAAGGAAGTAATACCCTTTATTTTTACTGTATCTGTCTGATAGTCTTCAAACATTTTTCCACTTCGGATGGCTGTTCCCATTTCCACATAATTCCGTGCATTTTCTGCCGGCAGTCCTGCTCCCAGCAGACCCTGTTCGGCCTGTTCATCTGTAAATACGATCCAGGGAAGTTCCGGTTTGCCAATAGCGTTTCCAATTTTTTGCGCGATCTCCTGGCTGTTCAGTTCATCACTTACCAGGTACCGAACCGTGAAACCAGAAAAATCTAATTGCTGTAAGGCACTTGCTGCGGTGGATGCAATATCATCCGTTGATGACATGATCAGCTTATCTTCATTACCTCCAAAATTACTGCCAATGATTCCGGCATTTTTGATCATTGAAAGGTTGCCAAAGAAATTGTAATAAAAATAACCGGGGCGAAGAGAGAGCAGATTCAATCCTGGTACAGCTTTCAATGCCTGTTCAGCGCGGTACAGTCCACTTACCGGGCCGCAACCATCAGGCATATGCGCACCTATGCTGCTCAATAAAACGGCGTGTTTAACACCCGCTTCCTGAAGGGCAGTTGCATAGTTTTTCCCTACTTGTCCAATTGCTTCTTTCCAGTTTGCAGGATTCCAGATGGGAGGAATCATGAGGTATACAGCGTCTGCCCCTTTAAAGGTCATGCTTAAAAAATTGCTGTCCTCAACTGAGCCGATAGCTGTTTTTGCGCCTGCAGCTGAGAGCTCTTGCAGATTTGCTTCAGCTCTTCCAATCACCGTTACCTGGTGACCTGCTTTCAATAAGTGTAACGCTAATGGCTTGGTAATATGGCCTGCGCCGCCTGTTAAAACGTAGTTCATGATTTAATATTTGTATATGCAATTAATAAATAAAAAAAATTTAAGGTAGTTGGTCGTTGATGCGGTTGATGGATTTCACAAGACGGCTGGCCTCTTCTTCATTAATCAGCGACTGGTATTTTTCCTGGAATTCGCGGGTGCAGTTTTTCATTTGAGGATAGAGTTCTTTTGCTTTGGGGGTAGGGTAGATATTGGTGAGTTTACCTTCGGTAGTCCGGACTACCAATTTCTTCTCTTCAAGCTTTTCCAGCAGGCGGGTAACGGTACTTGGACTCAATTGCAGCTCTTCTGCAGCATAACCAGGTTGTACACCGGGTTCTTCCAATACCAGCATTAAAAGGTAAGCATGACTCGGTGCGAGTCCCAATTTTTTCCAGCTCTCCATAGCGAGTTTCTCAATCTTCCTCGCCAGGGCATTACTGGAAAAATAAATACACTGATGATACCTGCTTTCAGATGCTTTCACCAAACAAAGATAGAGATATTGTTTGTATATGCAAATAAATATTTCAGGTGTGGCTGAAGAATCACTTTTTTGCTTGATTTACATCATGGGATTGTTTCCGGTACTGGCTTACCTTTCACAATTAATATTTCACTATAAGTAGCCTATTCGCAGCGAAACATAAAAACACGATCAGCATGAAATTTGAGTTTCAACATCCTTATACAATTGGAAAAGGCTACGAAAAACCGGTAGCTTATTTCTGCATGGAATATGCTATTCATCAGCCCTTAAAAACCTATGCGGGTGGATTGGGATACCTGGCAGGTTCACACATGCGCAGCGCCTATGAATTGAAACAAAATATGGTGGGTATTGGGATTTTATGGAACTATGGATATTATGACCAGGTCCGTAAACAGGATCAATCCATGTATGTATTGTTCCAGGAAAAAGTGTACGGCTTTCTGCAAAAAACGGATATCAAATTTACCATCCAGATCTCGGGGCATGATGTGTGGGTCACTGCCTATTACCTGGCTCCGGAAATTTTCAAGACCGCACCTGTCTTTTTCTTAAGTACGAATCTGCCGGAAAACGATTACCTCGGTAAAACCATTTCACATCATCTGTATGATTCAAATCCGGAAACCACGATTGCTGCTGCCATCCTGCTGGGTTATGGGGGTGCCCGCTTATTGGAAGAATTGAACTGGCTGCCTGAAATTTATCACCTGAATGAATCGCATGCACTGCCGCTCGCATTTTATCTCTATGAAAAATACAAATCAGTTGAAGCAGTAAAAAAACGCCTGGTTTTTACCAATCATACCCCAGAGCCGGGAGGAAATCGGGTTTCAGATATTTACCTGCTTCAGAAATTCGGTTTTTTCAATAACATTCCTTTGCCGGAGCTGAGAAACATTACCGGTGTTCAGGATGACCAGTTCAATCATACCCTGGTTGCGTTGCGTTTGGCTGGTCTGGATAATGGTGTTTCAAAATTGCACCTTCAGACACTTCGGGAAATGTGGCAGGGCGCAGAAGGTATTTGCAATATGATTTCTATTACGAATGCGCAAAGTTTTACTTACTGGGCTGATTTCAAAATGTACCAGGTAGTATCCAATGAAAATGATGCCGCCATAGAAGATCTGAAAAAGCATCGCAAGTGCCGTTTATTTGAAGAGGTCGCAGAGCAGGCAGGAGAAATATACAAAGATGATATTTTCACGATTGTTTTTGCGAAACGGTTTGTTGGATATAAAAGAGCAGAGTTATTACTCACCAATATGGAGCGTTTTCATCAATTGGTTAGTAATGCGGACATGCCAGTTCAGATAATCTGGGCAGGCAAACCCCACCCGATGGATTATACCGGCATTGCTTCCTTTGATAAAATTGTCAATCTCTGTAAAACCTACACCAACTGCTCAATTCTTACGGGTTATGAACTGAAGCTTTCCCGAATACTGAAACAGGGAGCCGATCTCTGGTTGAATGTACCCCGCATGGGTCATGAGGCTTCTGGTACCAGTGGGATGTCTGCCGCCATGAACGGGGCAGTTAATCTTTCCATTCCGGATGGATGGTTTCCTGAGTTTGTCAGAGACAAAGAAAATGGCTTTGTTATACCACCCGCGGACCCTTCCCTGCCGGAACATATCCAGGATGAAAAAGATGCCAATACCCTCTATGATCTTCTGGAAAAGGAAATACTCCCGATGTATTATCAGAATAAGAGGCGTTGGCTTGCTATTGTTAAAAACAGTATGAATTCCATTCTTCCGCAATTCGACAGTAACCGGATGGCGATTGAGTATTATGAAAAACTTTATGGAGGCGCTGAATAAAAGTTTTTGACTAATATTGACGTAGTAGGAAGTGAGAATAGATTGATTATGAGCAACCCATTATTAGATCCGGGTTCCAACCCGATAGGTTCTGCGGAAAAAGAGTTTGAGAATAGTTTGCGCCCCCGGGAAATTGATGATTTTGCCGGACAGGCACAGATCATCGAGAACCTGAAAATCTTCATCAAGGCTGCTAAAATCCGGGGTGAAGCCCTCGATCATGTCCTGTTTCATGGTCCGCCCGGCTTAGGTAAAACTACCTTGTCCAGGATTGTGGCCAATGAGATGGGGGTGCAGATTCGAGAAACATCCGGACCGGTGATTGAAAAGCCGGCCGACCTGGCAGGGCTGCTCACCAATCTGGAACCCAATGATGTGTTGTTTATAGATGAAATTCACCGCCTGAGTACGGTGGTAGAAGAATATTTATATGCGGCGATGGAAGATTACCGGATTGATATCATGATCGACAGTGGTCCAAATGCCCGCAGTATCCAGATTAATCTGAATCCTTTTACCCTGATTGGTGCCACTACGCGCAGTGGTTTATTAACTGCTCCTTTGTTAAGCCGCTTTGCTATCAAATCGCGCCTTGAATATTACAATGCTGGCACGCTGGAGAAAATCATTCGTCGCTCAGCTGCCTTATTAAATGCTCCCATTACCGATGATTCAGCTGCCGAGATTGCCCGCCGGAGCCGGGGTACGCCAAGAATTGCCAATGGACTGTTGCGCCGCGTGCGGGATTTTGCCATGGTTTTGAACGATGGGCAACTTGATCTGGGAATCACCCAGCATGCACTCAAGGCCCTGAATGTGGATGAGCATGGTCTCGATGAAATGGATAACAGGATACTCTCAACCATTATTGAGAAGTTCAAAGGTGGCCCGGTTGGAATCACCACCATTGCAACGGCAGTAGGAGAGGAAGCAGGTACGCTGGAAGAAGTGTATGAGCCTTTTCTGATTCAGGAGGGATTTTTGCAACGTACGCCCCGCGGAAGGGAAGCTACTTTAAAAGCCTATGAACACCTGGGAAAGCAACCCCGTACGGGTCACTCCCCAGGTTTGTTTGATTCATTTGTATAACGGCTGATTACGCAGGAGTAGGTACAACCAGGCGGAATCCATTACCGTGAATGTTCACGATTTCAATGCTGGAATCTTCTTTCAGGTACTTCCTAAGTTTCGCGATGTATACATCCATGCTTCGGCCATTGAAATAGGTATCACTACCCCAGATTTTTTTCAGGGCCTGCTCACGCGGCAACAGGTCATTCATGTGCTCACAAAGCATTTTCAGTAACTCATTCTCCTTGGGCGACAAGGTTTGAGTTTGTCCGCTATGCGTAAGCTCTCTCAATTTTGGATTGAAATGGAAACTACCAAGGTCAAATTCCTTGTTTTCCTGTTCCTTGTTCAGTTCCTCATTGCGTTTGAGGATAGCTTTGATCTTTAACAACAGCACTTCACTATCGAAGGGTTTGGTGATATAATCATCCGCGCCCAGTTTGTAACCCTGGATAATATCTTCCTTCATGGTTTTTGCACTCAGGAAAAACAGGGGCACATCGGGGTCGATATCGCGGATCTCTTCTGCAAGACTGAAGCCATCCATATTGGGCATCATTACGTCCAGCAGGCAGAGATCAAATTTTTCACGCTGAAAGGCTGCGAGACCCAGTCGGCCATCGCGTTCCAACACCACATCAAAATCATTCAATTCCAGGTAATTCTTCAACACCAGTCCGAGATTCTGATCGTCTTCACACAATAGTATTCTTGCTTTCTTTTCTTCCATGATCATTGATTTATGAGTTAATAATAAAATTAATTCATTTTCTGCCGGTGACCAAGTGGGATAAGATTTTGTTAAATGGAAGGTGCACTCCGTATTTTTGTAAAAAAATACTATTCCATGCGCCTTACAGCTGATGCTAAACTGAAAAAACTGATTGTAATTGGTGACAGGGTGCTGATTCGTCCCTCCAAACCAAATGAACAAACTGCCAGTGGTCTCTATCTCCCTCCTGGTGTGCAGGAAAAGGAAAAAGTACAACAGGGGTATGTGATCCGGACGGGTCCGGGTTATGCCATCCCCACACCTCCTGAAGATGAGTCCTGGAAACAGGCTGAAGAACAGGTAAAATATATTCCACTACAGGCGCGCGAGGGTGATCTCGCGATCTTCCTGGTAAGTGGCGCTACCGAAGTGATGTACGAGGGAGAAAAATATTTTATTGTTCCCCAAAGTGCCATTCTAATGCTGGAAAGGGAAGAGGATTTTTAAACCACCCAATTCCATTTTTCCATTATCTTACCCGGAAATATCGCGTTCATGTCAGATACGACCCAGTTCATTGAAGCCATCAAAAAGGGCTATACGTTTAAAGGTGATTCCGCTAAAATTGGTGTGGGCATACTGAATGGTCAGCCGGTTCCGGATGCAGAAATTCTGCTGCCCCTGAAAACCCTGAACCGGCACGGGCTTATTGCCGGTGCCACTGGTACTGGTAAAACCAAAACCCTCCAGGTATTGGCAGAGGTCCTGAGTGATAATTCCGTACCCGTGCTGCTGATGGATATCAAAGGAGACCTGAGCGGACTCGCTGCAGCTGGTGCCAGCAATGATAAGATCAAAGAACGCTACCAGCATCTCCGGATGGAGTATCAGCCAACATCCTACCCGGTGGAATTGCTCTCCCTGAGTAATGAACCCGGAGTGCGCTTAAGGGCTACTGTTAGTGAGTTCGGACCCGTTCTTCTGAGTAAGATTTTGGGTTTGAATGATACCCAGGCCGGTCTCGTAGCCATGATTTTCAAATGGTGTGATGACAACCAGTTGCCGCTACTGGATCTCAAGGATTTTATCAAGGTATTGCAGTATGTGAGTGATGAAGGCAAGGCGGAACTGGAGAAAGCCTATGGGAAAATCTCGACTACTTCTACCGGCACAATCCTGCGCAAAGTGGTAGAGCTGCAACAGCAGGGTGCAGATCCTTTCTTTGGCGAAAAAAGTTTTGAGGTGGAAGACCTGATGCGGATCTCCGATGATGGGAGAGGTGTAATTTCGATTCTGCGGGTCACGGATCTGCAGGATCGTCCCAAGTTATTCTCCACTTTTATGCTGCAGCTGCTGGCGGAATTATATGGTTCCAGTCCGGAAGAAGGTGATATGGACAAACCCAAACTGGTCCTCTTCATTGATGAAGCCCACCTGATTTTCCAGGAGGCAAGTGAAGCCCTGCTGCAGCAGATCGAAACGATTGTGAAGCTGATCCGCTCCAAGGGAATTGGAATTTTCTTTTGTACGCAGAACCCGATGGATGTGCCCAAGGATGTACTCGGACAATTGGGCCTTAAAGTGCAACATGCCTTGCGTGCCTTTACTGCCGCAGATCGTAAAGTGATCAAACAAACCGCAGAGAATTATCCGGAAACGGATTTTTATAAAACGGATGAGTTGCTTACCCAGCTGGGCATTGGAGAAGCGATCATTACCATGCTCAATGAAAAAGGTATTCCTACTCCCCTGGCGCATGTACTGCTTACCTCTCCACGGAGCCGGATGGATATTCTGACTGAACAGGAAATTGCCACGCTGGTTTCCGGAAGCAAACTGATAAAGAAATACAACCAGGAAGTGGATTCCGAAAGTGCCTATGAATTGCTGACAGCCAAACTGGAAGAGGCAGCCGGACTCGAAGCTGCCGAAGAAGCGAAGAAGCAGGCTGCTAAAGAAGCGAAGGCAAACGCTTCTAAGAAGGAAGAAAAAACCGTGCTGGAAAAAATGCTCAACAGTTCTGCTGGAAGACAAGCTACCCGCACACTCACAAGTACCATCACCCGAACTTTGCTGGGGGCGTTGGGCCTTGGCGGGAGAAGCAGCAAGAAAAAATCATTGTGGTAGTGGTTAGATCTATAACCGCTCCACCATGCCACTGACCTGCACCCGGATTAACTGTTCTGATTCAAGGAGACGAATAACATGAAGCAATTCCTGCTGATTGGCATTGTCGCCGATTTCAGACTGAAGAGTGCTAATTGACTTGGCGCCATTTTCCAATGAACTCAGTATCTTATTTTGTAATTGCTGGGGTTTTGCTGCTTTCCTCTTTTTTTCCAGGCAGTTATCACAGATACCGCAATCTTTAATGGCTGCATCCCCGAAATACCGACCAATGAAACTGCTTCGGCAGGAGTTTCCGGTTGTGTATTGGAAGAGGGCGTCCAGTCGTTCTTTCGCGAGCTTTTTTCTGCGTTCAATGGCTTTCAGATCCAGCTGAATGTTTTCGGTTTTAACCCGCTCAGTCATTAGAACCAGTTGTGGCTGATCACGGGCAGCTTCATAGTTCAGTATGCCGAGTGATTCCAACTGCTTCAATTGAGTGATAATATTTTCCCGTTCTGTTTTTAACAACCTTGCCAGGTAGGTTTCCGAGATCATGCCCGGATAACTGAAAATGCCTTCAATAGTGCGGAGCAGGGTTTTAATAAGAGGTTCAAGCGCAGGATAATTTTTCTCGACCTGCTCCAGCCAGCTGCGATCCGCTACAAATTGTACTCTTGCTGGTTCATATACCGATTCATTCAACGCACAATAGCCATTCGCCTGCAACAATTGCAACGCATTAATAGCTACCATTCGGTCCAGGTCAAAATTTTTACAGAACAACGTAAGGTCAAAATCGAAAGATTGTCCCTCTCCGGTACCTGTAGGCAAATGCAGGAAATTCGCCATTGCCTGGTAAACTTTTTTAACTGTTTCCATGTCGGGGAATTTTTTTTCCAGTTGCTGCTCCAGTTCAGTCAAATCCTGCTGGTTGTATAAGAGAACTGCATAGGCCTTTTGCCGGTCTCTGCCTGCACGCCCTGCTTCCTGGTAATAATTCTCCAGGCAATCCGGAACATCATAATGCACTACTGTTCGAACATCCGGTTTATCGATGCCCATGCCAAAGGCATTGGTGCTAACGATGATGCGTACCTGATTTTGCGTCCACTGTTGCTGGCGTTCATTGCGATCCTCCTGGTTCAGGCCGGCATGATAATAGGTTGCTGAAATTCCACGGTCATTCAGGAAGCGGCAGATATCCACGGTGCGCTTACGACTTCTGCAATACACAATGCTGCTGCCTTCCACTTTGGAGATGATATCAAATAACTTTGGAAGTTTGCTGCTTTCTTCAAAACAGCTGTAGGAGAGGGCTTCGCGGATAAAGGAGCCCTTGTGCACCACTGCATTCTTCAACTGCAACTGTGTCAGAATATCTTCCTGCACCAACGGGGTTGCGGAGGCCGTAAGCGCCAGAATAGGAACTGCGGGCAGGCTTTCCCGTAAACTCGCAATCTGCAGGTATTGCGGACGGAAATCATATCCCCATTGTGATACACAATGTGCTTCATCTACTGCGATAAGAGATACCGGAAGGGCTGGCAAGTATTCCTTGAAGAGGTTGGTTTGAAGTCGTTCAGGAGACAGATATAAAAATTTAATCTGTCCATTCAGTGCGAGTTGAAGGGTTTTATTCACTTCTTTAAAGGGCATGCCGGTATGAATGGCCAGGGCTGAAATACCTTTTTTACGTAACTGCGCCACCTGATCTTTCATCAGGGCAATCAAAGGGCTGATCACCAGGCAGATTCCCTCCAGTGCCAGTGCCGGTACCTGGAAACAAACAGACTTCCCACTCCCTGTAGGCAAGAGTGCCAGGCAGTCCCGCTTCTCCAATACCGTTCGGATGATCTCCTCCTGCAAAGGCCGGAACTCCGAATACCCCCAGTACTGTTTTAAAATGGAATGAATTTCCTGCTGCAATTGTTATTTTTTTGTTTTCCCTCCTCCTTTCCTCCATCCTCCTTTCCTCCATTCCCCCCTTCCTCCCTGCTCTCCTACTTCACGCGCTTCACAAAAAGACGAACCGAATTCACAGCCAGCACAACATCACTGAGGCCCATTACCAGTGCACCGATGGCGGGAGTCAGGAATCCAAATGCCGCAACCGGAATTGCTACAACATTATACGCAAAGGCCCAGAATAAATTCTGTTTAATTGTAAGCAGAGTGTGTTTGCCCAACCCCAGCGCTTCCGGCAATTGTGTCAATCCATGATTCATCAGCACAATATCGGCAGTTTGCATCGCTACCTGTGAAGCATCACTCAGCGAGATACCAATGGAAGCCTTTGCCAGTGCCGGCGCATCATTGATACCATCGCCCACCATCGCTGTAGGTATAGCTGCATTGCGTTCTTCAATGATCGCCAGTTTTTGTTCCGGTGATTTTTCTGCAATTACTTCCCGGATGCCCAGCTGGGCAGCAATAACTGCTGCCTTCGCCTGTCGGTCGCCACTGAGCAATACGGTATGAATTCCTTTGCTATGCAGGTAATCCACCACCTCCTTAGCTTCTGGTCGTACTTCATCACGCACATCAATCCAGCCAATCAGCTCTCCATTGCGCAGGACATAAACATTGTGATGATCCTCACGGGTATGGTTATTTGCAATTTCATAAGAGCCGGCCCAGTAATGATCACCGTCCTTGCTCATTGCTTTCATGCCTTTGCCTTTTACTTCTTCTATGGAAGCCCAGCGTATCAGGTTGTTGTTTTTCCACTCGCGACTAATCGCCTGCGCAATTGGGTGATTGGAATATTTTTCCAGCGATACCACTATTCTTTGGAATTCATCTGCCGATACCCCCAACGCTTCAAATTGCTGAATGGTGAAACTGCCGGTGGTGAGTGTGCCTGTTTTATCAAAGACCACCTGTTTGATATCTTTAAATGCTTCCAGGGATTTGGCATTTCTAAAGAGTATTCCTTTTCGGGCAGCACGACCCAGCCCTACAGCGATCGCCGCAGGTGTGGCCAGGCCCATGGCACAGGGACAAGCGATCACTAATACCGCAATGCTGCGCATTAATGAATCTCGCAAGGCATGGTCAGATGAGCCTGACAGAAAAAAATAATTCAACAAAAATGTCAGCAGTGCAATCACCAGCACCGCCGGCACGAAAATCGCACTGATCCGGTCGGCCATTCGCTGCACGGGTGGCTTATCGCCTTGAGCCTTTTTCACCAGGTTAATGATATTTGCCAATACAGACTGATCCGCTCCGGCTGTTACCTGTGCTTTCACAGTTCCTTCCAATAACAGGCTGCCCCCAATCAGCAGGTCTTTCTGCTTTTTTAAAATGGGTTCACTTTCGCCGGTGATGATGGATTCATTCACGCTGGCCTCACCCCATAATATTTTAGCATCCGCAGGAACCTGCTCTCCATTTTTTATCAGAATCAGATCGCCACTTTTCAGGTGTGTATTCTCAATGGGGAAAATTAACTCCTGGTGCTGGTCGTCAAAGGCAATCATGTTCGCCATTACTTTTTGACTCTTGACCAGTTTGTTAAGTTCGCGTTGCGTACTATGGATGGAAAGATCCTCCAGGTAATTCCCTAGAAACACCAGGGTAATGATTGCTGCTGCAGTTTCAAAAAAGAGATAATCGCCAGGCTGATCAAGGAATATGCCCACCAGGCTATATACAAAAGCAGCAGTTGCCCCCAGGGCAATTAATACATTCATGTTTGGAACTCCTGAACCCAGACTCTTCCAGGCACTGCGACCAAAATGATACATGCCGATTACATAAACCGGTAAACTCAAGGCGAGCTGGACCCAGGGATTCATCAGCCAGTCCCAATGCAATCCTGGTATCATATGCAACATAAGTACCAGTGTAAAAGGCAGACAGATCAGCATATACCGCAGGTATTTGTTCATGGGCGGTTGCTGGTCCTGTGCTTGTTTGACTGCTTTTTCATCTACTACGGCATACCCCAGGGAGGAAATCCCCTTTGTTAAACTAACCTGCTTTTCTTTATCGAAGTGAACTGTTTCAAAATGGACATCGCCGTCAATCGGGTTGACTTTCACATTCAGCATGCCCTCTTTTTCAAGATATTTCGTTACACTGAGGGCACAGTTGGAACAGGTCATTCCTTCTACTTTCCAATTAATTGATTCCATATTTCATCTTTTACCTGTTAATGAACAAATTTACGAAAAGCCTGGGTGGCATAGAGGCGGTTAAATTGCCCTAATTTTGGATATGGTTCGACGTTTTACCCACTCAGAATTGCCCATTGTGGCCCGGGAAATTCTGAATTACCTGAAACAGCCCCGTATCATTGCTTTTAATGCACCCATGGGAGCGGGCAAAACCACCCTCGTTCATGCACTTTGTGATGCCCTTGGTGTGAAAGATCCTGTAGGCAGTCCAACTTTTTCCATCATAAATGAATATTCCAGCGAAAGCGGCCCTGTTTTCCATATTGATTGTTACCGCCTTAAGTCAGAAGAAGAGGCCGTGGATGCAGGTATAGAAGATTGTCTGGAAGGAAACCACTGGTGCTTTATTGAATGGGCGGAAAAAATCCCGCACCTCCTGCCAGATGACCTGGTTAACATTACCATCCAGGTTGAGGACCCAACCACCCGCTACCTCGAACTCAGGGATTCAGCTGCTTCTTAGCCAAAAATCGCCGTAGAAATTGTAATTTTCCAATTCGATCCATTTCATGTCGCAACAAAAACCTTTTATCAGCACCTCCTTCAGTTACGAAACACTGGAAGAGACACTGGATGTAAAACCAACCGGCGCCCAATTGCATATTGGTATTCCGAAAGAAATAGCATTCCAGGAAAATCGGGTCTCTCTCACTCCGGATGCCGTGGGCGTTCTTGTGAGCAATGGTCACCAGGTTACCATCGAACACAATGCTGGTGATGCGGCTCATTTCCGTGATCGTGATTATAGTGAAGCGGGGGCGCGTATTGTGTATGATAAGGCTGAAGTGTACAAGGCTCCTATACTGGTGAAAAGTGCTCCTGTAATTGAAGAGGATATTCCGTTGCTGCAAATGGGCCAGGTGATCATTTCTCCCATGCATACCACGCTGCTTAAAGCTGCCCTGCTGGAGAAGATGATGGACAAAAAAATTACCGCCCTCTGCTTTGAACAACTCAAAGATGAAAGTGGGTCTCTGCCCATCGTTCGCAGTATGAGTGAAATTGCAGGAAGTGCAGTGATGTTAATTGCCGGTCAATACCTGAGTTCGGCTAATCATGGTAAGGGTGTTTTGCTGGGAGGCATTTCCGGAATTCCACCTTCCAAAGTTATCATTATAGGTGCCGGCATTGTTGGAGAGTACGCTGCGAGAGCGGCCATAGCGCTGGGTGCTTCTGTAAAAGTGTTCGACAACAGTGTGTATCGGCTGAAGCAATTGCAGAATAATATTGGTCACAGGCTCTGGACCTCTGTGCTGGAACCCAAGATCCTGGCCAAACAACTCAAGACCTGCGAAGTAGCGGTAGGAGCACTCGGTTCCAGTACCGGCAGAGCTCCTGTTGTTGTTACTGAAGAGATGGTCAGTAACATGCGGCCCGGTAGTGTGATCATTGACGTTAGTATCGATAGCGGCGGATGTTTTGAAACTTCTGAAATTACCAGTCATGAACAACCGATTTTCATGAAATACGGGGTAATTCATTACTGTGTTCCTAATATTCCATCGGGATTTGCCCGTACGGCTTCACATGGCATCAGCAATGTTTTGATGCCCTTATTGCTCGAAGCTGCTGAAGAAGGAGGGATTGAAAACCTGATCTGGCAAAAAATATACCTGCGCAGCGGCATTTACTTGTTTAAAGGAGCGCTTACGCATTTTCACCTCAGCCAGCGTTTTAACCTGAAGTACACGGATCTAAACCTGCTGATCGCAAGCAGGCGTTAACGGATTTTTTTTGGTACCGGTTTCCAGTCGAGGATGGATAATTTCTTCTGGCAAAATCCATATTCCTGTGGGTCATTACTGCTTACAATTACCAGCCGGTTCTGGCTGAACGCTGCCATCAATTCCTGGTACATACTAATTCCTGACACGTCCAGGTTGGAGCAGGGTTCATCCAACAATAATAATGCTGTATCCGAAAAAATAGCCTGTATCAACTTGATGCGCTGTTTCATTCCCGAAGAATAAAAGCGGATTTGCTTGTGCAGGGCATTTTGAAGTCCCACACGCTCCAGCATGGATTCAATTGAAAAGCCAGGCAAAAAGGGTTTGAAGGATTGATGAAATTGCAAAAATTCCAGGGCAGTCATCTCTTCAATCAGATCCAGGTAAGGTGCTGCTATAGAAAGTTGTTTGTATACCTGGTCGGGGTCAATACTACCGGTTGTATTTTGCCAGTTTATTTTACCTTCCGAATGTGCCACTGCCCCAGCCAGTACTTGTAATAAGGTGGACTTGCCAGAACCATTTGGTCCGGTTATAGCATAAGCATTGCCGATAGTAAATTCGTAGGAAAGCCCGCGAAAGATCCATTCGCGGTTATATCGTTTACCCGTATCAGATAGAGATATCGTCATCCGTGCTTCCTTTGGTGTATCGTTTGATGATACCCCTTCCGCTTTCCCGGATAAAGGTTACAATTTCATCCCGCTCATCAGTAGCACTGAATTCCTCTTCAATGAATTCCAATGCCTGGGAAGTGTTCATGCCCTTATTGTAAAGAATGCGATAGATATCCAGGATGTGATTGATGCGATCTACACTAAAGCCACGGCGTTTTAGTCCCACTGAATTAACCCCTGCATAGGAGAGAGGTGTACGGGCTGCTTTGATAAAAGGAGGTACATCCTTGCTTACCAGTGATCCGCCACTTACGAAAGCATGCTGACCAATCTGTACAAACTGATGCACCGCACTCACACCACCAATAATGGCCCAATCACCAACGGTCACATGTCCGGCCATCTGAACATTGTTACTCATAATTACATTATTCCCAATAATGCAATCATGTGCCAGGTGGCTGTAGGCCATGATCAGGCAGTTTTTTCCTACTGCCGTACGACCGCGGTCTTTGGTTCCGCGGTTGATGGTTACAAATTCCCGTATGGTAGTGTCATCGCCGATTTCAACGATGGAGTATTCGCCTTCAAATTTCAGATCCTGTGGAACTGCCGCAATAACCGCTCCCGGAAAGATCCGGCAGTTTTTACCGATGCGGGCACCTTCCATGATAGTCACATTGCTGCTGATCCAGGTACCTTCACCGATCTCCACGTCCTGGTGAATAACAGTAAAGGGATCAACTTTCACATTGGTGGCCAGCCTCGCGTTCGGATGTATATAGGTATGTGGATGAATCATATTAAAAAAAACGTCAGATTTTTAATCTGACGTGCAAAAATAGGTGTTTATACCCGTTTCACCACCTGTGCCACCATATCGGCTTCGGCACAAAGCTTATTTCCTACATAAACGGTTCCCCGCATTTCGCAGATGCCTCTGCGGATAGGGGCGGAGAGTTCCATTTTGAGGAGCATGGTGTCACCAGGTACAATCTTCTGCTTGAATTTGCAGTTATCAATTTTTAAGAAATAGGTATCATATTGGCCGGCTGGCATAGAGTTGATCGCCAGGATGCCTCCGGTTTGAGCCAGGGCTTCACAGAGTAGCACACCCGGCATAACTGGGTTACCAGGAAAATGCCCGGTGAAGAAGGGTTCATTGAAGGTTACATTCTTCACTCCCACAATTACTTTATCGGTAAGTTCAATAATCTTGTCTACCAGTAAAAAAGGATAGCGGTGTGGTAAGGTCTGTTCAATCTGCTGCGCTGTATAAATGGGAGGCTGGTTGCAATCATATACCGGAACGTCTTTGAGGTGCCGGTTCTTTTTGATGTACTGCTTGATCTTTTTGGCAAACTCCACATTCGTACTATGCCCCGGACGGTTGGCTATGATTCTTGCTTTTACCGGGTAACCAATGAGTGCCAGATCACCTACCACATCCAGTAATTTATGGCGGGCAGGTTCATTGGGAAAACGAAGCTCCAGGTTATTGAGGTACCCTTCATGCTTTACTTCCATTTTATCCCTTCCGAAAGATTTTGCCAGCCGGTGCATTTCATCTTCTGTTACAGGCTTGTCCACCACTACAATCGCGTTATTGATATCTCCTCCTTTGATGAGGTTGTTGTCGAGCAACATCTCCAGTTCATGAAGGAACACAAAAGTCCGGCAGGGACTAATCTCCTTCACAAACTCCCGCATGTTCTTGAGACCGGCATGCTGGGTGCCCAAAACCGGGCTATTGAAATCGATCAGGGTTGTAATCTGGTAATCCATGGATGGCATAGCCACCATTTCTACCCGCTTTTTCTCATCATAATGATAGATGTTTTCATCTATGCTGTACCAGGCTTTGGCAGCAGGCTGTTCCTGAACGCCTACTTCCTGCAGAAGTTCTACAAAGGGCTGTGAACTGCCATCCATAATCGGAGTTTCCGGGCCATTGATTTCAATCAGCACATTGTCCACGCCCATGCCTACCAGGGCAGCCAGCACATGCTCAACCGTGCTTACTCTGGCACCATTATCTTCCAGGGTAGTACCACGGGAAGTATCTGTTACGAGGTCACAATCCGCTTTGATGATGGGTTGTCCGGCCAAGTCAATCCGCTGAAACTGAATTCCAAATCCGGGTGCGGCAGGCCGAAAAGTCATGTCAACTTTGACACCGGTATGCAGGCCGGTTCCTGAAATACTGATCTCCGCTCCAACGGTATGCTGCTTATCGGGATTGAAATTTGCGTCCATACTTAAAATTGAAGGGCAAATATAACGCATCAATCCAAAAGGGAAATTAGAGATTCACCCGTTCCGGCAGCAATTGCTTCACGAGTTGCTCCAGTTCCTTCAGTCTTTTTTCCAGGTCAGGCAGATTGCGGCTCAGTGCCTGGCTGCGCAGGGCACTGGTGTAATCAAAGGCCGGCGATCCGGTTACTGCTGTATTGGGTTGTTTGATGGACTTGCTAACACCACTTTGTGCATTGATCTTGGTACCATCGGCTATGCTGATATGGCCCACGATGCCTGCCTGTCCGCCGATCATGACATTGTTCCCGATTTTGGTACTGCCACTTACACCGGCCTGTGCTGCGATTACTGTATTATTTCCAACTTCTACATTATGTGCTACCTGGATCAGGTTATCCAGCTTGGCACCACTGCGAATAATAGTTGAGCCGATAGTGGCACGATCTATAGTTGCATTTGCGCCAATCTCAACATAATCTTCCACTATTACATTGCCGATCTGCGGTACTTTTTTGAAACTGCCATCTGCCTGAGGCGCAAAGCCAAATCCATCACTGCCAATCACAGTTCCCGCATGTACATTGATGTTTTTGCCGAGCTGGCAGTCGTGGTAAATTTTTACTCCTGCATGGATGATGGTGTTATCGCCAATGCGGACATTGTTGCCGATAAAACTGTTGGGGAATATTTTTACGTTGTTGCCTATTACTACGTTTTCGCCAATGTATACAAAAGCCCCCAGGAAAACCTGATCGCCGATTTTAGCTGAATCAGCTACGTAAACCGGCTCCTGCCGGCCAACGAGTTGCTGGGTTTTTAATTCCTGGTATTTGGATAAAAGAGTAGCAAAGGCAGTATAAGCATCCGGCACTCTGATCAGCGCGGCTTTAACCGGCTGGCGGAGTTCCAGGTTTTCGTTGATGATAACGATGGATGCGCTGGTAGTGTAAAGATGGTCTTCGTATTTGGGGTTGGCCAGGAAGGCCAGTTGTCCGGCTTTGGCTTCTTCGATTTTTCCAAATGATCCCACTGTTGCCTGAGCATCTCCTTCTACTTTGCCATTAATGAGTAGTGCGATTTGTGAAGCACTGAATTGCATAGAATAAATTATTTTATGTAGCCGATCCCGGATCTAAATAGCAAAAGTAGTATTTTTTAATAGGGCGGGATAAATTGTGCTGAATAAGTGCATTATCTACTTCCGATATATCTCGCACCGTCCCGTTCTTGAAAAGTATACGGATCCTTTCTTCCCTTGGATCATAAGTTGTATTACTGGTTTCTCCACTGAATACAAAATAGTCCAGTTCTGCTTCTGAGAAGCCGGTCTGCTGCAACAGGTTTTGACGGATGGCAGCCACTGAAGCTGGTTCCATGGGTTCTGCCTGTAACTTCACTTTCAACAGTTTCCGGTTGATCAGCATCCGGCAGAGGGTGGACAATACCTTATCGGGGTGGTGAATCCAGGCTTTTACTGCAGCCATCAGGTCGTAATCATCCAACTGGCAAAAAGCATCCAGCCGATCGCCTTCCAAAGGGAGAGGAGTATGTTGATTAAGGAAAAGTTCCAGCACGGGAGAGGGAATAGGCAGGTTGGTTCCGGATTGGAGTAAATACTTGGCCCGACGAATAATATTCACCAGCATCTTTTCTGCTCCCAATACGGTTTTGTGAAGGTAAACCTGCCAGTACATGAGGCGCCGTGCGACCAGAAATTTCTCAATGGAGAAAATTCCTTTTTCTTCCACCATCAGTTCTCCATCCTTGACTGTCAGCATTTTGATGATCCGATCATAACCAATCACGCCTTCAGATACACCGGTGAAAAAACTGTCGCGGGTCAGATAATCCATCCGGTCTACATCTAACTGCCCGGATACGAGCTGATGTAGGAACGGTTTTTCGTAAGTGTTGTTGAAAATCTGAATGGCGGTATCCAGCGCCCCATCATTTTCCTTGTTCAGCACTTGCATGATCTGCAGGCTGATACTTTCATGGTGAACGCCTTCAATTAAGGTATGCTCAAGTGCATGAGAAAAAGGACCGTGACCAATATCATGCAGCAGAATCGCAATTTTGGCGGCCAGCTCCTCTTTGGGTGAAATCGCTACGCCCTTGCTTTTTAGCTCCTGCAGAGCATTACACATCAGGTGATAGGCGCCCAGCGAATGGTGAAGCCGACTGTGAACAGCTCCCGGATATACCAGGTGTGCGAAAGCCATCTGCTGGATCCTCCGCAGCCGCTGGTAATAGGGATGGCTAATTACCTTGAACACCAGGGGGTGATCAATGGTGATAAAGCCATAAACCGGGTCATTGATGATTTTTCTCCGTTCCGCCATTCCTTGCTTTATTTGTTAAATTCTTCTAATAGCTAGCCGGCAAAAGTACGAAGCCGGACAGATAAATTACATTTGAGTCTATGCCAATAGCCAACATACTCTGGGTTGACGATGAAATGGAAAGCCTGCAATCGCAGAAACTCTTCCTTGAAAACAAAGGTTATGCCGTACATACGCTTGCCAACGGATTTGATGCGATTGATTATGTTAAGGAACATCCGGTTGACGTGGTATTGCTGGATGAGAGTATGCCAGGTATCACCGGATTGGAAACGTTGGCCAAGATCAAGGAAATCAATCAACAGGTACCGGTGGTGATGATCACTAAGAATGAAACGGAAAACCTGATGGATGATGCGATTGGCTCGCAGATCAGTGATTACCTGATTAAACCGGTGAACCCCAACCAGGTACTGCTCAGTCTGAAAAAAATACTTGATAATAAAAGGCTGGTAGCAGAAAAAACGACTTCTGCCTATCAGCAACAGTTTCGTGATTTATTCATGGCACTCAACAGCAATCCGGACTACAACGAATGGATGGATATCTATAAAAAATTGGTGTACTGGGAACTGGAGATGGAGAAAAGTGATAGTCCGGAGATGCAGGAAATTTTGCTTTCTCAAAAGAAAGAAGCTAACAACGAGTTTTGCAAATTCATCGCCAAAAATTATTTAAGCTGGGTGCATCCTAAATCAAGCGATGCACCGATCATGAGCAATACAGTTTTTCAGTTTAAGGTGTTGCCGCACCTGGAGCCGGGAGTACCAACTTTTTTTATTTTGATCGATAACCTGCGATTTGACCAGTGGAAAGCGATACAGCCAATTTTTGCAAGTTATTTCCGGATACTTGAAGAGGATACGTTTTACAGCATATTGCCAACTGCTACTCAGTATGCCAGGAATGCAATTTTCGCGGGACTAATGCCATCAGAGATTGAAAAATCCTTTCCGGATTTATGGAAAAACGATGAAGAGGAAGGTGGAAAAAATCTGCAGGAGGAAGTATTTTTCAAAGGGCAGTTGAAGCGATTAAAGAAAGACAATATTAAATACAGTTATATCAAAGTGGTGAATCACCAGGCGGGCAATGAACTGGTGAGCAATGTTCATAATTTGCTTAGCAACGACCTGAATGTGATCGTCTACAATTTTGTGGATATGCTCAGTCATGCAAGAACGGAAATGGAAGTGTTGAAGGAGCTGGCAAGCGATGAGATCAGTTATCGCAGCATTACCGCCAGTTGGTTTGAACACTCTCCCCTGTTTCAGGCATTGAAAAAAATTGCAGGTAAAAAGATTAACCTGATCCTGGCTACGGATCATGGCTCCGTCCGCGTTAATACCCCTCATAAAGTGGTGGGTGATAAACAGACGACCACCAACCTTCGCTATAAACATGGGCGTAACCTGAATTATGAACCCAGGGAAGTGCTGGCATTTCGGGATCCGAAAGAAGCGGGATTGCCGGTACCTACCGTAAATTCGTCTTTCATTTTTGCTAAAGAGGATGGTTATCTCTGTTATCCGAATAATTACAATCATTACGTAAATTATTATCGTAATACATTCCAGCACGGAGGGGTAAGCATGGAGGAGATGATTGTGCCTGTGATCAAAATGTGCAGTAAATAAGGGGCCCGGCCAGCGGGTTTCGGTATTTTTGTATTTTGACAGGCATATGAAGTACACACAGGCTACATTAAACAAGATTGAACAGGTGCTGGAAGAAGCAGGGTATATTGTTCGAATGGAACGCGGTACCTTCCAGAGCGGCTATTGTATCCTTGAACAGAAGAAGGTGGTGGTCCTGAATAAATTCCTGCAATTGGAAGGAAAGATCAATACCATGATGGATCTGGTTCCACAATTGCAGGTGAATCCGGAGGAATTGAGTCCGGAAGCCAAAAAGACCTATTTTGATATTATTGAACGTCACCGCCTGGCTGCCTCCGATGATGCTGCTACGGATTCCAATCAAGCTTAAGATTTTATCCTGTCCAGTCCCTTAACCATAACATTTTTAGGAACCGGTACCAGCAGTGGGGTGCCGATGATCGCCTGCGATTGCGAGGTGTGCCGGTCAGTTGATCCACGGGATAACCGGCTGCGATCAAGTATCCTGGTGCAATCGGCCACAACTACGCTGGTGGTGGATTCTACGCCGGATTTCCGATACCAGATGTTGAGGGCAAAGGTCAGGAAGCTGGATGCAATTGTGTTCACCCATCCGCATAAGGATCATATAGCCGGACTTGATGATGTTCGGGCTTACAATTATTTTTCACAACAACCCATGCAGATCTTTGCGAATGAAATGACCCAGATGAATATCATCCGGGAGTTTCCTTACGCATTTGCAGAGACCCGGTATCCCGGGGTGCCGGAGATTCAGATCAACCAGATTGATATGGATTCATTCACAGTGGGAGATATAACGGTTACGCCTATCCTGGTTTGGCATATGCGGATGCCGGTACTTGGTTTCCGGTTTGGCAATTTCACCTACATCACAGATGCCAACCGGATTGATCCAGATGAAATGGACAAGATCCGGGGTAGCAGTCACCTGGTGCTGAATGCGCTGCGCCATGAAAAACATATTTCTCATTTCACTTTATCTGAGGCTGTTGCGGTAGTTCAGGAACTGAAAGTACCCAACGCTTATTTTACGCATATCAGTCACCAGTTGGGACTGCACGAACTCATCAATGCCAGTTTGCCCGCTGGAATCCAGCTCGCCTACGACGGGTTAAGTATACAGGTATAAAACCGTTTTTTCACGCTTGACCTGGCTTGTCTTAAGTAGTAGGTTGTGGTATGAAAAAGAAAGGATGGAAAGCGTGGGTCAGGGATTATCTGCATTTTTCCAAAAATGAACGTATCGGGATACTGATTTTGCTTGCTGTTATGCTGGCTATTAAAGTGGTGCCCTATTATTGGCCAGCAGCTCCTCAGGCTCCGGTGGCGGTACCAGATAGTCTGATCGTTCGTTTGTTGGAAAAGTCGCGAGCTGATACAGTAAATCTTTTACGGCAGCGGGGTAGTTTGTTTGATCGTAAGGAATTTTCAACCCAGGAAGGAATTGCTTCCTCTGCCTATGAGCGATCGTTTGAAAAGGGTCGGCCATTTTCCGGAGCGTTATTTCCTTTTAATCCGAATCTTGCTACTGAGTTGGATTGGAGAAAGTTGGGCGTGCCACCTAAAACCGTTGGAACCATTCTTAAATACAGGGAGAAAGGAGGGAAGTTTCGATCGGGAGAAGATTTATATCGGATTTATGGAATGCCGAAACAGTTGGCTGACCGGTTGATTCCAATGGTAAGGCTGGAATCTGGAACTGGCGTGGCAATACCTGCAACCAATTCATTTGGAGGTGGAAACCAGGATCCTTCATCTCAACGGGTAATGGATAAAGTTGACAGCCGTTTTAATTCTACTGAGTACGGAAACAGGAAACCTGGCGGCTTCAAATCAAAGATGATTCGCATCAACCAGGCAGACAGTCTCGACTGGCTGGCCCTGCCGGGGATTGGTCCAAAATTATCGGGTCGGATCCTGAGTTATAGAAATGCTTTGGGAGGTTTTGTCAGGGTCGAACAGATTAAAGAAGTGTATGGATTGGCTGATTCGGTCTTCCAGCAACTGTTGCCACAACTGGAGCTGGATGGTGTTGCCGTTCGAAAACTGAATCCCAATGCTGCAACCATGGAGGAAATGGCCCGGCATCCGTATATCCGGTGGAAACTGGCGCAGGCAATTGTTCAGTACAGAAATAGCAACGGGGCCTTTCGGGAAATGAGCGATCTTGGCAAAATTCACCTGGTCGATACTAACTTGTTGAAGAAATTAGGGCCATATTGTGAATTTAAATAACTAACACTTGTTAGTTTAGCAGAAATAGACTTAGTTTGCGTTATTCATGAACTAAGAACAACAAGCTGATTCTCTATGAATTTTGAACGCCAGGAATTAACTGAACAGGTTGCGCAAACGGCCCGGGAATTTGCCCGCCAGCATATATTACCCAATGTGATGAAATGGGATGAGTCGCAGGAGTTCCCACTACAGGTATTTAAGGACATGGGGCAATTGGGCCTCATGGGTGTACTGGTTCCTGAGCATTATGGGGGAGCCGGGCTTAGTTATTTTGAGTATGTGGCAATTATTTCGGAAATCGCCCGGGTTTGCGGATCTGTGGGTTTAAGTTTGGCTGCTCATAACTCACTTTGTACGGGGCATATTTTAACCTTCGGGAACGAAGAACAGAAGCAGCGCTTCCTTCCCAAACTGGCAACCGCCGAATGGATTGGAGCCTGGGGGTTAACAGAAGCAAATACTGGTAGTGATGCTGGCAATATGCGTACCACAGCAGTGAAGGAGGGAGATGAGTGGGTACTGAATGGAACCAAAAACTGGATCACTCATGGGATATCCGGTGATGTTGCCGTAGTTGTGGCTAGAACCGGGGAGCCCCGGACTCGTAACAACGCAACTGCTTTCATTGTGGAGCGTGGTACCTCTGGATTTACCGGCGGCAAAAAAGAGAATAAACTGGGTATGCGTGCGAGTGAAACTGCGGAAATGATATTTGATAACTGTCGTATTCCTGATGCTAACCGGCTTGGTGAAGTAGGCGACGGGTTCAAACAGGCGATGAAAGTGTTGGATGGTGGACGGATTTCCATTGCGGCCCTGTCCCTTGGTATTGCAAAAGGTGCTTTTGATGCGGCTGTTGCATATTCTAAGGAACGCCACCAGTTTGATCAGCCCATTTCCAATTTCCAGGGCATTTCTTTCAAGCTGGCTGATATGGCCACTGAAATAGCTGCTGCTGAATTACTGACCAACCAGGCTGCCGATCTCAAGAACCGCGGCCAGAAAGTAACCAAAGAAGCTGCAATGGCGAAGTATTATGCCAGTGAAGTAGCTGTACGTGTGGCAACCGATGCGGTACAAATTTTCGGTGGATACGGATATACGAAGGATTTTCCGGTTGAGAAATTTTATCGCGACAGCAAATTGTGTACAATAGGGGAGGGTACTTCGGAGATTCAGAAGATTGTGATTGCGAGAGAAGCGATAGGTGGTGAGAAGTGAAACGTCAGACGTGAGAATCACTCGTCGCTTTCGTCCAACTGAAAAAGGTCTTCTACCTGCTTGCCAAATACTTTTGCAAGTCGTAATGCAAGCACGGTTGAGGGAACATATTTATTGGCTTCCATAGCGTTGATGGTTTGCCGGCTTACACCTATTTTTTTGGCCAGGTCTTCCTGCGTTAATCCATGAATGGCTCGTTCAACTTTCAGGTTATTTTTCATCTGCATTCATTTTTCTGGATTTGAACAGGAGGTAATTAAAGCGTCCAATAAAAATAAGCAAGACAGTAAATACATTGTAGATGAGCACATTCATGAACGCAAATCCATAAATGAATAAAAAGCAGAAAAGCAGCAACGAATAGTTGACCAGTACCGCCCATTGCAGCGAAGACAACCTTAATCCTGCGATAAACTCATCTTCGACTTTCTCTCTTGAAAAAGCAATTAATAAACAACCCGCTAAAAATCCGACCCCAATTAATGTGCTGGTGATATTCGTTTCAACAATGGAAAACCATTTCTTATCTGAAAACAAACTTTCGTTATAAATGGCAAAAACTTTGGTGGTGATCCAGTTTGGTTCATAATCAGTGACATGCAGGTAAATGCCGGCAATGGCAAAAGGTATAAAGAGCAGCCAGCCAATCTTTTTAAATCGATAAGGGAGCAAGGGTTGCTGTTTCATAATTAATTATTTGATCAAATGTAAAGTATATTTTACTCAATGTAAAAAATATATTACATATTGTAACAAATAATTGACAAATTTATTAAATAAAAAAAGGTGCAAGCCTATTGCTGCACCCTGTAATATTTGATCTCACTGGAATATTAATCGAGAAAATCGTCTTCCGGTTTTTCCTTAGGACCATACTTATCGAATAAACGATCGATGGCTCCTCCGAAAATCGGGAACTTGTCTTTTGCAAAATTCTTTACGATCTCCACCGCCTTGTAAGCCTGGTCTTCAGTTAATCCTTCCGCCATTAATTTATCTATCAGTTCTTTCATGTGGAATAAGTTAGGCTACTTTCAGAAGGCTCATTTTACTCTTATCAAATTTATTCTCCGCATATTCCAGGTTGAGGTGGAATTTGGTTTCCTTGCTGGAGGGTAGTTCAAACATCGCATCGGTAAGAATGCTTTCACAGATGGACCGCAATCCTCTGGCGCCAAGTTTGTACTCCATAGCTTTGGCCACCATGAAATCCAGTACGTTGTTATCGATGGTTAGCTCGATTCCTTCAATTTCAAACAGCTTTTTGTACTGCTTGATCAATGAGTTTTTCGGCTCCGTTAAAATGCTCCGCAAAGTTTCTGCATCCAGCGGATTCAGGAAGGTAACTACTGGTAAACGCCCCAGCAATTCAGGTATCAATCCAAAATGTTTCAAATCCTGTGCGTTTACAAATTGCAACAGGTTCTTACGTGCAGTTTCCTGTTGGTCTTTATTGACATTGAAACCAATTGCGTTGGTATTGACCCGACGGGCAATCAGTTTGTCTACGCCATCAAATGCGCCACCGCATATGAATAGAATATTTTGCGTATTGATCTTGATCAGTTTCTGTTCCGGATGCTTACGGCCACCTTGTGGTGGAACCAATACATCGGTTCCTTCCAATAGCTTCAATAATCCCTGCTGAACACCTTCACCACTTACATCACGTGTAATGGAAGGATTATCGCCTTTTCTTGCAACCTTGTCGATTTCGTCAATGTAAACAATACCTCTTTCCGCTGCAGTTACATCGTAGTTACATACCTGCAATAAGCGGGTCAGGATGCTTTCCACATCTTCACCCACATAACCTGCTTCTGTAAATACGGTTGCATCAACAATTGCAAATGGAACGTTCAATAATTTGGCGATGGTTTTAGCAAGCAGGGTTTTACCCGTACCGGTTTCGCCCACCATTACAATATTGCTCTTTTCAATATCCACCTCATTTTCGGTGGGTTTCTGCTGGAGCCTTTTGTAGTGATTGTATACAGCTACTGCGAGTACTTTTTTTGCCTCGTCCTGTCCAATTATATATTCATCCAGAAACCGTTTGATTTCGATCGGCTTCTTAACCGTTAATTTAAATCCGGATCCTGCGCCATCGGTACGGGTCAATAATTCCTGTTCGATGATTTCCCTGGCGTGTTCTACGCAGTTCTCGCAAATATGCCCATCCTGCCCTGCAATCAGAATTTTTACTTCATCCCGACTGCGGCCACAAAATGAACAATGTAATGTATTTTTTGCCATACGCTCTGTTGCTTGCTTCCCGCAAAGGTAACCTTTCCTTAGAGTTTTTCCATGATGCCATCCACGATGCCATAATCAATTGCTTCTTTGGCATCCATCCAGTAATCGCGGTCAAAATCCTTCATGATCTGGGCAACGGTCTTGCCGCAATTCTCCGCCAGGATCTTAGCACCCATTTCCTTTACTCTCTTGGTCTGTTTGGCCTGAATTTCCAGATCCGCACTTACTCCCTGCATATAACCCCCGAGACTGGGCTGGTGGATCATCACTTCACCGTGCGGGTAAATGAATCTTCTGCCCTTCTCACCGCCACTCAGCAGGATGGAGCCCATGGAGGCTGCCAGTCCCATGCAAATGGTGCTGATCGGACTTTTAACCATCTTCATGGTATCGTAAATAACCATGCCGCTGGTTACTACACCACCCGGACTATTAATAAAGAACTTGATCTCTTCTTTTTTATCGGCATCCAGGAGCAGTATTTTGGTTACCACTTCTTTGGCGGATTTATCATCCACCGGTCCCCATAAATAAACGGCCCGCTCATCGAAAAAGTATTTTTCAAGTCGCTTGTTGAGCATCATCAGCTCATCGCGTTTGTCTTCCCGCTGTTTTTCTTCTTCCTCCTCATCCATCCGGTAGGAGAAATAATTAGTCCTATTCATAGCATCAATAGTTTAAGATTAGTCTTTGTTTTCCTTTCTGGGGTTTACCAGTAATACTTCATCTACCAGTCCGTATTCCTTCGCTTCCATTGAAGTCAGCCAATAATCGCGATCGCAGTCTTTTTCCACCTGCTTTACACCTTTGCCGGTATGATGTGAGATGATTTCATATAATTCCTTTTTGAGCTTACGGATCTCATTTACCGTAATCTCGATGTCAGATGCCTGTCCGCCAATAGCCCCTGAGGGTTGGTGCATCATAATACGGCTGTGCTTCAGCGCTGTTCTTTTGCCCTTGGTGCCCGCACACATCAGTACCGCGCCCATGGATGCTGCCATTCCTGTACAAATGGTTGCAATATCTGGCGTGATGAACTGCATCGTGTCGTACATACCCAAACCGGCGTACACACTGCCACCCGGACAGTTAATATACATCTGAACATCCCGGGTACGATCGGTGCTCTCCAGGAAGAGAAGCTGCGCTGTAACTATATTGGCCACTTCATCATTAATGGGGTATCCCAGGAAAATGATGCGGTCCATCATCAGACGGCTGTACACATCCATCACCGCGATGTTCATCGGGCGCTCTTCAATAATATTCGGTGTCAGGTTCGTTACCTGATATTTCTGGTAATCGTGCAGGGTCAGACTCGAGATGCCCCGGTGCTTGACCGCATATTTTTCAAATTCAGACTTCATAATAATCCTCGTTGTTTTGATAAAAATAAGGCAATGGACTGGTGCAAATACCTTTCCAATTGAAAATCATTGCAAAAAACGGCAGTCGGGCTGACAAAAAGGTATGGAAGAGGGGACAAGGGAAGAATGGAGGAAAGGAAGAGGGTACAAAGGAGACAGGGGAAAAGAAAAACCGTGTGGGGCTACCACACGGTCTATTATATTCTCATGACATTTATCCTCTATACACCCTTCTCACATTTCACGTCTCACTTTTCACCCTTCTTTCACCTCTCACTTTTCACCTTTCACTTCCTAGTGGTGATGCTCCGCCTGCATCTTCTGGAAATCTTCCAGGCTGATCGCCTTTTCGTCTCTGGTCACCAGATTTTCTGCCATGTTGAAGATTTTGTCAGTCTGGATGCGATGGTAGCTGTCTTCCACGAATTTGCGGTCTTTCATCATTCGCTCTACATAATCATTCACCCAGGGTTGCTCAATGTCAAGTTGTCCCATATTCATATTGCCCATATAGGAGAACAGCTGTGCATTGGCAAAACCACGCAGATCGTCCTGGTTTACTTCAATCTGATTGTCTTTTACCAGCTGATCTACGATCAGGGTCCATTTCAGGGAATTAGCGAAAGAAGGATACTCTTGCTCTGCCTGCTCCGCCGTTTTGGGCTGCTCACCACCCTGCTGCATCCAACGCTTCAGGAAGGATTCCGGAAACTCAATTTGGGTCTGGTCAATCAGGTAATGGTAGATGCTGTCGTACAATTGGTTGCGACTCTGATTATCCAGTTGTAATTCAATATCTTCTTTCAGTGCTGCGCGGAAACCTGCTTCATCTGCGATTTCTTTTCCAGGGAAAATGGCTTTGAAAAGATTCTCATCCAATGGCGCTTTTTCAACCAGTCCTACCTTGGTAATGGTAGCCTGGAATTTTTTCCCGCTGGCAGCAGGGTCATCTTTGGAGAGGCCCAGGTCACTCAGGATCCACTCTCTTTCCTTCTCTTCAAATGCTTCAGTAAGGGTCAGTTGAAAAACATCGTCTTTTTTCTTTCCCATCAGCTGGCTGCGGAAGGCAGGCGCGAAATATTTTACCAGTACAGAATTATCTTTTTTAACACCATCTTCCTTTACGGCTCCGTTTTCGTCCAGTTCCTGGAAGCTCAGGTTCAGCACATTTTCTTCATTATCGACCAGTTCTGGCTCGGTCATATTTCCGTTACGAAGTTGCAGGCGATTGGTTTCCTCGTCCAGCATTTCCTCAGAAACAGTGATCTTGTAATAAGGCAATTTGGCAGCTTTCAGGTCGGCAACTTTAATTTCCGGCTTCAGCCCTACTTCAAATGCGAAGGAATACTCTGAAGGAGCCATATGGTCCAGCTTAGCACTATCGTTCTCCGGCAGGGGGAGGGGTTGAGCGAAAATTTCGAGCTTTTCATTTACCATGAAATCACTCAGTTGCTTTTCTACCGTGCGTAATACCTCATCAGCAAATACAGACTGACCGTGCATTTTGCGAATCAGTCCGGCCGGAACCATTCCTTTCCGGAACCCGGGGATATTTGCCTGCTTGCTGTAATTTTTAAGTGCTTTCTCGAAGGAGGGCAGGTAATCTTCTTTTGACAGTTTCACAGTAATCTTGTCGTTCAACTGGCCAATATTTTCCCTCGTTACGGTTGCCATAAATGGTGTTTTTTGTTGATACAAATGGGCAAAAGCAGTTTTGCTTGCCTTAAAATGGGGGGCAAAGGTAAGAAGCAATTGGCAATTGACAAGTCCTATTTATCCTGAAGTACCAACAGGGGAATTTCCGACTGGTACACCATTTCACGGGTATGACTTCCGCTGAACAGGCGTTCCCACCAACTGTGTTTATGAGCAACCATTACCAGCACGTCCGTTGGATGGTCGTGCAGGTATTGTTTGAGGGATTCTTCTACCGATACATGTTCCAGGTCGAGATAACTATGGGGTATTGTTTCTAACATGGGATCCAGCCGTACCTTGCCTGCTATCTGTTCGGCTGACATAATTTCACCCGGTCTTTGTACATAAACAATTTTCATATGCATATCAGGCTGATTTCCCGACAGGACCTTAAGCATTTTCAGGCAACGCAAATTCATCGTATAGCTGAAATCAGTAGCGTATACCATCTGCTTCCAGGGTGCGTAAACCGATTGCTCTGGTACTACCAGCACTGGTACGGTTGACTTCCTCATAATGGCTGCTGTGGTGCTTCCAATCAGCTTGTCAAGGGTATTCGTTACTCCACGCATCCCCGTTACCACCAGATCGGCTCCGATTTCGGTTGCCTGATATACAACTTCATCCGCCGGAAGTCCAATAGTTACCAGCGTATTTACCTTGATGTCGTATTGGTTTTCCAGTCCCTCCGCTATTTCCTTCACCAACTTTTCATTGTCTTTTTGTAATTCTTCCACTGAAACCATCACATAGGGAACTTCGCTTACAGGTGTGGGTAAGAGATAGGCGTGCAGCAAAGTTAGGGTGGCGCCGTTTAGTTTGGCCAGCGCTGCTGCATAGGCGGCGGCACCGCGACTAGGATTCGAAAAATCGGTAGCAACCAGGATAGCGTTCATGATGGTTAATTTTATTGCCTGAAATTACACTACCCTAATTTAATGAGAACCTGATATTTGTCAGGTTAAATTGTGATTATTTCAAAACCTGCTCAATTTTTATTTCGTAGTGCCTCCGCGATAGCTTCCAATTGCTCATTAAAAGCACTCATTTGCTGAAGAAACAGACCCGTGCTGTCCTGGCCGGCCATTCCCCCAAAACGATTGTTTTTTCTAAAGATAGATTGAATCTCTTTCCAGCGGGTTTCCTCTTCTTCGGTAAGCAGTCCAGCGATTTCTTTCAGTTTTAATAGATTGGCTTCTGCATCTGAGGTAAGCGTCTGCGATTCTCCCTCATAATGCGAACGGATCAGGTCTCTTATTTCCTGCTCGTTCATAAGGGGGACTACCCTTCCTGCCAGCTTGTTCATATTGCGATACGATCCCTGCAGTTTGAATGGAGGTTCTGTGCGATAGGCATCTTTCATAGCTGCGCTGGCAATGTATTGCTGATTGACCTGTATAACAATATCGCGTATGCGAAGTATATGCTTCAGCACTTTCATAGCATCCTCTAACTCCTGCTGACTGTGATTACCCTCCAATTCAGGTAAGGATTCCGATCCGGTTTCGAGGTATTGGATCAGTTTGTAGAGGTCCGTAAAACTTTTATTAGTGATTTTCTTCAGGTAACTGTTTTCCGCTACCGAGTTTTCGATCAGGCTAAGTTTAAACAGCGCATCAGCATTGCCGATTACATCCCCCAGGTTATAAACATCGGCCCTGTTGGCCAGCATATCCGGTATTTTGAATTGTTCACCGCTTTCTGTATAAGGGTTACCCGCCATTACTACACAGAATCGTTTGCCACGGAGGTCGTAGGTTTTACTTTCTTCTTCAAAAATGCCATCCATTTTTCGTTGTCCATCGGCCAGTGAAATGAATTTCTGCAGGAATTCTGCACTGCAATGCTGGATATCGTCAATATAAAGCATTACGTTGTCTGCCATTTCAAAGGCCAGGTTGATTTTTTTAAGTTCTTCCCGGGCGCCTGATGTGGTAGCTTCCAATGGATCAATGGAGCTGATCTTGTGTCCAATGGTAGGTCCATTGATTTTCACGAAATGTAGTCCCATCGTTTTTGCGAGGTATTCCATCAGTGTGGTTTTACCATACCCCGGAGGTGATACCAGCAAAAGCATGCCCATCCTTGCGGTTCTTTTATCATCCCCAGCAGCCCCGATTTGTTTGGCCAGGTTTGCCCCGATTAAAGGAAAATAAACTTCATTGATCAAGCGGTTACGAATAAACGAACTTAATACTTTAGGTTCCAGCTCGGAAATCTTGAGCTGGTTGCGATAGGTTTTGATCAGCTGTCCTTTTTCCTGGTTGAAAGCAGTGAAAGCGGGTACTACGGTACGGTTGTATTGCTGAAGTTTTTCAATAAAACTGTGAAAATGCAAGGAATATCGTCCATCCTGTATCACAGTATGTGTGCCTTTAAGTGTATCCAGCGCCGTTGTATCGGCACCGGTTTTTTGCTTAAAGGGATGCTGGCTGAATAGCAGCAAAGCAACCGCTTCGGTCAGGTACCAGTTATTTGTTGCACCCGGAATGGTATGAAGATAGGCCTGTAGCCAGCTTTGAATCAATTGGAATCGTTCCCGATTCGTAAATTCCTGGTTTTCGGTTTCCTGGTGAAATGCCTCCAGCCTTTTGTTTTGCTGGAGGTACTCCTTAAAGGATTTTGTCAGCTGGTAGGCCTGCTGGCTTATGGTGAAATCTTTGTTTACTGAAAACTCCTGGTATAAATAGACTGCCATCTCTGCGGCGGTTTCCGCATTGATTGCCGGTTCAGCCTTCAGAATAGTGCCAACGATTTCTTTCTCAGCAAATTCAAACTGCCTGCTCTGTGGGAAACTTTTTTCAATGGAATGGGTGGCAGTTATCAGTTGCCGGAGTCGTTTCTGTACCGGCTCGTCCAGCTCCATCCAGAACATTAGGGCACTGGCTCGCAGCTTCGGTGAATATTGAAGGATGCCCAATTCTTCCTGTAGCTTTTTCAATGTCTGGTAAATTGCGATGGCATCTGAATTATGGACCCCTTTTATATAACCTGCCGCAAAATCACGTTCCGTTTTTTCATTGATATAAGCCGCAGCATCCCAATCCTGCGCACTTTGTTTACTCGCCAGGAAAGCCTCATAGGCAAGAAACTCGGCACGATATACTTCCTGATTTTCTGAAACAATCTCCTGGTCCCATATAGACTGATAGGCATAGAGTTTTTCCTCCCGGATCTCCTTGTAAAAACTGGTTCCAAGTAAATGATAATAGAGTCGTTCATTTCTTCGGACAATATTCAGATCCAGTACCTGCTTGTTTACAATGAACTTGTGATTGCCGAGTGATAATATATTGTTGCCACCCTCAAAGAGTTCAGTTTTATCACGAAGCTGACGAAGTGCATTTTCCTGGGTCAGCTTGATCAGGTTCAGTAAATTTTCAGCTTTGGCTACATCGCCTAAAGTCTTTAACTCCTCAGCCAGGTTACGGACCTTATCAATCATGAGGTCTGATGCAAAAAATGCATAGATGCTTTCTTTCTTGTCGAGCGACTGAACCTTGTTTTCAATATTCTTCAGGACCCGCAAACCGATTTGTTCCAGGCTGCCGGTTCGTTTATTGATTTGCGTTAGCAGGATTTCCTTTTTACCGCTGAATGCCTTACTGATCTCATCTCTTTTATCCGCGATCTTCAGCACGAATTCCTCAAAATCGGCGAATTTGCTTTCCAATTCTTCAACCTGAATGCTGATTTTCGTAAAGTATTCATCGGTTTTTTCAGGCGTATCGGAGAGGTCCAGAAAATTCACCATGCTTTGTTCCAGCAAGGTGATCTGTGCATGGAACTCACCCGTAAGTTCCCGGGTCTTGAGATTGGAAACAGTTCGGGTTAACGCGGCCTTCACTTCATTCAAGGAAGAGAAAATAACAGCGATTTTTTCAATAATCCGCGTTGTTTGTGTGCTGTCTTCAATCTTAAGGCTGTTCAGGATATCAATCACCATTTCCAGCTGTTTGGCGATTTCCTGAATGGCCTCTGAAACCGGTTGCGCATCCACTACTTTTTGAATGCGCTCCACTGCCTGTTTCTGTTCAGCTACTTTCCGTTCGTAGGGTATCAGTGCTTCTTCCTTCAGCAGAAACCGTACTGTATCCTCTGAAAGCGACTGGTTATAGGTCTGCAAAACCTCCCTTAATTGTTGTACGCCTTCTGTATCAACATACTTAATGTTAAGCAGATCGATTACAGTGCCCTGCATGCCACGGGTATCCGCTAGTAAACGTACCAGCTGATCCAATGTTTGAATGGAGGCGTTCTTGATATCAATCACTTGTTGCTCCACTTTTTTCTTCATGGAGACTAGCACTTCACGTGCATGCTTGCGTTGCGACTGTACTTTTGCAAATTCATCAATAGCCGTATTGGCAATAGCCTGGATCTGCGACAGTGGTTGAGCCAGATTGCCTGCCATATCCTCTTTGATCCAGAAATAGGCATCCAGGATATCCGATGATTTTTTCAGTATATCTTCATACAGCCCTTCGTAACTGTCTTCCTTTTGAATCAACTGCAATACTTCCTGGCATTCGCTCATGGCAGCTACAATGTCCTTATTGCCAATTTTATAGAGGTAATTATTTATCAGTGACGCATTTTCCTGAAGTGTACTGGTGTAGGGTGTTTGCCAGATCTGTACCTGGTGATGACGGATCGCTTCATTTTCAGACCGGAAATAAACGAGTTTGCCATCATTAAAAATCGTATACCCATTGCATATAATCGGCGTTTCCACCTGCCTGGAAATAATATTATAGGACATCAGTACATAAATGTTGGATGTCCGCTGGTAAAAGCAATACAGGAAATCTTCGCCGTTGGGTGATGCCGTACTTTGTATGAATTCAAGATCCGTGATGCCGTTTTCAAATAATTTGTATTCCCCGCTCTGAAGGTAATATCCATTCGAAAAAATAATGCCCTGGTTCTCAGGCAATACAATACCAGCTTCTACTAAACTGGGTATGGAGGTAACCTCCTTCGTCCTAACATTAAAAATGTAGGCCCGGAAATCTTCCTGGTAGGGTTTGATCTTGATGGCGATCAGGTTGCCCAGGTCGGCATAATAATAGAAGGCATCATCCAATTGTTGATCCCTGTTGTTGACAGGGTCTGAAAATATTCCCTTTCCGGTATCTGTATTGTTTTCAATCTTGAAGGTGATATCGCCATTCAATGCTTCAATAAATACTTTATCCTGAATGGAAATATGCGGATGTACACCCAGTCTCCGGTTGCTCAGATCGGTCTGGATCCACTGAAAATCATGTTGTGCTGCTTTTCTGACCTCGTGAATACTCCGGTCGTCCTGGTAGATCAACTGTTCATTTCGGATCAACCATTTAAATGCTTTTCGGTCATCCGGATTTTTGCTGGTCTGAAATACCATGTACAGATAATTCTGCTTTTGATGGAATCCTGCAAAAATGGAGTCTCGATAGTATTTATAAAGGTTGGTATAATCAGTTATAAATGCGGGATCTTCCAGTATACTCAACGGCTGCGGCTCAAAATGGTCGCCGGTGAAAGTATAGATGCTGAATACATCCGATAATTTGATATCCTCTCTTAAACCAAAATGAACATTATAGGCAAAGAGGGTAGTATTCCCGATGGCAGTTATGCCCCGGGCTACTCCATTGTTCTCTGTACTTATCCGTTGGTTGGCGATCAATTGAAATCCGGAAGAATTGAAAATCTCTTTTCTTGCCTGGTTTAATTGTGCCAGTCTGCCGGACAACTCCAGACGCTGTTCCTGCAAACGGTTCCGGATGATTTCATATGTGCCTGCATCCAGCACATCCTGTCGGTTCGTATCTATTCCTGCTTTTGCCTCCATCAATCAATCATTCACTTTCGGTTAGAGCTTTTTGTTAGAGATGCCCAGGCTGCTCGCCAGGTTCGCCAGGTTTAACAACATTGGCCGATCGGCATCTGAACTCTGTTGCTGCATTTTCAGAATGAGGCTGGATATGGTGAGGTTCTTGATATCATTCGTGGAGATATTGTACTTGTCAGCGAATTCACGTATACGTTCCAGCAAATCACCACTGTTGCTGCCATCGCCGATCAGTGCCCTTTTTATATCCGTAGCGTGTTCGCTTTCATTGATCAGTCGGTCAAATCCTTTGGCATTGGAAATCTGGTTGACAATATTCTGGAAGAACATGGTTTCTCCACCGACAATATCGATTTTCGCGGTACGCAGGGCTTCCGCCAATACATCGGCCTGCGCATCTGCGATATCTTTCTGGATATGAATTTGCGCCAACGCGATGTCTTTTTCTTTCTGTAGCAACAATTTGAATTCTTCGTGATCCTTACCAACCGCATCCAGCTTCTTCATGGCTTCTGCTTTCTCCTGGATTCCCGCTGCTTCAGCAAGCGCTTTTTCCCTGGTTACTTCCGCCTGTGTCAATCCTTCCTTCCGTTTGGCTTCTGCAATTTTTTCAATCACCGTTGCATCCACCGTGCCCTGGCGTTCTGCCGCTTCCGCTTTGGCAATCATAACTTCTGCTTCAGATAAGCCAAGGGTCGCTTCTTCTCTTGCCTGGGCATCAGCCAAAATTTTCCGGGCTTCTGCCTGTTTAACAGCCGCTTCTTTTTTAGCCTCAGCATCGATGATCAATTGTCTGGCTTTTTCCTCGGCCGCTTTCTTCTCTGCTTCGGCGGCTTTTACGGTGAAGATGAGTTTTTCTTCGGCTTCGCGACTCGCTTCTGTAATACCTACTGTCTTGGCTCGCTCCACTTCGCGGAAAGCTTCCAGGTCTTTAATGCCCTGTTGTTCTTCCACTACTCCCTTTTCCAGGCGAACCCGCTCCTTAATTACATCCTGTATATTCTTACGTTCAACTTCCACCGTTTTCTCTTTCTCAATTTGTGCCAGTGTTACGATCTTTTCTCTTTCAGTTGCTTCGAGTGCGCGGTCTTTTTCCACTCTTTCGGTTTCCACAGCATCGGTTCTGAGTTTGTTTTTCTCTGCGATTATGATTTGGCGAAGTTTGTTCTGTTCTTGAATGGCGAGCGACTCTTCCGTTTTGATTTTTACAGATTCGGCTTTCAGTCGCTCTTCTTCCCTCACTTTCATGATCTCCGCATTTTCGCGTGCTTTAATATTATCGATTTCGCGGCGCTGCTTTTCTTCCTTCTCTGCCATTTGACGTTCCAGCTCAAGTATCGCTTCCCTTGCTTCCACGTTTTGTTTCTTAATTACTTTTTCCTCTTCCCGTTTGATCAGGTTCGCCTTGATGTTTTGTTCTGCGGTTAACTCCGTTATTTTTTTGATACCCTGTGAGTCAAGGATATTCTGGGGACTTAAAAAGGAAATTTCTGTTTGTTCCAGGTAATCGATCGCACAGTCGTCCAGAATGTACCCATTCAGATCCGTGCCAATGATGTTGAGGATTTCTGTTCTAAACTCGCGACGTGCTTCATAGAGTTCGATAAAATCGAATTTTTTTCCCACAGTTTTCAGCGCCTCAGAAAATTTGGCTTCAAATAAATTGCGGAGGGTATCTACATCACTGGCTCTTTCAGTACCAATGATCTGGGCTACATTGAGTACATCGTCTACGTTTTTGTTTACGCGTACAAAGAAGGCCACCTTGATGTCAGCCCGGATATTATCCTTACAGATCAGACCATCGTTTTCCATCCGGTCGATCTGTAGTTTTTTAACAGAGATATCCATGATCTCCATTTTATGCAAAATGGGGATCACATACATTCCTTTGTTGAATGCAACTTTACCACCGCCCACGCCGGTACGCACAATGGCTTTACCCTGCGGTATTTTTTTGTAAAATGTGGCAAATGCAAATAATACGATGAAAATCAGAAAAACGATACCGCCGATCAGCAGTAGGCTAATGCCGCCAAGTGCTCCCATAGTTGATTAAAGGTTTACAGGTTATATGTTTGGTTGGTAATATACTAGCAGAATCCAGTTTATACAATATTGGACAGATTTATTTCCGGAATAACCAGATAATATTTTTTATCTGCTGATTCATCGGCAATCATGACCTGGGCATCGTAGGGTAGGGGTTCTCCTGTTTTGCTTTTTACATTGATGCGGATGATATCCGATTGAACTTTGAGTTCTGCGGCGCCAATGGTTTCTCCGGAAATAGTAGAACGCATTATGGCATTTCGTCCGATAAGATCCACCGCTTCTTCGCCATTATATCCCATAGCAGCGTATACTTTTATCAGCGGTTTGGTTGCATAACGGGTGATGAAATAAGTGACCAGGAAAACCGGTAGCAGGATAAAAACTGATTTCCATCCCCATGCTGCCAGGCCAAGTGTTACGGAAGAAACCAGCGTGATAATCCAGGCGATGAACTTAAAAGTAGAATACACTACCATAAATGGCACTTTACCAATATTGATATATTCCAGGGCTTTGTCGAAAAAGGATTTGTCGCCATTGGAATCGCTCAGATCCGATTCCGTATCTGTATCTACATCTGCTCCATGTACATTCAGGTCTGCCTCTGCTCCCCCGTCTCCAAAGAAATCTCCGGCAATAAAAGTAAAGAGCCAGTAGATAGCTGTTATGCCGGTTAATACCGTCATTATTGCATTACTCAGAGGATGAAACAGCAGATCAAAAAAATCAGACATAGCTTAAGCAGGGTTTTGATTTATTCCTAGTTTTTCCTTGATGGCTTGTAAGTCTTTTTCAATGGAAAACGAATCGTCTTTTACCAAGTCGTTCAATTCATCTTTTAAGTTGCTTTTGGCACCGGCAATTTCTCCGTATGCTTTTGCCAGGGCCTCCTGGTCTTCCACTTTGTTTTTCATTCGTTCAAGCATAGCAATGGTTCCGTTGGTATCCAGTTGGGCCAGCTGTTTATTTACCTGTTCTGTAGCCTTGCTTACTTTTACTCTGGCCTTTAAGGTCCTCAATTCTTTTTCCCATTTATCCATATTCTCCTTGAGGATCTCTGTATTGCGTAACATCTCCCGGGACGACTGCTGCAACGATAGTACCTGGTTGCCCAGTTCCTCAGATTCTGCCCAAAATTTTCTTCGGAGTGATAAGGCTTCCCTTGCCAACTCTTCTGCTTTACCCATATCTACCTGGCCAACCTGCGCCTTCTGCATGATTAAAATAGCTTTTTCTGCATAATTCAACGATTCTTTCTGACAATGGAGTTGGTCATTTTCAGTTCGGATGGCAAGTGCTTTTACTTTCGCATATGCTTCTGTGGCATCCGCCAGTTCCTTGCGAAGTTCTCTCAATCCCTGTTCTGTCATTTTAACCGGGTCTTCCATTTTTTCAACCGCGGCATGTATTTCAGCCTGTCCGATCCGGAAAAGTCGTTTAAAAATGTTCATGTTTACTGTTTTGAATATGATTAAATCAGTTGTTGCTATCGCTTTGAAAAATCAATGATTTGGTCTGCGTATTCACTGAGCAGGAGTCCCAGTGAATTGATCGCTCCTTCAAATTCATTAAAGTTTATATGCTCCAGTTGCATGGTATACCGAAACAGTACTTTATTGCCTTCTTCATTAATAACAAATGCGCCATGTATAGTGTCCCTGTTTTTCTGCAGTAGTTGTTTGAACATATCACAATGATCCTGCTGGAAGGAAAACAGAAACTGTTCCATGATCAGGATCGGAGGTGCAATGCCGATGATCAGGTTGTGGATACCGTCTGCAGGATTGTCAATCTTCAGGATGCCCTGTTGCTCGTTTCGATACAGAATCCTGCAGTCCAACTGCCGGGTAAAGGCTTCAATTTGTTCTATATAATGATTTGCCATACTCAGAAGGTTCCTAACAAATCTAGGGAAAAAAATGAAAAATGCAAAAAAAATTAGCACATAGATAAAAAGAATATCACTTATCTTTGGATGAATGACGAGGATCGGCGCCAATATTAAAAAAATTAGAACAGCCAAAGGGCTAAGCCAATTGGCTTTTGCTGAATTATTTGAACTCACTCGTGGAAATATTTCTTCCTATGAAGAGAACAGGGCGGAACCGCGGCTTGAAACTGCTCTTCGTATTGCCAATTATTTTTGCATACCGCTGGAGGCATTTATTACCCGAACGCTGACCATCAACGAAATACTGCAATTCAATGGTGATAAACTGCTGGAGGAGGAGCAGCGACTTCTTCAGATGCAACTACGACAGGTTCCTTTTCTTAGTGAAACCATCTTTATGAAGGCTTCCTACCGCGAAATAAAGTTTACAGACCTGGACATGTTCCCCAAACTGACCCTTCCGGAGATGAATTATCACTCCCTGCTGGCGGTTTCTTATCAGTCAAATATGGCACATCATAGTTCTTATTCACTTTATCAACCCAGGGATGTACTGGTTTTTGAGGCTGTTTCAGAAGAAAATATCCATTTGTGTATTGGGAAACAGGGACTTTTCCTTACTGACCTGGAGCTGATCCTGGGAAATTTTGAATGGCAGGATGAACTGCTGTTATTAGTGCTGAATGAGTTAAGGAAATTGCCAGTGAAGCCTGGCCCCGAGGCCGGATTTTGGAAACTGGTGGCCGTTTACCAGCATCTGACATAAAAAAAGCGATCGCTCATAGAACGATCGCTTCGTTTGTGCGGGCGATAGGAGTCGAACCTACATGCCTCGCGGCGCCAGATCCTAAGTCTGGTGCGTCTGCCAGTTTCGCCACGCCCGCATTCCCACGTCTCACGTCTCACGTCTCACGTCTCACGTCTCACGTCTCACGTCTCACTCCCCGAAGGGCTGCAAATGTAGTGGTTTTCACCAATAAAAGAAAACATCCTTCTTTTCTTTAAATTCGTACTGTTTATTATATTGATAAGGAGCAAGTAATGTATGGAAACAGTAGCGGTGATACCGAAATATAATCTTACCGAAGAACAGGAGAAGAAACTGATTTTAAGGGAATACCGGGCATTGCTCCGTTGTCTGAAACCCAAACTTAAGCCCGGTGATAAGGAGTTGGTACGCATTGCATTTGAAATGGCCGCTGATGCGCATAAAACCATGCGACGCAAAAGTGGTGAGCCATATATCCTGCATCCCCTGGCTGTTGCCAAGATCTGTGTGGAGGAAATCGGACTTGGAGTCCGTTCTACTATCTGTGCACTTTTGCATGATACGGTAGAAGATACCGACATTACCTTAGATGAGATCGAACGACAATTTGGTTCTGAGATTGCACGGATTGTAGATGGACTCACCAAGATCGCCAATGTGATTGATGTAAATGCCTCCCAGCAGGCAGAAAACTTCAAAAAAATCCTGCTCACGCTTACAGATGATCCCCGCGTAATCCTTATAAAACTTTCCGACAGGCTGCATAATATGCGGACGCTCGAAAGCATGAAGCGTGAAAAACAACTCAAGATCGCATCTGAAACCGTTTACGTTTATTCTCCTCTCGCACACCGGATGGGACTTTATACCATCAAAACCGAAATGGAAGATCTCGCCATGAAATACATGGAACCCGATGTGTATAAGGAGATCGCCCGTAAACTGGCTGAAACCAAAAGAGAACGGACCCGTTATATCAATGAATTCATTCGTCCTCTTCGGGAGAAAATGGAAAAGGCCGGCTTTAATTTTGAAATTCATGGCCGCCCTAAGAGTATTCACAGCATTTGGAACAAAATGAAGAAAAAGGGGGTCAGCTTTGAAGAAGTATATGACCTCTTCGCGATTCGTGTAATTCTGGATTCACCCACCGAACGTGAAAAAGAAGATTGCTGGAAAGTTTATTCCATGATCACAGATGAATACACCCCTTCGCCGGAGCGGCTGCGCGACTGGCTTAGTAATCCCAAGAGTAATGGTTATGAAGCCCTGCATACTACAGTAATGGGTCCTCAAGGTAAATGGGTGGAAGTGCAGATCCGAACCAAACGAATGAACGAGATCGCAGAGAAAGGCCTTGCCGCGCACTGGAAGTACAAGGAAGGCGCGGCGGATGAGAGCCGCTTTGATAAATGGTTTCACCAGATCCGTGAAGTGCTTCAGACACCTGATAACGATTCAGTGGATTTTCTTCAGGATTTCAAAACCAGTTTCCTGGCAGAGGAAATTTATGTATACACGCCCAAGGGTGATGTGAAGATGTTACCAGTTGGTTCAACAGCACTTGATTTTGCGTTCTCCATACATTCTGCTGTGGGTGCCCGATGCATTGGTGCGAAGGTGAATCACAAACTGGTTCCGCTTAGTCACAAACTAAGAAGCGGAGATCAGATAGAAATCATCACCTCCAATAAACAGAAACCTTCGGAAGACTGGCTGAATTTCGTTGTTACAGCCAAAGCCAAAACTAAAATCAAGGATGCGCTGAAAGAAGAAAAGCGTAAGATCGCGGAAGATGGTAAATACATAGTACAACGTAAGCTGGAAGGAATGGGGGCAGGTTATTCCTCACACAACACAGAAATTCTCGCGGATTTTTATAAGCAGCCGTCACTGCTGGATTTTTTCTATCAGGTGGCAACTCGTGGCATTGATTTAAAGGAGTTGTCCGAATTCAATGTGCTGGGCGATAAACTTGAAGTGCCAAAGCCTGTTAAGCCCGTAGAAGAAAAAAATGATCATCCGACCATCAGTGATTTCTCTAAAAAAGACACAGAGCTGATCATTTTCGGAGAGAGTAGTGACAGGATTATGTACAACCTGGCAAATTGCTGTAAACCGATTCCGGGGGATGATGTATTTGGCTTTGTAACAACCGGAAAAGGACTTACCATTCATCGTACCAATTGTCCGAATGCTTCCAAACTGCTCGCCAATTATGGTCACCGCGTTGTGAAAACCAAATGGGCAAAAAATAAGGAAATCTCTTTCCTTACCGGATTGAATATTATTGGTCTGGATGATGTGGGTGTTGTGAATAAGATCACCAATCTTATTTCTGGTGAAATGAAGATAAATATCAGCGCCCTTTCTATTGAAGCCAAGGAGGGCATTTTCAGAGGAGCGATCAAGGTATTTGTTCATGACAAGGAAGAACTTGATGAACTGGTAGCCCGCCTCAAAAGCCTTAGTGGTATTCATAGCGTTGATCGGTTTGATGCAGAACTGAGCTGAAAAATAAGTTCATGATAAGCTGGTCTCAAAATGTTTGAGGTCTTGATAAGCACAATCTTTTCAAGGCCTGTTTTTCGTGATGAATGGTAGATTTTCACTGCAACGCTCCCGGGTTTAAAGCAGTCAGAGTTCCCGTTATCGTCTTAACATTTTATTAAATGTTGAGGCATTGTGAACACCAAATCAAAATGAATTCATGAGAAAATTTTTCGGGACCTGGCTACCCGTCCTGCTCGGACTGGTAATGCCAATGCTTGTGGCTGCACAGCAGACTGTAAAAGGCAGGATTACAGATCCTGCAGGAAATCCCTTACCGGGCGCAACCATCCAGGTGAGAGGCGCACAACAATCCACCCAATCAGATGAAAACGGAAATTTTACCATCTCGGTGCCTGCAGGCTCTAACCGGTTGGAAGTATCCTTTGTTGGATTTCAAACCCAGGTAGTTTCCATCCGTTCAGGAGAACTGCTTATTCAATTGAAAGAGGATGACTCCAATTTGAATGAAGTAGTAGTAACCGGATTGGCATCAACCATCAAGAAATCAAATGCTGCCAACTCGGTGGCCAGAATCAGTGCCAAAGAGCTTACTGGTTCCACTCGTCCGCCTACCCTGGACGGTGCAATCAGTGGAAAAATTCCCGGCGCACAAATCACAGCTAACTCTGGTGCACCCGGAGGTGGCGTGAGTATACGCTTAAGAGGTGTATCTACCGTTGCCGGTTCTTCCCAACCACTATTCGTAATAGATGGTGTTATTGTTAACAACGATCAGTTTGCAACGGGAACGGGTACCCGCGCATTTACCGGTGCCACCAGCCTGGATGCCGGTACACAGGACCAGGCCCCCAACAGGATTGCAGATATCAATCCGGCTGATATTGAAAGTGTGGAAGTACTGAAAGGGCCTTCCGCTTCTGCAATTTATGGTTCAAGAGCGGGTGCAGGAGTGATCGTAATTACCACCAAAAGAGGTAAGACCGGTAAAGCACGTATTACCATTAACCAGGATGCAGGTTTTACCAAAGCCAGTAAATTCCTGGGATCATCCAACTGGTCGAGAGAAAAAATCCAGACCTATGGTGGCGCTTACAATATTTCGGAAGAGGATGCACTTGATCTCTTTGATGCTGCCAATGGCCGTACCTGGGATTATGAAAAAATGATCTGGGGTCATACCGGCAAGATCAACAACACCAGCCTGAATGTGTCGGGTGGAAACGATCGTACCCGTTACTATATCGCAGGGTCTTATCAGCGGGAAACCGGTATTCAGAAGAAAACCGGCTATACCCGGAAATCTTTCCGTATGAACCTGGATCACAAGCTGACTGACCGGATTGATTTTAAAGTGAGCAGTAATTTCATCAACTCCTATGCAAGCAGAAGTTTTACAGGAAATGACAACAACGGCGTTTCATTAACGTACCACCTGCCCTATATTCCGAATTTCCTGGACATCGCTCGTCGCCCGGATGGATCCTATCCTCTGATTCCGGGCCGTGCTCAAAACCCGATGGAAATTGTTGATCGTGCGGAGAATATTGAAAAAACCAATCGTTTTCTCAATTCAGGTGAGATGAATATCAAGCTTCTTTCCAGGGGTAAATCAACCCTAAAGTTAGGCATGCGCGGTGGTGTTGACTTCCTGGTATCCGAGCCAACTGTTTATCTGCCGGAAGATCTGCAACTGATGCGGGAAGCAGCACTTAAAGGCGCCATTCGCCTGACTACAAATAAATCCCGCTATACCTACATGCAGGCGGGCCTTAATTTCAATACTACCGTCGGCAATAACGTGGAACTCACCACAGGTCTTGTATTCCTTCGGGATGACCAGCGGACAGATCAATCCTTTATCCAGGGAGAAGGCCTGCTGCCGGCCCAGCGTAACCCCAGTATTGCCCAGCGGGTTACTTCCGGTAATATCATCAACCGCAGTAGTGTGGTAGCTTTTGATGCAAGCCAGGAATTGAACTGGGACGATAAGATCATTGGCCGGGTTGGCGTAAGAGCGGATAAGTCAACTTTGTCCGGACTCAATTTTGACAAATACTATTATTACCCAAGAGCTGCCGTTGCCGTCAATGTGGCGAATTTCGGTTTCTGGAATTCTAACATCATTACCCAGGTGAAACCACGTGCCGCCTATGGTGAAGCATCCGGATTCCCCTCTTTTGATGCTGTGTATTCCAATCTGGTAGGGGTAAACTATGGGGGAGAACTCGGATCCATACCGCCTACCTTACTGGGTCTGAGTGCGCTTGATCCCGAACGGGCACAGGAAATCGAATTTGGTCTGGACCTCGGATTCCTTCAAAACCGTATTACCCTTGAAGCTACCTGGTACAGTAAGAAAGTGAAAGACTTTTTGTATCCCTATACACTGGCACCTGGTACCGGTGTAACCTCCATCAAACTGTTCCCGGTTGGAGACCTTGTAAACAAGGGTATAGAGATCGGCCTGAATGCACAGATCATCAAACGTGCCAACTTCGACTGGAGCAGTTCCGTGCAGTTCTGGAATAACCGGACAGAAGTAACCCGTCTCGCGATTCCGCCCTCCTATGTAGCTAGTTCCGGCTTCGGTACCTATGGCAGAAAACGAATAGCACTCGGAACTTCGCCCACGGCGTGGTGGGGTTTGGATACAGCCGGAAATACCGTTCGTTACAAAGATTACCAGCCTGATTTCCAGTTGAGCTGGAATAACAATATTCGCTTTGCGAAGAACTTTGATTTCAACATGCTTTGGCATACCAGTCAGGGTGGTTACAATGCTTCCCTCACCCGCTTGTTGAAAGATGAAGGAGGAACCACCAAAGACTGGAGCACGATTGGTAAATCCGGAGATCCGGTGGGCATCGAACGCCAGGGTTCAGAGATCACCAATTTCGTTTTTGACGCGAGTTATATCCGTCTTCGGGAATTAGGTCTCTATTATACTGTTCCAGCGAAGTTCCTGGAGTCCGGTTTCGGAAAAGTGGTGCAAAGTGTACGACTGGGCTTCTCTGCTCAGAACCTGGTAACCATTACCGATTACTACGGATACGACCCCGAAGTTTCCAACTTCAATACGGGTAACGCCGGTGGTGCGCTAACTGGCGGTGTTGACCTGGCCCCCTTCCCGCTTGCCAAGCGCTATTTCTTTCACCTCAATATCGGATTATAAAATTGATAGTAATGATGAAACGAATCTATAAAAGCCAGTTGCTTGTATTGGCCCTGGCAGCGGTACAATTGAGTTCCTGTACCAAAACGGATTATGTTCCCAACCCCAATGCACCTACCCAGGAATCGGTATTGAGAAATGCCACCCGGCAGCAGATCAGCCAGTTGGGCGTGGGTGTCCAGTCGGTTATGCGTGATGGTGTATTCTCTTTTCGGACCTGGTCGGGTTCCATCGGTCGTGAAGTAGTGTACTTTGCTCAGACGGAAAGCCGCTATTACCGCGAGCTGCAAGGGGAAATTCCACTTGATGCTGCCGGTATTATGTATGGCTGGTATTCCAATTTCAACCAGACCCGTCGCCGGGCTGAAATCATGCTGCAGTCTGCTGCCAACACCGCTGCTTTATCAGATGCTGAAAAAGCTGCCGCGAAAGGTTTCGGTAAAACTGTTCAGGCCTATGTTATGCTGAACTGTCTGAACATGATGGGTTCCAATGGAATCCGGACCAGCTTTTCGGATCTGAGTACAGAAGGCGATCTGCTGAAGCCGGGTTGTTTTAAGAACTATACTGAATCACTTACTTATCTGAAAGGCCTGGCAGATGAAGGCCTGGCTGCCCTGGAGCAGGCTGGTACTACGGAGTTTCCTTTCCCAATGGTAGATGGCTGGGGTGATCTTGCAACCATTGGCGGATTCAAGCAATTCAATCGTGCTGTAGCAGCCCGCATTGCCTTATATCAGCAGGATTGGAATACCCTGGAAACAACCCTCAATCAGTCGTTTCTTGACCTCGACGGAGACCTGAATGTTGGACCCTCTTTCCTTTACTCTACCATCCTGGGTGATGAAACCAATCCCATTTGGCGCAGTATTGAAAACAACAGTACACCGATTCTGGTACAGTCTGATTTTGTGCCTGAAGCAGAGGCGGGCGATAAACGGGTCTTCGGAGCCAGCATGGCAGAAGGTGGAACGGCAAGGGTTCGGCAGCGTACTACTCCTACTGCCCCCCCGGATTATCCTCTCATGACCCATGAAGTACAGATGTTTGCAACGAATACTTCACCGGTTAAATTTCTTCGCAATGAAGAATTGATCCTGATGTATGCGGAAGCAAAACTGCAAAAAGACGAACTGGCGGCAGCAGTTACAGCGCTGGATTATATCCGCACCCAAAATGGTTTGGCTGCCTTGGCTACTGCCAAACCGGGTATTATCGGAAACAAGAACGCCCTGATAGATGAACTGTTGCACCAACGCCGGTATTCCCTGTTCATGGAAGGGCATCGTTGGTTTGATATGCGGCGCTACAACAAGCTGAATGCCTTGCCGCTTGATAAACCTTCGCATTCGGTATTTGAAAAATTTCACATACCTCGTGCCGAAGCCGACTGGGATAGTGTAAACCCTTGTCAATAAGCGGGTAAGAGTTTTTGGTTGAACTAATAATTTGGTAGTCGGAAGAATCCAGAAAGGTGGATTTCTTCCGACTTTTTTTATTTCCCGAATCAGGTTTTTTATTTGAGTCTGATCCACCTATTTTTGCTGCCTGATTATAAGCAAGCAGTCAAATTATAAAAATGGTAGATGCAATTTTAGGCCTCCAGTGGGGCGATGAAGGGAAGGGCAAAATCGTTGATTATTTCGCTCCTCAATACGATATCATCGCGCGCTTCCAGGGAGGCCCGAACGCCGGACATACACTCTATGTGGAGGGTAAAAAAGTAGTATTACACCAGATCCCTTCCGGTGTGTTTCATGAAAATACCATCAACCTGATCGGCAATGGTGTGGTGCTGGATCCCGTAACGCTGAAAAGAGAATGTGAAACAGTAAAAAGTTTTGGGGTGGATGTGCGTAAGAATATGTTTATCTCTCATCGCACCCACCTGATCCTGCCTACGCATCGCGCATTGGATAAGGCTTCTGAATTGCAAAAAGGAAACGATAAGATAGGCTCTACCTTGAAAGGTATTGGTCCTGCATATATGGATAAAACCGGTAGAAACGGTTTGCGTGTAGGAGATCTGCTCGATAAAAACTTTACCACTTCTTATATCCGGTTACGGCTTAAACACCAGCGTTTGCTGGATAATTTTAATTTCCAGGAAGATATCACTGCATGGGAGGAAGAATTCTTTGAAGCAATTGAATTCTTGCGCAGCCTGAATGTGGTGAATGGAGAATATTTCATCAATGAACAAATGGCAGCCGGTAAAAAAGTACTGGCAGAAGGCGCCCAGGGTAGTATGCTGGATATTGATTTCGGCACCTTCCCCTTTGTTACTTCTTCCAACACTACTACCTCCGGTGTATGTAATGGACTGGGTGTGGCCCCGCAGAAAATCCGTGAAGTGATGGGGGTAACAAAAGCCTATTGTACACGTGTAGGCAGCGGACCTTTCCCAACTGAACTGATGGATGAAACTGGCGAAGAATTGCGCAAACTGGGCAACGAATTTGGTGCCACTACCGGACGTCCCCGCCGTTGTGGATGGATTGACCTGGTAGCCCTGAAATATGCCTGCATGATTAATGGTGTTACAAAAGTAATTATGACCAAGGCGGATGTTTTGGACCAATTTAAGGAACTCCAGGTGTGCACGGCTTATGAAATAGATGGTAAGGAAACGCCCTATATTCCTTTCCAGATGACCCGGCACCAGATTAAACCGGTATTGCAGTCATTTGCAGGATGGAACCAGGATACCAGCCAGTTGAAAAATCCGGCTGATTTGCCTGAATCTATGAAAGAATATGTCTCCTTCATCAATAAGTTTGTAGGAGCAGACGTTAGTCATATTTCTAATGGACCTGGTCGCGATCAGATTGTAACTATTTAAATCTGATAGGCGCTAAAAATTATTAGTTGAAAATTTGGCTATTTAACAAGAACGCTGAAAATTTACAATGTAATCCCTTTTGTGCTATGGCTGCTAAATCTGATAAGGAAAAAAAGACTACCCCGAAGGCTTCATCCAGTGATGAGCCGGTAAAGAAAACTTCTTCAAAATCCAAGAAAAAAATGGAAGACGAGGAGGATGAGCTGGAAGATGAGGAGGAAACTCCAAAAGCTTCCAAGAAAGCATCCAAATCGGCGAAATCCAAAAAAGAAGAGGATGATGAGGAGGAGGAAGAAGATTCGGATGATCTGGAGGATGATGATTGGGAAAAAGTAGAAGAAGAGGACGATTGGGATCCTGATTTTGAGGAATTCGATCTGCCTAAATCAAAAACCAAAAAGAGTACCGGAACCAAGAAGCCTGGTAAAGAAGAGGATGATCTGGGTCTTGATGATGACTTTAAAGACCTTGATCTTTTCAATGACACCGGTTTCGATGATGAAGAGGACGACTTCTAATGTCAACTGAAATATTGCTGCATGGCAGAACATTCAGGGTCTACACCATTGAACAACTGCCAGCACTGAAATTGCAAATGTTGAACTGGGCCAACCCGTTCAACATTTGTTGCTTTATGGACAATCATGGTTACCAGGAAAGCCTGCACAGCTATGAATGCCTGTTAGCAGCTGGTTCATGGAAAAAATTCTCAGAAAAGGCAGGTACCGCGTTGCCCGCTCTTCGGCAATTTTTAAATGAGACTTCCGACTGGACATTCGGCCACCTGGGTTTTGGCATGAAAGCGGAAACCATTAATAGTTTTACACAACTGCCTGATCCAATCGGATTTGCCGACTGCAGTTTTTTTGTGCCGGATACCCTTATACTGGTAAGAGAGAATAACTTGTTGATCAGTAGTTATTCCATGGAGGCTGAGCTGATTTACCAGCAGCTCATGGATAGTCCGCGTCAATTGGATACTCAGAGTCCTTCAGCAACTCTTGAGGCCGTTATGAGCGCTGAAGATTACATCCGGAGAGTGGAATCGTTAAAAGCGCATATCCATCGGGGTGACTGTTATGAAATCAATTTTTGCCAGGAGTTCCGGGCGAAAAATACAATCATCAATCCTATTACTGTTTTTAATAAACTGGTTTCAATTTCGCCCAATCCCTATTCCGTTTTCTACAGGTGGGAAAACCGTTTTCTGATGTGTGCAAGTCCGGAGCGATTCTTCAAAATAGAAGGTGGAAAAATCTGGTCTCAACCCATCAAAGGAACAGCTCCCCGCCATGCTGATCCGGAAAGTGATGCGCGTTCCGCTAAAGAACTTGTAGCCAGTGAAAAAGAACGTTCGGAAAATGTGATGGTGGTTGACCTGGTGAGAAATGATCTGTCCATGATCTGTAAACCAGGAACGGTAGAGGTGGATGAACTTTTTGGAATTTACAGTTTTCCACAGGTGCATCAAATGATCTCTACCATTTCCGGCCAATTGCAGGAGGGTGTTGACCTGGTGGACGTATTGCAGGCAACATTCCCAATGGGATCTATGACAGGTGCGCCCAAAAAGCGGGTATTGGAATTAGTTGAAGCGTATGAACTGGTTCAACGTGGGATATTTTCCGGTGCCGTGGGGTATTGTACACCGGATGGCAGTGCAGATTTTAATGTGGTTATCCGAAGCCTCATGTATAATCAGGAAGAACGGTATTTATCCTGCCAGGTTGGCTCCGGCATTACCTGGTACGCGGATGCATCCAGGGAATACGAGGAATGCCTGCTTAAAGTGGCGGCCATCCGCAAAGCATTGGAGCCAACAACAGAATCCGACTTCTGATTTATTTGCCGGGACTGCTCATGACAGCGGTGGAGGAAAGTAGCAACTGGACAGATTCCTGGAGTATGGAATATTTGTGGGCATTGAATAACTCCATTTTATCTGCTGGTAATTTCATTTCATAAGCATTTCCTGATGTTGACATAACGCGATCAAAGTCAGGGTTGTAGCGATTGAAATCAGTTAAGTCCATCATGATATGCTTGGCAATAACTACAGATTGATATTTTCCAGCAACTGATTGGGAACGTGCAGAAGCTTCTTCTTCCTGTGTGAGTTTCCTGGTGTAAGCGTACAGCCCATCTCCATAATGGTCGCGGGTTTCTGCTTTTGTCAAGGTTGTTAATCCCCCTTGTCCTTCAAACACATAATGAGTGCCAATAAATTTCTTTACGTGTTTTCTGGTTTCGGCAGGCAGGTGGTACTGAAGATCCCAGAAATTGCGGCTGCCACTGCGGGCAATGGCTTTCTGTACATTGCCCGGACCTGCATTATAGGCAGCAATCACCAACAGCCAGTCGCCATATATTTTGTAAAGATCTTTAAGGTATTTGGCTGCTGCGTGTGTGCTTTTTACATAGTTGGTGCGTTCATCAACTGATTTGTTCACTTTCAGTCCCAGTCGGATGGCGGTACCCCGCATGAACTGCCAGGGACCTACGGCCCCTGCATGGGAAACGGCATTTGATTTCAATTTGGATTCAATTACAGCCAGGTACTTCAATTCCCTTGGTAAGCCATATTGTAGCATAATGCCATCAATCATATTGAAATAGGGCAGTGCCCATTCTTTCATCGCATGCAGGGACTTACCATAGGACTCAACGTAATCCTGTACAAAACTGACTGCTCTTGGATTCAGTTTGGGAGAGCCGATAGTAGTACCAGTTTCTTCGAAAAGATTTCTGATAGTGGAGGGGGTTTCCATCTCGACCGCGGTTGATGCTACAGCCGGCTGAGCGGATTTATCTATAAGGGTGGTATCTGCATTGTTTTTTTCAGGTACGATCGGCTGATCCGCATTTTGGGCGAATCCACTAGTTAGGGTACCGAAGAGCAGGCATCCCGCCAACAGAAATTGTTTCATGTTCCAGACTTTGGTTAACAACTAAAACAGTTTCTCACAGAGATTTTTGGCGCATTTTCAAGGGATGGACAGATACATTTGCTACACCAGTGACGCTGAAACCTGGAGCAAAGATAGCTCCTCAAATCGGTTTGTCATAACCTGGAGGCTAAATGGCATGCCATTACTGTGCCAAAAAATTGGGAGGGAGATAGCTGGAAGGCCTGTCAGATTGGCAAAAACGGTGTAAATATCACCGAGATACATGGCAATCGGATCGTCTTTTTTCTCGCCGAATCGGAAGGCTGGAGTTGGTGCTGTTGGACCTAAAATTGCATCAAAGTCTTTGAATATCAATTGTGTTTGGTCGAATAAGCGGCGTCTTACCTGTTGGGCTTTGGTAAAGTAAGCATCGTAGTATCCGGCACTCAGCACAAAGCTGCCAAGCAGGATGCGGCGCCTCACTTCGGGACCAAATCCTTCGGATCGGTTTTGTGCATAAAAATCTGCTAAATCCTCCACCGGCTGCTTTGTGCGGTGGCCATACCGAACGCCATCAAAGCGGGAGAGGTTGGAAGAAGCTTCTGCGGTGGTGAGGATATAATAGGTAGGAACAATATAATCCAGTAGCGGGAATTCGACAGCCTCTACCTGGTGACCTGCTGTTTTCAGTGCTTCGAATTTATTGAGCAGGGCAGCTTTGATTTCCGGATCCAGGGATGGATGTTCTACAGCATCCCGGAAATAAGCGAATTTGTAAGGCTTTTCTGGTGCCTTAAGTTCTTTTGAATAGGCTGGAACCGGAGCAGGAGAGCTGGTGCTGTCGAATGCATCAGCACCGGAAATGGTTTCAAGAATAAGCGCTGCATCTTCGATGTTTTTCGAAAAAATGCCCACCTGGTCGAATGATGAAGCATAGGCAATCAGGCCATAACGGCTGATCCGGCCATAGCTGGGTTTTAAGCCATAGACACCGGTAAAATCAGCGGGTTGGCGAACAGAACCTCCTGTATCGGAACCCAGGCTAACCATACAGAGTCCGGCTTGTACAGCAACGGCAGATCCACCAGAGGAGCCTCCGGGAACCCGGTCATTATCCAGTGCATTAAGCGTTGGACCGAATGCGGAATTCTCATTGGATGATCCCATGGCAAATTCATCGCAATTCAGTCGTCCAATGATGATGGCGCCTGCATTAATGAGGCGCTCAATGCAGGTTGCGGAATAGGGGGCTTTAAAACTTTCCAGCATTCGGGATGCGGCTGAAACTACATGGCCTTCATAACATAAAACATCTTTTATTCCCACCACAACGCCAAAAAGAGGGGGAAAGGGTTGTTCGATGGGTTTGTTCCGGTCGAGTTGTGCTGCCCGTTCCAGTGCTTCCGCTTCGAATACTTCTATGTAGGCATTCAGATGCTGTTGCTGGCGAATTTGCTGCAAATAAAACTCCACTACTGATAAACAGGTAGTGGAGCCATCGTTTAATTCCTTATGATATTGAGCTATCGATTCAAATACAAACAATGCCACGCTAATTTCTTTGGTTCAACGCTTGCGTAACGGGAATCCAACGCTTACTGCTGGGGAGAAGTGGTTTTATCTTTCTCTTTAATGCCCTGTTCAATTTCTTCCTTCACATTGTTCTTTGCATCGTTGAACTCACGGATACCACGGCCCAGCCCACGCATCAGTTCCGGAATCTTTCTTCCACCAAATAACAGCAATACCACCAGGATGATCAGGATCCACTCACTGCCCCCTGGCATCGAAATCATTAATAATTGATTAGCTACTAACATGCTAAGATTGATTTTGTAGTATGTAAAGATACGGTTTTATACCAGCATTAGATTTGAACATAAAAAAAACCGCCAAAAGGCGGTTTAGTATGTTTAAAGCGTATTGCTTATTTAGCAACTGCCATTTTCTTTTCCTTGATACGAGCACTCTTACCGCTACGCTCACGCAGGAAATAAAGTTTCGCTCTGCGTACTTTACCTACTTTGTGAACCGAGATAGAATCGATGTTCGGGCTGAACAGGGGGAAAGTTCTTTCAACTCCCACGCCGTCAGAAATCTTACGAACAGTAAAGGTTTGGGTAGTACCCTGGCCCTGACGTTTGATCACATCCCCTTTAAAGCTCTGGATACGCTCCTTGTTACCTTCTACAATTTTATAGTTTACAGTCACGTTATCGCCCGCTTTGAATTTAGGAAATTCTCTTTTGGGGGTTAATTGCTCGTGAACAAATGCTACTGCGTTCATGACGTTCTTTTTTTAATCGGACGGCAAAGGTAAGAGAAAGATTGTGAATATTCAAAAGTAAAATAAAAAAATGCTACCTCGCTACATTCACCGCTCTCTTCTCCCGTATTACCGTTACCCGTATCTGACCCGGGAAGGTCATTTCGGTCTGGATTTTCTGGGCAATTTCAAAGCTGAGGCGGTCACTATCGGCATCGGTTACCTTATCGGCTTCCACAATTACCCGTAACTCACGACCCGCCTGGATCGCATAGGCTTTTTCAACACCCTGATAAGCCATCGCCATATTTTCAAGATCCTTGATCCGCTGCAGGTATTGCTGCATGATTTCCCTTCTGGCTCCGGGACGAGCGCCGCTGATGGCGTCACAAGCCTGAACAATGGGAGAAATCACGTATTGCATTTCCATTTCATCGTGGTGGGCTCCGATGGCATTTACAACCGCCGGGTTCTCACCGTATTTTTCAGCCAGTTTAGCTCCCAGGAGGGCGTGGCTCAGTTCAGATTCCTCATCCGGAACTTTACCTATATCGTGCAGGAGTCCGGCTCTTTTTGCCAGTTTTGGATTCATGCCCAATTCGGAAGCCATGATTGCACAAAGATTTGCTACTTCGCGGCTGTGCATTAGCAGGTTCTGGCCATAAGAAGAACGGAAGCGCATTTTACCTACAATCCGAACCAGTTCTTTGTGCAGGCCGTGGATTCCAAGTTCAATTACTGTACGGTCGCCAATTTCCATCACCTGCTCCTCAATCTGACGGCGGGTTTTTTCCACTACTTCTTCAATACGGGCCGGGTGAATCCGTCCATCTGTTACCAGTCGCTGTAAACTCAGGCGGGCAATTTCCCTTCGCAGTGGGTCAAACGATGACAGGATGATAGCTTCCGGGGTGTCATCTACAATGAGGTCTACACCGGTTGCGGCTTCCAGGGCGCGGATATTACGGCCTTCGCGACCGATAATCTGTCCTTTGATCTCATCACTCTCCAGGTTGAAAACCGTAATTGAGTTTTCAATTGCCTGCTCAGCGGCGGTCCGCTGGATTGTCTGGATAATGATCTTACGGGCTTCCTTATTGGCTTTTTGCTTCGCGTCGTCGATGATTTCCTGCTGCACCGCAATAGCTTGTGTCTGGGCTTCCTTTTTCAGGCTTTCTACTAGCTGCGCTTTTGCTTCATCTGCCGTGAGTCCGGCGATTTTTTCAAGTCGGCGAATGTGTTCTTCCTGGTGCTTTTCAAGTTCGGTACGCTTGATGTTTACCAGCTCAATCTGACGGTTCAGATTTTCTTTAATCGCTTCATTTTCCTTAATCTGCTTGTCCAGGTTAGACTCCTTCTGGTTGATGCTTACCTCTTTCTGCTTGGCCCTGTTTTCAAGATCGCTGAGTTTGCGATTCCGATCCAATACCTCTTTGTCGTGTTCTGCTTTTAGCTGAACGAATTTTTCCTTGGCCTCCAGTATTTTTTCCTTTTTCAGGGTCTCAGCCTGTAATTGTGCATCTTTTACAAGTTTCTGGGCCTGGTTTTCTGCATCGAGGATTTTTTGCTGAGTATTTGCTTTAAAAATAAATTTTCCTGCCACTATGCCCACTACAAGTGCAAGTATGGCAACAATCAATAGTATGATGGTTTCGTTCATTGATGGATTGTTTTAATCTTTTTTCAATCGTGTCTTTCGGTCGTCTATCGCTCATAACTGGTTGAATAAGACGCTAATTCGCGAAAATACGAATTCAAAGCATAAAAGGTTGCAGCTTTTCCGATCTGGCCGTAAATTGGATGAAAGAATCCATGATGAAGCGCTTTAAAATAGTACTGGGACTCGTGTTTTGCTGTTCCGCATTGTGGGCCCAGGATCAATCTTTCAATCTCCAGGGGAGTTTCTCCCGAATTCAAAATATACCCAAAAAGCTGTACCTGCAGTATGCGTTGGGCGACAAATGGATCAAAGACAGCTCTGAGGTAACCAATGGTAATTATTTTTTTTCCGGGAAACTGAAGGAGCCCACCCTGGCCAGTTTATCTGGTTCATCGCAGGTAATCGGTCTGTTTTTGGAACCGGGCACCATTCGGATTTTACATGCCGATACCATCACGAATCTGAGGGTCTATGGATCCCTGGCACAGCTTGATTACATGGAATTGGAAAAAGCGGCAGCCCCGTACAGGTATAGGCTGGATACCCTATATGAGCAATTCAGCAAAGCAAGGGGAAGACGGGATACTGCCGGAATAACCCGGATCGAGGCGGAGATCACTGCAGTTGCGAATGAACACCGCGAGCAAGTGTACGGAAAATTTGCCGCGAACAACCCGAATTCCCCGGTAGCACTTTATGCCTTAACTGAATTTGCCGGCATTGAAACCGATCCGGAGAAAGTGGAGCCTCTCTTTTTAAAACTGGCTCCTTCGATTCGAAACTATCCATCTGCACAGGCACTTCGAAAAAAAATAGATTTCGCCAGGGCTACCTCCATCGGTAGAATAGCTCCTGAGTTTACGCTTCCTGATACAATTGGACAACCGGTTTCTCTTTCCTCCCTTCGGGGCAGGTACTTGTTACTGGATTTCTGGGCATCCTGGTGTGGTCCCTGCCGGTATGAAAATCCTAACCTGGTGGCTGCTTATGCCAAATACAAGGAAAAAGGATTTGACATCCTCGGGATTTCACTTGATCAGCCCAATGGCAGGGCCGCCTGGTTAAAAGCTATTCGGGATGATAAACTGGCCTGGCGCCAGGTTTCGGATCTGAAGTACTGGAATAATGAGGCGGCACTTCTTTATGGGATCAATGCCATCCCGCAGAATTTCCTGCTCGATCCGGAGGGCAGGATCATTGCCCGGAATCTGCGGGGAAAGGAGCTGCTTGAAAAGCTGGGCGAACTCTTTCCGGAATAAAAAAGAAACTCCATTAACGAAAAGGCTTATCCCTGTTTGATTTTATCCAGAAACTGTTCCATTTGCTCCAGCTTTTCCTCAATAGCGCGGGTATCCAGCTGCGATCGGGTGGAAGAACTTTGCTCAGTGGCATACCATACCAATACCATCGCTATATAGTCCTGCATGTCTTTGGCTGAAAACTGGGTTTTGAACTCCAGTATTTTCTCATTGATGAGCTTTACCGTTGCCCGAACCGCCTCCTCGTCCTGCATCCGGATCTTAATCCGGTAGGTGCGGTCGCCAATTACAATATTGGCGGGAATCAACTGGTCTGCCATGGCTTATTCATTTAAAAGAGCAATGCATTGCTCAATTTCTTTAAGGTATTGATTGATTCTTTTCTCCAACGCCTGTCGATCTGCATCACTCATCGAAGCCGGCCGGGTAGCACGAACTACTTCCAATTGACGTTCCAATTCTTCAATTCTGGCCTGCTGCAAACGATCTTTTTCCTGCAGGAGTTGAAAGGTCTGTTGCAGCCGCTCCTGTTCCTTTTTCGCCTGAGAATACTGCTTTTGCAGCTCTGCCAGTTTATCCTGGATCCGGTTGATATGGTCGAGTAATGCCTGCATCAGGATTTCCGGATTTCTGCCCCGGTTTCTTTTTCCAGCGATTGAATCAGTTTCTGCATAAGGGCGTCAATCTCTTTATCTGTCATGGTTTTTTCCTCATCAAGGAAAGAAAAGTTAATGGCCACAGATTTTTTATCAGCACCCAGCTTGTCGCTTTCAAACAGGTCAAACAACCGGTAACCGGCGAGTTTCGGAAGATTCGTTTTCCGAATGGCCGCCTCAATGGTGCCATATGCCACGGATCGATTTACCAGCATGGCAAGGTCTCTTTCTACCGCAATTTGGCGGGGCAGTTCCCGGAATACCAGTTTTTTGGAACCAGCGAGCTTCACTACCGTGGCCCAATCAAGATCAACCAAAAATACCGGCAGTTTAATGTCAAACTGAATCATTTTGGCTTTGGAAATCTGGCCAATAGTACCAATCTTTTCTTTGCCAGCAAATACCTCAAAGCCGGGCTGCAATCCGGGAAGATCCGTTTCCTGCAATTTGAGTGCATTTAAACCGAGCGATGCACATAAACGTGCCAGGACTCCTTTTAACGCAAACAAATCCGCTGGTTGTGCTGCAGTACGCCAGGATCCTTCTGAATATAAACCGCTCAGGTAGATACAGCAATGCATGTGTTCCCTGTAATTGCCAATTCCGGTTGTTGAATAGGTTTTCCCGAATTCAAACAAACGTAACTGGTCGTTCTTTCGGTTATGGTTGTACGAAATCACTTCCATTGCTGTTTCCATCATGGAGGGGCGTAGTATATTCAATTCGGCAGATAGGTTGTTCAGCATTTTGACTGTTCCAACCAACTGCTCTTCTGTGTAGTAAGCGCTGTTAGTGATGGAGTTGGTCAGGATTTCCCTGAAGCCTGAACCTGCCAGGTACTGGGCAATCTTTTCTTTCAGCTTACCATCTACATCATTTTCAACAGAGGGAGTGATCGTGATAGCTTGTGGAATTTCCACGTTATCCAGGCCATCGATTCGTAAAATTTCTTCCACGATATCCGCCGGCAGGGAGATATCCGGTTTATGATAGGGCACTGCCAGTCTTAGTTCATCGATGCTGTCTTTTATTACTTCGAAGCCAAGCGCTTCGAGAATTTTTTTGATAGTATCGGGGTGATAACTTTTACCACTGAGTTTTTTCAGGTAGTGGTATTTGATGGCTACCTGTTTTTTTTCTTCCTGGTTCGGGTATACATCCACGATATCGGATGAAATAGCGCCACCTGCCAGTTCTTTAATTAAAAGGGCCGCTCTTTTCAGGGCATAGAGGGTTTGCGAAATATCCACTCCTTTCTCAAAACGGGTAGCGGCATCCGTGCGCAGGCCATGCCGGAAGGAGGTTTTGCGAATTCGGCTTGGATGGAACCAGGCGGACTCAAGGAATACATTTTTTGTTTCGTTGGTAACACCACTGCCCAGGCCGCCAAAAACTCCGGCAATACACACCGGGTTGACTGCATCGCAAATCATAATATCTGTTGCATCCAGTTTACGTTCCTTACCGTCCAGGGTTACAAATGGGGTGTCCTGTTTTACCTGCTGTACGATAATTTTGCCGCCTTGTAAGGCTGAAGCATCAAACGCATGGAGAGGCTGTCCGGTTTCATGCAACACGAAATTGGTGATGTCCACTATATTATTGATAGGACGTAATCCGATTGATAAAAGCCGGTCCTTCAGCCACTGAGGTGATTCAGCAACCGTGATACCGGTAATGCTTACCCCGGAATAGCGCTGACATCCTTCGGTATCGAGCAATTCTACCTGGATAGGAAGCGATTGGTCCTGGGCTTTAAAACTGTTGACAGAAGCCGGACGAAGCCGCAATTCTTTTTTATCGTGATGGGTCAGGTAGGCGCAAACATCCCTGGCTACACCCATATGACTCATAGCATCCATCCGGTTGGGGGTAAGACCTATCTCGTAAATAATATCGGTATAAACCGGGAAATGCTGGCTGGCGGGAGTGCCTGCTTTCAGGTTGTCTGGTAAAACCAGGATGCCGCCATGATCCGCCCCCAATCCAATCTCGTCTTCCGCGCAAATCATTCCCTGGCTTTCTTCTCCCCGGATTTTTGCCAGTTTCATTGTAAGGGGATCGCCATTAAAGGGATAAATGGTAGTACCAACAGGTGCCACCACAACGGTTTGTCCAACCGCTACATTGGGAGCTCCACAAACGATGGAAAGTGGATTTTCGGCGCCGATTTCCACTTTGGTCAGCGATAGTTTATCTGCATTGGGGTGACGTTCACAGGCCACTACTTTTCCTATTACAAGTCCCTTTAAACCTCCCCTGATAGATTCATAGGGAGACATACTTTCTACTTCGAGTCCAATTGAAGTAAGAATGCGCGACAACCGTTCGGGGTCAACCGAAACGGGTAGATATTCACTCAGCCAGTTATACGAAATCGTCATGTAGGTAATTATCAATTAAGAACGCAAATATAACAGATTGTGCAGGCATCCTTCAGCACTTCTTCAGCATGTTCCACTGATAGCCAACTGAGGTTTGGCTGATGCGTGAAACAGTAGTGAAACCAATGCTTTTAGAAAAAAAGGTGATTTCACTGTTTTTTTCAAAGGCGTGAAACAGTTGCCTGCATTGGATTTGAGTTATTTTCTAAAAATGCTGGTGTTGCCACAATGCCCTTCCTGCTTCATTTTTCGGGGATTTCATGAACTTCAAAACCGGGCAAAATCGCCGCAAACGCCATCCTGGTAATTCTAGTATCTGGCCAACGATCCGACCCGAAATCTTTGTTCACAACCGGTGTGAATAAAGATTATCATATCAAGGAAAACTTTTTTAAATTGTGTATATACCACCTTTGAGCGTGGATAACCGTCTGATAGCTGTGGATAAACCCCTGCATTACTTTAGCAAAACTAAACGGTTTAAAAAATTTTTTCGAAGGTGGGTGGGGGTCTATATTCGCCGTCCTGATTATGGGTGTTAACACCTGATTCACGATTTCATAATGTTCTGGTAACGTTGCAAAGTTCAAATGGATATCACTAATCTAAATAAGGACCGAAAAAACAGGCGCAAGGGTACCCTTGACCTGAGCACCATGGTGTATGGAAAAGTACCTCCCCAGGCCAAAGACCTTGAGGAAGCCGTACTGGGTGCCATTATGCTGGAGAAAACTGCTTTTGATACCGTTGTGGAAATTCTAAAGCCCGAATGTTTTTATGTGGATTCGCATCAGCGCATTTTTCGGGCCATGCAGGCATTGTCCCAAAAGAGTCAGCCCATCGATATCCTCACAGTGGTGGAAGAGCTCCGTAAGCGGGAGGAACTGGAAATGGTAGGGGGGCCTTATTATGTCACCAAGCTCACCAATACCGTTGTTTCTTCTGCCAATATAGATGCTCACTCCCGGATCATTCTTCAGAAATTTATTCAGCGTGAACTCATCCGGATCAGCGGTGAAGTTATTGCGGATGCCTATGAAGATTCCACGGATGTATTTGATCTGCTGGATGCGGCGGAGAGCAAACTCTTTGATATAACCAATAATCACCTTCGGAAAGATTATAATTCCATCGACTCGGTGCTGGTACAGGCGGTTCAGCGAATTGAAGACCTGCGTAATCAGACGGAAGATATTTCAGGTGTCCCTTCTGGTTTCCCCAGCATTGACAAAGTTACTTTTGGCTGGCAGAAAACGGATTTGATCATCCTGGCGGCACGTCCTGCGGTAGGTAAAACCGCATTTGCCCTTAACCTTGCGCGTAATGCAGCCTTGAATCCTACCCGACCTACTGCGGTGGCGGTATTCAGCCTTGAGATGAGTGCGGGGCAGCTGGTACAACGTATCCTCTCCGCAGAGTCTGAAATCTGGCTGGAGAAAATCAGTCGGGGTAAACTGGAAGAGTATGAAATGAAACAACTCTATGCCAAGGGTATCCAGCGGTTATCAGAGGCCAAAATCTTTATAGATGATACTGCTGCGCTGAATATTTTTGAATTGCGCGCCAAATGCCGCCGTCTGAAGAACAAACACGACCTCGGACTGATTATCATCGACTACCTGCAGTTAATGAGTGGTGCCGGTGGTAATACCAACCGGGAACAGGAGATCTCCCAGATTTCCCGCTCACTCAAGCAACTGGCGAAAGAACTGGAAGTTCCCATTATTGCTCTTTCCCAGTTGAGCCGTGCGGTGGAAACCCGTAAGGAAGGCAATAAGATGCCGCAGTTGAGTGATCTCCGGGAATCGGGTGCCATCGAACAGGATGCGGATATGGTAATGTTTATTTATCGTCCTGAATATTATGACCTCAATGCGAATGAAAACGGCGAAAGTGTGAAGGGAGAAACCCATGTGCGGATCGCGAAACACCGGAATGGTTCGCTGGAAACGATCAAACTGCGCGCCATGCTACATATCCAGAAATTTGTGGATGAGGGCATTGAAGGCGGAGATGGCGCTCCTGCTGGTCAGTTACCGAGCGGCTGGAAACCCATTGGTTCTGCCGGTGGTGGTGGTGCGATGGGGCCAGGCCCGGATATGGGAAGCGGTTATCGCCAGATCGGCAGCCGTATGAACGATGTTCCCTTTGATGATGATGAAACACCGTTCTAATGGCGCTTCCCTTTTTTTATCTCAGCACGTATGATGGGGCTACACAGTTTCAGCTGGATGAAAGCAATTCACGGCATGCGATTGCAGTATTGCGTATGCAGGAAGGAGAAGAATTGCTGTTAACCAATGGAAAAGGACTTGTTTTACGGTGTCGTATAACCGAAGCACATAAAAAGAGAGCGGGTGTTGAGGTACTTCATGCTGATCAGAAGACTGATCTGCGTCCCAATGTAACCATTGCAATTTCTCCCGTAAAAAATAGTACGCGTTTTGAATGGTTCCTGGAGAAAGTAACGGAGATCGGTATTCAAAGAATAATTCCAGTGATTGCACATCGAACCGAAAAACAGCAATTCCGGCAGGAAAGAATGCAGCAAATCCTGATTAGTGCCATGCTGCAGAGCCAACAGGCATGGATACCCGAACTCACCCAGCCACTCCGTTATAATGACTTGCTACAACTGGATGGATGCAAACGTAAATGGATTGCTCATTGTCTGGAAACAGAACGAATATCGCTGCGGTCAGCCGCAGTACACGGAGATAGCCAGCTCCTGTTGATCGGCCCCGAAGGAGATTTTACCCCGGAAGAAATTGAACTGGCAATACAATCCGGTTTCGTTCCAGTAACATTGGGTAACACCCGGCTCCGTACGGAAACCGCCGGTGTGGTGGGTGCCACCCTGCTTTGTATTACCTAGTATTACCTCGCCATATCGGAATAATCATCAGCAGTGCCTTTGTCAGCTGGTAATTTGGGTTCCCGAAGTGAAACCGGCGCCAATTTTGTCTTTTTCCGCATCGCCATGTTCAGCATTTCAACTCCCACTGAAAACGCCATTCCGAAATAGATATAGTTTTTTAGATGCAGCTCATGGGCTGCTTCACTATCCCATCCTTCGATAACAAGGCTAAGGCCAATCATCACCAGGAAGGATAATGCCAGCATTTTTAAAGTTGGGTGTTTGTGTATGAAACCCGAAATATTGGGACTAAACCGGAACATCACAAACATGGCGATAATCACCGCCGCAATCATAATTTCTATGTGTTTGGCAGTGCCTCCGGCAGTTAGGATACTGTCAAAAGAAAACACTGCATCGAGTATAACAATTTGTACCATTGCCTGGGCAAACCCAAGTCCGGCCTTTTTTTCAGCTTTCTCTGTGGGATCATCTCCTTCCAGTTTGTGGTGAATTTCCTTTACGGATTTATAGATCAGGAATAGGCCACCAAACAGCATTACCAGGCTGGCCAGGTCAAATCCTTTGCTGCCGATTGAAAACAGGTTTTTGCCTTTCTGCCCCAATAACCAGGTTAAACCAAACAAAAGGGCACTGCGCATGATGATACCAATGATCATCCAGTATCTTCTCGCTTTTTTCTGGTCTTTTTCCTCGGGCAGGCGGTTCATGATGATACTTACAAAGATCACATTGTCTATTCCGAGTACAACTTCCAATACAACCAGTATGATAAAACTGATAATGCTTTCGGTGGTTAACAGGTGTTCCATATCGGGGTTGAATACTTATTTAAATTGATTTACAAATCTGCTTTGCAATAGTTGGGCCTGCATAGATAAATCCAGTCCATACCTGCACCAGGCAGGCACCAGCATTGATTTTCTCCTGTGCATCTGATCCCGTAAAAATGCCCCCACTGGCAATTACGGGAATTTCATTCTCAGACTGCTGGCAAATATAACGTACCAATTCAGTGGCCCGTTCTCGTATGGGTGCACCGCTCAATCCACCCGCGCCGATGTTTTCCAGTTCCTTCGGGTTGGTTTGCAAACCCTCCCTGGATATGGTCGTATTGCTGACTACTAAACCATCCAACTGGATTTCCCTTGCAAGCTCCACCACATCATCCACCTGCTCGCGTGTTAAATCAGGAGCAATTTTCAGGAAAATGGGTTTGGGGTGTGGTTGTTGTGCATTGATGGTTTGGAGGTGAGATAAAATTTTATGCAGCGCATCTTTCTCCTGCAGCGCTCTCAATCCAGGAGTGTTGGGAGAACTTACATTCACCACAAAATAATCAACCACATCAAATAATTCCCGGAAACAGATTTCATAATCTTTCCAGGCGTCTTCATTCGGGGTGACTTTATTTTTACCAATATTACCACCCACAATCAGCCGGGGTGAACCTTCCTTGGTAAAGGACTGAGCCAATTTCCAGTTCTTCAACCGCTCAGCTACAACTTTTACGCCATCGTTATTAAATCCCATCCGGTTGATCAGGGCCTTGTCTTTAGGGAGGCGAAAGAGTCGGGGTTTGGGGTTTCCTTCCTGTGGTTGCGGGGTAACAGTTCCGATCTCCACAAAACCGAAACCCAGTAATTCTAATTCTCTCAGGTATCTGGCATTTTTATCAAAGCCTGCCGCGAGCCCCACTCCATTTTTGAATTCCAGCCCGAATGCTTTAACCGGTCTGGCCTGCTCATAAGTAAAGTTCCGTCGCACCAGGTTGCGGACAAACGGGATCCCGCAGAAAAATTGCAGGCTGTTCATCGAGAAATAGTGTGCTGTTTCAGCAGGTAACCAGAAAAGCAGGGTGCGTATAAAGGAATACATAAACCAAAAAAAAACCATTGCCGGGGTATTGCAAAAAAATCTTTTCCATCTAAGCGGATTCTCCTAAATTTGGTAAAGAAGGTTGTCTATGCAACCAATTTGAAATTGGAAGTATGAATTCTGAAGTATGAATTGATACTCCTTTCTAATTTACCATTCCTAATTCATGATTCCATGCAAGACGCTTACATCGTAGCTGGCTTTCGAACTGCAGTGACAAAATCCAAACGGGGAGGCTTTCGGTTTTACAGGCCGGATGACCTGGCGGTTGATCTGATCAAAGGGTTGATTGCAAGTGTGCCGCAACTGGACCCCAAACGGGTAGATGATCTGATTGTAGGAAATGCAGTACCGGAAGCTGAACAGGGTTTACAAGTGGGTAGAATGATTTCGGTTCGTGCCCTGGGTATTGAAGTTCCGGGCATGACCGTCAACCGCTATTGCGCAAGTGGATTGGAAACCATCGCTATTGCAACGGCAAAGATCCGGTCGGGACAAGCTTCCTGCATTATTGCGGGAGGTACAGAGAGTATGAGTATGGTTCCAACAGCAGGCTGGAAAACAGTTCCGGCCTATAGTGTGGCAACTGAAAATCCCGATTATTATCTGAGTATGGGATTAACGGCAGAGGCAGTGGCCAAAGAATTTTCCGTGAGCCGCGAAGCGCAGGATGAATTCTCCTATAACAGTCACCGCAAAGCCATTCATGCAATTGAAAACGGCTTTTTTAAACCAGGTATTCTACCCATGAAAGTGGAACAGGTTTACCTGGATGCCAAAGGTAAAAAACAGAAAAAGGAATATGTGGTGGATACGGATGAAGGTCCGCGTGCAGATACCAGCCTGGAAGCACTTTCCAAATTAAAACCTGCATTCGCTGCGGGTGGAGTTGTTACAGCGGGCAATTCGTCCCAAACCAGCGATGGTGCAGCATTTGTTGTAGTGATGAGTGAATCCATGGTGAAAGAACTGGGGCTGCAACCATTGGCCAGACTGGTAAGTTGCGCTAGCGCCGGTGTACATCCCCGAATTATGGGAATCGGTCCGGTTGCTGCTATTCCTAAAGCGGTTCAGCAGGCAGGCCTGTCACTTTCCCAGGTAGATCTCGTCGAATTAAACGAAGCATTCGCCAGTCAGGCACTGGCAGTCATTCGTGAAGCCGGTCTGGATCCTGAGAAAGTTAATATCAATGGCGGAGCTATTGCCCTCGGGCATCCATTGGGTTGCACGGGTGCTAAATTAAGTATTCAATTAATTCATGATATGAAGCGCCTCAATAAAAAATATGGAATGGTAACGGCCTGTGTAGGTGGAGGGCAGGGAATTGCCGGGATCATTGAAAATTTGTAAACAGGTAAGGCTGTCCAGGTAGCTTTTTATTGAAAACGTCGGATTCTATCCGGCGTTTTCGTTTTAAGTAAGGGTAAAATATAGTTTCTTTGTAATAGGTGACTTATCTGTAAAGCAATATTTATTAAACATATTTTCAAGCATGACCAGGGTTTTTATTGTAGATGATCATGAGATGTATCTGGAGGGACTTTCCCTGTTATTAGCGAAACAACCGACCCTGCAGGTAGTAGGATCCTGTCAGCTTGCCAGCCAGTTGCTGCAGCAGCTTCCGAATTTATCAACTGAGGATATCCTCTTATTGGATGTGAACCTGCCGGATATGGAAGAAGATGTACTCCTGCGTGAGATAAGAAAGATTCGGCCCGAGCAAAAAATCTTGTACCTGACATTGATGCGGGGAACGCGGTATGTTCACCGTTTATCCAAATTCCATATCCAGGGTTACATTCTGAAAAACGCATCTATTGAAGAGTTGTTGCTGGCTTTGAAAACTGTACAGGAAGGCGGAACTTATTTTAGTAAGGAAGTGGATATTTTAGGTGGAGAAAATTTTCGCAATACCCTGACTATTGAGGATCGTAAAGTGGATGAAATATTATCCAGGCGGGAAATTGAAGTGTTGCGACTGGTATGCAAGGAATACAGCAACGCTGAAATTGCCCAACAACTTTTTTTGAGCGTCAGCACCATTGAAACCCATCGTAAAAATCTGATTTCCAAACTGGGGGTGCAGAATACGGTTGGACTTGTAAAATTTGCACTGAGGAATAATCTCATTGATTGATTAGCTACCGGCTCATATTAGCAGTTCTGTTATCCGTTTATGGTGGACTTTTACAGGCGCAGCAGCCTGACACCAATGCCATCAAAAATTTGTACGATCTTTCTCTTGATTTTCCAGATGACCGCGTAACTGATTTAAGGGGGAATGCAGATAAAATCGAAGCGCAATCATCTAAGACGGGATTCACTAAGGGGCGTTTGCTAGCCAATCGCCTGAGAGGTCTAGCAGAGGAATATTCCGGAAATTACGAAGCTGCCATTGCATTCTACTTACAAACTTTGAATGATGCAAGAGCCGGTAAATGGATTGAATATGAAATTGCGGCCTTAAGTGATCTTGCTATTGCATACAGTGAAGTCAAACAATATGAAAAAGCAAGGGATGTATACAAACAATCCCTTCAATTGTCCTTAGACAGGGGCGAAGTATCCAGCATTATATCTGGATTAGGTAACCTGGGGGCGATTTACAATCTGTTGGATAAACCTGATAGTGCCCAACTCTTTTTGGAAGAAGGGCTTCGACTTTCGAACGAATACAATACCAGCCAGTCCCTGTCCAGTATTTACAATAACCTGGGTAATGTTTTTTTTAAAAAAAGGGATTACCAAAAAGCGTTGAATTATTTCATTACCAATAAAGCGCTGCACCAGGGAGAAGGGCAGGAGACACTCCTCTGGACGGATTATCTGAACCTGGGTGACGTTTACATTGAACTGGGACGAATGGATTCAGCACGGTTTTATTGCGGGGAGGCATTACGACTGGCAAAGGTTTTGAATTCCAGAAGTAAGGAGGCCGATTCCTACGCACTGTTGGCCAAACTGTATGAGCGATTGGGGCGATACCGCGAAGCGTATAAGTTCCAGCAAAACTGGTACCAGCTGGATACAGCCCTGGTAAACCAGGAAACTGCAGCTTCCATTGCAGAAATGCAGGAACGATTCAATGCCCGCGACCGCGAAAAACAAAACCAGTTGTTACAGGCCGCCATTGAAAAAGAAAAATTGCAGAACCGAAATCTTCGCTCACTCAGCCTTGCTGCATTTTTGATCCTGGTATTAAGCGTGGTTCTGCTTATAGTATACCGCAAGTCCAACCGGCAACTGGTAAAAGTCAATGCTGTCATTAATCGCCAGAAAGAAGCTTTATCGGAATTGAACCAGGAGAAAAACAACCTGATGAGTATTGTATCGCATGACCTGAGTACACCTTTCTCCAGCATTCATTTGTGGAGCCGGTTGCTGGAATCGGATGACCACATGAATGAGGAGCAGAGAAAAGCCACGCAAAATATCCGGAAAGCAGCAGAAAATGGCGAACGGTTAATACGGCAGATACTGGAAGTGGAGAAAGCTGGCACCACTCAGGAAAAGCTGGAATTGGAAGAAATTAATCTTACGAGTTTTATAAACCATGTTGTGGACCAGTTTCAACCAGTGGCAAGTGAGAAGAAGATCCGGCTATATGGGCCCTCCAGCGCATCCGATGTATACCTGCTAACGGATCAGCAACTGCTGCAGCGTATTGTAGAGAATTTGCTCTCGAATGCCATTAAATTCAGTGATCCGGGTCAGCCAGTAAGGGTTTTAGTTGAGGCCGGTCCAGCCTTTACTGATATTATAGTGGAAGATAAAGGACCTGGCATCAGTAAGGAGGAGCAGCAGCTGCTGTTTACCCGATATGGTCGCCTTTCTCCGAAACCCACAGCCGGTGAAGCCTCTACCGGCCTCGGTTTGTCCATTGTAAAGCGATTGACAAACGAACTCAGTGCCACCCTTCAATACATTGGAGGACCGGGTGAGGGAAGCCGGTTTTTGGTCCGGTTTAAAAAATAAAAAAGAAACATTGTTGCAAATTTTCAGAATTCCCTAGTTTTGTTCTCATAACAGAACAAGGTGTTTGCAATCAGAAGAATTTTAGGAATCCTGATATTGGTGGTGGTTGTCAACAGCAGCCAGGCACAATGTATTTTGCGTTTCAGCGGTGTAGTAACTGATTCGGATACCCGCGAACGCTTATCGGGTGCAACTGTGCGTATCAAGGATATCCGGCTCGAGGTGAAAACGGATGAGCAGGGACGGTTTCTGTTTGAAGGCCTTTGTCCGGGCAGTTATAATATACTTATCACTCATATTGGATGTCAGCCGGTGGAATCACATATCCACCTGAAAGATGATCTGACCCAGGATTTTGTATTACCGCATACGCACAGTGAACTGGAAGAAGTAGTGGTTGTTGGAGCTACCCACAAACACGGTACCGCAATAGCTGAAGAACTTAAGGGCAGACAACTGGCTGCAACCAGAGGAACCAGCCTGGGTGAATCCCTTCGCAGCATCAGCGGCGTGAATGTGTTGCAGACAGGTGCTACAATTTTTAAGCCGGTGATACATGGGCTGCACAGTAATCGGGTTCTGATACTGAACAATGGGATCCGGCAGGAATCACAGCAATGGGGAAGTGAACATGCACCGGAAGTGGATCCCTATATCGCGAATCGCTTAACAGTGATCAAAGGAGCCAGCAGCATCCGGTATGGAAGTGATGCCATTGGTGGTGTGGTTTTGGTAGAGCCCCGGTTGCTACCGGCAGCACCAGGCCTGTATGGTGAAATCAATACTGCCTTTTTTTCCAATAACCGGCAGGGAGTTTTATCCGGCATCATCGAAAATAATTCAGCAAAGCATCCGGCATTTGCCTGGAGATTACAGGGTACCCTGAAAAAAGGCGGCAATTCACGTACGCCTGATTACTGGCTGATGAATACCGGTATCGAAGAATATAATTTTTCTGCTGCAGCAGGCTGGCAGCAATCGCACCGTGGAATTGAACTCTTCTATAGCAATTTCAATACCCGGCTTGGTATATTCAGAGGTGCGCATATAGGGAATGTAACAGACCTGGAAACTTCTATTGAACGGGGAGAGCCATCTGAAGAAATCAAATCAGCTCCCTTCACCTATACGATCGACCGTCCATACCAGCAGGTGCACCATCATTTGTTTAAACTGAAGGCTCATCATACAACGGGTACAGCAGGAAAATTGAATCTGGTGTTATCAGGGCAGTACAATAACCGGATGGAATTTGATGTAAAGCGATTTGCTTCCAGTTCAGATGCACCTCAGCTGGATCTTAGCATCAGTACGGTCGGAACTGACCTTGTTTGGGATCATAACAACTGGAATAATTTTCGCGGAACCATTGGCGTTAGTGGCTCCTTTCAATTGAGCGACAGTTATAAACAACGGGTATTTATTCCGAATTACCGGGCATGGAATAGGGCGGTGTTCTGGATTGAAAAGTGGACAAAAGGGAAATGGATGCTCGAAGGTGGATTGCGCTACGACTGGCGGAAATTATTCGACATAGAAAATAATAACAATGAACGATTCGCAGATCAGCAGTTCAGCAGTGTGAGTGGTTCATTGGGTGGAAGTTACAGATGGAGTCCGGAGTTGACAACCACCCTGAATTTTTCATCGGCCTGGCGGGCACCACAGATCAATGAATTGTACAGTGATGGCCTGCACCATAGTTCAGCCCGGATAGAAACGGGTAATCCCACACTGGTTCCCGAAAGGGCGAACAGCTGGATGCTGAATATGGATTACCAGCCATTCCGCTGGCGATTTGATATCGGGTTTTATTATAAGGATATTTCCAATTTCATATACCTGGCGCCTGATTATCCTCCGGTGTTAACGATCCGGGGAGCTTTCCCTTCTTTTTCTTTTCGGCAGACCGATGCCCGCTTACACGGACTGGATGCTACTGTGGGGTATGTGCTTACCGCACACTGGAAAGCGGAGGCAAAGGCGTCCATCTTAAGGGCATGGGATAAAACGGCCGATGACTGGTTGATTCAGATGCCGGCGGACCGGTATGAGCTCGGATTGCAATATGAATTTGGAAATGCCAAACATTGGCAGGATAGTTATGTGAAACTGAGTGGACAGCAGGTGCTGAGGCAAACCAGGGTGCCTGTTACAGGAAATATTGAAAAACCACAACCGGATGGTTCTATCCGGATGGAATCCGATTATGCACCCTCTCCACCAGCGTATTTTCTACTGAATCTGGAAGCTGGTACAAAACTGTTCTGGGGAAAGCAGCCCATTCAGCTGAGCCTGACGGCTACCAATTTGCTGAACTCGGCTTATCGCGATTACATGAATGCATTCCGGTATTTCGCCTGGGAAACCGGTCGGAATATTGGCCTGCGTATCATGCTGCCACTGGGCAAACAACATTGAGTTTTTACAACTTAAAATAGATACTATGAAACAAAAATGGGTGAAATTGTTAAGCGGTTTTGGTCTTCTTGCGCTTACTCTGGCTGGTTGTTCGAAAGACAAAGATGAAGTAAGTAATGAAGAGGAGTTGATAACTACTGTATCGCTTCGGTTTCAGGAAGTTGGAACAGCAAATAGTTTTGTTGCAACTTTTCGCGACACGGATGGTGAGGGAGGAAATCCACCTTCAACCTTTGATGAAATTGTATTGAAACCCAATGCAAACTATTCCTGTTCCGTAGAGCTCTTAAACGAAAGTGTTTCCCCTGCAGAAGATATAACGGAAGAGGTGCAGGAAGAGGCAGATGATCATGAAATGTATTTCATTCCCGCCGGTGCCAATATTACTATTAATAGGGTTGATCTTGACAGTAAAAGTCTTCCCGTTGGTTTGAGTTCAACCTGGCTAACCGGAGCCGCTTCTACCGGAACTGTTCGTGTTGTTTTAAAACACAAGCCTGGTACTAAAGCAATTGGTGATCCGGTTACCAAGGGCGAAACCGATATTGACCTGAATTTTACGACGAAGATTCAGTAACTGAGGGAGAAGCAGTAGTTTTTCTTTCTCCAATCTGCTGCCTCCACATCGCATAGTAGAGACCTTTATCTTCCAGTAATTGCTGATGGGTACCGGTCTCTGCTATTTCTCCTTTCTCCAGTACATATATTTTATCTGCATGCAGGATCGTACTTAGCCGGTGAGCAATCAATACTGTAATCTGTGAACGCAAGGCGGAAATTTTCCGGATCGTAGAAGTAATCTCTTCTTCTGTCAATGAATCCAGTGCAGAAGTGGCTTCGTCGAAGATCAGTAATTTGGGTTGGCGTAACAGGGAGCGGGCAATGGAGAGCCGCTGTTTTTCACCACCACTTAATTTTAAACCACTTTCGCCGATCATGGTGTCCAATCCTTTGTCTGCTTTTTGTAAAAGAGTCTGGCAGCTTGCTTTATGAAGCGCATCGAATAATTCCTCATCTGTGCCATCCGGTTTTACGAACAATAAGTTTTCCCGGATAGTTCCGGCGAACAATTGGGTGTCTTGCGTAACAAAGCCGATCTGTTTGCGAAGCTCATCATAGTCTACCTCATTTTCATTGATTTCATTGTAGGAAATGCTGCCTTCCTGCGGTCGGTACAAGCCTACCAGCAATTTCACCAGCGTTGTTTTTCCGGATCCGGATGGTCCAACAAATGCGATGGTTTCTCCTTTACTTACTTCAAAGTTGATTCCCTGTAATGCATGCTGTTGTGCCGTTTTATGTTTGAAATGAACATTGTCGAACCGGAGGCGTTCAATGGCTTCCAAAACTACCGGATGTTCCGGACGGGGTTCCGGTTTTTTCTGCATGAGGTTTTTGAAATTATTCAGTGAGGCTTCTGCTTCCCGGTAACTTAAAATGATATTCCCGATATCCTGTAAAGGACCAAAAATGAAAAAGGAAAAGAACTGCATAGTCACCAATTGTTCAGGATCCATATGCTCCCGGTAAATCAGCCACAGCAGGATAAAAAGGATCGCCTGCCTCAGGGTATTTACAAAAGTCCCCTGAATAAAACTCAGACTGCGAATCCGCTTTACCTTGGTAAGTTCAAGTCCCAATATTTTGTAGGTATTCTTATTCAACCGGTCTACTTCCTGGTTGGTGAGCCCTAAACTTTTAATTAATTCAATGTTACGCAGGGATTCTGTGGTACTGCCTGCCAGTGAAGTTGTTTGGCTCACAATATTCCGCTGAATGGTTTTGATTCGTTTACTTAAGGCATTGGTAAGTAGCGTTAGCAGAATGATACCGCCAAAATAGGTGAGGGGCAAAGACCAGTGAATTCGGAAGGCATATATGGAAACAAATAAAATGCCTACAAACACACCGAAAAGTACGTTGATGAAGTTGGATATGAATTTTTCTGTATCGGTTTCAACCTTCTGCAGGATACTCAGGGTTTCTCCGCTACGCTGGTCTTCAAACTCGTGGTAGGGAAGTTTCATCGCATGCTGTAATCCATCCGTAAAAACCTTTGCTCCAAACTTTTGCGTAATTACATTGAAGAAATAATCCTGGAAGGCTTTGGCAATCCGGCTAACCATGGCCACACTGATGGATGCCAGCAGCAGCCAGCCGATGGATTGTGCAAATTTGGGCCAGCTCTCATACTTTTTGTAAGTAAATGCGGCTTTGGTAATCTTTCCAAATATAATGGGGTCCAACAGGGAAAAACCAGTGTTGATACCGGCTAATAACAAGGTGAGAAGTACCAGCCATTTATAAGGCTTGAGGTACTGGAGTAGTAATTGCATAAAATAATGGTAGAACACTAAATTAAGACAATCCCTACTTCCAGCCCCAATTATCGCGATCCAGGCTGCGGAACTGGATAGCTTCAGCGATATGTTCCGGTAAAATCACTTCGTTTTGGGACAGGTCGGCAATAGTTCTGGCCATTTTGAGGATGCGGTCGTATGCACGGGCGGATAATTTTAGCCGCTCCATAGCGGTTTTTAATAACTGGCGTGAGGAGGAGCCAAGCGAACAAGTTTGTTCCAGCTGCCTACTACCCATTTGGGCATTACAATACATTCCCTTGATTTCGCTAAACCGCCTGGCCTGAACTTGCCTGGCTTGTATGACTCTTTTACGGATTTCCTGGGAGGATTCAGTACGGGAGGAGCTGCTCAGGTTCTGAAACGGTACTGGTGTTACTTCAATCTGCAGATCAATCCTGTCCAGCAATGGCCCGGAGATTTTTTGCAGGTATTTCTGAACGGAACCAGGCGGACAATTGCATTCTTTTTCAGGATGGTTATAGTAGCCGCAGGGGCAAGGGTTCATGGAGGCAACCAGCATAAAGGCGGCTGGAAATTCTACGCTTATTCGTGCCCGTGAGATGGTGAGTTTTCGTTCTTCCATAGGTTGTCGCATCACTTCCAGCACAGAGCGGTTGAATTCCGGTAATTCATCCAGAAAAAGCACGCCGTTGTGTGCAAGGGATATTTCTCCGGGTAATGGATTGCTGCCACCGCCGGCCATGGCCATATAAGAAATCGTATGATGCGGTTGCCGGAAGGGGCGTTTTTGTACCAATGCTGTTCCGGTTGTCAATTTACCAGCTACACTATGAATACGGGTAGTTTCCAGTGCCTCCTCCAGTGTCAGGGGCGGTAGAATACCAGGTAATCTTCTTGCCAGCATGGTTTTGCCAGCACCAGGCGGACCAATCAATAATAGATTATGCCCGCCTGCCGCCGCGATTTCCATAGCCCGTTTGATGTTTTCCTGTCCCTTTACATCTGAAAAATCTCCGGTTTCTAAGCCAGGTGGTTCATTGAACCATTGTTCAATGCCTGAATGGTGTGGTTTGGCTCGCATAGGGTCCTCAACTAGTTGTATGGCTTCTGTTAAAGAGCGTATGCCCATTACCGGTAGGCTGTCTACCACTGCTGCTTCAGCAGCATTCTGAATAGGAACCACAATGCCGCTAAACTTTTCTTTTCTCGCTGTTAGTGCCATGGGAAGTGCTCCCCGGATTGGCTGCAGGCTTCCGTCCAGTCCAAGTTCCCCACAGAATACCCAATTTTGAATTGGTTCCAGGTTAATGAGCTGTTCAGTAGCAGCCAGTATGCCAATCGCAATTGGCAAATCAAAAGCAGTACCTGTTTTGCGAATATCTGCCGGTGCCATATTGATCACTACCCGGGTTCTGGGCATGAAATAACCGATGGCTTTGATCGCGGTTTCCACACGTAGCATACTTTCCTTCACAGCATTGTCTGGTAACCCTACCAGGAAGGTTTGTGTTCCGTTGGTAATATTGACCTCAATAGAGATGGTGATGGCTTCTACTCCATTTACTGCTGAACCATATGTTTTCACTAACATATAGCCAAGGTAAAGCAGCGCAGCTGGCAGGTCAACCGTTCTTTAACCCATTTGCATCAGGGATTTGCTCCAGTAATTCCACCACTTTTTCGCGTTTCAGGATGAGGTAACCCAACCTGTCGTTACTGATGCCTTCTTTGAGCTGGTAACTGAATGTTAACTGATCATCCGTTACTTCTGTTTCAAAATAACGGAAGATAATATTCGGAAAGGCTTTGAGTGCTTCTCCGATTTCATAGAGGTGGGTGGAGAGAATGAATAGGGAGTGGTTTATTTTAATAAGACCTTCAATTACAGTTGATGAACATTTCATGGCATCCTGTACATTGGTGCCTTTAAACAATTCATCAATCAATACCAGCCATTTACGACCGTCATTGATTTTAAGGATCGTGTTTTTGATGCGTTGTACTTCATTGAAAAAATAGCTTTCTCCTTTAACAATATTATCAGTCAGGTTGATATTGCTGAGAATGCCTTCGAATAAAGATAATCGTAAGTGTTTGGCTGGTACGCCCATCCCCAGGTGGGCCAGGTAAACGGCGGCACCTACAGATTTGATAAAGGTGCTTTTCCCAGCCATATTGGCTCCGGTAAGAAATAGGAAATTATGTTGTTGATCGAGGTTGATGGAATAGTCAACGGGGTTAGGTAATAATACATGAAACAATTCCTCCGCCTCAATAAAGGGTTGTTCTGACTCTGCAAATTCAGGAAATTTCAGTTTAAAATGCCGCATGGCTGCGGCCATCCCATACCATCCGTCCAGCTGGCCATAGATTTCAGTAAGCTCTGTAGTGGCGTTTTTGAATCTATTACGGATATAATGACCAAAATAAAGCACCTGTTTGGGGGTTAGTATATCAGCGCGGTCTTTCTTTGCCAGTGTTTTCAGGTGTATATCACTGGTCAGTTTTCCGGCTCTTTCCAGGATCCGCTCCAGATTGGGCGGGACTGCTTTTCCTTCAAAGAGTTGAATGATCTTTTGTATCCCTCTGACAAAATCTCCGAAATGTTGCAGGCTGAAGCGGATGATCGCATAATCGGGACCGTGAAACAATTTGTAGAGCTGTGCGTTCACCCAATTGTTGTCTACCGGAATGCTGTCAAGCTGGGTTCCGAAAAACTTTTCCATCACCATCAGGGTTCCATTGGTGATATCCTCCGGCCACTTATCCAGCTCCTCCAACATTAACTGCAGGATTTGCTGGGTTTGGAGAATAGATTTCAGATCATGAAATGGTTGCAGGAAACGCAGGCGGAGCCATTCCTTCCCTTCTACGGTACGGGTGAAGTTGAGCCGGTGAAAAATAGAATATTCCTCTTCCGGGTGGAATATATTAAGGTCCAGCAGGGAGGTTTTATCTATATCCATGGGCTACCAATTTAGTTAATCCGCTACAATCAGCGATCAAATTCCAGTCGCATTCCTTTCTGTGATTCATCGAACCCCTCTTTTCCATAAACAAGGTGTCCATTCACAAAAGTGTGAGTAACCGAAGATGGGAAAGTTGTTCCTTCCAGCGGGCTCCATCCGCACTTGTAATAAATATTGTCTTTGGAAACCGTGGTCGGCTGGTTCAGGTCCACCAGTACCAGGTCGGCATAATAACCTTCCCGGATATAACCCCGCTGGCGAATCTGGAAGCATTCTGACGGTGCATGGCTCATTTTCTCAACTACTTTTTCCAGCCGGATTGCCCCTTCTTTTACATAATGCAGCATCAGGGGTAGTGAATGCTGAACCAATGGAAGTCCGGCATGTGCATGGAGGTAATCTTCCTGTTTTTCTGCCCAGGTATGTGGTGCATGATCGGTTGCGATAATATCCAGCCGGTCGTCCAGCAGTGCCTTCCAGAGGGCAGCCCGGTTGTTTGGTGCCTTGATGGCCGGATTACATTTGATCTGGTTACCCAGCTGCGCATAATCCTCACTGGTAAAATGAAGGTGATGCACACAAACTTCGGAGGTGATGCGCTTTTCTTTTAGAGGTAACATATTACCGAAAAGTGCCAGTTCCTTTTCCGTTGATAAATGCAGAATATGTAACCGGGTATTGAATTTCTTGGCCAGTTGTATAGCATAAAAAGAAGATTCGAAACAGGCTTCTTCGTTTCGGATAATAGGATGGTCTGCCGCAGTCAGGGTTCTTCCACTGGCTTTGGCAGCTTCGAGGTTTTTGCGGATGATCCGTTCATCTTCACAATGGGTGGCAATCAAAAGTTCAGTACCCTCGAATATATGTTCGAGTGAGAGTGGGTTATCTACCAACAAACCGCCAGTAGAGGAGCCCATGAAAATTTTTACTCCGCAAACCCTGTCTTTCTTTTCATTGGTACGCAGCACTTCGTCCAGGTTCTCATTGGAGGTTCCCATAAAAAAGGAATAGTTGGCCAGGGAACTGGCAGCACCGATCGCATATTTATCTTCCAGTAATTCCTGCGTAAAAACAGGGGGCTGTGTATTAGGCATTTCCATGAAACTGGTTACACCACCCGCTACAGCAGCTTTTGATTCAGTATAAATGGTAGCTTTATGTGTGAGACCCGGTTCGCGGAAATGTACCTGGTCGTCAATTACACCGGGTAATAAATGTTTTCCTTCTGCGTTTATTTCGATAGCCCCATTTGTGGCACTGATTTGGCTGTTGATTTTTTCAATCCGTCCCCCCGAAAGCAAAACGTCCGCTGTGCGAATCGTTCCTTCGTTGACAATTTGCGCGTTCTTTATGAGATATTTTTGCATATTAGATGTTCATTCCTGTTTAAAAACCATTGAATGCAAGTTATAAAAAGACTGCTTTACACCGCCTGCTTAAGTTTTCCGGTTGTGGGATTTTCCCAGTCGACACTGTTACCCCAGGGGTATAAACACCAGCCCCTGATGGACCGGCTGGAAATCATGTACCGTGATAGTGCCCTCTCCCTTCAGCATATCAAACCCTACGATCGTAAAGGTTGGGTAAAATTCCTGGAAACTATTCCGGAAGAAGAACTGAGTCGGGTAGATGCGCATAACCGCAGGAGTGCGCTGATGAACAACCTGGAGTGGGTGAGTGGCGACAAATCAGCCTTTCTGAGCAAAAAGCCGATACTGAAGAGTTTTTACCAGTACCCGTCTGATTTTGCGTTGGTGGATGTAAAAGATTTTTTTCTGAGCATTAATCCGGTAGTACAGTTCACGGTAATGAAAGAGTCTGATAATGATGAATCACTGTTTCAGAACACAAAAGGAGCACGCGGAAGAGGTATGATTGCCAACCGGATTGGATTCGACTTTTATGTGACTGATAACCAGGAAAGGCCACCTTCTTTTGTAAAGGATTTTGTCAATGCGAACAGGGCGCTTCCAGGAGCTGGATATTATAAATCCTTTAAAAGTACCGCCTACGATTATTTCGATGCCCGTGGTTCCATCTTTTTTAATGTAACTGATTATATCAATATCCAATTTGGATACGACCGGAATTTTATCGGCAATGGTTACCGGAGCATGTTCCTCAGTGATTTTGGAAACAGTAATCTATTCCTGAAAATCAATACAAGGATCTGGAAACTGAATTACCAGAATCTATTCATGGAACTAAACCCCTCGCACATACGAAGAGGCGATAACCTGCTGGATAAAAAATACGTAACCATGCACCACCTTAGTTGGCAGGCAACCCGCTGGCTGAATATCGGACTTTTTGAAGCGGTAGTATTTGGGCGTCCGAACCGGTATGATTTCAGTTATCTCAATCCTATCATCTTCTATCGTTCCATCGAGCAGCAGAATGGGAGTCCGGATAATGCCAATGTGGGCATGGATTTCAAAGCTAACATTGCCAAACGGGTACAGTTATACGGACAACTCCTATTGGATGAATTCAAGCTGAGTGAAGTTCGGGGAGGCAATGGCTGGTGGGGAAATAAATATGGCCTGCAACTGGGTGGAAAATATGTAGATGTGGCAGGTATAAAGAACCTGGATATCCAGGGTGAATTGAACATTGTTCGTCCGTTCACCTACAGTTTCCGCGATTCGGTTGCGAATTACATGCATTACAATCAGCCGCTGGCGCATCCGCGAGGTGCCAATTTCATAGAAGCGGTAGGTATTGCCCGTTACCAGCCTCACCCCAAACTCACGCTTCAGGGAAAGCTGATAGTCTGGAAACAGGGACTGGATTCAGCCGGTATCAATTTTGGGAGCCGGCCTGCGAGCCTGTATACCACAAGGCCATTTGATTATGGCTGGGATATTGGTGAAGGAAGAGCTTCCAGTGGTGTAAATGCATCCCTCTGGGCAGGTTATGAACTGAAAGAAAATCTATTCATTGATGCCAGCCTGATGTTGCGGAACCTGGATGTGCCGGATGATGCCCGATTAACCAGGAATAGTACTATATTCAGTCTCGGCCTGCGTATGAATATGTTCCGCCGGGAATATGATTATTAAATCTTCAACCATACAATTACTCCGGTTCCCCTTTTCCTTTTTTCTGTTACCGGTATATTTATTTGGAATCAGCCAACCGCTTGAAATCAATTGGTTAAGAGCGGCACTGCTATTCTTTATCCTTCATTTTCTTGTTTATCCCAGCAGCAATGGGTATAACAGTTATATGGACAGAGATCAGTCTCCGATCGGGGGACTTGAGCATCCACCCATGCCTGAACGTGAGCTGTGGACGATTACCCTAGTAATGGATCTCATAGCTGTTGGTTTGAGTTTATTGCTTTCGTATGCAGCTGCAATGGCTGTAGCGTTTTATATTCTTGCGTCCAGGGCTTACAGCAGCAGGAAGATCCGCCTGAAAAAATTCGCTTTTTTCGGGTTCCTGGTGGTTATCTGCTGCCAGGGTGGACTTATATTCTGGCTAAGTTATCATGCTTCACATGCAAAGCTCAGCATGAATGTTCCCGTAACGGGGATGCTGGCCAGTACACTCTTATTAGCAGGTGCGTACCCGCTTACCCAAATCTATCAGCACCGGCAGGACGCTGCAGACGGGGTAACAACCATCAGTATGCGAATGGGGATCCGGGGAACTTTCCGGCTCTCTGGATTGTTGTTTACGCTGGCATTCCTGGTACTTGGCCTTCATTTTGGATTACAACTGGAGCTGGACAGGTTTTTGCTGTTAATGCTCTTTTTTCTTCCGGTAACCATATACTTTTTATGGTGGGGGATTCAGGTTTGGAAAAATCCGGCTAAAGCTGATTTTCGGCATCTTATGAAAATGAATATTATTTCGGCCATTTGTTCAACAGCCGCGTTTGGATCACTATTAATCTGGAAATGAATTGACAGCAATATTATCCATCGGAACATCCCTTCCTGCGTTTCGGCATGCTCAAACGGAGATTTTTAATTTTATGCAGCGGGTGTATGCATTGGATGCAACAGAAGCGAGAAAACTGAAGTTTTTATACCAGCAAAGTGGGATACAGCAACGTTATTCCTGTATTCCCGACTACAGCAAATCTATGCGGGAATGGAAGTTTTATCCGGCAGAGGAATCATTGGAACCTTTCCCAAACCTGGAACTGCGGATGTCCTGGTATCAGAAACATGCGGCTTCTCTTTCGGTAGATGCCATACGTGATTGTTTACAACACAGGCCAGGCGGAAGTACCGGTATCACTCACCTGATTACAGTGAGTTGTACCGGTATGAGCGCGCCGGGCCTCGATCTGCAGGTAATGGAAATGATGGAGCTGCCCAGGCAATTGCATCGAACTTCCATTAACTTTATGGGTTGTTATGCGGCGCTACATGCCTTGAAAATGGCCGACAGCATCTGCCGGGCTGATTCTTCCGCCCAGGTGCTGATTGTTTGCACGGAATTATGTACCCTGCATTTTCAGAAAATTCCCACACCGGATAACCTCGCAGCTTCCCTGCTTTTTGGAGATGGTTCAGCTGCTGTATTAGTGGGTTCAGAAAAACAGGGCAAAGCACTTGCCTCCATTCGTGGTTTTTATGCGGAAGTTGTGCCAAAAGGGAAACGGGATATGAGCTGGGAACTATCATCTTCCGGTTTTTTAATGACACTCAGCGGGTATATCCCTGAATTGATATCCACGGATTTCAAACCACTGCTGGAAAGAGCCATGCAGGCGTATAAGGCAAAGCTTACTGAAGTTCAGCATTGGTGCATACATCCAGGAGGTAAACGGATTTTGCAGGCGGTTCAAAAATCATTGGAACTGGAAGAGAGTAAATTGGAAGCCTCCACATCCGTATTGCGTGATTATGGAAACATGTCGTCTCCATCGGTATTGTTTGTATTGAAACGATTGGTGGAATCGGGTAAAAAAGGGGTATCACTGGCGGCTGCTTTTGGTCCGGGACTCACCATGGAAACCTGTCTGCTTGAAATAAACCAGTAAGATGCAGGAACGTATTAATCAAAAAGAACTATTGGATGATCTTACTATTCCTTTTGAGGAAATACAACTCAACATGCGGGAGTTAGATTTTATCAACCGGTGGCTGGGCGGGCACAAGATAACGGTGGAGGGTATACGAAAACTAGTCCCGAAAACAGCGGTAGCCAATAACCTGATCCTTGAAATCGGTTGTGGGGGCGGTGATAATTTAAAAGCTTTAAAGGATTCAAAAGCCTTACCAAAAGATGGCGTACGATACATGGGAGTAGATATTAATCCGGCTTGTATAACCTATGCCCGAAGCGCTTTTCCCCAGGCGGAGTACCTGGAATCGGATTACCGCCTGGTGAATACCTCAGTTCGTCCCGCTATTATTTTCTCCTCCCTTTTTTGCCATCATTTTACTGACGAAGAACTGGTAGTCCAACTGAGATGGATGTACGAAAACTCCCAAATCGGCTTTGTAATCAATGATCTGCATCGGCATCCGATTTCCTATTGGAGTATTCGCCTGCTTACCTCATTATTTTCCCAATCGCGCCTGGTTCGTCATGATGCACCCTTGTCAGTCAGAAGGGGGTTTAAACGAAAAGACTGGCAGCGTTTATTTCAACTGGCTGGTATAACCGATGTTGAAATCCAATGGCGTTGGGCATTCAGGTGGCTGATCATTGTTAAAAAAAACAGCAATGCAGGATTCAAATCGGTATGATGTAATTGTAGCCGGAGGGGGGCTTGCCGGTTTGTCGGCTGCCATTCAGTTGGCAGAAAAGGGGTATAGGGTGGCACTCATTGAAAAAAACTATTATCCTTTTCACCGGGTTTGTGGTGAATATATCAGTGAGGAAAGCCGTCCCTTTCTGGAGCGTTTGGGAATACCCATTAGTGCCCTGCAATTGCCTGAAATCCGGCGCCTTCGCGTAACTGCACCGGATGGAACTGCTCTGATTTCCGACCTCGACCCCGGAGGTTTTGGTATTAGTCGCTACCGGCTGGATGCCCTGTTGGCAAGTCAGGCCAAACTGGCGGGAGCCACCATAATGGAAGGTGTAAAAGTGCAGGATATCCGGTATAGGAATGGCTGGATGGAAGTGCAGATAAACGGATTGTTGCTGGAGTCGAGGCTTGTACTGGGTTGTTTTGGTAAAAGATCTTCTCTTGACCTGAAAATGAATCGATCCTTTGCACTTGAAAAACCGGGCAAGCTCAATAATTTTATTGGCATTAAATATCATATTGAATGGGATGATCCGGAAGATTTGATCAGTCTTCACAATTTTAAAGATGGTTATTGTGGCATCAGCCGAATCGAAGATGCACAGTATTGTCTTTGTTATTTAACAACAGCCAATAACCTGGGACTGAGTAATAATTCCATCGAACAAATGGAAAAAACAATCCTGTCGGTCAATCCCTATCTCGACAAGTTATTTCGGGATGCAAAAAAAATAAGGCAGGAACCATTGAGTATTGCCCAGGTATCATTTGCACCAAAATCGAAGGTGGAAAATCATGTGCTGATGGTGGGGGATGCTGCCGGCCTGATCACCCCCCTCTGTGGGAATGGAATGAGTATGGCTTTACATGCCAGTTATCTGGCTGTTCAGGCGGCGCTGCCTTTTCTGGAGGGCACCTGCTCCAGAACTGAAATGGAAACGCTCTATACAAAAAACTGGCGGCGTTCTTTTTCATCCAGGTTACGTGCAGGCAGAATGATCCAATCTTTTTTTGGTGACCCCTGGTTATCAAAAGGTCTTATTTTCGCAGGAAACAAATTTCCGGGACTCACGAGGTGGCTGATTGGAAAAACTCACGGAAAAAATTACGTATGAGCAGGATATCCGTAGCTATGAAGGGTACGATCCTATTGGTTGCATTGGCTGTAGGTGTTATCAAAGCTTCGGCTCAGGATTATCACGCTATCAGCGGATCCAATTATGCAGGAGCACTCAGTGTGCATAACAATCCGGCATCTATTGTGAATATTCCTTATCCCTGGGACGTAACGCTGGCAGGCTTACAGGCGAAATACCAGACCAATGTCATTAAGGTGGTGAATTATTCACTCCTGGCTTCTCCAACTGCTTCTGAATTTTTTATAACAGGTGGTGAGTATGCGCGCAAGGGTAACGAACAGCTGAATCTGAACCTGCTTAATACACGTATCGCACTCGGGAAAAAAACTGTAGTTGCGTTTGGCGCCAACCTGAGATCCTTCGCCAATATCCGTACGTCTTCTTACAATTTTGTGGATAGTATTGAAACAGCAAATGAGTTATTTGCGCTTAATCCGGGAAATAGCCCGCTGGAGGCCAGCATCCGCACCAGCAATTGGATAGAGTTATATGGTGCAATTGGCAGAACCTTATTTGATGAACCGGGCTTTCGTATCAATGCGGGACTAACGATGAAAGTTAACCGTGGAATCGGAGGTGGTCGGATGCAATTGGATGGCATGTATCGGGAACGCACCATTGTAAACGGGGAACCTCAGTATGCTCTTCGGGAGGGACAGTTTGCCTATGGTTATTCGTCCAATATTGACCGCTGGAATTCCAATCGTTCAACTATGGGGAATCTTCGCGAAGTACTAACGGCGACGCGTATGGGATTATCGCTTGATGCCGGACTGGAACTACTTATCAAGCCGGCAGGTGATCCGGGGTTTATGGAGGATGAGGAGACCTATTATGATTACGACTGGAAAATTGGTGCATCTGTTCTTGACCTTGGGTATGCTTTTTACAGGTATAGTAACAATAGCAGAACAGGAAGAATTCCTGTAACCGGCTTAAACGCAGACCGTATCGACCAGGCTTTTGTGGAAGGTGTTGCCAATATAGAGGCATTTACAGATTCGGTGGACGCGGTTTTTGATGCGCGCACCTTATCCGGAGATTTCCGGATCTGGACTCCAACCCGACTGGTTTTTAATGTGGATCGGTTTATCAGTAGTGCCTTCTATGTGAATGCTGAATTGAGTGTTAACGTTATCAATCTGTTGGGTGATCAACGGCTCTATGTCAGAAATATGAATGCCATACGGCTGACACCCCGTTGGGAAACCCGTAGGTTGGGTGCTTATCTGCCTTTACTCTACAATGCGCAGAACCAGTTTTGGGTAGGAGCCGCCATAAAGGTGGGGCCCCTGCTGCTGGGAGTGCATAACCTGGGTAATGTATTTGGAAAAACATCCATGGCAAATGGAGGGGGGTATATCACCATAAATATCCGTCCGGGTAAACGCGTGACCGGTGAAAAAAAGGACCGGGGCCTGGATTGCCCTCCCTATTAGTTAAATCTTTCAATAACTATTGAAAGATTAGAAGGATTCGGTAAATTGCCGTATGAAACTGGAAGCAGCAAAAGCGCAATTTATTCAGACCTGGGGTTCTCTTGCCACGCAATGGGGCATAAATAAAACAATGGCCCAGATCCATGCGCTGCTCCTGGTAACACCGGATCCCATAAGCCAGGAGGATCTGATGGAAGAGCTAAGTATCAGCAGAGGCAGTGCGAACATGAATATCCGGGAACTGATTGACTGGGGACTGGTGGATCGGGTGATTATTCCTGGAGAGCGTAAAGAATTTTTTCTGGCAGAAAAGGATATTTGGAAAGTCTTCCGGCAGATTGTAAAAGAGCGAAAAAAGCGGGAATTGGAACCGCTCTTAAAAGTGCTGCAGCAGTTACAGGCAGTAGAAGGGGATAAGAAAAACCGGGAAGCAAAAGCATTCACGGATACAATTGAAAACATTCAGAAATTTGTGGGCCAGGCCGATAAATCATTGGACTCCCTGGTTAAAGCGGACGAGAGCTGGTTCTGGGGTAACCTGATCAAACTGATAAAATAACAAACCATGTCGGATCCTAAGAAAACACTGGTACTGGGAGCTTCTGAAAATCCAACCCGGTACAGTTACCTTGCCATACAGAGCTTGGTAAACCACCATCATCCGGTAGTGGCCATTGGCCGCCGGCCTGGTAGGGTAAATGAAGTTCCCATCCAAGCCGACCTTCCAAAGCTGGAAGAAATTGATACCGTAACATTATACCTTTCAAAAGAAAATCAGGAGGAATACATACCTTATATACTATCGCTGAAGCCTAAGCGCATCATCTTTAATCCAGGAGCAGAAAATCCAGAGTTGGCGCGGCTTGCAAGGGAAAACCAGATCTATCCGCAGGAGGCCTGCACACTAGTTTTGCTAAGCACCGGCCAATACTGAGTTAATTTTTACATAACACAAACAAACTGTATATATAAAAGGGTTTTTTGGTAAATTGGGTAAACCCATTTATATGTTATGGAGAAAATTTAACGGCGACACGATCGATCTTCCGATTCGTGAAGCTGTAGAAAGAGCCATCCGGAGAGAAACCGAACAAGGCTACCGGCTCAAGGTTTGCATTGGCACTGATTCCCAGGTAAAAGGATCCGAAACTGAATTTGCCACCGTAATAGTTTTTTTGCGGGAAGGTCATGGTGGATTCATGTTCATCCAAAATGAAAAAACCCGCCAGAAGTATTCGATTAAAGAACGAATGCTGGTAGAAGTGGCACGTAGTATCGAAATTGCCTATGAACTTTGTGGATTGTTCACTGATTACAATGTTGATATGGAAGTGCATGCTGATATCAACACGAATCCGCATTTCAAAAGCAACGATGCGCTGAAAGAAGCCATGGGGTATATTCTGGGGATGGGCTTTGCCTTCAAAGCCAAGCCGGAAGCATTTGCCAGCAGCAGCTGTGCAAATAAAGTAGTGAACTGATTCGTCCTGCTCATTTACCCTCTTGAAAGTGGTGTCTGCACACTGCTAAGGGCATTATCTCCTCTCTTCAAAGCTGCTGTTTGATTCAGCAATCATATCCAGAATTTGTTTTCTGCCTGTTCCTTTAACAGCACTTGTAACAACATGAGCCGGTAAAAACTGCCAGGTTTCCCGCATAGCATCCAGGAAATCGCGTACATTTTTTGAAACCACCCGTTGAATTTCTTTGTCCGATTTAGTGAAAATCAGCGTGAAGGGTATTTCCCATTCCCCCAACTGGTTGACAAATTGAAGGTCAATAGCCTGGGGACTGTGGCGACTATCAATAAGTACGAAGACCATTCCCAGGTTTTCTCTTTTACGCAGGTAATTTTCGATCATTTTCTCCCATTGGCGGCGCTGATTCTGGGAAACTTTAGCAAATCCGTAACCGGGCAAATCTACCAGGTACCAGCGGGTGGTATCTTTTGATCCTTCCGTTGGACTAGAAATAATGTTGAAATGGTTGATCAGCTGGGTTTTTCCCGGAGAACCGGAAGTTTTGGCCAGTTTCTGGTTCCGGCAGATCATATTTATAAGGGAAGATTTACCCACGTTGGACCGGCCTATAAATGCGTATTCGGGCCGGTCGGGAGCCGGGCATTTTTCCACTTCGGGACTGCTGATCAGGTAAACCGCTTGTTGGATGTGCATGCCGCAAAGATAGGGAGTCGGACTTCCGTCTTTTTCCTTAATTTCGGCCTCTCATAAGCAAACGAAAACTAAATATTTCATTCAGATGGCAGAAGTGATATTGATGCCCCGTTTGAGCGATACCATGACCGAAGGCGTTATCGCAGCCTGGCACAAAAAGGTAGGAGATGCTGTGAAGAAAGGGGAACTACTGGCGGAAGTAGAAACCGATAAGGCTACTATGGACCTGGAAAGTTATAAAGATGGGACCTTATTACATATTGGAATTGAACCAGGAGGAAAGCTGCAGGTAAATGATCTGCTGGCAATCATCGGAGAACCTGGTGAAAATATTGCGGATCTGGTTAAGTCAGGGGGAAGCGCCGCCGCTCCTGCTGCAAAAACTGAGACAGCAGCACCTGCTTCCAAAGAAACCGCTGCACCCGCTGCGCCTGCAACCGCCGGCGTTGATCTCTCAAAAATTGAAGAAGTAATCCTGATGCCCCGTTTGAGTGATACCATGACTGAAGGGGTAATTGCAGACTGGCATAAGAAAGTGGGTGATAAGGTAAGCAAAGGAGATTTGCTGGCCGAGGTGGAAACCGATAAGGCTACCATGGAATTGGAAAGTTATAAGAACGGTACACTTTTATATATTGGTGCGCAGAAGGGCGATAAGGTTCCAGTGAATACCCTGCTTTGTGTTATTGGAGAGCCTGGTTCCGTTGACCTGGAAGCAATTAAAGCGGCTGCCAATGGCGGACCCGTAATTTCTGCTTCAGCATCTCCAGCTGTTGAGCAGGGTTCAGTATCAGGTTCAACCGAGGCGGCTACTGCTACACAGGAGTCAACCACTAATGGAAGATTAAAAGCATCTCCGCTCGCCCGTAAACTGGCTGCTGAAAAAGGGATCAACCTGCAGCAGGTTCAGGGATCCGGCGATGGTGGAAGAATTGTAAAATCGGATATTGAAAGTTTCCAGCCTGGTAAAGCTGCACCGGCTGCTGCTGCCACAGCTGCTGCACCGGTAGCGAGCACTCCGGCACAACCGGCAACTACCACTACAAGTGGAGGAACCGGCCTGGTTAGCTTCGAGGATCGCCCTGTTTCCCAGATGCGTAAAGTAATTGCGCGCCGTCTTGCTGAAAGCAAGTTCACAGCTCCGCATTTTTACCTGACCATGTCCATTGATATGGATAAGGCTGTTGCAAGCCGTGCTCAACTCAATGAACTCGCCCCGGTTAAAATATCTTTCAACGATATGGTGCTGAAAGCAGTGGCAATAGCCCTCAAGCAGCACCCGGTGGTAAACAGCAGCTGGCTGGGAGATACCATTCGTACTAATCATCATGTAAATATTGGTGTGGCTGTGGCTGTTGACGAAGGACTGCTGGTGCCGGTAGTACGTAATGCCGATACTAAGGGTCTTTCTCAGATCGCTACAGAAGTAAAAGACTTTGCCGGTAAAGCCAAAGCAAAAAAATTGCAACCCTCCGATTGGGAAGGAAGTACGTTTACCATCAGTAACCTGGGTATGTTTGGAATTGATGAATTTACCGCTATCATCAATCCTCCGGATAGCTGTATTCTCGCCGTTGGTGCGATTCAGCAGGTTCCGGTTGTGAAAAACGGAGCAGTGGTGCCCGGGAACGTAATGAAAGTAACTCTGAGTTGTGACCACCGGGTAGTGGACGGAGCATCAGGAGCAGCTTTCCTGCTAACTGTTAAAGGACTGCTGGAAGAACCACTCAGAATGTTGATCTGATAAATCAGAACCAGATATTAACAACCCGCTGTAACCGGCGGGTTTTTTCGTACCCAGCTCCAACTGGAATACACCAGGAATCCCAGCGCTGCAGCAAAAAGGCCCGGTAAAACCAGTGTCGCAGGCCGTGCCGGATTGGGCAATCCCTGCCAGGAAGGCTGGTTATTAAGTCCCGGAATCAATTCCAACAGATCAGTCAGATCTTCCGATTGAAAAAAGTATCCAATGCCGGCCTTTTGTAAACAGGGATGATCGCGTCTACTGGCGCTCACATAAATGATATTTGCAGCGGGGAGCTGATAACGGTCGTGGATATGCGCAAATAAATGTTCTTTACCATACTGCTCCCCATTCAGGAAAAACGGAGCAATTTCCAGTTCCCCGGTAATAATGCCGTCTTGCAGTAATAACTCATTGCTCAATACAAAATCTATCCCGAGTTTATTTTTTACATGACTTGCAACACAGGTAAAAAGTTCTGAGACCAGGCCGATCTTGTATCCTTTTTTCTTTAATTCCGAAATCACCTCTGTAATTCCTTTAACAAGGGGTATATCATCTGCGATTTCGAGCAGTTCGGGCATGCTTACTCCTTTGAACCGAGCGGCAATAGATTGTAGCTTTTCATGGGCTGGTGAAGCACTCGAAACAATAGGCAGCAATTCTTCGGTTAGGCCTAACTGTTGGGAAACTGCAGCAAGATAACGTCCGTCAAGCACTACTCCATCCATTTCCAGCAGCACCATTTTATCAATCTGATCAACTGATTCCAATACAGAGTTTTCCAGTTGACGGCTGATGATATTGATCTCTCCAATAGTTGCCAGGCTTTGCAGGCCTTCTGCACTGGCTTTTTGCAAAATGGTTCTGGATACCTGTTTTGACATTTTTCCCAACTGCTCCAGGCTTTGCATAGCATTCTGTACACGACCGATATTCACTTCTTCAATACGCGCACCAAGTTTGTGTACATCAATCAGTAAGCCGATATCAACACCGTAATCCTTTTCAAAACCAACTTGTAACAGCAATTCTTTTTTGGCTGCGATCATGCCACTCAGGGGCTGATCAAGATGACTCAATTCGGGGAATAAAATACTCAACAAGGGTTTTGCTACCAATTGTGTTACCCGTCCGGCCTGCCGTGTGAAACAGGATTTTACAAAATCAGCCCTCCCTTCCAGGATCGGAGCAGCCAACAGGTCCACAATATTTGGTGGGTAGGTGGTTATGTCTCCATCCAGGTAAAGGATGGTATCATATTTAGAAGCCAGCAGTCCTTCTCGCATGGAAAGTCCCTTGCCACGCTGGCTGCTGGTAAGTATCCGAACCGATTCCTTCAACGCTTCCGCTATCGTATTGTCAGTGGAATTGTCATCAACAACAATGATCTCATGCGGAAGGCTGGTTTTACGAATGGTTTTAATCACTTTCCGAATCGTTGCTCCTTCATTCAAAACGGGTATTACAACAGAGACCATAGCTAAGGTTTTTTGATTCTTCCGGTTTATAAAGTTATCGCCAATAACAGCGATTCATCCGCCTTAATCAATAAGACGCCCGGATTTAATCGAATTTTCATGCCAGAAACCGGAGTTTGATTTGAGGTGACTGATATGTTGTAATTTGTATAGCATAAAAAAAGGATATATGAAATATTGGCGGATTCTATATGCAATACTAGCCTTCCTGGTATTGGGTTGTGGTGGTTCGGGCCGGTTAAATAAATACTATACAGAAGAAGATCGCGCGGTACTTGATCTCATCGCACAGGTCAAAAAAGAACCCACAGACAAGGCAAGTATCCGTTTGTTATCGGATGCCTATGAAGCCGCTTTTCAGAAAAGAGCCAGGATGGCGCAGCCTTATGCGGGCAGCCAGGCCGGTGATCAGTATATGCAGCAGGTAAGAGAATGGCAGGTAGTGGGACATATGTATGAGCAGATCCAGGCCATTCCGCAGGTGGTTAAACAAGTTCCTGGCTTGCCGGATCCCCGGCCACAGGAACAGCTGGCACGCCAGCAGGCGGCCGAACAATACTACCAGGCAGGACGTGCATATATGGGGTATAATACCCGTCAGCAGGCACAGCAGGCCTATGATTTTTTTGAGAAAGCAAACAAAGCCTGGCCTGGTTACAAAGACGTTAACCAGCAACTTCAGCTGGCAGCAGAAAGAGCACTAACCCGGGTATTGGTTAATCCGGTTAACTATAACCGTTATGGATTTGGTTATTGGGGATTTCAAAACGACTGGTTGCAGCAGCAGATGGTCAGGGATCTGAATGCCCGCGCGTTTCGAAATGTTCGCTTTTTTACAGAGTGGGAATTAAGATCACAACAATTGGTGCCAGATAAAATTGTGGACCTGGACTTTGTGGAATTATTCGTAGACCGGGTGCATGCAGAACGCCGGCAATATGAAAGAGTGAAAAACATCAAAACAGGAGAAACCAAATCCAAGCCTCCTCAACCGGTATATACCACTGTCAGGGCTACTGTTTTTGTGGAACGACAGTATATGACCAGTTATGCCACACTGGAATGCCGGATTTATGACCGCCTCAGCAACCAGAATAGTTTATACGATCGTTTTCCTGAACGAATCAACTGGACACAGGAGCGTGCCCGGTTTACCGGAGATCGAAGGGCCCTGGAACCTGCTGATATTGCGTTGCTGAACAATCGATGGAATGATTATCCTCCTACGCGGGAACAAATCGCGGATCAGTTGATAAGGGCTACTTATCAGCAGTTATTAAGCAGGATCAACAGTGGGGTGAGTTTTTAATTCGCCACTTATCTTCTGCGGTAAATCCACTGCTGTTGAGTTTGCTTTGGTGGCACAGGTTTGCCCCGGTCGAAGAATTTGATCAGTAAAAATCCTGCTGCAAATCCGCCGATATGTGCGGCATAAGCCACCCCATCTGACTGGCCGGATAAACTGCCGAAGCCACTGACTAACTGCAAGCCGATCCACATGCCCAATGCAATCCAGGATGGAATGGCGATGATGAACCAGCCAACCAGTGCATTTACCCTTCTGTTTGGATACAGGAGTAAATAGCCACCCATAACGCCCGAAATTGCACCGGATGCACCCAGGCTTGGAATCATCGGGTCAGCACCGGCAAACTGGGTGAATAATACATGCGACAGTGAAGCGATAATTCCGGTTAACAGGTAAAAGAGCAGGTAACGGCCATGGCCCAGCCGATTTTCCAGGTTATCTCCAAAGATCCAGAGATACAGCATATTTCCTGCAATATGCGCAATACCGCCGTGCATGAACATGGAGGTGATCAAAGTCAGGTAAACCGGAATGGGAGTTGGCTGCAGGCCGGGCACCTGGAAAGTTTGACCACTTGCCATATCCCGTATCAATTTGCCTTCCGTTATGAGATCGTTATTGGTAAGTATCTCTGCCGGTACGGTAGAGAACGCATAGGTAAATCCGATATTGGATCCCAATCCCTGTAAGAATACAAAGACAAAAATGTTCAGCGCGATCAAGCCCCAGGTTATGAAAGGGGTGATATGCCGGTCGCTGTTATCGTCAGAAATTGGGAAAAGCATGAAATGGCTTGATAGGTTAAAAAAAGAACCGTTGGTTGGGCCAACGGTTTGATTCTCTATTTAGATACCTGCTATACCAGTAAAATTTTGTATTAGTAAATTAAGGTATTTAAGGCAGTAAAAAAAATCTGCGGATATCAGCCTTCGAAGATTAATGAAAAGACAATCTGACGGCTCTGGATGCGGTCAATCACATTCGAGAATTTCAGATCCGGGTCACGTGCATGCACATTGCTGATTCCATTACTGATTTTGATCTCCGGTGAAAAAATGAACATTTTATTATAGAAATTAAACCCGATACCGGCTTCAATACCCATGTCGGCTTTTTTCAGTTTCACAAAATTTTCAGCATTCCGACTATTGGCTTTGGAAGTAAGATCCGTTTCAAATTTCACACCTCCCATCATGTATACCCGAAAATTACCAATTCGGTCGGATTTGAGTTTTAACTGGATAGGAACCCCAAGGAGAATGGATTCAACCTGCTGGTTCATCACCGGCGCCTCGTCATTATTGGAATTGGGATATTTCAGGTTATAGTTGATCGATTTGTTCACAAACAATAACTGTGGGAAAACCACCCTCGCTTCGAATCGGTGATTGATCCGAAAGGTATGCATGCCACCTATCCCGAAACCGAAACTGTTGTTCGGGTTACTGACCATCACACTGTCATATTGGAGAAAACGGGGATGCTGATTGAACTGGAACCGGTTGGAGGTTCCCATAATCACAATCCCAATATGATACCACTTGTCGTCATTGTCGGGCAGGTTAATGGTATTTCGCAATTGGGCATGCCCTTCTGTTGCCTGAAACAGCAGCATCAAACTGAATAATAGGGAAAAACAAACACCCGGCATCCTGAACGGGCTAACCTTCTTAACTGCATACATACGTAAAAATCAAACTATAGGCTGGTGTTTGGCTTCAATAATCAAATAAACGGCCAAAAATTGGTTCTATTGTCGGCTGAGCTGATTATAACATTGCTTTAGTACCTGCATAAATCGTGCTGATGCCCATTGTCAGCGGTTTACGGTAAGTAGCTTCAAATCCGGTTGCGCTTAAAATTTTCAGAAAATCATCCCCCTCCGGGAAAGCCTGCACGGAATCGTTGAGGTATTGGTAGGCAGATTTATTTTTGGCGATCAGTTTGCCGATACCTGGTGTTACCAGGTTCATGTAAAACTTATACAGGGATTTGAAACCAACAGTTTTCGGTTTGGAAAACTCCAGCACCACCAGTTTGCCCCCGGGTTTTAACACCCTCAGCATTTCAGCCAGGCCCTTGTGCAGGTTTTGAAAATTCCGAACTCCGAATGCTACGGTAATGGCATCAAACTGATTATCAGAAAATGGAAGCGCCTCACTGTCTGCCTGCTGCAGGGTAATGATTTTTTCCAGTCCCAGCCGGGCAATTTTTTGGCGACCGATATCCAGCATGCCATTGGATATATCAATACCTGTAATATGATCCGGCTGCAGATATTTGTAGGTCATCAACGCCACATCTGCCGTACCGGTGGCAACATCCAGTACTGTTTTGGGTTGGATGGATTGCAATTCCCGGATGGCCTTTTTTCTCCACCGTACATCAATGCCTCCACTGAGAAACCGGTTCAGGAAATCATACCGAAACGCGATCTGGTCGAACATTTCCGCAACCTGCTCTTTTTTACTTTTGTTCTCATCGCCAAAGGGCACAATGGTATCGTGTGGAAGTGGACTATTCATTGGCGCAAAGGTAACTGGTTTTGCTGCGAAGCCGACAGGTGTTTTAAATTCCGGAAACTATTTTTATCTTATTCGCTTAAACAAAGTACCCCGCATGCTTAAACCTCATCCTGATTTCCAGCGGTCTGCCCGGCAGGTCGTTGTACAGATCCTCTTTTTTATCCTAACCTATTTAGTATTGGTACTGGCCGGCGCAGCATTAGCAGCCGCGTGCGTACTGGGAGGACTTGCGCTGATGATGGCGATCCCCAATTTTTTCATCCTGCTGGTAGGGGTGGGTATCATCGGACTTGGCTTGATGGTACTTTTTTTCCTGTTGAAATTCCTCTTTCACGTAAACAGGCAGGACAGATCCGGTTATATCCGGATTTTGGAGGGAGAGCAACCCGAACTTTTTGAAACAATCCGCGGTCTGTCTACCGAAATTGGTGCGCCATTCCCCAAACATGTATACCTGGCACCCGATGTGAATGCCAGTGTGTTTTATGATTCAGGATTCTGGAGCATGTTTTTCCCGGTTCGGAAAAACCTGGTTATCGGATTGGGACTCATCAATTCGCTGAACAAGGGAGAGCTGAAAGCAGTGCTGGCACATGAATTCGGACACTTTTCCCAAAGTTCCATGAAACTGGGAAGTTATGTTTACCAGGTGAACAAAGTGATTTATAACATGCTCTATGATAATGAAGGTTTTGGAAAAGCCCTGAATGCCTGGGCCAGCGTGAGCAGCACGTTCGCGGTTTTTGCGCAGATAACCGTAAGCATTGTGAAGGGTATTCAATCCATTCAGAAGAAAATGTATGCCCAGGTTAATAAATCCTACATGGGCCTTTCCAGGGAAATGGAGTTTCATGCAGATGCGGTTGCAGCGGAGGTGGCCGGAGCCAATAATCTGATTACAGCACTTACCAAACTTGAATTAGGAGATGCCTCCTACCAATGGGTACTGAACAGGTGTGATGGCTGGTTGAAAGACCAGCAGATTGCACGAAATTTTTATACTGCACAGCAGTACCTGCTAAATCGCCAAACTGCAACGGGAAACTGGACAACATCTTTCAATCGTATCAACTGCAAGGACCAATGGGCTTCCCATCCTCCGATGGAGGAACGAATCAAAGCACTTAAGGCGCTGAACAGGGATATGTCTGCAGATACAGGTGTTGCCTGGGATTTTCTTCAACAACCCGAATCAGTACAGGAATCCATGACTTCCCTGGTATACAAGAATGGAGGGGTAGACACAACGAATACCAGTTTTATTGATTTATCCGAATTCAGCAGGCGCTATGATTTTGAACAGGAACACTATTCTTTACCTGCAGCATATGCCGGATGTTATGATGGCCGCCCTTTCAGTGAACTGACGATGGAAGTAATACTGGCGGCTCCGCCGGAAAAAAAGAATTGGGAAGAACTTTGCGCTGCTGATCAGGCAACTATCTATCGCAGGATTATTGCTGCAGAGCAGGATATTCAGTTGTTACAGGCCATTCTGGACAAGCAAGTGGAGATTACCAGTTTTGATTTTGAAGGAGCGAAATACCAGGAAGCTGATGCTGCTCAAATAAAGGCAAAGATTGAAGTTGATCGGGAGGAGTGGAAAGCTGCTCTGGTTGATTTTGATTTGCAAATGGCAAGAATCGCGCTTCAAAAAGCAAAGGAAATTCAGCGGGAGGAGGAATTAGTCAACTCATATACTACATTCTTATCGGTCAGGGATCAATTTTCAAATTTTGAAAAAGATGCGTCCTATATGTTTCAATTGCTGGAGCCGATTTTCAAGGGAGAAAGTATCACTATTGAATTGATTACTTCCATGATGGTGGAGCATACGACCAATCGTGAGCCTGCATTTAAACAATACCTGAAAGCATTTATGGAAGATGGATTGTATACAGGCAAACCGGAATTGAGTCAAAAGGTTCAAAACTACCTCAACGCCAATTTTGTCTACTTCGCGAACAACCAGTTTTTTGAATCGGAATTCAACACCCTGATTGAATTGTACAGATCAACAGCTGACTTAAAACAGGAATCAGTTTTTGAGCAATTCAAAATGCTGCTGGTACTGCAATTGGACTTGCTTAGTAGTCCAACTCCAGCTTCAGCCGGTCTTTCAGGTCCTTTATCAACGGAAACTGCTCAGCCAGTTGCTGGAACCGTTCCCTTGAATTGAGCGGAGCTTCAATTTTAATGCTCAGGTCCTCCCGCTGTTCCACCACTACCTGGTAGGAAAGGCGGCGGTTGTGGAATCGCTGTTGCAGATAATCAGTCAATGCAATCCGTTCTCCGTCAATGAATTTTTGCTGGAGATTATTGGGGGTTACCACTGTAAACTGCTCCTCACTCACTACCCTCAGTTCTGCCAGTTCAAAACTTTGAACGGCAGGATTGCGGTTGGCTTTCAGTTGTTCAATAAATTCCTGCCAGGCTGCCTGCAATAATTCAGGCGTTATGAAAATGACGGATCTTTCCTTGTTGTTTTGGGTGGTTGAGCTGACCTGCTGTCTTAGTTTTTGCAAGGACCCAAGTTTGCCGGTAGCTGTTTTTTTCTCTGCAATCAGTTGGTCTTCGATGATCAATTTTGGACCTGATGCAGTTTTGGTTACTGGCTGAACCGGTGGCGCCTGAACAGGAGCCTGTTGCACGGTCTGAACCGGATTGGATGAGACGGCTTCAGCTACTCTAACAGGCTGGATTACCCGAAAATTAAGTGGCCTCAGGTCCGTTTGTTTTTTTTTATCGGAATCTGCCACCACACTCAGGGCCTGTTGCAGGTAACAGAGTTTGATGAGCGCCAGTTCAACATGCAGTCGTTTGTTGCGTGCCGATTTAAAATTGATTTCTGCTTCTGCCAGGATATTTAAGGAACTGACAAGATAACCTGTACTGCAGCTTGCTGACATTTCCTGATAACGCTGCCTGAAACTTTCCACCACTTCAACCAGGCTGGCCACTTTTTCATCTTTACTGAGCAGCAGGTTACGGATAAATTCCGCAAAGCCATTTAGGACGAGGTCGCCCTCAAATCCTTTGCGGTTGATATCTTCAAACAATAGTAAAGCTCCTGAAAGATCCTGCTTCAACATGCAGTCCATCAATTTGAAATAATAATCTGCATCCAGTATATTCAGGTGCTCCAGCGTGTTTTTATAAGTTAACTCACCATTGGTGAAGCTGACAATTTTATCCAGGATGCTGAGTGAATCCCGCATACAGCCTTCACTCTTTTGCGCGATTACCTGCAGGGCCGGTAATTCTGCCTTGATTTCCTCTTTCTGGCAAATCTCTGCCAGGTGATCCACTGTATCCTGTGTAGTGATCCGTTTGAAGTCGAAAATCTGACAACGGGAGAGAATGGTTGGCAGTATCTTGTGTTTTTCAGTGGTCGCCAGAATGAAGATGGCATAAGGAGGCGGTTCCTCCAGGGTCTTCAGAAACGCATTGAAGGCGCTTGTACTGAGCATATGCACCTCATCCACGATATAGACTTTGTATTTCCCTGCCTGTGGAGCAAAACGCACCTGCTCCACCAGGGAGCGGATATCATCCACCGAGTTATTGCTGGCGGCATCGAGTTCATGAATATTCAATGAGCTGCCTTCATTAAAAGAAACGCAGGACTGGCAGGTGTTGCATGCTTCGCCATCCGGGGTGGGGTGTTCACAGTTGATGGTCTTGGCCAGGATCCTGGCACAGGTGGTTTTACCAACCCCTCTGGGTCCGCAAAACAGGAAGGCATGCGCCAGTTGTTGGTTACGGATCGCATTTTTCAGGGTGGTGGTGATATGTGCCTGTCCCACGACTGTTGAAAAGTTCTGGGGACGATACTTTCTCGCTGATACTATAAACTGCTCCATACGGCGGCTAAATTACAGAATTCCCCCCACCCGCCGGTTACCTCTCGTTTACCCGATGGGCGGATGGCGATGGAAAGGTTTGGTACGGTCGAACAAATAGCGGTAGGTGGTGAGGATACGGCTTCTTTCGTCCGTGAGATTTTCTGCAACCGCGATCATTTTGGGGTTAAAATCGCCGATCCATTGCATCTCATACTCATCGTAAGGTAGTTTGTGCTGGATTACCTTAGCTGATTCAACAATGATAAAGCTGTCCACTCCCTTGCCCTGGTATTCCGGTACCACGCCAAATACCAGTCCAACAAAACGCTTGTTGGGTTTGGTTGCCTTTATCCATAAAAATTTCAGCTTTGCCAGCAGATTAAACTTTCCGTTCAGGTATTTGAACCATTGGTTGAGATCCGGCAGGTTGATAAAAATGGCTATGGGATCTTCCTTGTAGTATGCAAACCAGACAATTTTTTCATCCATTACCGGTTTCATCTGTTCGAATAACCGAAGGCATTGACCCGGACTCAATTGTTTGTTGCCCGCATGCCCCGCCCAGGCTTTATTGTATACCGTGCAAAAATCCTCAGCGTATTTTTTCAGATTTGATTTTCGTATGTGCCTTGCTGTGAAATTGGGATCAACTTCCAGTTTAGCATGACGTTCGTAGAACTTGGCCTGCAAAGGTTCGTGGGGATGCATGCCAAAGCAGATCTGGTTATAAAAAGGTTGAAAACCGTACTGTTCGAAAAGTTCAATGTAATACGGCGGGTTAAAATTCATGCAATACAGCGGTGGCTGGTAGCCTTGTGTAACCAGTCCCCACCATTTATCCCGTTCTCCAAAATTGATCGGTCCGTCCATGGCTTCCACGCCCTGTTCCATCAGCCAGTTGCGAGCCGTATCAAAAAGCAGATTCGCAGCCTCCTGCTGATGGATGCACTCAAAAAAGCCAACCCCGCCAACCGGAATCTCATCTCCTTTGTTACGGTATTTTTTATTGTAAAAAGCTGCTATTCTTCCAATGGTTTGCCGTTGATCGTTGTACAGGATCCATCGAATGATTTGTCCATTTCGGAATGCCTTGTTTTTTTGCTGGTCAAAAACAGCTTCAATATCCTTGTCCAGGGGGCGGATCCAGTTCGGATGCCCAGCATAGATACGAACAGGTAATTGCAGGAATTCTTTAATCTGAGTGGCGGATTGAACTATTTCGATCTTCATCGGTCGGTTCCGGGATGGTTTGGGTTAGTTTAAAAATGGATGACGTTGAAAGGAATGTTTGGGATCCAGCATATAACGCCAGGTGATCAGTCGCCTGCTTTCAGTAGCGCCCAGATTTCGGGAGATGTTCAGCATTTTCTGGTTGAAATCGCCCTGCCATAACAATTCCAGTTCTTTATAACGCGCTTGTTTCTTGATTACTTTTTCTGCTTCAACAATCATGTAATAATCGATACCGGTTCCCTGGAAAGCAGGCACGATTCCGTATATGATTCCTATAAAGCGGTTACAGGTTCCGGTTTTTAAATGGTAGATCAACCGGAGTTTATTCAACCAGTTCAATTCGCCTTTGAAAAAGCGAAAAATCTGGTTCAGGTCCGGGATATTGATCCACATGGCAACCGGTTCATTATTGTGATACGTCATCCAGGCTATTTTCTCATCCATAATTGCCTGCATACTTCGGAATAATGCAATGGCCTGCCGCTCAGGCATTTCTTTGTTGCCTTCATGTTTAGCCCAGGCCTCGTTGTAAATTTTGCAGAAATCAACTGCATATTTTTCCAGGTTTTTTTTCTCGACCATCCTTGCCTGAAAAGCCGGATCTGCAGCAAATTTCCGATGTGCCTCATAAAATTTTGGCTGCAATTGTGTTGCACTACCGGCTACGTCCATACGAAAACAGAGTTGGTTGTAAAAAACCTGAAATCCGTAGTTTTCGAACAGGGTTTTATAATAAGGCGGGTTAAAGTTCATGCCATAGGGAGGAGGTTGAAAACCTTCTGCCAGCATTCCCCAGAATTTGTCACGTTCCCCGAAATTGATGGGGCCGTCCATAGCAACCATGCCATTCTCTCTCAGCCAGCCTGCTGCTGTATTAAACAGGAGGTTGGCAGCTTCCTGGTCATTAATACAATCGAAAAATCCAAATCCGCCAACCGGGCCCGTATCACCTTTCGATTTATACTTTGGATTGATATAGGCAGCAATTCTGCCAGCAAATTTTCCATTCTCCAATTGAAGCAGCCATCTCCGGGCCTGACCCTGGCGAAATAATTTATTCTTTTCCGGATTGAACACAGCCTCCACATCCTGGTTCAGGGGCTGTACAAAATCCGGATTCAGTTGATTGACCTGCAGGTGTACCTGCAGGAATGCTTTTGCTTGTGCTGGATCGTCTACCGGTACTATTTTCATGCTATTCATTTATGATCCTTGCCTAAAAACGGCAAGTTAAAACGAACAGGCCTATTTTTCTTTCTTTTTACTACCGGTGTGGTTTGCTGATACTCCCAATAATAAATTTTTAACAAAATGAGGAAATAGGAAATCAGGAGTGGACCAAAAATGAGTCCGGGTAACTGAAAGAATTTTAATCCCATTATTACCCCTAATACCGTTACGATAGGATGGGTATCTGCCATACGTTTGGCCAGCAGGAAACGTACCACATTGTCCACACTACCCATGATAATGGCTCCCCAGCCGATCAGGAAAAACCCTTGTCCGATATGACCGGTAGCCATCAGGTAAATGGCCGCGGGAATCCACACAATGGCACAACCTACAATGGGAATAATGGAGGCAAAGCCGGTGATGATGGCCCAAAAACCGGCCTCCGGCAGGTGAATCACCTTATAGGCTGCATAGCCGGTTAGGCCCTGTGCAATGGCAATCATCGGTATACCCACGGAGTTGCTGAAGGTTTGTGCCACCAGTTCGCGTCCAAAGATTTCTATTTTCTGACGGGGAAAAGGTAGGTAAAAAATGATGGCTGCTTCCATCCGGTTTACATTCATGATCATGAAGTACAGGAAAAAGTACATCATGGTAATGGTGCTGAAAAAATTCAGGCTGTTGTTCAGCACAGCCGTCATGAGATTGGTGGCATTGGTCTGGATTTTCTCCATATTGGAAGGGGATAGCAACTGTATGCCGATCTGTTTGGAAACCTGTGTATCAAATTTTTTGAGGGTTTGAAAAATAAGATCCGGATTTTCGAGAAAGCCTCCGATTTTTTTATATACCATCGTGATAAAAAGAGTCATAGGCCCCATGATGATGATCAGGGTCATCAGGATTATGAATACGGCGGTAATGGATTTGCCCCAGCCTTTTTTCTTGACCAGGTATTCAACAATGGGCTTGCTCAAAACATAAAACATGACTGCTCCAAGAAAGGCGGTAAAAAACTGGATCAGGCTATACAGGAGCATCAGTCCAAACACAATAATGATAGCCAGAAAAAAATACCGGTTGATTTTGTGGTCCTGCCTTATTTCCATGTTGGGTGTATTTGTCCGTTCGGAAGTTGTAATTTTAAACAAGTTAATTCTATAAAATAGTATGCCATGAGTGATCAGTCAAAATTTATAGCCGGATTATTGCTTGGCGCCGCTGCGGGTGCTGCCCTTGCTTACCTGCTTACAAGTGATAAGGGAAAGGAAATCGTCGAAGAAATCAAAACAGCAGCGGCGGAAGCCGGTGATGAAGTAAAAGCCGCAGCCGGAAAGATAGAAGCGGAATTGAATGAAGCGCTGGAAAAAGGTAAACAATGGGCAAACGATTTACAATCGCGAACTGATTCCTTCACCTCTTGAATGAAATAGTATGAGCGAAGCACAGGAACCCGGGTATTTCGAAAAGCTGGAAAACCAGTTCCAGGACTATATCAATAACCGAATCTGGCTGGTTAAACTGGAGGCTACAGAAAAAGCGGCCCGTTTAACCTCGCTGGCACTGATTATGCTTGTAGTTGCTGGTCTTGCTTTTTTTGTGCTTTTATTCATCAGCCTGATGGCTGGGTATTATTTTGCGGAGCTGACCGGTAGTTTATTTTACGGCTTCAGTATTGTTACCGGGATTTACATTCTCCTGCTGGTGCTGGTGCTCGTTTTTCGTAAAAACTATATCGGTCCTTTGCTGATCAATATGCTTATCCGACTTTTCTTAGAGAAAAAAAATGAAGACGATGAAAGAGAACCGGGCACACCATAAAGATTATTCTCATATCAGCAATCTCGCTGAACTGACTGCGCATACCCGTGAGTTGAGGGCTACTGTCCGGCACCAGGAACGTGTTTTACGGGAGCAGGTAAAAGCCCTTCCTTCCGAAGCGCTCAAAGCAGGTACGAGCCGGCTTTTTTCCAGTAAACCCGGAGGTGGAATTGGCTGGCAGGGAGCGCTCACTGGTGTAGCAGTAACGGCCGGAACTGCCCTGCTGGGATCTTTTCTGACAAAAAAAGCGACGGCGGCTGTTGCGGGTAAAGCTGGGATAGGGCTTGCCAAGTCAGGGCTGGTTGCTTTAGCGCCTGTATTGCTAAAACTACTGACACGAAAAAAACGGACTAGTTAAACATCTTGCTCATCATTTTTTTATCGTGGCCATAGATATCGTCCCGGAAGTTAAGCCGGCCTTCCCGATCAACCCATGCCGTGAAGTATCCAATAAAAACAGGTACTTCTTTTTTTAAGGTCACAAATCTTTCCTTCCCGGCATTCATCGCTTTGGCAATCGCAGCATCCGTCCAGCTGCTGTCTGATCGTAACAACCAGGTTGCCATCCACACCGGTTCTGCTATCCGGATACAGCCATGACTGAAAGCGCGCTTATCCTGCTTAAACAGGTTTTTGCTGGGTGTGTCATGCAGGTAAATACTGAAATTGTTTGGGAAAAGGAATTTTACCAGTCCCAGTGAGTTCTGCGGACCAGGTTTTTGGCGAACCTGCCCGTTTCCGTATTGTTCCATATTATTCCGCCTGAGGTAGGAGGGGTCTTTGGCGATAGCAGGCAGCACTTCTTTTTTTAGAATGCCCGGCGGCACATTCCAATAGGGACTAAACACAACATATTTCAAATTACCGGTAAAGATTACCGTGTTATTGGTGGCTGTGCCGACAACAACATTCATGTTATGCGCATATTGCCCATTTTCATATACATGCAGCTTGAATTCGGGAATATTTACAAGGATATAATCCGAGGCTGGTTCACGGGGAACCCAACGGATTCGTTCCATATTAACCAGGATTTGCCGGATGCGGTAATCAAGGGGTTGGCTCAACTCGCGAAGCGTGCTGCCGCCAACTACACCATCTTCTTTGAGGCCATATCGCGACTGGAATCTTTTTATAGCCAATTCCAGGCTTTCGTTGAAAATATTTCCGGAATCAGCAACCGGTAAATCGCCCAATAAAAAGAGTTTGTTTTTCAGCTGGATGATGGCTTTTCCGGTGTCTCCCTTAACCAGTTTTTTGGCTGTAATATCGAGTGGGGTCCAGGAACTAAACCGCTGGATTTCATAATATTTTTTCAGTTGATCGCGCAGCAGTGCATATTGGCGGTTGACTGGTTCATAGCGGTTGATATCCTTTCCTTTTTCCTTAACCAGAGTATCGAGCATGGATAGTATATCCACCCGTTTGCGGGGAATAAACCAGCTCAGGTCACGGGCATTCAGCCGCTGGTCTCCCATATAGGCCTTAGCTGCATATCGAAAAAACTGCAGTGTGAGTTGCCATTCTACCCGCTGACGGGCTGAATCGGGCACGGCTGCCATACCATTGGCCTGAATCGAATCTGCCCAGGCTTGCAGGTAAGGATTATAAATGGAGCTATCCCTGCTGTATTCCAGGTAATTCGCCTGCAGGTTCCAGAAATGAAGGGCCTGCTCTGCTACACCTGTACTGTCGAACCAGGCAAACTGATAATTTCGTTGGTTGTAAAAATTACGGACCAGTTGCCGGGCTGTATCGGGCATGGAGCGTTCGTCCAGGAATTTTTCCAGGGATGCGCTATCGAAAAACAGGGTGGAGAAGGCATTCTGGCCGGTGATGGCCGTATCACGAATAGCGGGTGACTGACCATTGGCCGAAGGCTCCTGGCAGGCAGGGAGAAGGTTGAAAAAAATGATTGAAATCAAAAAAAAGGAGAGCCAGCACGGGTTGGAAAGGTATCTTTGGCGCCGATTCATAAAAGGAAAAAGTCAATGGTTTGAGGTAAAGGTAGGAATCCTTCAAATTCCTTTTGGAAATGATGGATTTTAGCTGCCAACCCTTACCTTTGCGGCAAAATTCGAAAACCTCACCTAAAAAGGTCTTCATATATGTCAACGAAAGGAAAGATCAAACAAATCATCGGGGCCGTACTGGACGTGCAATTCGATGGCAAACTGCCTGAAATTCTCAATGCGCTGGAAATCAAGCGTCCAAATGGTGAAGCGCTTGTACTGGAAGTACAGCAACACCTGGGTGAAGACAGCGTACGCTGTATCGCGATGGACGGAACCGAAGGACTGGTACGCGGAATGGAAGTAGTTGACACCGGTAAACCCATTGCGATGCCTGTTGGAGATGGCATCTACGGTCGTCTGTTTAATGTAACCGGTGATCCGATTGATGGATTGCCAGCGATCAATAAAGCGAATGGTCGTCCTATTCACGCTAAACCGCCTATGTTCGAAAACCTGAGTACTTCAACTGAGGTATTGTACACAGGTATTAAAGTAATTGACTTGATCGAGCCCTATGCGAAAGGTGGTAAGATTGGTCTGTTCGGTGGTGCAGGTGTGGGTAAAACCGTATTGATCCAGGAATTGATCAACAATATCGCAAAAGGACATGGTGGTTTATCCGTGTTTGCTGGTGTGGGTGAGCGTACCCGTGAGGGAAATGACCTGATGCGTGAGATGATCGAAGCTGGTATCATGAAATATGGGGAAGCCTTCAAGCATAGCATGGAAGAAGGTGGATGGGACCTTGAAAAAGTGAACCTCGAAGAACTGAAAGATTCCAAAGCGACTTTCGTATTCGGACAAATGAACGAACCTCCCGGGGCTCGTGCACGTGTGGCATTGAGCGGACTGACGATTGCGGAATACTTCCGTGATGGTGATGGTACCGGAAAAGGAAAAGACATCCTGTTCTTCGTTGATAATATCTTCCGTTTCACCCAGGCAGGTTCCGAAGTATCGGCGCTGTTGGGACGTATGCCATCTGCGGTGGGATACCAGCCTACCCTGGCTACAGAAATGGGATTGATGCAGGAACGAATCACATCTACTAAAAATGGTTCTATTACCTCCGTACAGGCGGTATACGTACCTGCGGATGACTTGACGGATCCCGCTCCGGCAACTACCTTCGCTCACCTGGATGCTACTACGGTATTGAGCCGTAAAATCGCTGACCTTGGTATCTATCCTGCGGTAGATCCCCTGGATTCAACCAGCCGTATTCTGACTCCCCTGATTGTTGGTGATGCGCACTATAATACTGCTAACCGCGTGAAGTTGATCCTTCAGCGTTATAAGGAACTTCAGGATATCATTGCGATCCTCGGTATGGATGAATTGAGCGATGAAGATAAAATGACCGTACAGCGCGCCCGTAAAGTGCAGCGTTTCCTTAGCCAGCCCTTCTTTGTAGCTGAGCAGTTCACTGGTCTGAAAGGAGTGTTTGTAAGCATTGAGGATACAATTCGTGGATTTAACATGATCATGGATGGTGAAGTGGATGAGTATCCGGAAGCTGCTTTCAACCTGGTAGGTACCATTGAAGACGCGATCGAAAAAGGTAAGAAGCTCCTGGCACAGGCACAGGGATAAGACAGGAATTGTTCCGAATCATTGAAACGAACGTATGAACTTAGAAATATTGACCCCAGAACGCAAGCTCTATTCAGGTGATGTGTACGGAGTACAGTTGCCTGGTGTGGACGGATTGTTTGAGGTTCTCGAAAAACACGCACCAATGGTAAGTGCGCTTAAGGCAGGTAAGCTGAAAGTGTTGAAAGACAAGCAGCAAGCTGATACCGAGCAGTATTCCATCCAGGGTGGCTTTGTGGAAGTTTTTCAGAACAAGGTGACCGTTTTAGTGGAAGGGGCCATACCTATGAATGATTAACACCAAGTGTCTTTTGGAATAACTAATCCCGCAGTTAACAGCTGCGGGATTTTTTTTCGGTTACTGGTTGCAGCTATATTTTCATTTTTTTGCTCTTGTAAGAAAAGGCCGTATGAAGAAACACCTGCTTTTGCCTTTCCTTATCCTTTGGGGCTTCAACAGTTATACACAACCGAAACGGGTAACTGCGGATACTAAAATTGAATCCGTAACCGTCTTTCTGAAAGGAGCGGAGGTTAAAAGAACCGGAACAGTTGCAGTACCACTTGGTAAATCAGAACTGGTATTGCAGGGAATCTCTACAGATATTGAATCGCCCAGTGTTCAGGTAAAACTGGAAGGAGATCTTACCATTCTTTCAGTTGGCGTTCGAAAGAATTTTTTGCAGGAAGAAAAGATACGTGAGGAGGTAAAGCAATTGCAGGACCAGATTGATGGCATTGAAGATAAGCAATCGCGCCAGCGCAAAATGCTGGAAGTATTGAAGCAGGAAGAAGCCATGCTGGTGAGAAACCAGGAATTAAAATCAGGAACAGTTGCTGTTAAGCCGGCTGATCTGAAAGCCGCCCTGGATTTCCAACGAGAGCGGTTGGAAGAGTTGTATAACAAGCAACTGGAAATTGAAAAAAGCCAGGTGAAACTGGAAAAGGACAAACAGTCTTTGCGGAACCAGGCCAATGAGATGAAGAGTGTACGAAATCTGGCGGTAAATGAAATTTATGCGGTAGTCGAATGCCGCCGTGCAGGGCTGGTGCCGTTGTCGGCAACTTACTTGGTAAATAAAGCGGGATGGCATCCATCTTATTCGATTTCCGTAAAAGATATCAGTGCTCCGCTTGACATTCAGTTTGTGGCGAATGTGTACCAGTCGAGCGGAGAAGTGTGGAAGGATATTAAGCTGGCTTTTTCAAGTGGAAATCCGTCGCAGAATAATGAGAAGCCACAGCTGGAGCCCTGGTATTTGAGGTATATGACTCCTGGAATGAGTTCCGGACAGTTTCGAAATGTGCTGAATGGAACTGCTGCGCAGGGCAGGGTGGTGGATGAACGTGGAGTGCCTGTTACAGGTGCAACAATACTGGTAAAAGGAAGTTCAACAGGAACGACCACAGATGCGAATGGTTATTTTTCTTTGAATGCTGTTCCCAGAGGAGCAACACTGGTGATTAGTAGCGTCGGTTTTCAGGGACGGGAGATGATTTTTACAGGTGGGTTCCTGAGTGTTCCATTGGCATTTCAGGAGAATGCTCTGCAGGAAGTAGTAGTGATAGGATATGGTACTACGAGCGATGCCCAGCCTGGAGAAGTTGCAGGTGTTCAACGGAGTAAACGGGAAATTTCCCCCAAGCCCCTTGAAATAACCACCATCTACCAACCCACCACCACCAAATACGAAATCAAAGAAATTTATACCATCCCCAATGATGGTAAAGTAAACACCATTGATGTAAAGAAATCTTCGCTGCCGGCGGTGTATGAATATTATGCCGCACCTAAACTGGAGGAGGCAGCCTATCTGACAGCCAGACTCACGAACTGGCAGGAACTGGAGTTGATGGCCGGTGAAGCAAACCTGTTTTTTGAAGGCACATTCCTGGGCAAGAGTTTTATTGATCCCGCACTGGCAGAAGATACTCTTTATCTGTCACTCGGCCGGGACGCGAATGTGATAGTGAAACGCACGCTGGTAAAGGATTTCAGCTCGAAACGATTCATGGGCGGAAACAAATCGGAAAGCAAACAATTTGAACTGAGTGTGCGCAACAACAAAAAACAACCTATTACTATTTTACTGGAGGATCAATATCCGATTTCCACCATGAAGGAGATTGAAGTGGAGCGGGATGGACATGATGGCGGTCGGTTGAACAGTGAAACCGGACTGGTAAGCTGGAACCTAACGGTTGCGCCCGGAACAGAACAAAAGAAAACTATTCGTTTCACGGTAAAATATCCAAAAGAAAAACGTCTGCAACTGGATTGATTTCGTAGGTATACTAAAACCGTTCAAACACGTTTGAATAAACCGTTTTATCACGCTGGCAGGTGATTCGTTCCCTTTGTACTTTCACTCCGGGAACCAGCCATAGACGAAGAGTGAATACGTGAGAAGGAAATTGGCTGGAGGGGTAGTAAGTGGAACAAAAAACCGGACTTCAAAGAAGTGCCGGTTTTTTGTTTAGTTAAGTTGCGGATCGATGGGATAATTGATCAGCTGCTCGTATTCTCCTCCCAGGTCTTTCAGGGCTTCTTTCCAGATGGCATTCTGATCGATCTCAAAAACCAATCGCTGGTTGCCTTTGGATGTGATCCAGGACTTCTCTTTCAGCTCATTTAGTAATTGTCCTTCGGACCAGCCGGAATATCCGATAAAAAAGCGGATACCCCGGGGTGTTATTTCGTTATCGCGTAAAAGTTGAACGGCAGTTTCGAAATCTCCTCCCCAATAAATACCCTCCGCCACTTCAAAACCTCCGGGAATCAGCTCCGGATACTGATGCAAAAAATGGATGGTATCAACCTGTACTGGTCCGCCGTAATAAACCGGTAAGGGCATGCCCTCCGCACTGGCCATCAACTGATCCAGCGTGAAATCATACAAACGGTTTAAAACAAACCCGAAACTGCCCTCTTCCTGGTGTTCACAAAGAAAAACCACCGTACGCATGAAATTAGGGTCCTTCAAGAAAGGATCCGCAATTAAAAGGGTTCCTGCAGCAGGTAAGATTTGTGTCATACAGTTAATTTATGGAATATTGGGAAATAGAACAATATTTGTTCAGGATCGCCTATAAACAACTGTTAATTCACAGCGGGAATGCAGGGGCAGATAGGCCAAATCATTAACCAACGCTATTTTTGCCGGAATGAAGCGAATTTTTCCTTTGATCATTTTACTGGTGGCTCTTTCCCTGGTTGGCATCATTGTCATCCAGATATCCTGGTTTCGGAGTATGCTGGTGGTAAAGGAAGAACAGCTTGCGGATAATATTGTCAAGGCAATGGGACAAACGGGAGAGGAGCTGATGGCCCAGAAAGGGACCTTGCCATCGCTGAAAAATCGCCGACTACGTCCCAATCTGAGTTGGCCTTCCGATCAGTTAATGATGGAACTGATGAAGCCCTCAACTATTTCCGAAAAATTCACTCCCTTCGAAGTGCAGGAAAAATTGAGAAAAAATTTCAATGCCTTTGGATTAAAGGATACCCGCTTTGAATTCCTGATCACATCTGACGCGGGTTTTCTTACCTACGATGAACTTCGCTCGCCGGGATTTGACAAAGTATTTGAAGATACCGTACGAAACCGTCGGTTTATTTATCCCTTACTGGTTCCGGGTGGCAGTAATATGGAAGGACTGGTTCCGGAGGAAGCGATGGTAGTAGTGGTTCCCAATGTGAAAAATATTGTGTTTAAGGAGTTGCGCTGGATGCTGAGTGGTGCCATCCTGTTTACATTAATTCTGTTGGCTGCCTTTTATGTTACGGTAAGTGCATTGTTGCGTCAGAAAAAACTTAGTGAAATCAAGAACGATTTCATCAACAACATGACGCATGAATTCAAAACACCACTCGCCACGATCTCACTGGCGGTAGACGCATTGCGAACAGAAAAAGTTTCCAACGATAAAGAGAAGATGCAATATTTCACCGGCATCATCAAGGAAGAAAACAAACGGATGAACAAACAGGTAGAAACCATTCTGCAGGCGGCTCTTATGGACCGCCAGGAAATCAATCTGAATAAAAAGCCGGTGCATGTGCATGCAGTAATTGAACAGGTATTGGAGAATTTTGATCTGCAGTTACAGCATAAGAATGGCTATGCGGATCTTCACCTGAATGCGAAGAATGATCTGATCATGGCAGATGAAGTTCATTTCACTAACCTGATCAATAACCTGGTTGACAATGCAGTGAAATATTCAAAAGACAACCTGGTTTTAAAGCTCTACACCAGTTCCAATGCAAGGGGGATAGTGATTCGCATTGAAGACAATGGCATTGGAATGAGCAAGGAAAGTGTGAAGCGGATTTTCGAAAAATTCTACCGCGTTCATACCGGTAATCTGCACAATGTTAAAGGATTTGGACTCGGACTCAGTTATGTGAAAACCATTGTGGATGCACACCAGGGAAAAATCAAAGTGGACAGTACCCTTGGTAAAGGAACCGCTTTCACCATTGAAATGCCCTACAGTAAAGAATCCTGATTATTGTTTACACCAGAGCAGGGAACCGTCGCCATAACTCAGGAAACGGAATTCATGATCAAGCGCGTATTGATAGATTTTTTTCCAATCTTCTCCAACAACAGCAGCAATCAGCAATAGTAAAGTAGATTGAGGCTGGTGAAAATTTGTGATCAGTCCCTTGATCATACGCATGGTATAACCGGGTGTGATGAGAATCTGTGTTTTACAGATAAGGCAATCCAATTGGCGGTTATCCATCCAGGTTAGTAAGGATTGTAATGCCGCTGTTGCAGGCAACGACTTTTGCATCCATTCATCATACACTTCCCACTGGTTGATACTGAGTTCTCCGATGGAAGCCTCGGGCAGGTAATGCGCTTTTACACCCATCCAGTAGAGGGTTTCCAGTGTTCTGAGCGAAGTAGTTCCAACTGCTATCAGGTGATCAGCCTGTTGCTGAAGGTTTTTAATTGACTCCCGGCTGACATCAATGTACTCGGCATGCATATCATGCCCCTGCATGGTATCGGACTTTACCGGTTGAAAGGTTCCGGCGCCAACATGCAGGGTAACCATTTCTTTACGTATGTTCTTTTCCGTTAGTTGATCCAGAAGTGATTGGGTAAAGTGAAGACCTGCGGTGGGTGCAGCTACAGAACCTTCTGTTTCTGCGTATACGGTTTGGTACCGTTGTTCGTCGGTGCTGTCAGCTGCTCTTTTGATATAGGGAGGGATTGGCACTTTCCCGGCGAGGTGTAATACTTCTGCAAAACTAAGCGCCGGTTGGTTCCAGGTGAACCGGATCAGGAATTCACCGGATCGTTTTTCAGCAAGCCTGGCTTCCAGTTTCAGGCCGGCTTCCGATTCCAACTCCAATACCTGTCCATCTTTCCATTTGGCTGCTCCTCCAACCAGGCAAACCCAATACACATCTTCTTTCTGCAACATCGCAGTGGTAATATCGGGGTACCTTTTATCCGGCTCCAGGCAGAACAATTCAAGCGCTCCTCCTGTAGGTTTACGGAATGCGAGCCGGGCTTGTACGACCTTGGTGTTGTTGAATACCAGGGTATATCCGGAAGGGATCAGTCCCGGTAGTTCCCGGTAGGTATATTCTGATATATTGCCAGCCTGGTATACCAGGAGTTTCGAGGCATCTCTTTCTGCGAGTGGATACAGGGCGATCCGCTCCTCGGGCAGATGATACCGGAAAGCTTCAATTCGAATGGAACGGGGGTTTTCTGCAGTAGCCATGAGGGCGCAAATTTCAACAAATAAGTCGAATATTCAGCTTATCCACAGCTATTCACATTCAATTCACAGCCTCCTCACGGGTTTACCCACATTTTTGGCGGAAACGTAGATCTACTAAGGGTTTGACGTAAATCTCCCATGTGGATAAAATAAAGCATCCAAAATTTCTCCCGTAAGTGGGAAAAAGTGTTATTTTGTGGTAATAAATGTCAAAATCAGGGCATATATCGATAAATGAAAGGTTTTCTGGGCGAATACGAAGCAACGCTGGACGCCAAAGGGCGCTTCCTCCTCCCGGCCGGGCTGAAAAAGCAACTGCCGGAGAACGCGATGCCATTCGTCATCAACCGTGGGTTTGAAAAATGCCTCACCTTATATCCCCAGGCAAGCTGGGAACCGATATATGCGCAGATCAGCAAGCTGAATGATTTTGACCCCAAAGTACGGGAATTCAGAAGGTTTTTCATGAACGGGGCCACAGAGGTGGAGCCCGATACAGCCGGAAGGTTGCTATTGCCTCCCAATCTGAAAGAATATGCTGGGCTATCCAAAGACATCGTACTGGTGTCGGCGGTTGACAAAATTGAGATTTGGGACAGTGCAACCTATAAGAAGTTCTTTGAATCGTTTTCAGCTGACAGTTTCAGCAGCCTGGCGCAACAGGTGATGGGTGGCGGAAACGGAAATGGGGTTTGATATGCAGGAGGAAGCTTACCATATACCGGTACTGCTTACTGAATGCCTGGAGGCCCTGCAGATTGATCCGGCTGGCACCTATGTGGATTGCACTTTCGGTGGTGGTGGGCATTCCAAAGCTATACTCGGGAAACTGGGTCCGGATGGCCGTTTGGTTGCCTTTGACCAGGATGCGGATGCCGCACAGAATCTGCCGGATGATCCAAGGGTCTTGTTTGTGCCGCATAATTTCCGGCACCTCCAACGCTTCCTTCGGTTACATAAGATAAACAGTGTGAATGGGGTGCTGGCAGATCTGGGGGTGAGCAGTCACCAGTTTGATGAAGCGGAGCGTGGTTTTTCCATTCGATTTGATGCAGATCTGGATATGCGCATGGATGCCCGTTCTGAACGAACTGCTGCGCAGCTTTTACAAACCTACTCCGAACAGCAACTGCATAAATTATTTGAGCAGTATGGAGAGGTAACGAATGCCAGAACGCTTGCAAAAACCATTGTAACCCTCAGGGCTACGATGCCGATGCAAACCATTCAGCAGTTCAAAGCTGCCATTCAGGGTGTGGTGAAAGGCAATCCGAATAAATACCTCGCGCAGGTTTTCCAGGCGTTGAGGATTGAGGTGAATGATGAGATGGGGGCGCTGAAAGAATTACTGGAGCAATTGCCTGAAGTATTGGTGCAGGGTGGGAGAGCGGCAATCATCACCTTTCATTCCCTGGAAGATCGGCTGGTGAAACAGTTTTTCAAACAGGGAAGTTTTGAACCGGAGGAAGATCATCCCTTTGAAAACAAAAAACAGGTGAGTCTGCTGAAAGTGATAACGAAAAAGCCCATTGTACCAACAATGGAAGAACAAAAAAGAAACAGCCGATCCCGGAGTGCAAAACTCAGGGTGGCAGAAAGAATATAAAGACGGTCTATATCGTAGTAGTGAAATGTTAATGTCCTATTGATCAACCAGCCAGTCGTATGAAAAAACAAAACGACAAAAAAGAAAAAAGATTCCGGATCAACTACCAGGCGGTAGTGCAAAACCTGCCTTTTTTTCTTTTCCTGAGTGCACTGGCCGTGGTGTATATCTACAACGGACACTATTCTGATAAGATTATCAAATCCATCAGCAGAACCAATAAGGAATTAAAGGAACTGCAGTTTGAATATAAAACGATTAAAAGTGAGGTGATGTTTCGCAGCAAGCAAACGGAGGTTGCGAAGGCAGTAGCTCCACTTGGATTAATGGAATTAACAACGCCTCCGGTGGTCATTAAAAAAGATGCCGGACAATAATAAAAACAGAAACCTAATCGACCGGCGCTGTGGAAGTAAAACGCGACATACTGTGGAGAGTGTACCTGTGTTTTATCGGTATGGTAGTGTTTGCATTTCTGGTGATTGGGAAAGCTCTTTACATACAACAGGCTGAAGGTGCCTACTGGAGAAGCAAAAGCGACAGCTTGCATACCAAAATCATTAATCTGGATGCAGATCGGGGTACCATCTACAGTGAAGATGGGAGCATGCTGAGTACTTCGATACCTTATTTCAATATTTATATTGATTTCGGTGCCGAAGGTTTGAGAGATAAAAACGGAAAACGGTTTCGTGAACATCTCGATTCACTCAGTTATTCGCTGGCCGGTCTTTTTCAGGATAAATCTGCGGATGGTTATAAAAAACTGCTGCAAGCCGGCTACCGGAAAAAAGATCGCTATTTTCTGCTGAAGAAAAATATCGATTTCGAGCAGTATAAGCAACTGCGGGAATTTCCACTGGTACGGTTGGGCAGAAATAAAAGCGGGTTTATTGCAGAGGTAAAAAGCAAGCGACTGAATCCTTTTGGTATGCTGGCGAACAGAACGATTGGACTGGCTAGGGAGAATGCGCAGAATGTTGGTCTCGAAAGAACCTATGACAGTCTGCTTAAAGGAGAAACAGGAAAGAGGCTGGTTCGTTTCATCGCAGGAGGTGTAGCAGTTCCGGTGGAAGGTTACGAAGTGGAGCCGGAAAATGGAAAAGATTTGATCACCACACTGGATGTAAATATCCAGGACATCGCTCAACAGGCCTTGCTCAAAATGATGATCGAGAATGAAGCGGTAAACGGAACCTGCATTGTGATGGAAGTAGCCACCGGAAAAATCAAAGCGATTGCCAACCTGGGAAAAAGAGGAGAAGGTGAATACTGGGAGGATCTGAACTATGCGATCCGTGCTTCTGAACCTGGCTCCACATTCAAACTGGCAACCATGCTGGCGGTGCTGGAAGACGGGAAAGCGAATCTCGGATCACAGGTAAACCTGGAAAATGGCGTATGGCAGGTAAACCGGAGAACGGTGTACGACAGTGAACGTCACAAACGGACCAATGTATCGCTGCAGCAGGCTTTTGAGTTAAGCAGTAATGTGGGAATGGCAAAAATGGTGATGCAGCATTACAGCGGTAACCCGGAGAAGTTCATCGGTCATTTGAAACGGTTACGCTTACACGAAGTTTCGGGAATTGATCTGGTTGGCGAAACACAACCCATCATCAAAACCCCGAAATCCAAAACCTGGAGTGCCACTTCGCTGCCCTGGATGTCATTTGGATATGAAGTGCTGGTGAGCCCGCTGCAAACCTTGATGTTGTACAACGCAGTGGCAAATAATGGTAAGATGATGCGGCCCTACCTGGTACAGGAAGTTCAGCAGGACGGTAGAACGATCTGGAACAGGGAGCCCGAAGTGATGGTGGAATCGATTTGCAAGGAAACAACATTGAAGCAATTGAAGACGAGCCTGGAAGGTGTAGTGTTGAACGGTACTGCAAAATCACTGTCTACCCCATATTACAGCATCGCCGGGAAAACAGGAACGGCCCTGGTAGCAAACGGAAGCAGAGGATACGCAGATCATATTTATCAGTCGTCTTTTGCCGGGTATTTTCCGGCGGACAACCCAAGATACAGTTGCATTGTGGTGATTAAGAACAAACCCTTTGCTGCAAAATATTACGGCGGAACGGTAGCCGGACCGGTATTCCGGGAAATTGCCGATAAGCTCTTTGCATTGGAGGCACAGCAGATACCTGTTCAGACAGTTTCTTTGCCAAAGCCCGACAGCAGTAAGTTTCGTTATGCCGGAGCAAATGAAAAAATGAAGACGGTTATGCAAACGCTGAGCTTGCCGTACAAAGACAGTGCTGCTCAAACAGATTGGGCAGTGCTCGAAGCAGATGAAAATTATCGCTCGGTTGTAAAAGCATTGGACGCAAAAAGCTCCGGACAAATGCCGGATCTGAAGGGAATGGGATTAAGAGATGCGCTTTTCCTGCTGGAAGAAAGAAAACTGAAAGTACAGGTAAAGGGCAAAGGAAAAGTGATCAGCCAGTCGCTGGCTCCGGGAAGCATGATTCAACCAAAACAAACGATTACGATTGAATTGAATTGATGAGCAGTTTGCAGGATATATTATACGGGGTTTCGATCCGCTCGGTGCAGGGAAACCTGCTTACGGAGCCGAAGGATCTGCAGATTGATTCGAGAAAAATAGTATCCGGTTCCTGTTTTATTGCCATTAAGGGAGTGCAGGCGGATGGTCACCAGTTCATTGAAAAAGCGGTTGCAGCAGGTGCGGGTTCGGTAATTGCGGAAGTGCTGCCGGCTGAATTGAAAGAAGGAGTGGTGTATGTGCAGGTGGCAGATAGTTCAGTAGCAGCAGGTGTGATGGCCTCCAATTTTTACGGGCAGCCATCCAGTAAGTTAAAACTGGTTGGTGTAACCGGTACCAATGGAAAAACAACGGTTGCGACCCTCTTGTACAAGCTCTTTACATCATTGGGATATGATTGCGGATTGATCAGTACGGTGAATAATGTAATTGCCGGTGAAGTGATCGAAGCAACCCATACCACGCCGGATGCTATCCAGCTGCAGGCTTTGCTGAAGCGGATGGTAGACAAAGGTTGCCGGTATGCATTCATGGAAGTGAGTTCTCATGCCATTCACCAAAACCGAATTGCAGGATTGGAATTCGCTGGCGGAATGTTCACCAATATCACGCATGATCACCTGGATTATCATAAAACCTTTGATGAATATATAAGGGTGAAGAAAAAGTTCTTTGATGAGTTGCCTGCTTCGGCTTTTGCGATCAGCAACCTGGATGACAAACGTGGAATGGTAATGCTGCAAAACACCGTTGCCAGCAGGCAGTACTACAGTTTGCGTTCGATGGCTGAATTCAAAGGCAAGATACTGGAGAATGGACTGACAGGTTTACTGATGACGATCAATGATCAGGAAGTTCATTTCAGGTTGATTGGAGAGTTTAATGCGTACAATCTGCTGGCTGTGTATGGTGCTGCAGTTAACCTGGGAGAAGATAAACAGGAGGTGCTGGAATGCTTAAGCAAATTATCGGGAGCGGAAGGAAGATTTGATTACCAGGTGTCACCGGTTGATAAGATCATTGGCATTGTGGACTATGCACACACACCGGATGCATTGCTGAATGTGCTGAAAACGATTAAGCAGCTGAAGCAGGGAGAGGAGAAAGTGATTACGGTAGTGGGTTGCGGAGGTGATCGGGATAAAACCAAACGTCCGATTATGGGGCAGGTGGCCTGTGAGTTCAGCGATAAAGCGATTTTCACTTCCGACAATCCGAGATCAGAAGATCCTGAAGCGATTCTCCGAGATATGGAAGCGGATTTGAACTCGGCAGCAAGGCGAAAATATATTTCAATCGCTGATCGGAGACAAGCTATAAGAACAGCATTTAGCCTGGCGCAACCGGGTGATATCATACTGGTGGCAGGTAAAGGACACGAGCATTACCAGGAAATAAAAGGAGTGAAACATCACTTTAATGATAAAGAGGAGATGGAAAGGGTAATAAGGGAGTTGGGAAGATAGGAGGAATGGAAGAGGGAACAAAGGAGACGAAGGAGACAAAGGAGACAAAGGAGACAAAGGAAACTTTATTAAGATATTTTGAGTTTGAAAAGGGCAATTCATAATTCTCAATTCAAACTTCCAAATTCTTAGGACGGTTACATTCAATCACAGTCACCGGCTGGACACCGGTTGACAACCAGTAACAAAAACCATCATGCTGTACCACTTAATTGATTGGTTAAAGGAAATGGACATCCGAATCCCGGGAAGTGCGCTCTTGCAGTTTATCACTTCCCGGGTGTTACTGGCTGTGATTTTATCACTCGTCATCACTACGGTATTTGGGAAAAAGCTGATTAATTTTTTGCGTAATAAACAGGTGGGTGAATCTGTCAGGGATCTTGGATTAGCAGGGGAAGAGCAAAAGAAGGGAACGCCAACAATGGGAGGACTCATCATCATCTTGGCAATACTGCTGCCTACCCTCTTGCTGGCTGATCTGAATAAAGCCTATGTGCGATTAATGATATTTTCAACCATCTGGTTGGGTATTATCGGATTTGTGGACGATTACCTGAAACTGCGTGCCAAAAGAATCGCACAGAAACAGGGCGTGGCATATAAAAAGGGGGATAAGGATGGATTGGCAGGCTGGTTTAAAATATTGGGACAGGTAGGATTGGGGTTGATTATCGGTCTGACGCTTTTATTCAATGAAAATACAAAGGTTTGGAGAGAGTATAAAGGAGTGCCGGGTTCGAATGAAAATGTGAAAGTAGTGAAGCAGCAGAATACGGAACGGTATTTTGTGGAAGCAAACGAGCCCATTACAACTATTCCGTTTGTAGCCGGACATGAATTCAATTATGCCAAATTACTTCCGGAAGCAGTACGAGGGTTCACCTCTGTACTATACGTACTAATTGTAATTTTTATAGTAACAGCCGTTTCTAACGGTGCAAATATCACCGATGGAATCGATGGATTGGCAACGGGTGTCAGTGCGATAATTGGTGTTTGTTTAGGCGTATTTGCCTACGCGAGTGGTAATCTTTTATTGGCCGATTACCTGAATATCATGTATATCCCAAATCTTGGTGAACTATCGATTTTTATTGGCGCGATGACAGGGGCCTGTGTTGGATTTCTTTGGTACAATGCGTATCCCGCTCAGGTATTTATGGGAGATACCGGAAGTTTAACATTGGGAGGAATAATCGCAGCGCTGGCTATTATAGTGAGAAAAGAATTACTTATTCCCATCTTTTGCGGTGTGTTTCTGGTGGAGAATCTGAGTGTAATGTTACAGGTGAGTTATTTCAAATACACCAAAAAGAAATACGGTGAAGGGCGACGAATCTTTTTAATGAGTCCGCTTCATCACCATTATCAAAAGCTTGGTTATCACGAAAGCAAGATCGTAACACGGTTTTGGATCGTAACTATATTTTGCGTGATTTTCTCGATTGTAACCTTGAAAATCCGCTAGGAGAGTAGCGAAAAACCACCTGCCTGAGAAATTGATATTGTGGTGCAGTGAATCCTATGTTTATGAAAAGCCCCCGAATTGTGGGTAGCATGAATCAGCGAATGAATCAGTTTGTAGTCATATTGGGTGCCGGTGAAAGCGGTGTAGGTGCTGCCATTCTTGCTAAAAGAATGGGTTTCACCTGCCTTGTGAGTGATGCCGGAAAATTGCAGCCCCCTCATCGCGAAGAACTGAAGCAATTTGATATTGAATGGGAAGAAGGGCATCATAGCGAAGAACGCATACTCACGGCTGATATTGTGATTAAGAGTCCGGGTATTCCTGAAAAAAATTCTCTCGTAAAAAAGATTCGCGAGAAAGGTATTGAACTGGTGAGTGAAATTGAATGGGCCTGGCGATTCATTGGAGACAGTAAAGTGATTGCTATTACTGGAAGCAATGGGAAAACGACTACTACAGCATTGACTTATCATATCTGTAAACATGCGGGATTGGATTGTGCACTGGTAGGAAATATTGGTTACAGCTTTGCCAGGCAGGTTGCACTGGATCCAAAGCCCTGGTATGTGGCGGAGGTGAGCAGCTTTCAACTGGATGATATAAAAGAATTCAGGCCACATGTGGCAGTTTTGACAAATATTACCGAAGACCATTTAGACCGGTACGACTATCAGTTTATCAATTATATCCGGAGCAAATTCCGGATTACCATGAACCAGGGACCATCCGATTATTTCATCTACTGTGAGGATGATGAGGTAACGATGCAACATATAAATGAATTCCAACTACTATCTAACCCATTACCTATTAGTATGAGAAAAGAATTACTGCAGGGCGCCTTTATCAAAGACCAGGAAATGAACATCGCGACAAAAGATGAAAAATTCCAGATGAGCATTTACGATTTCGCGCTCAAAGGCAAACACAATCAATACAATACTATGGCAGCAGGGTTGGCCGCGTCTGTAATCGGATTGCGCAAGGATAAGATCAGGGAAGCCATTCAGTCGTTTGAAGCGCTGGAACATCGGATGGAAACCGTAGCCACGGTACGTGGAGTGGAATTCGTCAATGATAGTAAGGCGACCAATGTGAACAGTACCTGGTATGCACTTGAAAGTATGAACAAACCGGTCATCCTGATTTTGGGTGGAGTGGACAAGGGGAATGATTATTCTCTGTTACTGGACCTGGTGAAAGAAAAAGTAAAAGCGATTGTATGCATGGGTGTTGACAACCGAAAAATCCAGGAGGCTTTTCAGAACCATGTACCGGTTATGGTGAATACGGGAAGTGCAGCAGAAGCCGTGCATTCCGCTTTCCAGCTATCGAACAAGGGCGATGTGGTATTGTTGAGTCCGGCTTGTGCCAGCTTTGACCTGTTTAAAAATTACGAAGACCGCGGTAAGCAGTTTAAAGAAGCTGTATTAGCGCTCTAAAAACGAAGAATGAACCAACTCTTAAATAAAACCAAAGGCGATAAAGTGATCTGGGCACTGGTAGTGCTCCTGGCACTGATGTCGTTGCTGGTGATATATAGTTCCACTGGTTCATTGGCCTATAAAATGTATAAAGGGAATACCGAAATCTATCTGTTCAAGCAGGTGGTGTTTATCGGTGTGGGTCTGGTGCTGATTTATTTTTTCCACCAGGTAAATTATACCATTTATTCCCGTGTGTCGAAAGTGTTGTTCTGGCTGGTTATTCCGCTCTTGATCTATACCCTGTTTTTTGGAGTTCGGCTGAATGAAGGAAGTCGCTGGATCAAACTCCCTATTATCAATCTGACCTTTCAAACATCCGACCTGGCAAAGCTGGTATTGTTCATGTATCTGAGCCGGATGCTGAGTAAAAAGCAGGAAGTGATCAAGGATTTTAAAAAAGGTTTTCTGCCGCTGATCATACCTGTTGGCCTTGTATGTGTATTCATTGCTCCGGCCAACTTGTCCACGGCTTTGCTGGTTGGCGCTACCAGTATGCTCCTGCTTTTCATTGGGAGAGCCAGTATGAAGCACCTGTTTTATACCGGACTGATTGCCATGGTTCCGGTAGTGATCCTGATTCTGATGGCGGTATGGCAGCATAAAGAAGGAAACGGTGTAGCGCCTAAGGTAGAAAATCGCAATAAGCTAACGGCAAGGGTTGCTACCTGGGTGAACCGGGTGGAAACCTTTATGTATGGCAGTGATCTGAAAAATGATGAGGATAATTACCAGGTTAACCAGGCAAAAATAGCGATCGCGAAAGGGGGCTGGATGGGGTTGGGCCCGGGCAATAGTGAACAACGCAACTTTTTGCCACACCCGTATTCTGATTTCATTTATGCGATCATCATAGAAGAATATGGAATTGCGGGAGGAGCATTTGTGTTGTTTGTATACCTCGTGTTTTTATTCCGGAGTATTCAACTGTTCCGGAAATGTCCGTTTGCCTTTGGTGCTTTCCTTGCATTGGCATTGAGTTTTACGCTCGTCATTCAGGCCATGACCAATATGGCGGTAAATGTGAACCTGTTTCCGGTAACCGGAGTAACACTCCCATTGGTAAGTATGGGAGGAAGCAGCTTTTTATTTACCTGTACGGCGATCGGAATTATTCTGAGTGTATCCAGGTTTGTAGAGAAAAATCAGTTGGAAGGTAAAGAGGAGGAAGAAGAAGAGGAAGAAACGCAAGACGAAAAGGAGGTAGCCCATGCCTAAGCGGATCATCATAGCAGGAGGAGGAACCGGCGGGCATATATTTCCGGCGGTAGCAGTGGCCAATGCTATAAAAAAACTGGCGCCCTCTACCGAAATTCTGTTCGTTGGCGCAAAAGGGAAGATGGAAATGGAAAAAGTGCCACAGGCCGGTTACCAGATAGAAGGGCTTGATATTGCTGGATTCAATCGCACGGCACTCTGGAAAAATATTTCACTGCCCTTTAAACTGATCAAAAGTTTTTTGCAGGTACGCAGCATTTTTTCCCGGTTTCAACCAGACCTGGTATTTGGTGTAGGAGGATATTCCAGTTTCCCCGTGTTGAAATATGCACAGCAACAAGGGATTCCAACCTATTTGCATGAGGCAAATTCCTTTGCCGGTAAAACCAATCAGTTGCTTGGGAAGAATGCAAGGACCGTATTTGTTGCTACGCCCGGGATGGAGAAATTTTTTCCGGCAGATAAAATAGTAGTGAGTGGAAATCCGGTGCGTTCCAACATCGTGAACTGCCAATTATCAAAAATGGATGCAGCCCGATTTTTTGGATTGGATCCGGAGCGCCCGATCCTGCTTTCAGTAGGTGGTAGCCTGGGGGCCAAAAGTATCAATGAAGCCATTGCGGCCGGACTGGATGCTTTACAAGCGGCAGGTATTCAGCTGATCTGGCAAACGGGAAAACCTTTTGCTGAGACCGCTAAAACGGCAACGGCTAACCGAAAAGGAATCTGGGTGAATGATTTTATCAAAGAGATGGAGTATGCCTATGCTGCAGCGGATGCGTTGATCTCCAGAGCCGGCGCAATGAGCATTGCTGAAATCTGTGTAGTTCATAAACCGGCCGTATTGGTTCCCTATCCCTTTGCTGCAGAAGATCACCAAACCGTGAATGCCGGTTACCTGGTAAAAGAGGAAGCGGGGATTATGGTAAGGGATGGAGAGGCTGCTAAACAGTTGGTGGCTACAGCTATCCGTTTGATGGAAGATCCTGCAAAACGGGAATCCATGACTAAAAAACTGGCCCTCCTGGCAATCCGGGATGCTGATGAATTAATTGCAAAACATTTATTACAATAAACTTGCTATCCGTTAAAGACATACAATCCGTTTATTTTATCGGTATCGGCGGTATCGGAATGAGTGCACTTGCGCGTTATTTCAATGCGCTTGGGAAAACCGTTAGCGGATACGATAAAACGCATACGCCTCTTACACAACAACTGGAAGCGGAGGGTATAGCAATTCATTTTGAAGAAAATCTGGCACTGATTCCACAGCGTCCGGATCTGGTGGTTTATACGCCTGCTGTACCGAAACAACACGCTGAACTGCTGTATTACCAGCAGCAGGAAGTGCCAGTGCTGAAACGGAGCGAAGTATTGGGCATCATCAGTAACAGTTCATTCAATATCTGTATTGGTGGAACACATGGTAAAACCACTACCACTACAATGACAGCTCATGTGTTGCGACACACAGGTTATGGCTGTAATGCTTTTCTGGGAGGTATCAGTGTGAATTACCAGACCAATTTCTGGAGCGATCCACGAAATGTGGCAGTGATTGAAGCCGATGAATACGATAGAAGTTTTTTACGCCTGCATCCGGATATTGCCGTGATCAGTTCCATGGATCCGGATCACCTGGATATTTATGGAACTGAAAAAAATCTGCAGGACGCATTCATTGAGTTTTCTCAAAAACTGAAACCGCAGGGACTATTATTCAGCAAATATGGATTGCCAAGATCCTCTGAGCTAAAGGCCGGTAAACATTTTACGTATAGCCTGGATAATACCAATGCTGATATCTATGCAAAAGATATCCATATGCGGGATGGCAGCTATAGCTTTTCTGTGAAACTGCCGGATGTCGAACTGAATGGTGTAGAACTGCATATGGGTGGGTTGCATAATGTGGAGAATGCTTTGGTGGCGATCGCCATTGCGCAGCAGTTGGGAATAAGTCCGGAAAAAATAAAAGAAGCGATTGCGGCATTTAAAGGTGTGAAAAGAAGATTTGAGTATATAGTGAAAAGTTCTCGCATGGTCTTTGTAGATGATTATGCACACCATCCGGAAGAATTGAATGCGTTGATCAATGGAGCGAAAGCCTTGTTTCCGGATCGTGTCTGCACTGTAATTTTTCAACCGCATCTGTATTCAAGAACCCATGATTTGTCATCGGGTTTTGCTAAGGCACTCAACCAGGCTGACAAGGTGTTGCTGTTGCCGATTTATCCGGCAAGAGAATTGCCAATGGAAGGAGTGGAGAGCGCATTGATCGCAAATCAGATGCAAGCGGGAAAAGTTCAACTGATTGAAAAAGCTGCTTTACTGAATCATATTAAAGAAACAATGCTGAATAATAAAGAGCAGTTGCATTTATTGATAACGGCCGGAGCCGGAGACATTGATGCACTGGTTCTGCCGATTGCAAAATTAATTGAAGACCATGCCGGGTAAAAAAATCAGTATACGAAAAGTGTTGGTAGCCCTCAGCTGGATGCTGGTGGGAGCGACCCTGCTCGTAGTGCTGATTGCGGCAATCAACCGGACCAACGATGCCAATTGTTCAGTAATTAAAATAACTATTAAAGGATCGGGTGAAACCAGTTTTGTGGATCGTGGAGATATTCTTTCCATAATTGGTGCCAAAACAACCCGATCGTTTGCCGGCAAATCGATGCAGTCAATAGATCTCCGTGGTTTGGAAAACCGCATTCGTAAAAATGTTTGGGTAAGAGATGCAGAGCTCTACTTTAATGCGGATCGGGAACTGGAGATAATGGTTAAGGAACGGACGCCGGTTGTTCGGGTATTTACAGCCAATGGGGCCTCCTGGTACATGGATACAGCAGGTGTATATCTGCCCATCGTATATGGAAAAGCTCCGGTGAAATTGCCAGTAGTGACAGGACTGCCTGAGAAACTGTTGAAAAGAAGGTCTGGCGACAGTTCCCTGATTGCAAGGGTATTGGGCATTGTGGAAGTGTTGAATAAGGATCCTTTCTGGGATGCACAAATCGAACAGGTGGTGTATACGCCAGAAAAACAAATTGAACTGATACCCCTGGTGGGAAATCACCGGATCCTGTTCGGAAATGGGAGTGAAGCGGCAAAAAAGTTCTCACGACTCAAACTGTTTTACGAGGAAGTGCTGATCAAAACAGGCATGAATTATTATGCTACGATTGATCTTGGTTTTGCAGGGCAGGTAGTGGCAACGAGAGCAGCAGGAATATCCACACCCGTGGATAAAAATATAGTTCCGTACAAACTCACAATAGCACCTTTACAGGTTAGTAATCCAGTATCCTCCGAATCCCGTCTTTTATCCGGTCCAGCCCCTGTGACAACTGCTTTAAAACAACTAAAAACAAGATAGAATGAACAACGAACAACCCATTATTGTAGGGCTCGATATTGGTACAACCAAGATTGCTGCCATTGCGGGTCGCAAAAATGAGTTTGGCAAACTGGAGATTTTGGGATTCGGTCGTGCGAATAGTAATGGAGTCAAGCACGGACAGGTACTGAATATTGACGAAACCATCAAGGCAATTGCAGTTGCACTGGAAAATTGCATCGCCTCCAATCCTGATTTACAGATCAAGGAGGTATATGTAGGGATTGCCGGTCACCATATCAAGAGTTTACAGACCAGAGGAGATATTGTACGTCAGTCCAATGAAGAGGAAATTTCTCAGCGCGAAATTGATCAGCTGATTGCAGATCAATATAAAACCTATATCCCCGCAGGTGATCAGATCATTGATGTAATACCGCAGGAGTTTACAGTTGATAATTTTCAGAACATTCCCAACCCCATCGGGTATGGAGGCGTGAAAGTGGGTGCTAATTTTCATATCATCACCGGTGATAAAAATGCCATCCGCAATATCAACCGCGCTGTTGAAAAAAGTGGATTACAAACCAAGGACCTGGTACTCCAGCCACTGGCTTCTGCTGCAGCTGTAATGGGGCAGGAAGATATTGAAGCCGGTGTGGCCATCGTGGATATTGGAGGTGGTACAACTGATCTCGCTGTATTTTATGAAGGCATCTTAAAACATACGGCTGTTATCCCCTTTGGTGGAGAGAATATTACCAATGATATTAAAACCGGTTTGGGTGTATTGAAAACCCAGGCGGAGCAAATGAAAGTACAGTTTGGGTCGGCTTTGTCCAATGAAGCAAAAGCGAATGCCTTCATCACAATTCCGGGTATGCGTGGTTTACCACCCAAGGAAATCAGTGTAAAGAACCTGGCCAACATCATCCAGGCAAGAATGAGTGAGATCCTGGATTTTGTAACCTATCATTTGAAGCAGGTTGGCATGGACAGCCGGATGCTCAACGGTGGTATCGTTTTAACGGGAGGTGGCTCTCAGCTTAAACACCTGATCCAGCTGACAGAATATGTTACGGGCTTGAATGCACGGATAGGTTATCCGAATGAGCATCTTGCTTCGAACCATACCGATGAGTTGACCAAGCCCATGTATGCTACCTGTATTGGTCTGATCCTGAAAGGGTATGACGATTACGAGCGCAACCGGAAACTCTTCACCAAGCAGTTCAAGATGGTGGAAATTCCGAAAGAACTCAAAAAGGAAATCCAGGAAGCACCTGTACAGGATTCAGTAGCAGCTGATGCTAAAGAGGAACCTGTTGAAGTGACGGCTAGAACACGGAAACTGGCCGGAATCAATGGTTTCTGGAGCAAATTCAAAGACAACCTGATCGACCTGTTCAAGGAAGAAGAGGATAAGAATTTTTAAGGATCACATACTAACCCAACTATTCTAAAACAAAAACGTGATATGATACACTTTGATTTACCGAAGGAAAAATCATCCATCATCAAGGTGATTGGTGTAGGAGGTGGAGGCAGCAATGCTGTGAACCACATGTTCAGTCAAAGTATTGACGGGGTGAATTTCATCATTTGTAATACAGACGCTCAGGCCATTGCACAAAGCCAGGTGCCTAATAAAATACAACTCGGTCCACACCTGACACAGGGACTTGGAGCCGGTGCGAATCCAATGATTGGTAAACAGGCAACTGAAGAAAGCCTGGAAGAGATCAAACGCATCCTGGAAGTAAATACCAAAATGGCTTTCATCACTGCCGGTATGGGTGGTGGAACAGGAACCGGGGGAGCGCCGATCATTGCCAAAATCTGTAAGGACCTCGGTGTGCTGACCGTTGGTATTGTAACTACGCCGTTTTCCTATGAAGGAAGAAAGCGTCAGTTGCAGGCAGAAGAAGGCATTCAGCAACTGAAGGATCATGTGGATACACTGCTGGTGATCAGTAATGATAAATTGCGGCATCAGTATGGCAACCTCAAAATGAAAGAAGCATTCGCCAAGGCAGATAATGTGTTGGCTACGGCTGCAAAATGTATCACAGATGTGATCAGCAGCACGGGTCAGATCAACGTCGATTTTGCGGATGTATGTACAGTAATGCGCAATGGAGGCGTTGCCATTCTGGGTAATGCAACTGCATCCGGTGAAAACAGGGCACAACGTGCAATTGAAGAGGCCTTGAATTCACCGTTGCTGAATGATAACGATATCCGCGGTGCTCGCTGGATCCTCATTAATATCAACTCTGCAGAAGGGGAACATGAGTTCACTATGGATGAAGTGGATATTATTCAGAATCATTTGCTGAGCCAGGCCGGTGAGGATACCGATGTTATTCTCGGATTGGGATATGATGCCTCCCTCGGAAACGAGATTGGTATTACGTTGATCGCAACTGGATTTGAATACAAGGATCCTTTCAACAAACGTGCAGCGAAGCAGCCCGAAGTGAAGAAAGATGAAAAGATTGTGATGACCCTGGATCAGTCGGTGCTGCCATTTGGAACAGAAGATAAAGCCTATTATAATCCGGTCCCCAGTGCTGCGGTACAAACTGCGCCTGCTGCTGCAACACCGGCCGTGAAGCCTGCAATTTCCGTATTGCGTCCTGCAGAAACACCAGCACCAGCGCAAACGTCAGCATCAACGCCTGCGCCACAAGTAGAGGATAGATTGCAGCCAAGACTGATGGAAGAGTCTTCTGTTCGTGAAACTACGAGTCCGGTTATTTCTTTTACGGAGGATGAGGATCGTACAATTACTGTGGATAATTCTACCAACGAAAGAGATAATCAAACCTTAGTTTCGTCCGGCTCACACTCATCCGTACCCGAAGCTAAAATTCAATTCGATCTTTCGGAAAATAATTCTCCGGTGTCTGCAGCATCAGGGGGATACTTGGCCAAGCCATCCAATATTTATGCCGAACCGGTAAAAGGGCCTGAACCCAGTTCTCGCCAGGAAGACAGTTCTCCTGTGAACGAACCCATCCGTCAGCAGTTGCCGGCAACGCCACAGAAAGATGACGCAACTTCTTTCGATATGCAACTGGTGATAAAAGATGAACCCCCTGCGGCGGAGCAGCCGTTGGCACCATCAACTCAATCTTCTTTTATCCCCTCTGCTGAGGAGCCGGCGATGCTGGACGAAGTGGAGGAACAAAAAAGGAAAGCAGCAGAAAGAATTCAGAAATTACGTAATCTGTCTTTTAACATTAATGCAGCGGACCCGAACAATGAGTTTGACACTGTGCCGGCTTATATCCGCCGCAACCTTGAACTCTATAACACTGTTTCACCGGCTGAAAATTTTTACAGCAATTACACGGTAAAAACAGATGAGCATAATAATACCCAGATCAGTACGATCAATACTTTTCTGGATGGTAAAAAGCCGGATTAATCCAATTGTTCCGGCTTTTGCCAACGATTTTTGTTTTTAGTTGTTTATCCGAAAAGGATAGTCGGCCCTTCGTTTTTGCGAGGGGCCTTTTACTAGGAGGAATGGAAGATGGAGGAATGGAAGATGGAGGAAGGGAAGAAAGGCATGGAAGAGGAGACAAGGGAGACGGAGGAATGGAAGATGGAGGAATGGAAGAAGAAACAAAGGAAAAATGAAAACAATACTTATAACAGGGGGTACTGGCATGATTGGCAGGGCCCTTACAGCAGCTTTATTAGAGGCAGGACATCGGGTGATTATTTTTACCCGTAATCCTGCACAATACAAAGCAACTGGTAATTGTAGTTACGCAGCGTGGGACCCTGCAAAGGGAACCATCGATGAATCTGCTATTCGAAGTGGGCATGCGATTTTGCATCTGGCGGGTGCTGGTGTGGCCGACAAGCGTTGGTCTGAAAAACGGAAAAAAGAAATCCGCGATAGCCGGGTCTATGGAGGAGAATTACTATGTAAAGCACTTTCCACTATCCCAAATGAAATTTTCGTTGTAGTTTCTGCCTCGGCAATCGGATGGTATGGACCGGATCCCCAGGTTCCCAATCCAAAACCATTTGAGGAAACGGCCCCTGCCCACGATGATTTCCTGGGATCCACCTGCGAAGCATGGGAGCAATCGCTGGCTCCACTAACGGCCATGGGTAAACGTGTTGTATACCTTCGTACCGGAATTGTCCTGGCAACCCAGGGCGGAGCACTCGCTGAATTCATGAAACCTGTTAAGTTTGGAATTGCAGCCATTTTAAGTAATGGCAAACAGATGATCAGCTGGCTCCATATCCAGGACATGGTTCGGATGTACCTGGAAGCAATGGAAAATGAACAGTGGCAGGGTGCATATAATGCAGTAGCTCCACATCCCGTATCAAATAAGGAACTGGTGCTGGAGCTTGCGAAACAAATGCGTGGAAATACATTTATTCCCATCCATGTTCCTGGTATTTTCCTGAAAATCGGTTTGGGCGAAATGAGTATTGAAGTCCTGAAGAGCACCACAGTAAGTGCTGACAAAATCCGGAAAGCAGGCTTCCAGTTTGCCTTCCCGACAATTGAAGCTGCATTGCAGGCACTTTTGAAATAGGACTGAAGAATTTGCCTGATTAGTACCAATCAACTGCACCTGGTAATTTTCTGCGCCAAGTTGGATGATTTACAAATCACGCTTCAGATAAAGGCGATAATTTACCATCCAGGTCAGTGCCACCAGCGCAACCGTTAACCAGACATGAGTGGATACTGCGTCAAGTGCAGCCTGGTACTTGGCTTCGTCCAGCCTGCTCATAAATGCTGGTTGTGGTAGCATACGATCAGCAATTTCCAGCGGGAAAAAACGTCCGATTTCCAATTTGAATTTATACTTCAACAGGTTCACCGCAATCGGTTCTGCAATCAGGGCATAAAACAGAAATATCGCCATGGCCAGAAAAGCTTTCCTGACGAGCAGACCTACCAAAAAAGCGATGGATAGTTGGGAAAAGGTATGAAGAGAAAATAAAGCGATATAATAGATCTGATCAAAAATCGCATATTCCTCGCCGGTAGTATTCTGCATGCCCATGAAAAATGCTACCACTGCATACATGATGGTTACAATCAGGGTGATAAGCAATACATCAATAGCTTTTGCCAGCATGAAATCACTTCGGCTCCAGCCATCAATAATATTCTGCCGGGATGTTTTATAGTTGTATTCATTGGTGATCAGCATAATCACCAATACCGCGGGAATGAATACAAAAATGGAAGAGAGATAGGCGCTTGTTTTCCATACTTCAGGAAAAGAGAAAGGGTTCCCCAGCAGCATGGTTACTATCTGTCCTGTTGTGGATTCCTTCTGCGTTACTTCGTGATATACATTTAATACGATCAGGTTAATACCTGGATAGGTAATCATACAGATTCCCAGCAGGAGCCAGAAAGCTGGATACCTGTTCAGTTTTAACCACTCTGTCCGAAATAGTGAATTCATGTTGAGTTAGTTACTGGTTAATTCAAAGAAACGGGCTTCCAGTCGTTTTTTACGCATTGCTAAATGATTGATCCGAATTCCTGAAGCATGGCAATGTGCGTTGATCGCTGCAGGGTCCAGGCTACCTTTGGGGCCTTTCACCAGCAATAAATTTCCTGCTTCTTCAACCGCTGCAATTCCTTCCAATCCGTACAGTGCTGCTTTTGCCGCAGCCTGATCTTCTACTCCCAACTCAAGCACATCTTCATCTGCCAGCACTTCATCCACCGTTCCCTGTGTGATCAATGTGCCTGTTTTCAAAATGGCTACATGTGTACATACTTTTTCCACTTCATCCAGCAGATGACTGGCGAGTATTATGGTAGTGCCATTTTCACTTAGTTGCTTGATAAGGGAGCGAATCTCAGCAATACCAACCGGATCCAGTCCATTTGTGGGTTCATCCAATACCAGTACGGGCGGGTTGCCCAGTAATGCAGCAGCTATCGCCAAACGCTGTTTCATGCCCAGACTGAAGGTGCTAAACTTGCTGTTTCTTCGCTCGTATAAATTCACCGTTTTTAATACGTCTTCGATTTCAGCCAGAGATCCCCGCCCGCTAATGCTTTGCGTGATTTTTAAATTATTTACAGCCGATAGATAATGATAGAAGTTGGGCGTTTCCAGCAAAGAGCCGATTTGTCTGCGCTGGTATTTGGATCCGGGTTGTGCAAACCAGGTATATTGTCCCTTATCTGCAGACAATACATCCAGTATAATACTTAGCAGGGTTGTTTTGCCGCTTCCATTCGGACCAAGGATCCCAAATACCGTACCCCTGGGAACAGAAAGGCTGACACCCTTCAATGCCTGGATGGGACCGTAGGATTTATGGATGGAATCCAATGTCAATACATCCATTTCTTTTTTTAACAAGATAAGCTAAGCAGTGCAGGATCAGAAAACTATTGTAGGACCGGCAAAAAAAGCCGGCCCGAAGGCCGGCATTCCTATGTGTGTTACAAAATGGCTGCTGGTAGCATCTTTTATTAATTGCGAATCGGTTTACCCGATTTTAAAACAGATTGAATTCTTTCCAGTGTTTTTCTTTCTCCGCAAAGCGACAAAAAAGCTTCCCGCTCCAGGTCCAGTAAATACTGTTCAGATACCAGGGTGGGTTCACTAAGATCACCTCCGCACATTACGTAGGCCAGCTTGCGTGCCACGAGTGCATCATGTTCGGTTGCATAATTAGCACGCAGCATTCCATTAATGCCGGTTAACAAAGTACCCAAACCGGATCTGCCCAATACTTTAATATCAGTTCTTGGTATCGGTGTGATATATCCGCTATCGTATAGTTCAAGCACTGAGCGCTTCGCTTCACTGATTCGGCGGCCCTGGTTCAGCACGATCTCATCTCTTCCTTTCCGCAGTATACCCATTTCCATTCCTTCCAGCGCGGAGGTGGCCACTTTTGCAGTTGCAACTGACAAAAAACGATTTTTCAGGGTGATGGTCTCGGGCTCGTCTTCATGCATTTCATCTGCTGCACGTAATGCAAATTCCTTGCTGCCTCCACCACCGGGAATCAAACCTACACCCAATTCAACCAGTCCGATATAGGTTTCTGCTGCAGCACAGATTTTATCCGCATGTAAATTCAGTTCGCATCCTCCTCCCAGTGTGAGTCCGTGTGGCGCAACTACTACTGGAACAGAAGAGTAACGCGCTCTTATCATGGTTTGCTGGAATTGCCGGATGGCCATATCCAGTTCATCGTATTCCTGCTCAATGGCCAGCATAAAGATCATGCCCACATTGGCACCTGCACTGAAATTCGCACCTTCATTGGCGATTACCAATCCCTTGTATTTTTCCTCAGCAAGCCCGATAGACTTTTGGATGGCTTCCAATACTTCACCACCAATGCTGTTCATTTTGGTGGACCATTCCAGTCCGATTACATCATCACCCAGGTGATAAGCTCTGCAGGCAGCATTTTTCCAGACAGTCTGTCCTTCAAAATTCTTCATCACAATAAAGGCTTCTCCACCCGGTATCGGCTGGTAGGCTTTTGTTGCGATATCATAATAAAAACGTTTGCCGTTTTCCACTTTGTAAAAACTTGTATGCCCGGCTGCCAGCATTTCTTCTACCCAGGGAGCTACCGAATAACCAGCTTCCTTCATTTTACTAACGGTCTTGCCTACCCCAAGTACATCCCAGCTTTCAAATGCTCCGATTTCCCATCCAAACCCAGCCATCATAGCATCATCAATTCGGTAGAGCTCATCAGAAATTTCAGGAATACGGTGACTTATATACGAAAAGAGTCCATAATGAAAATGACGATAAAACTCTCCTGATTTATCAGTAGCCTGCACCAGCATTTTAAGACGGGTTGCGAGGTCTTCAACGGGTTTGGCTGCTTCCAGTCCGGCAAATTTGGGCTTCTGCCTTGGACCATATTCCAGTGTGGAAAGATTGAGGGTCAGAATTTCTTTTTCTCCGCCTGCTCCCTTGGTTTTTTTGAAGAATCCCTGTCCGGTTTTATCCCCCAGCCAGTTATTGGCGACCATTTTTTCCAGCCAGGCGGGAACAGTGAAAACGGCCCGCTGTTCATCATCCGGGCAATTATCTGCCACTCCTTTCGCCACTTTCACCAGGGTGTCAATTCCTACCACATCAGCAGTGCGGAAAGTGGCTGATTTAGGGCGACCGATTACAGGTCCGGTCAGTGCATCTACTTCATCAATGGTGAGCCCCAGTTTATCTACCAGTCCGAATATCGCCATAATGCCATATACGCCAATCCTGTTCGCGATAAAAGCAGGTGTATCCTTACAGAGTACGGTTGTTTTTCCTAATTGTAAACTGCCAAACTGCATCAGGAAATCCACCACTTCCGGTTTGGTTTGTGGTGTTGGAATAATTTCCAGCAGACGCAGGTACCGCGGCGGATTGAAGAAATGCGTACCGCAGAAATACTGTTGAAAATCCTCCGATCTGCCCGCAGCCATCATATGTATAGGAATGCCTGAGGTATTGGAGCTAACGAGTGTACCGGGTTTACGATACTGCTCTACCTGTTCGAAAATCTGTTGTTTAATATCCAATCGCTCCACTACCACTTCTATGATCCAGTCCACACCGGAGATCTCCTTCATGTTGTCAGTGAAATTGCCAGTACGAATCCTCTTTACTACCTCTTTACTGTAAACCGGAGAGGGGTTGGATTTCAGAGCTGCCTGCAGCGCATCGTTGACCAGTTTGTTGCGGGCTGCTTTGTCCTGGGATTCCTGGGCATCTTTTGGTACCATATCCATTAACAGCACTTCAATACCTACCCCCGCGAAATGACAGGCAATCCGGGAGCCCATGACTCCACTGCCCAGTACCGCCACTTTTCTGATCGTTCTTTTCATATAACAAGTTGATGTTTCGAAATCAGGTAGAAAATTAGTTAGTTAAACAACTAATTGAGTCGAAGTTAATGATTTATTGGAAATTCAATAACAGTCGTTCGTTTTATTTAAGTCCTATCTTGGCGATATGAACAGTGCTACAGCCAAAACCATATTCCAGGCCGGCGTAGAGGCGGTGCTTCCATCCGTGTTCATGGCGGATTTTCTGGAGAAAAAAGATGCCGCATTTCGGATTGGAAGGCAATGGTTTGCCCGAAAGGAGATAAGGCGACTGGTAGTACTGGCCATGGGAAAAGCCGCTTCCGCGATGGCATTGGAAGCACAAAATATCCTGGGTGATTGGGTTGATCAAGGCCTGGTGGTGACCAAGGAGGAGCATTCATTGCCTGGTTTAGCATGGCTCCAACTGGAAGCGGGACACCCGGTGCCTAACCAGAACAGCTTTGAAGCGGGACTTGCGGTTCGAAACCTGGTTAGCGGTTTGGACCAGCGGGATCTGTTGCTGGTATTACTCAGCGGTGGTGCCAGTGCCCTGGTGGCTGATCTGCCGGAAGGTTGCAGCCAGGAAGAGTTGCAGTCATTTTACCAGTCGCTGCTGGCATCCGGGGCTTCCATTGCTGAAATGAATGCAGTTCGGAAACATTTTTCTTCCCTGAAGGGAGGCCAGCTCGCAAGGCTCGCAGGTGGGGCCACCATCGAAGTGGGGGTACTGAGTGATGTTCCGGGGGATGATCTTTCTGTTATTGCCAGTGGACCTTTTTATCCTGACAGCAGCAGTATTTCAGAGGTGGAACAGTTGCTCTACCGGTTTGGTATAACCGAAAAGATGCCACGAGGCTTACAGGATCATATCAACCGACTGAAAACAGATCCCTCTCTGGAAACTCCCAAGCCTGGGGATCCGCTTTTTCATCGGGTGCAGCATCATTTACTGGCTACCAATCAACTTGCTTTAAAAGCATGTGCCGATAAATCACTGGACTTTGGATTTGAACCAATAACATTTCATGCATCACTTGAAGGAGAAGCGCGGGAAGTAGGTGTTAATTTTCTTCGGCAGGCGCTCTCCCAAATGGAGGCATACAAAAAACAGGGCGATTATACGGCCCGCTGTTTTCTGGCGGGTGGGGAAACTACCGTTACGTTGACTGGTAAAGGAAAGGGTGGGAGAAACCAGGAACTGATGCTGGCCTTATTGGTAGAATGCCTGAACAATGAAGAACTAGCCGAACAGCTGAAATCCTATGCTTTTGCTTTTCTCAGTGGTGGAACCGATGGTACCGATGGACCAACGGATGCTGCCGGTGCTGTGCTGGATGAAACCTTGCTGGAGCAGGTAAGAAAAGCTGAATTGAATCCTGATTCATTCCTGGCTAACCAGGATGCCTATACGTTTTTTTCTGCTGCAGGAGGTTTAGTGAAAACAGGACCCACCCAAACCAATGTGATGGATATCCTGCTTATCCTGTTACAACATAAAGAGCCAGTACGCCAAGCAGGGTAGTGATTCCCATAGCTGCAGTTAGCAAGGTGTAACTTCGATATAGTTTATTGACAGGGATGTTGCCATATTGATGGATTACCCAGAAATAACTGTCGTTGGCATGACTTACCGTCATCGCCCCACCGCCGATTGCCAACACTACCAGGGCTTGCTGCGGAGTGTTAAGATCAAAAGATCCCATTACGGGGAAGAGTAATGCCGAAGTAATTATCAGCGATGCAGTGGACGAACCCTGTGCTGTTTTCAATAGGGCAGCTAGTAAAAATGCAACAGGGTAAATGGCCCAGTTGGGTATACCGGATGTATGCAGGAATCCTGATAGTACATCCTGAATCGGTGTGGCTTTTAATACAGCTCCGAATGCACCACCAGCGGCTGTAATAAATATAATAGGGCCGGATGCTACCAGGGCCTGTTGAAACCATTCCCCCCAGTTTTTGCGTTCCTTTCGGGCCAGTAAAACCAGCGCCAGCAAAGCACTGATCCCGAGTGCCGGCACCGGGTGTCCTACTAATTGAAAACCATGCTGCAGCTTCTCATTGCTGATGAAAAAAGGAGCAACTGAACCAGCGGTGATCAGCAGTAAGGGTAAAAGAAGGGGAAAAAGGGAGGAAAGGAGTGTTTGCTCTCGCACCTTGCTTGATTCTGTTACAGAATCGGTTTTGCGTGCCGGAGGATCTATTGCAAATAACTGTTTATCCATTTTTCGAATAAGCATACTAGTGAGTATGGCAACCGGTATCAATACAATAAGTCCGAGCAGTATTACCCAGCCAAGCTGGTTTTCCAGTCCGAGGTTGCCGGTTGCAGCCATTGGTCCCGGCGTAGGGGGTATCAAAACATGCGATGCATACAGTCCGGTACCGAGTGATAACTGTAGTGCAGCAACCGAACTGCCCTCTACCATTTGCATGGAATGAATGAGTCTTGATAATAAAATGAATCCTGCATCACAAAAAACCGGGATCCCGACGAGTAACCCCAATGCATGTGTCAGATAAGGAACCCTTGCTTGTTGGGAACTGTTGATGAGCTCGCTGGCAATTCTGGCCGCGGCTCCACTTCTTTCCAGCACTTCCCCCAGGAAACTACCGAGTATGATCAGGAATCCTATACTTGCAAAAATGGACCCTGCTCCGCTTAAAATGGTTTCAATGGTTTGTTTGGGAGAAATACCGCAACCTATCCCAACAAACAAGGCGGCAGTTAGCAATACCAGCATGGGATGCCACTTCAAGCGGGCACAAGCTATAATGATGAAAGCAATCGAACTGCCTATTATGAAAAATAAATAGATGGCAGAATTCATATGGTTAATCAAGCAATTCAATTGGAATCTCCAATCGCTTTGCTTCTTTTTTATAGTTACGAAGGTGCTTTCTGTTGGACTTTACACCCAGGTTGGTCATTAATCCGCTTAATGCAATCTTACCCCAGTAATTGAAAGTGGATTTGTTCTGAACCCGCTCCTGGTAGACCAGCCCTTTTTTACCATTCCTGTTTTTTATCAACAGGTTCGCCAAAAAGCTGGTGAATTTCTTTTTTTTACCTTTCTCATCATAGAGTTCAAACTTAAGCTTGCGATAATCCAGTTCCATATGGCCATAAGCAAAATAATCATTGCCTTTTACCCTTAGCCAGACGCTATCTGCGCGACCCTGTTTAATATGCAGATTGAACAGGGGCATGAGTAAAGGGGATAATGCATTTAATTCCATCTTTCCCATTCTTGCCAATAGATAGAACCCATACAAACTGTCGAGATATGCCTGTTGAAATCCAAAACGAAGGTTACCGCTGTCCATAAAAAGTGCGGTGGCTGTTATTCGTAAGGAATCAGTTGGTTGCAATTCGAAATTTTTAATTGGTCCCGCTACCAGGTTGAGATCATTGAACCAGACCGTTCCCTGCTTTCCTGTTTTACCACTGGTTTCACTATACTGGATGCGGGATCTCGTTAACAATGTGGCACCAATTTCAAGCTTCAACGGGATTTTTTTGATGAGTCCGGGCAACATGGTGCGATAGCTGACAGTATCCTCCGGCCTTCTTTTATCGCGCTCCACTTCCATGTTAAACTGATCCAGTTCTATGCGATTCGCCATCCATACTGTATCGGTTTCTTTAATGTTACGATCCAGGCCAAGTATTCTTCCTTTTCCGGCATTGAATTCAATAAAGTCTGTCTGGTAGGGAGATCTGGCAAGAAAACTGTTTTTGCTGATCAGGCTGCTGAACCGTATACTGTCGAACCCGATGATTTTTTTGTCAGCATCCAAAAGCGTTTTATAGACTTCCCATTTGCGATCTTTTTTCTGGTAGAAGACTTCTTTCGCTTCCAGGTTAATGTTGGGTAGATTTTCAAGGAACTTGCGCAGTTCCTTTTTTTTACTGGAGAAAAGAATCGGTTCTTTATTCAGGAACATAATGTCATCGATCCGCAAGTGATAGTTGTCGGTTTGGTGATCAATGTTTCCTTCCTTTAGTGAAATCTTCTGGATTGTTGTCTGGAGGTTTTTGTCCAGGTGAAAATCGCTCGCACGTAGTTGAAAGTTGCCAATGCGCAGGTTGGTCTTTTCCGGCATTGCAATGATCTTATTCAGGGAGAGGTCTACAAGGGCTGTTGAGACGCGACCTTCATTAATGTTTATGACATCTGTTTGGATATTTCCGCCTCTGTTGCTAAAGAGTTCAATGGTTCTGCCTTCTGATTCTCTTGAGATATTCAGCGCCGGGTCTATTAATTCCAGGGCAGGCAGTTTAGTATAACGGTTAGCCGTGGCCGCAGTTTCCTCAAATTCGGTTACTTCCTTAAGTACCAGTTTTATATCGGGACTGGTTAGTACTGCTTTTTTTATGCCGTTTAATGGATCTTTCAACGATGCTGGACTACCTGTTAACTGCAATCCTGGTATCTGGCCTGCTAAATCAAACCGGTTTCCTTTTGCTTCAATTTGTACCTCCTGCAGGTTGCTTTGCTGAGATGAAACATTATATCGGCCAATGCTGAGCGCCAGCTTGTCCTGGTTCAGCGTTAGATTTTGTCCCGCCAGGTAATAATGAAACCAGGTCCATTGCTGGTTCTGATACCGTAGACTATCAACTGCAATGCTGTCAATTGAAGTATTTATGGATAGTCCGGGTTGGTCAAGTACAAGCTCAAGTTTACCGGTTCTTATATTCCGGATCATTTCCTGGGGAATCTTCGTTTTTGAGGAGGAATTATTTTTCCCTGATAGATGACCTAGGAATACCTTGCCAGTTCCCAATTCAATCAATCGCACCCAGTTGGTATCCTTCCCCTCAATGATACCGGCAGCGTTGATATCCTGCACATGAATGTTGCGAAGATCAAAACGGATTTTGTTTTCACTTGTGTTGCCGATAGCCTGGCTGGCACGAAGGTCATTGTCTTCGTAAACTGCATTTGTTAAATCTACATTGAAATTCTTAAGACGAAGCGCCAGTTGAGGCATTTCCAACCGGTTCTTACCATCAAACAATTCTTCGAGCGTACCTGCCCGTAACACACTGTTACTTGATATGATAGCAGAAAAAGAAGTTGAACTGACCAGCGGTTTTTTAGCCCCACTTGCAGTTATCTGCAGGTCAGCATCAAACACCCGGATGGTTTCAATTTGAAGTTTACGTCGTATGGTTCGTTGAATTTCGCGCAATGGGTTTAGTTTTTTGCCAGCACTCTTACCTGCCAGTTGGAGTCTTACATTGGGACTGATCAGATCCAGCTCATCTGCTTTTAACTGACCGCTCAGCAAAGCGGGAATTGAGAGGTTGTGCAAAATCAATTGACTGGTGGAAACACTGGTACTGGCTGTTTTGTTTCGGTTAGACGCGCGGAGAAAATAATTTTGAAGGGTTAACTGATTCTTTTTGATGCGCATGCCGTCAAACCCGGTCTGAAAAGTTTTATTACTATCCGATTCCAGGAAGCCACGCACAGCAAACTCAAGATCGTCCAGCTCAATTTTATTAGGTAAGGAATTATCTACCACCAGATTGGATACATAAAAATTATCACCCAATATTTCAAGACTCTCATTGCCCCTCCTTGTGATGGTGCTGCCCTTAAACTGAATGCTGTCAATCTGGACGGTTTTAATTTTAATGGGTCCCATTACATCCAGAAAACTGTTTTCTATGCGTATTGAGTCTTTATTCCTGGCCTTGCGGAACCGAATATTATTGCTTGTAAAATATCCCTTTGCCGCTTTCAATAATCCAAGTTCAATTCGTCCTTCCGTCAGTAATTTGTTCCAGTTTAAGGAGTCCAGTTCAATATTTTGCAACCGAAAACCTGATTTTTCTTTATAGTCTTCCATTCGTTTATGAAAATCAAGTCCGCTTAGATCAAATCGTCTTGTTTTGGATTGCCAGACCAGTTTATCAAGTACCACCTGCAATGTAGAATCCGGATATTCAATCGTCGGTTTCAACAATCGAAAATCTACAGCTACCCGGTTGGTATTATCCCATTGTTTGATTTTTCTCAGCAGGTGCAGATCATCCAGTGCCAGGTAAATATGATTCAGAAAAAAACGTCGCTGGTGAATGCTGGTTTCCGGATAAATGGAAACACTGCCGTCGCTCATCCTGAACTGCTGTACTTCAAGGGAGGACAAGACATTAAAAAACACATCCTGGACAGCTGCAATTTCAACATGCAGGGGTCGTAGTGATCGGTTCCTGGTGCTGTCCTTTGAAGCCCTTTTTAATTCCAGGTAGGGAGCTTTCAATATCAGTTTGTTTACCGCCAGCCGCTTAAACAGTAAAAGTTGGATGGGATTGTTGATCTGTATGGAAACCGAATCGGCTTTGAATTCAAACAGACTGTTGTCGTCATTATCAGTAGTAGGCGCTACATGGAGATTTCTTGCATTGATCTGGAATTTAAAGAGATTAAACCGGAAACTGGTGGCGCTTAATTTATACTGCCCGCCTGATAAATTATTCACCAACTGTTCCACTGCTTCCACCGAACGGTACCGTAGCAAATACCCCAGCACCAATCCAAGTACCAACAACGTGATCCCGGCTCCCATCAATATCCAGTGTTTACGCAAAATCCTGCCCATAAGATACAAGTTAAACAAAAAAAAGAGGTTGTTCAAGTGTACCCGAACAACCTCTTTTTTTGCAAATGCCGACTGCTTAACTTACCCCAGCACCTGGATTAATCTGCGTACCCGGTTGTACAAAATGTAATTTGCCTTCCTTGTCCTCTGCCATCAGGATCATGCCATTGCTTTCGATACCACGCATTTTACGCGGAGCCAGATTGGCCACTACTACCACCTGTTGCCCGATGATGTCTTCCGGTTTGAAATGCAGGGCGATGCCACTTACGATCGTCCTGGTTTCAGTCCCCATATCAACAGATAATTTCAATAGTTTATCTGCTTTCTCCACTTTTTCAGCAGTTACTATAGTACCAACTTTCAATTCTATTTTTGCAAAGTCGTCGAACTGAATGGTTGCTTTTGCAGGTTGGGCCGGTTGCTCTGCAGGCACTGCTGCTGGTGCTTCCGGCGCAGGCTGACTGTTACTCTTTAATTTTTCAATCTGTTGTTGTATTTCCATGTCTTCAATTTTTCTGAATAATAATTCCGGTGCTCTCAAACTATAACCAACACTCAGTAGTTTCATAGTGCCGGCATTTTCCCAATCCAACATACGTTCCACCACTTTCATCTGGTGTAACATTTTCCTGGATGTGTTCGGTAGGAAAGGATTCGATAGAATGGCAAGGTTTGCACACAACTGCAAACAATAATGAAGGCAATTATCAATTTCAGGTTGTGCTGATGCGCCCGCTTTTGCCTTTATCCAGGGTTCTTTTTCCTGCATGTAACGATTGCCTTTTCTGGCCAGGTCGATCAGTTCAAACTGCGCCTCCCGGAACTTATAACCTTCCAGCAGGGCTTCTATTTTTACTTTTGAAGCCTGAATGGCAGTTGCCAGTTCCTGGTCTTTTTCATCCAGGATCTCTGCATGAACAGGCGGCACTTTACCATTTGTGAGCTTGTGCATCAACACAAAAGTCCGGTTTACGAAATTTCCAAAAATGGCAACCAGTTCACTGTTCACGGCATCCTGGAATCCTTTCCAGGTAAACTCGCTGTCCTTGGTTTCCGGAGCGATCTGTGTCAGGTAATACCGCAGCGCATCTACCAGTTGCGGCCCCCCATTTTCCTTCTTCACAAAATCATCAATGAAATCCTGCATGTCCAGCTTCCAGTTTCTGCTGGTACTCATTTTATCCCCTTCGAGGTTCAGGAATTCATTGCTAGGTACGTTGTCAGGCAGAATATTACCATGCAGTTTCAGCATCACCGGGAAGATGATGGCGTGAAACACGATATTATCTTTCCCTATGAAATGCACCAGCTTGGTATCCTTATCATACCAATACGGTTTCCAATCTTTATCGTTTTGTTTTGCCCAGGTTCGGGTGGCACTGATGTAGCCAATGGGCGCATCAAACCATACATACAATACTTTTCCTTTGGCTTCTTCCAGCGGCACAGCGATCCCCCAGTCGAGGTCACGGGTTACTGCCCTGGGTTGCAGGCCGCCATCGATCCAGCTCTTGCATTGTCCCAGTACATTGGCTCTCCAGTCGTCTTTATGTTCTTCAAGTATCCATTGCCGTAAGAAGTCTTCATGCCGGTTCAGTGGCAGGTACCAATGGGTAGTTTTTTTCTTGACAGGGGCAGATCCGCTTAGGGTGCTAACCGGGTTGATGAGTTCATCCGGACTTAATGCCGTACCGCATTTTTCACACTGATCGCCAAACGCTCCGTTGAATCCACAATTCGGGCAGGTGCCTTTGATATAGCGATCGGCCAGGAAGGTAGCCGCCTGCTCATCAAAATATTGTTCGGTTTCGCGGGTTTCCAGTTCGCCGGCTTCATGTAGCGCGGTGAAAAACTCCTGCGAAGTTTCATGATGGATCGGGGCACTGGTACGGTCATAAATATCAAAGGAGATACTCAGGTCGGCAAAATTTTGCTTTATGATCTCGTGGTATTTATCAATGATCGCCTGGGGCGTGGTGCCTTCTTTCATTGCCTGGATGGGAATGGCAGTGCCATGTTCATCACTTCCGCAAACAAATACAACATCTCTTTTTTGTGCCCGGAGATAACGGACATAGATATCCGCCGGCAGGTAGGCGCCTGCCAGGTGGCCAATATGTTTCAGACCATTTGCATAGGGTAGTGCTGCAGTGATCAGGTATCTTTTTGGTTCTTGCATGGCGCAAAAATACGGAAAGGCAGGCAACCTTATCTTTAGCCTATGAAACGCCACCATTTTCTACAGCAGCTGACGACTCTTGCGCTGGGTGCCAGTCTGCCTTATGAAAGTTTTTCCATGGATCCGGAAGACAATGCTGTATTTCAGCCGCCCTATTTAAAGGCGGGCGATACCATCGCCATCAGTTCGCCGGCTGGTTATATAACCCGGGAAGAAATAAACCCCGCTGTTCAGCAATTGCAGTCCTGGGGTTTAACTGTTCGCATTGGTGATACCATCGGAAAACGGGATGGAACTTTTGGAGGCACCGATCAGGAAAGGACGGCCGACCTGCAACAGCTTATCAACGATCCTTCAGTAAAAGCGATCCTCTGTGCAAGAGGGGGATATGGATTGATTCGTATTATTGACGGGATTGATTTCCGGCCGCTTCGCAAGCACCCCAAATGGCTGATAGGCTTCAGTGATGTAACCGTGCTGCATGCGCACCTGTTTCGAAAAACCGGACTGGCTTCGATTCATTCCAAAATGTGCAACAGTTTTCCGGACGACTGGTCAAAGGCTGATGAGTTGCAAAAAGCCACCATACTTTCCATAAGAGATTTGCTGTTTGGTGAACCCATGAAGTTTGAATATGCTGCGGGCCCTTATAACCAATTGGGAACTGGTGTGGGGCAATTGGTTGGTGGAAACTGTAAGACCATCGAATCGCTGGCTGGTTCTGCCTCTGATCTGCATACAAGGGGTAAAATCCTATTCCTGGAAGATACCGGTGAATACCTCTACAGTATTGACCGGATGCTCTGGAATATTAAGAGAAGCGGCAAACTGGAACACCTGGCCGGACTCATCATCGGAGGATTCAAACACAAGCCGGCAGAAAAGCTTGAAGAAGAATTTGGTAAAAACCTGCAGCAGATTGTCCTGGAAAAACTGGATGATTGCAGGTACCCGGTTTGTTTTGATTTTCCGGTCGGGCATCAGAAAAATAATTTCGCATTAAAATGTGGAGCTTTGGTACGCCTGGAGGTAACCGGATCAGCTGTTCGTTTAATTGAATTAAATTCGACAAAATGATCAGTTTTTTACTTTGGTTGATCCTGTTTGTCTTGTGCTGGCCGCTGGCCATTCTGGCAATTGTGCTGTACCCTATTGCCTGGTTACTCTTGTTGCCGTTCCGTATTTTGGGCATGGCAGTTGGTGGGGTTCTTGAGTTAATCAAAGCAATTATTTATTTACCTGTCCGGTTATTGAAAAGAATTTAACAAGCCCCTATTGGATCGACCTGCCTACCTTTGAACTATGTCAATTAGTTCCGCAGCAGATTTGATAGGAATGCAGACTGTTAGCACTGCCGTTGCCATTACACTTAAGAAAATGAGGGAATATGCCAAGCCCGGTATGAACTGTGCCGAGCTGGATGAATATGGAGCAGCCTTACTGGCTGGATTCGGAGCGCGGCCTGCTCCCAAACTTACTTATGGATTTCCCGGATACACCTGTATCAGCGTGAACCAGGAAGTAGCACACGGAATTCCCGTTAAGGACAAAATCCTTGCAGAAGGTGACCTGATCAATATTGATGTCTCTGCCGAGCTAAACGGCTATTGGGGTGATAATGGAGGCTCTTTTGTATTGGGTGCTGATCTTCATGGACATGCTAAACTGGTGAATACTTCCCGAGATATTCTCCTTAAAACTATTGCAGCCATCCGGCCCGGTATGAAAATCGCCGAGATGGGAAGAATGATTGAGCTGTCTGCAAAAAAAGAAGGCTTTCGGGTTATCCGGAATCTTACAGGGCATGGTATTGGAAGAAGCCTGCACGAATACCCACATTCCATTGCGAATTATTTTGATCCCTTCAACAAGGACCGTTTCCGTAAAAACATGGTAGTGGCTATTGAAACCTTTATCTCAACAGGCGGACAACGCGCGAAGGAATTGAAAGATGGGTGGACGCTGGTTACGGGAGATGGAAGTTATGTTGCCCAGCATGAACATACCATAATGGTTACTGAAAAAGAGCCGCTCATTTTAACTGCGGCTAATGAGATTTAACGCCTCCTGGTTCTTTTAGCCAATCGGTTGATGACCGTATCTAGTTTTACCTGCTGTTCGCTACTACAAATAGCCCGAACCTTTCTGAAATGCCGGTAATTGTTCATACTGATCTGCTTTTCAAAACCAGCTATTTTACCAGCCAATGAGTCGATCAATGATTCCGGCTGAGGTTCCAGTTTTAAATTAGCATACAATGCCTCCCGATTCTGCCGAATCGAATCATATAATCCCCGGTTGTTGTTTGATACCGTTTCCCAGAGCACCCGAAACTCTTGCTTTTGGGTGCTGTCAAAACCAATTTCCTTTGTCATGTATTCCACGGGGGACCGGTCATTCCGGTTGGTCTGGGGTGTTTTTTTCTCCCGTCCCCAGAAATAAGCGCCCAGCAATATCAGGTTGCTGATCAGCAGGGCAGCTATGACTATGATTAATGTTTTATTCTGCATACGAATCAGGGTTGATTAAAACCATTCTCCAGGATATTGGAGGGCTGGAAGCTGTAGTCCTGTGCCAAACTTACCAATTGATCAGTCGTTTCTTCCGGAACCGACCGATTGGCGGTGATGGTTAAAATGTTTATCAGGATGACTGTAGCCACCAACGCAACGGCCACAATAGGTCTTGAGAGAAATGCAGCCAACCATCCCCAACTGCTTTTCTCCTGCTCCAGCCGCGCTTTGATACGCGTATACAGATGAGGGTTAGCGGTGGCCGGCTGAATGCCATCCAAACTGCTCATCGCTTTCGCGACCTGCTCCTGTACCTGATTTTTATTAGTCATCTCTGTGTGTTTGATAATAGTTAGTCAATGTTTTTTGCAGATTGGTTTTGGCCCGGTTCAACAATGCTTCCACGGCTCCGTCCGTTGTTTCCATTACCTGTGCAATTTCCTTTATGGCCAGTCCTTCAATTTTCTGCAAGCTGTATGCCACACGTTGCTGTTCCGGTAATTTACGAATCGCTTTAAATAAAACCTGCGCTTCCTGCTTTTTCTCCAACTGCACACCCGGATGCAGAAAATTACCGGGTTCCTGCTCCTGCTCTTCTTCCGATCCTAAAAGCGGCACCAGGAAGCCAAATCGTTTCTTGCGTTTTCTTCTTCTGATGCAATCGAGCGACTGGTGTACCGCTATTTTATACAACCAGGTCTGGATACTGGATTCGCCTCTGAATTGTTGAACCGATTTCCAGGCGATAATAAAAACATCCTGTGTTATTTCCTCCGCATCCTCTGCCTGTTGCACCAATCCCAGTGCTGTATTGTATATCCTGTCTTTCCAATCCTCCACCAGTTGATGAAAAGCTGTTTCATCTCCTTTGCGAAGCAGTTCTATAAATTGGGGATCGGTCACGTTTTTTTCTGATTGCCTGTTTCAGCCCCAATTTACAGGTTAATTCATCGTTCCGCCAAATCCACCCGGACCGCCAAATCCGCCGGGACCACCACCAGGCCCCCAGGGGCCCTGACGACGTTGCTGGGCCGGTGCCTTACCAAAATTCTTGATCCGGTAAGAGAAGGTCAGCATGTAATATTGTGTCAGCACCTGCGTCTGGTTGTCTTCAATATAGTTCGGTTGAATGGTTCTGCTAATGCTTCGGTTCTGTTTCAGTAAGTCAAATACGCTTAATCGCAATTCTCCTTTCTGGTCTTTCAGGAATTTTTTTCCAACACCCATATTCCACAACCAGAAGTTCTGATTGAAAGCGGCTGTCAAACCACGGAACAATTGATTGTTGATATCGGTATTGAAAATCCAGCCGTTTTTACTCAGCAGGTTTACACCCAGGCCGGCAGACTGACTGAAATAATTATTGTTCAGGGATTGCTGGAAACTGTTTTTAACCGTGCTGTAATTCGCATTGTAATTCAGGTTGAAATCGACATACTCGCTGATATTGCTGGCGATGACCATTCCTCCACTCCAGGTGGTATTGCGTGCAATGTTAGATACACTGTTGATAATGCCAGGTGTTTTACTGAAATTCCCGCCGGCATTAAAAGTCAGGTTCGATTTGATGGCCTTGAAAGGGAAGGAATAGGTGAACATCGTATTGGCCGACCAATATCCGTTCAGGTTCACAGGCTTGGACAACTGTGCTCCTTCTCTTAGGGTAACCGTTGGTGTTAGTACGGAATCCGAAAAGGCGGTATAAGTTGCATTGGTGATAAAATTGTCCGATTGTGTTGCAAAGAAGTTCACAAAGAAACTGTTTCCTTTCCTGCTATTGGTATAGGTGTAGCGGCCACCAACGCGGTTACTCACGGTCTGTTCAAGTTCCGGGTTACCGGTATTAAGGAACAATGGGTTGGTGTTGTTGATCACATTCTGCAGCTGATTTACGGAAGGGTTGTTGGTACTGCTTCTGTAAAAGATGCGGATATTACTTCTGTCACTGAGTTTCTTGCGGAAGAAGGCGTTTGGCAACAAATTGCTGAATGTCTTTTTCAGGTTACCCGTTTGTGGGTAGGTTTGGTTGTTATCCAGCGTGGTATGTTGTGCGTCCAGTCCGATATTTAGGTTCATGTCACGATCCCCGATCCTGTAGGTAACGCCACCACGATGTGTGGTAACCTCATTTACAAACACATTGGATAAACTGGTATCGAGAATGCTGAACTTGTCCGTTGTATTGTCAAATGCCCAGGTACGTTGATCTGCATCGCTTTTGGTAAAGGAAGGGTTATAGCTGAATTGCAATTGTCCGCGTTTACCAATTGGCTCAGTATAAGAAATGTTTCCGGATAAATTATAGCCTTTGGTATCTGCCAATTGTTGCTGCAACAAGGAATCATTGGTAGGTATACCGGCTTTGTAGAAGGTCGAGATTGCTGAAACATCCTTCTGGCTGTTTCGGTCATTGATACCCGTTGTAATTCCTACCGAAATGGATCTTCCTCTTTTTCCGAAGGAATGGCGATACAACAGGGTATTATTGAAGTTGTAACCATTTCCGGTGGTTCGGTTCCGGTTTTCGGTTTCGCTGATCAGGTCACCATTTTGTTGTGTCTGAATACCGCTGATATTGTTTTGTATATCATTCTTCTGATAGCTGAAGCTGGGTATGATCAAAAGCGTATTGTTAGAATCAATCTTGTATTCCATCCGCATGTTGACGCGGTGGTTGAAATTCTTGTTTTCACTAAGTGATTCTTCGTTGTAGAAAGTGCTGGAATCCGGGCGGATGAATTGTTCGCGGGTTGATCTGGAATCATTCTCATTGTTGGCATTGTTAAAGAAATAACTGCCGCTTACATTGAAATTCTTGCCCCAGAGATCGCTGAAGTTAATGCCCAATGCATTGGTTGTAGTAATTCCATTGGATCCGGGTACCTGGAAGTTACCACCACCGCCTCTGCCAGCACCACCACCCCGGCCACTTCCGCCACCTGTAAGTCCCAACAGGTCGGAACTTGAGAAGTTTTGCTGATTGATATTATTGAAAAGCCCAACCACCGATATGCGGCGTTCCTTATTAAAGAAATTGACAGAGCCTCCGCCCTGGTAGCGATCATCTGTTCCATAACCGGCATATACTCTGCCGAACTGCCCGGCCCTGCGATCTTCTTTTGTTACAATGTTGATGGCCTTATAACCCTGACCATCATCAAAACCGGTCAATTGAGCCTGGTCGCTCAGGCGATCAAATACCTGGATTTTATCCACTACATCGGCAGGCAGGTTACGCAACGCAGCAGTGGCATCATCTCCAAAGAACTCACGGCCATCCACAGTTACTTTTCGAACCTGTTCTCCCTGGGCTTTAACCTGACCGTTTTCTATTGATACACCCGGCATTTTTTTAACCAGGTCTTCCACATTCGCATCAGGATTCACTTTGAACTGGCTGGCATTGAACTGAACGGTATCACCTTTCTGCTGGGCAGGAGGGGTAGTTGCTTTTACTACAACTTCTTCCAGGGCATCTTCGCCTTTTGCCAGCCGGATGGTACCCAAACTGGTTTCGCCACCCCGCAGGGTTACCAATTTTTCAAATGGGGCAAATCCAACAAAGGAGATTGCAATCTTGTAAGATCCATTAGGAATCTCTGAAAAACTAAAGGAGCCGGTCTTATCCGTTACTGCATTTCTGCTGAAATTACTGTTCCGGAGTTGTACTGTGGCGCCTGTTAAGGGAGCTTTGGCGGTACTGTCTTCAATCTTTCCGGTAATCCGGTTTTGTGCATAGGAAGGTAAAACTGAAACCAAAACCAGCACGAGTCCAAGGAAATACTTCATATAATATAGGTCTGTGAAGTATTGGACGCTGATTCTTATAAAAACCTACGGCTCATCCTCAATCTTTTTTAAAAGCCTGCCCGTTTTAGGGATACCGCTGCGCTGGGAACTATAGATACCGGTATGGCCACTGAAATAATAGGCAGTAAAACAGGCAATGGCAAAGAACAGAAAATGCTCTCCACCGAACAGTTCAATTCCCATAATAGTGCAGGCAATAGGTGTGTTGGTGGCCGCAGCAAACACTGCAATAAAGCCTAGTCCTGCCATCAGGTCTACCGGAGCCCCCATCCATACAGCCAGGACGTTGCCAAGCGTAGCCCCGATAAAAAACAGGGGGGTAACCTCGCCTCCTTTGAATCCCATCCCAATGGTGATGGCTGTAAATAACAGTTTCCAGGCCCAACTGAAAGTTTCTGCTCCGCCCGTACTGAAAGCAGAGCTGATGGTGACTACTGATGGATCGGCATTCCAGACTCCCAGCCCCAGATAGTCCTGGTTGCCTGGTATCATACTGAGTCCAATTATGATTAATCCCCCTGCAATTGGTACCAGCCAGGGCCTGGGAATCAGCATATTTGAGATGTATTTAACCTGGTTGGTCAGCATGCTGAAACAGGCACTAACCAATCCCGCGCAGGCTCCAAGGATAATTACTTTAACCAGCAGCATGCCCGAATTCCACCAGTTTTCCGGCGCTGTGAGCGTTATCGCTTCTGATAATATGGAATAACTCACATGTCCAACGCCCCAGAACTGGCAGGTGATATCAGCCAGCAAACTGGCGATCAGGCAGGGGAGTAGCGCGGTATGCAGGATCTGTCCAAGGAACAATACCTCCACCGCAAACAATGCACCGGTTACCGGGGTGCCAAATACAGCCCCAAATCCGGCTGCCATTCCGCAAAGGAGCAAGGTTTTGCGATCTTCCTGATCCAGTCGGAAAGGTTTTGCCAATGCATCGGCAAGGCTGCCACCCATCTGAACAGCTGTGCCTTCACGCCCGGCTGATCCGCCAAACAAATGAGTGATCAGGGTTGCTATCAATACCAATGGAGCCAGCCTGAGGGGAACGCCGGTACTGGGCTCATGAATTTCGTCCAGGATCAGGTTATTCCCTTTTTCGGTTTTTTTCCCAGCCAGTTCATACAAAAAATAGAGGAGTACGCCGGCTGCTGGTAAAAAGGCCAGCAACCAGGGATTTCGAAGTCGCAGGTTGGTGACTTCCTCCAAAGACCAGAGAAAAAAGGCCACCAGGCTTCCCACCAGAATCGCCAGTGGGATTGCCAGAATGGTCCATCGAATCAGGAACCAGGAAATCCGGGCTTGTTCAGGTGCCTTCCATTTTTGCAATAAGCCTTTCATGTGTATTAAAAATACACAAGTTAAAAGGGAATGAGGAAGGAATTCCTTTTACTCATAATAAGCTCTTCTGCCAATTCCCAATGAAACTGCGAATCGAAGTCCGATGGTGGAGAAAGTTCCGATATTGGAAAAGACATTTTCATATCGCAATGAAAGATCTCCTTTTTGTTTTCCCTGTCCAAAACGATAGCCAAATTGTAAGGTTGCTACGGGGCCATTGAAAGGGCTGTCTTCAAAATAGTCGGAATAATTTGGATCATAACCAAGTAAGGTATATCCGACCTGTGGTTCCACAAACCATCCATACCCCTCTCTGTTCAGGGTGTAATGATACCCGGCCTTAAGCGGAATATAGCCAGACAGGTACTCATCCCAACCAATAAAAGCTACTTCCGCGGTGATTTCATCAGCAACTGAAACTGGAACTCCCAGTTTAATAAAACCGCCCAATCCGATTTTTGAATCATACCGCTGGGCTCTTTTTCCAACCAGCATAAAAGCATCTACCTGTCCGTAGCATAGTTCAGCTGCTACTGTCATCATGAGTGTTACTAAGAATAAGGTTGTTTTTTTCATAGCGACTAAAATAATAGGGGAAAATCAAACTTCAAAGTCTTGTTGGTTGCTGAACTATATTTGAATTATGATTTATCCTCCCTACTTACAAAAAGGCGATACCATTGGAATGGTTTGTCCGGCTGGTTTTATGGCACCTGAAAAATGGCAAACCTGCGTTCAAACCCTGCAGGACTGGGGATTTAAGGTGGAGCTGGGAGCTACTATGAATAGTGCCTCAACTACCTATTTCTCAGGTACGGATGAAGAGCGCAAACTGGATCTGCAACGTATGCTGGATGATAAAAAAATCAAAGCTATTCTTTGCGGAAGAGGTGGTTATGGGATGGGGCGTATCATCGATCAGCTTGATTTTAAGAAATTCGAACGTCGCCCTAAATGGATAATTGGTTTTAGCGATATCACAGTACTGCATGCACATCTGAACAGGGTATGTGGAATAGCTAGCATTCATGGACCCATGGCTGCGGCCTTTAATGAAGGGGGCGATGAAAATCCCTATGTGCAATCACTCAAAGCGATGTTGCTTGGAAAGAAACCCGAATACCAGGCGACACCTCATCCCTTTAATATTACTGGAACTGCACAGGGGCGACTGGTAGGTGGCAACCTGAGTTTGATTGCACACCTGGTCGGAACAAGATCTGCGTATAAAACAAAGGGGAAAATACTGTTCCTTGAAGACGTGGGAGAACTGTTATACAATGTAGACCGTATGTTTTACCAGTTAAAAAGAGCTGGTGTGTTGGATGGATTAGCCGGACTTATATTAGGTGGGTTTACAGATAATAAAGATACAGAACGCCCCTTTGGTCAAACGGTGGAAGAAATCCTGCATCACCTGGTTAAGGATTGTGAATACCCGGTTTGCTTTGGTTTTCCGGTCAGTCATGAAAAAGAAAATTACGCCCTGAAAGTTGGAGCGAGGTATCAGTTACTGGTCTCTCCATCAGAAGTGCGACTGGTGGAGAAAGGCTGATCACTGGCAGCCAGTTGCAAGCTGTTCAGAAACGGTATTCAGTTTAACCTGGAAAGCTAAGCCTGTACTATCGTTTGCCGGCTGCAATTCAATGGAAGCACGAACGTATACTCCTTCAGCAAGTTTGGCTGCCTGTTTTGCAAAAAAACGATTGGCTTCTCTGATACCGTTGTCACTAACAAGTTCCCAATTTTTTGATAGTCCGCAGGGTTGAAAAATCCCCCGGTTGTTTTCAATTTTCAGGAATCCATTGGTCAAAAAAGGGCGGGTGGTCAGGTTGGCTGGTTGGGTTGTTTGTTCAAGACTGTAATCAAGTCCGGTTATCATCTCAGAGCCATCTTTGTCCAGTTGCATCACCCGGTCTTCCATGATCTTAAATCTGCGGGCGCTGTCATCAACAGATCCGAGGGTAAGAATATCGCCTTCCCGGCTGAATCTGCCGATAGAACCCAGGGGCTGACTTTGTTCTCCAATATATGATTCGGATAGAAAATAGGTGCTGTCATCCAGTATAGCCAGTTCGGTGAAGATGCCTTCACAACTGGCGCAGGGTAATGTGTCTGCATAGTAGGAAGCCAGTTCATTTAGTGAAAGGGCGGTTCGGGTTTCCGGAACAGTTATATCAGTTGTTACTTCAATACCATCATTACAGGCCAGCCAGCCCAGGGCAAGCAGGGCCATAAAGTGGATTCGTTGCATTGGAGGAAATTTGACCCAATATAGTGAAAAAAGCCACCCGTATGGACGAGTGGCTTTAGTGTGCTTACTACCAACCAGTGACTTAAGCAAAAAAAATTATGTTCGTTATAATTCAAATTTATCCTTTTTTCAGATAGTGAAAAGATTGATTAATTTTATATATACATAGATTCTATCTATCAAATGACACTTACCCAGCTTGAATATATACTAGCAGTAGATGAGCACCGGCATTTTGCTACGGCAGCTGCGCATTGTTATGTAACCCAGCCAACCCTTAGCATGCAGATTCAGAAAATGGAAGAGGAAATGGGGTTGAAAATCTTTGATCGCAGTAGGCAACCGGTAATACCCACGCCGTTGGGTGAGTTGGTGCTGGAGCATGCCAGGAGGGTGATGCGGGAAGTAAAACTGCTGGAAGATGTGATAAAGGAAAAGCAGGGACTGATTCATGGAGAGTTGCGACTAGGCATCATCCCTACGCTGGCCCCCTACCTGCTACCCATATTTCTGCCCTCCTTTCTGGAGAAATATCCGGAATTGCAATTGAAGGTGAAAGAGATGACAACCGATAACCTGGTTGAAGCAGTTGCCAAAGGACGATTGGATATGGCACTGGTAGTAACACCCCTGAATCATAAAGGAATAGAAGAATATCCCCTTTTTTACGAAGAGATGATGGCCTATGTATCGCGCAAGCATGCGGCGTATAAAAAAACCTACATGCTGGCAAAGGACATTGATGTGCATGATCTCTGGTTGCTGGAAGAAGGACATTGTTTTAGAGATCAGATATTGAATCTTTGTGAATTGCAGCAGGCTCACAAAGACCTGCTCCTGTTTGAGTACGAGGCCGGGAGCCTGGAAACACTTAAGAAAATGGTGGAAACCAATCGTGGTATTACTATTTTACCAGAGTTGGCTACCTATGATCTGACTGCATCTCAGCAACGCATGTTACGGCACTTTAAAACACCAGCACCCATGCGGGAGGTTAGCCTGATTGCCAGCAAAACTTTTGTGAAGCAGAAATTACTCGAAGCGCTGAAGGAATGTGTACTGTCCAGTTTGCCTGAAAAAATCCGGAAGAATAAACCCAGGAATGTTATTCCTGTTCAGGAGGGGTAACGGTCATCGATATCCTAATATTTTAAAACAGAATCGATCGCGGCTTGATATGCAGGGAATGTTGTAAGGTCATTATGACTTCCCTCTTCTATCGTTTCAAATTTATCAGCTGCTTTTAATAGCGGTTTCAACCTGCTCGCATTGGAATAAGGAACAACACCATCATCTGTGCCCTGTAGTATCAGAATGGGAGCTTTGACCTGTTGGATGTACTGGTAGGTTGGGAATTTCATTTTTATCATCCGGCTTACCGGGTAAATGGGAAGGTAGCGACTGAACAGGGAAGTAATGCTGTAATAGGGCGTTTCAAGAATCAGTGTTTGCGTGGCCGATTCGGTTGCCAGTCGGGTCGCGATTCCGGTTCCCAGGCTCTTACCATAGATAAAAATACTATCGGCTCCATACCGGGCTCTGGCCAGTTTGTAGGTTTGTTTCGCAAACTGATGAAGCTGTTCTTCCGTCAATTCCCCGGTGCTTTTGCCAAAGCCCGGATAATCGGGCATCCACACTTCAAATCCCCTGCTGGTAAAATAGCCGGCATATTTCGCATAATGCGAAATATTTTTTTTGTTGCCATGGAAATAAAGAACAGCGCCTGAAGCCGGTTTGCTGCTGTCTGAAGCAGGTAAAAAACATACTACATTCATGTTAACCCCTTCTTTAATAGGGATATTCATTTCCTTAAAGGGGTGCTCAAATTTATATGGACTCGATTTGGTAAGCGGCTCGGGGTGAAACAAAAAATAATCCTGTAAATAATAAACTGCGATTCCAATCACCGCATACAATACCACTGCAATTTGAAGTCCTCTCAGCCATTTCATCCGGCAAAAATAAGAAAGCAGCCAGCTCCTCTTGCAGGTAATTAAATTAACTCTATTTTGTCACATTCGTAAATACAGAGATTTTCTTACCAAACGCTTGTCTGG
>VFQN01000105.1_pt1 | contig 181359 bp, 163 predicted proteins | sample 3512371 | NCBI WGS metagenome assembly VFQN01 (sample SAMN10412370, study PRJNA504923) | tailings metagenome | isolation source: Replicate 2 from Balatoc abandoned mine | place: Philippines: Itogon, Benguet | collected 2017-08-28
AACACCTCCACTATGGCACATAGATGCCGTCGGGGGGCGTCCACCCCATCACCCAGAGGTTCCGAAGGCTCAGCATCGCGCTCAGTGCGCCCAGCCGAACAGGCGGCGGCTCGCCCGCGAGAGGACGAGGTCCATCACCACCGCGAGCAGCGCGATCCACGCCACGTAGGGCAGGATCACGTCCATCGCGAGGTAGCGGCGGACGAGGAAGATGCGGTAGCCGAGGCCGACGTCGGCCGCGATCGCCTCGGCCGAGATCAGGAACACCCAGGCCGGGCCGAGCGAGAGGCGCAGGGCCTCGAACAGCCGTGGCAACGCCTGCGGCAGCGCCACCCGAAGCACCACGCCCCAGGAATTTGCGCCCAGGGTCAGCGCCTTGATCACCTGCTCGCGCGGCAGGGCGCCGATATGCCCGGCGACGTCGCGGATCATGAAAGGCGCCACCCCGACCACGATCAGCGCCACCTTGGCGGTCTCGCCGAGGCCGAAGACGATGAACAGGATCGGCAGGAGTGCGATCGGCGGGATCACGGCGATGGCGGTCACGAGGGGGCCGAACCCGGCCCTGACCGGGGGCAAGGCCCCCAGAGCAAGGCCGACCAGCAACGCGGCGGTCGTGGCGATCCCCAGCCCCAGCCCCAGCCGCCACAGGCTCGCGATGGTGTCGGCCCAGAACAGGTACTGGCCGGAGAGCGGATCGGGTTCGAACAGCAGCCCCGCCATCGCCGCCGCCATCGCGCCGGGGAGCGGCAGGATCTTGTCGGCCGGGTTGTCCGCATGGCGCGCGGCGGCGGCGACGACATAGGCCAGCGCCAGAACCAGCAGCGGCACCGCGCCGAGCAGCAGGTTGCCCCGCCGCCCCGGATTGGCGGTGACCCACCGCACCGGTCAGAGCTTCCCGTCGGCGGCGAGCTGCATGTAGGTCGGATCGAAGCGCAGGGTGATCGCGCCCGCATCGCCCAGCGTCTTGCCGCCGGGAAAGCTCATCCCCACCGCGTCGGCCGAGCGCGCGCCCTGCCCGAACAGGCCTTGCGCGAAGGAGAAATCGCGCACCCGGGTCATGGTGGTGACGAGATCGGGCGAGGCCATCGCCGCCACCGCCGCCTTGGGATCGGTGTAGAGGAAGGTGGTCGACAGCTGGCCCTCGAAGGCTTCCGGCGTGGCGCCCGCGAGCTTCGCCATCGCCGCGCGCGCCGCCGCGCCTTCGGCATCCTGCTTCGCCATCAGCGCCATGGTCTCGTACCAGATGCCGGCAAGCGCCTTGCCGAGGTTCGGGTTGGCGGCGAGCACCTTGGTATCGACCACCATCAGGTCGAGGATCTCGCCCGGGATATCGGCCGAGGTGAACACCGCCTTCGTCCCCGCGACGCCCTTCATGGTGGTGACCTGCGGGTTCCACGCCACCGCCGCGGTGACCTCGGGAGAGGCGAAGGCGGCGGCAATGTCGGCATCGGAGGTGTTGACCGTCTTCACGTCGGTCAGCTTCATTCCCGAAGTCTCGAGCGCGCGGGCGAGCAGGTAGTGCGAGACCGAAAGCTCGGCGAGATAGACCTGCCGCCCCTTGATCCCCGCCACGCTGTCGGCGCCCTTCAGCAGCACGGCATCATTGCCGTTGGAATAGTCGCCGAGGATGATCGCGCTGGTGTCCTTCCCGCCCGCCGCGGGGATCGTGAGGGCGTCCATGTTGGCGACCGTCACCCCGTCGAGCTTGCCCGCGGTGTACTGGTTCACGCTCTCGATATAGTCGTTGACCTGCACGAACCTGATCGTGATGCCGTACTTGTCGCCCCACTTCTTCACGATGCCTGCCTGCTCGGCATAAGGCCAGGGCATCCACCCGGCATAGATCGACCAGCCGATGGCGAATTCGGTGCGCGGGGCGGCGGCTTCCTCCTCCCCGCCGGAACAGGCCGCCAGCGCCAGCGCGGCGAAGGCCATTGCGAGGTAGCGGGCGGCACGGCGGGCCAGCTGGAGCATGATTCGTCCCCTATGTTGCGCCTGCGAACATCCGCCGCTTCGGGCCGTTTGTCCACCATGAATTATTACGATTGATTGGAAACGTAATATGGGCGAGATTGGCTCCACCGTGGCAGGAACCGCGCCCTGACGAGGGCCTCCTCTCCCCCTGCCCCAGGCATGGAGACGCACAGCCATGATCCGCAAACCTGCCGCCCGCCCGCTCGCCGCCCTCGCCGCCGCCGCCGCGCTCGCCACCACCGCCTGCGCCGACGACACGCCCCCGCCCGACGACGCGGTCGGCCCCGTGCCCGATCTGGTCGGGACCGCGCTCAAGGTGCCCGGCTTTGCCGATTTCCTCGCAGTCGATGGCGATGCGGTGTGGGTGACGAATGATGGCCGGGTGGAGAAATGGTCCCCGGCCGGAAAGCTCGCCGCGGTCGAGGTGCCCCGCCCCTGCGGGACGATGGCAATCGCGGACGGATCGCTGTGGGTCGCAAATTGCAAGGGCGGCGAGGTGTGGCGCATCGACCTTGCCACCGGCGCCGTGCAGGCGAAGATCGCCACCGGCCTCGCGAATCCCAAGGGCGAGACGAACGTGGTCGCCGGCGCGGGCGCTGTCTGGGTGCCGAGCGATCCGGCGGGCAAACTCGCGCGGATCGACCCTGCCACCAATGCCGTCGCCGCCACCGTCGCTGTCGTGCCCGAGACCTGGTATCTCGCCTATGGCTTCGACGCGCTCTGGGCGGTGTCGAGCGAGGGCAAGCTCCTCCAGAAGATCGACACCGCCACCAATGCCGTGACCGGCACGGCGGCGCTCGGCGACACGCCCGGCTTCCTTGCCGCCGGCGAAGGCGCGGTGTGGGTGCAGGAACAGGGCGACGGCACCGTGGCCAAGGTCGATCCGGCAAGCCTTGCCGTGGCGGGGCGCACCAAGGTCGGCGACAATCTCAAGTGGGGCGACATCGACGCGGCGGGGGGCGCGGTGTGGCTACGCACCACCGACGACCAGACGATGGTGGTGATCGACCCCGCCAGCCTCAAGATCCGCGCCCGGATGGGGGCGGCGGTGGGCAGCGGCGCGCTGCGCTGGACGCCCAAGGGGGTGTGGACCTCGGCCCACGACAACCAGACCCTGTCGTGGTGGAGCGCGCCTGCCGCGAAATAGGAAAAGCGCGCGAAAGGCGGGTCGACCTTTCGCGCGCTTCCCTCTGTTCCCGTTATGACACGTCCCCGTTCGCCGGGGACCCGAAGGGCTCGGGAATCAGAACTTGTAGCCCAGCTCCACCCCGAACCGCTGGAGGCCGCCGGGCGAGATGAACGATCCGCCGAATTCGACCGCGGTGATCACCTCGTTGAGATATTTCTCGTTGAACAGGTTCTCGGCATAGGCGGTGATCGACCAGGTCTCGCTCTCGAACCCGACGCGCAGGTCCATCACCCCGAAGGCGTCGCGGCGGGTCACCGAATAGTCCGCATTGCCCACGAAGCCCGGCAGCTGGAGCGCCGAGATCGGCAGCAGCCCGCTGAACAGGGTCGGGTTGGGATCGTCCTGCAGGGTGTGGAACCACGTCGGCCCGGTGATGCGGTAATCGGCGCGGGTGACGAAATCGATGCTGCCTGACACCGGCAGGTCGAGCTGCGTGCCGAGGTTGATGGTGTAATCGGCGGTGTGCGGCGACTTGTTGCCGACCGTCACCGGACGCGAGGCGTTTGCGAGAATCTCGCTTTCGGTGACGTTGCCCGAGGCGAACAGCGTCCAGCCGCGCACCGGCTCGACCGTCACGTTGAGCTCTGCGCCGTAGAGCTCGACCTCGTCGATGTTCGAGACCACGCGCAAGAGGCCGAAGCCGCCGACGAAGAACTCGAAGAACTGCATGTCCTCGACATTGGTGTAGTAGCCCGCAAGGTCGAAGGTCACCGCGCCGTCCATCAGGCTGCCCTTGACGCCGGCTTCGAAGGCGCTCGAGACTTCCTTCCTGTACTGGTCGTCGATATCGACATTGGTGCCGATGAACTGGTTGAAGGCCTGATCGACGATCGCGGCCGAGCCCTGGTTGTTGAAGCCCCCGGATTTGAAGCCGATGCCCCAGTTGCCGTAGAGATTGATGTCGTCGGTCAGCTCGTAGCGCAGCGAGATCTTGGGCTGGAACTGCTTGAAGGTCGCCGATTGCGGGGCGATCGGCTGGACCGCGCCGTTCACGACGCGCTGGCCGGGGTTGATCGGCCCGCCGGTGATCGGATCGCGAACCGCCGGAACGAGGCTCGCCACCTGCCGGTCCTCGATGTCGTAGCGCCCGGCGAGGCTGACGTTGAAGCGGTCGGTCACGTCGGCATCGAGCGAGGCGAAGACCGCATAGACATCGGTGGTGAAGGCGTCGTTGTAGAGCTGGGTGGTCGGGTTGTCGCTGCCCGGCGCATTGTAGAGCTGGCGGATCACCCCGCGCCCGAGATCCGCGCCCAGGCTGACGCCCACCTCGCGGTCGATGTGGAGGTAATAGGCACCGACCTGCCAGTTGATCGGGCCGTCACCATTGGAGGCGAGGCGGATTTCGCCGGAGATGTCCTCCTGCTGGCGCACCTGGAACTGGGTGCCGTCGCAGGTGGTCGGGCTGTAGGCGCCGAAGGTCGATCCGGTGGCGGGGTTGAAGATGAAGGGGATCGGGCTGCGGCCGATGAAGGTCGGGGCGTTGAGCGGATAGCCGGTCAGCGCCGCGGTGCTCGCCGCGCAGGCATTGGCCGCCGCGACCGAGGCAGGGGTCGCGCCCGGGAAGGTGAAGCGGGCGAAATCGGCGGAGGTCCCGTCGGCGACCAGCGCCTGGTCGACATCGCTGTAGAGCAGCCATGCCGTCAACGTCGCGCCCTCGAACTCGTGCTCGACCTTGGCCGAGGCCTCGAAGGTGGTCTGGTCGTTGGTCGGCCGGATGTTCGAATACCAGTCGAAGGGGTGTTCGTTGACGTCCTCGAAGAAGGCCGGATCGACGGCGGCGAAATTGGGCAGGTGGAAGCTCGCGTTGAAGTTGATCGAGGCGCCCTTGAGATCGGCATAGCGCGCCTTCACGTCGAGCTCGGTGTTCGGCCCCAGCTCGGTCACGAAGCGGGCGTCGATGCCGAAGATCTCCTGGTCGTCGATGGTCTTGGAATTGCCGAGGAAGCGGTTGCGGAAGAAGCCGTCGGTGCGGAAGTAGTTGGCCGAGACCACCAGCCCCGCGGTGTCGCCGATCGGGGTCGAGATGAAGCCGTTGGCGAGGTAGGTCTGGTCCTCGGCGGCGCGCACGATCATGCCGCCCTCGAGGCTGTCGCCCGGCTTCAGCGTCTGGAGCACGATTGCGCCCGCGGCGGCGTTGCGCCCGTAGAGCGCGCCCTGCGGGCCTTTCAGGATTTCGACCTGGCGCAGCGTGCCCTGGTTCTGGTTGAGCTGGGCGGTGTTGGTCTTGAGGATGCCGTCGACCACCAGCGCGACCGAGCTTTCCGCGTCGCGCGCGCCGTTCATGCCGCGGATGTTGATCTGGGTGTCGCCCGCCTCGGCGGTGCCGGTGACGATGGTCACGCCGGGGGTGAGCTGGATGAAGTCGTCGGCGCGCTGGACGCCGGTCTTGGCGAGCGTCTCGGCGCCGAACACCGTGACCGCTGCGGGCACGTCCTGCAGGCTTTCGGACTGGCGGCGGGCGGTGACGATGATGCCGCCCTCCTCCTGCGTCTCGGCGGCGGGGGCCTCCTGCTGCGCGGCGGCGGGAACGGCGAAGGCGATGGCGCCGAGAGCCGCGCCAGAGGCTAGGACCAGACGGACATTCATAAGGCGGCTCTCCTGAAGTGGGATCGAGAGGTTGCGGGCGGCCGGGCGCGGGTGCGCCGGCGCGATGGCGTGGATGACGGGCGGGGATGCGGATGATGCGCGGCGGGCGTGCGGACGCAGCGGGCGCTGCCGCAACCGGCTGCTCCTTCCGCGATCGGCACATGAACCCCTGAACGCTGCACGGCCACACCCCTGTTTCTCAGGCCTGTTGCCTTGGCCTGTTGCCCCGGGTGGCGTGCGTATTGTATACAAATCCTCTCCGTCAAGCCTTTTGCATGAATGTGGCGAAAGGACCCCGACAGGTGTGTTTTTGTCGCCGCACAGGCTTGCCGGATGACGCGCCCGGCCGCAGATAGGATGATGATGAAGATGCTTGCCTCCTCCCCATCCCGACCGGCGGCGCCCCGGTGAGTCGCGCCTCCGACCGGGCCTATGCGGCGATCCGCGCCCACCTGCTGAGCGGGGCGGTGAAGGCCGGCGAGCAGCTCACCGAGGACCAGCTCGCCCAGATCACCGGGGTCAGCCGCACCCCGGTGCGCGAGGCGGTGCGGCGGCTCGAGGACGAGCTGCTGCTGGTGCGTTCGGACACCAAGCGCCTGTTCGTCGCCGACTGGAGCCGCGACGATATCGAGGAAATGTTCGCACTCCGCCAGATGCTCGAATGCCACGCCGCCGAGCGCGCCGCGCAGCGCCTTTCCCGAGAGCAGATCGCCGATCTGGAGGCCCTCAACCAGGAACTGAAGGCGGCGGTCGAGCAGAGCGCGCCGGATGTCGCGCGCTTCCTCGATGCCAATCGCGCCTTTCACGAGGTGATCATCGACGCCGCCCATTCGCCGCGCCTCGGGCAGCTGCTCGCGCGGCTGGTCGAGGCGCCGGTGGTGCTGCGCACCGCGCGCACCTACACCCAGGACGACCTCAGGCAATCGGCGCGCGACCACGACGAGCTGATCGCCGCCTTTGCCGCCCGCGACCCGGACTGGGCGCGCGCCGTCATGGGCAGCCACCTGCGCCGCGCCTTCCACACCTTCGCCCGCGCGGTCGGCCCCGCGGCCGGCGAGAGACTTGCAAAAGACGCATAACAACGCGCTGCATCCCGTCCGGTTCCAGCCTGTCGCGGCGGACCAAGCATGATTGCAATTGTATACAAACCGGCTATCTGACTTTCGCAGGCCCCGTCAGCAGCAACAGGCGATTCATCATGTCAGGCCCCATGTCTGTCGACTCCATCGAACTCGTCGAGGTGGGCCCGCGCGACGGCTTGCAGAACGAACCGGACATCATTTCCACCGGGACGAAGCTCGATCTCATCGACCGCATGATCGGCTACGGCGCACGCCGGCTCGAGGTCGCGAGCTTCGTCCACCCGGCCCGCGTGCCGCAGATGGCGGATGCGGAAGCCGTGATCGCGGGACTGCCGGACCGGGCGGACTGCACCTACATCGGCCTCGTCCTCAACAAGCGCGGGGTGCTGCGCGCGCTCGCGACCCGCGAGGGCGGCGCGCGCGGGGTCGATCAGGTCGGCTGCGTGGTGGTCGCCAGCGACACCTTCGGCCAGAAGAACCAGGGCCAGACGATCGAACAGGGCATCGCCGAGACCCGCGAGATGCTGCGCTTCGCCCGCGCCGAGGGCATCCGCGCACAGGTCACCATCAGCGCCGCCTTCGGCTGCCCCTTCGAGGGCGCGGTGAAACACGAAACCGTGCTCGCGATCGCCGAGGCCATCGCGCAGGAAGGCCCCGAGGAAATCGCGCTCGCCGACACCATCGGCGTCGGCACGCCCCTCGAGGCGGGGGAATTGTTCGGCAAGCTGGGCGAACTGCTCGGCGGCAGGATCCCGATGCGCGCCCATTTCCACAACACCCGCGGCACCGGCATCGCCAATGCGTGGGAGGCATACAAGGCGGGCGTGCGGGTGTTCGACGCCTCGCTCGGCGGGCTGGGCGGCTGCCCTTTCGCCCCGCGCGCGACGGGCAACATCGCGACCGAGGATCTCGTCTACATGATGGCGCGTTCCGGGGTGGACACGGGGATAGATCTCGACGCGGCCATCGCGGCGAACAAGTGGTTTGCGGGCGAGCTGGGGCGGGAACTCCCCTCGGCGGTCGCCCGCGCGGCATGACACAAGACAGGGAAACGGCATGACTTACAGGCTGGGTGTGGACGTGGGCGGGACTTTCACCGACCTGCTGCTGTTCGACGAAGCGAGCGGCGCCTTCTGGCGGCACAAGACGCCCTCGACCCCGCATGATTCCTCCGAAGGCATCCTGACAGGAGTGAAGGCGATCACCGCCAAGGCCGGGATCACCGCGGCGGACATCGCCTATTTCCTCCACGGCACCACGGTCGCGACCAATGCCGTGCTGGAAGGCAAGGGGGCGAAGGTCGGCCTCGTCACCACGCAGGGCTACCGCGACATCATGCAGATCGCGCGCTCCTACGTCCCCGGGGGCCTCGCGGCGTGGATCGTGTGGCCCAAGCCCCAGCCCTTGGCGCGCCTCGAGCACACCGTCGAAGTGCCGGGGCGCATGGACGCGCAAGGCCGCGAGGTCGCCCCGCTCGACGAGGACGCGGTGCGCGCCGCCTTGCGCAAGCTGAAGGGCGACGGGATCGAGGCGCTCACCGTCAGCCTGATGAACGCCTACCTCAACGGCGCGCACGAGGCGCGGATCGGCGAAATCGCCGCCGAAGAACTGCCCGGCATCCCCGTCTCGCTCTCTCACGAGGTCCTGCCCGAAATGCAGGAATACGAGCGCACGCTTTCGACCGTCGCCAACGCGGCGGTGCGCCCGGTGGTGTCGAAATATGTCTCCAACCTCAGGACCAAGCTGGAGGCCGAGGGGCTGAAGGGCCGCCTCTCGCTGCTGCGCTCCGATGGCGGGTTGATGAGCAGCCAGAAGGCCGAGGAGCATCCGGTCAACATCCTCATGTCCGGCCCGGCGGGCGGCGTCACCGGCGCGCTGTGGGTGGCGAAGAATGCGGGCTTCGAGAACATCCTGACGCTCGACGTGGGCGGCACTTCGACCGACGTTGCGCTGATCCAGGGCCTCGAGCCGCGCCGCCAGCGCACCACCGAAGTCGGGCACCTCTCGGTGCGCGCCTCGGCGCTCGACGTGAAGACCGTCGGCGCGGGCGGCGGGTCGATCGCCCACGTGCCGCAGCTCACCGGCGCGCTGCGCGTCGGGCCGGAGAGCGCGGGCGCGGTGCCGGGCCCCGTAGCCTACAACAAGGGCGGCACGCTCCCGACCGTGACCGACGCCAATGTGGTGCTCGGCTACCTTCCCGAAGACCTCCTCGGCGGCAGCTTCAAGCTCGACCGCGAGGGCGCCAAGGCCGCGGTGCAGACCATCGCCGATGCGCTCGGCGTGACGCTGATGGAGGCCGCACGCGGGATCATCGATATCGTCAACGAGAACATGTTCGGCGCCCTGCGCATGATCTCGGTCCAGCAGGGCTACGACCCGCGCGAATTCGCGCTGATGGGCTTCGGCGGCGCGGGGCCGCTCCATGTCAACGCGGTCGCCCGCCTGATGGGCTCCTGGCCCGCGATCTCGCCCGTCTCCCCCGGCGTGCTCTGCGCGCTGGGCGATGCCACCACCCGGATGCGCACCGAGACCGCGCGCAGCTTCTCGCGCCTCGCCCGCGACACGGCAATCGCCGATCTGGTGCAGGTGCTCGACGACATGGCCGAACAGACCCGCGGCGAGCTGGTCGCGGACGGCATTCCGGAGGAGCAGATCACCTCGCTGTTCGAGATCGACGTGCGCTATGCCGGGCAGGCCTTCGAAGTACCGCTGACGATCACGCAGGAGATCCTCGAAAAGGACGGCATCGAGGGCATCCTCGCCCGCTTCGACGAGGAGCATCTGCGCCTCTTCACCTTCAACATGGACACGCCCCACGAGATCGTGAACCTGCGCGCCGTGGCGATGGGGCAGGCCCCCGCTCTGCCCGCAGCGGAACTCCCCAAGGGCGACGGCGATCCGTCAACCGCCAAGATCCGTGACCACGTGATGTGGATCGGCGGCGAGGAACGGCCCGCGGTGATCTACGACCGCGCCAAGCTGCGCCAGGGCGACGTGATCGAAGGCCCGGCGATCATCACCGAGATGGATTCGACCACGCTCGTCGAACACGATTGCCGGGCGCGCGTCGACGCGGTGGGCAACATCCTGATCACTCTCAAGGCGAAGGGCTGAGACCATGCCGGCACGCATCATCGAAACCAACCCCGCCCCCTTCAACACCGTCGCCATCGACCCGGTGACGCTCGACATCATCGAGAATGCGCTGCGCAATGCCCGCATCGAGATGGACGCGACGCTCGTGCGCACCGCCATGTCCCCCGGCATCCGCGAACAGGGCGACGCCTTCCCGCTGATCTCCGACCCCGCCGGCAAGATGATCGTCGGCCAGTTCGGCAGCTTCATCGACGGCTTCCTGCAAAGCTACGACGGCACCATCGAGGACGGGGACATGATCTTCCTGTCCGATCCCTATTCGTGCGCCGGGGCGATCAGCCACTCGAACGACTGGCTGGTGCTGCTCCCCGTGTTCAAGGACCGGCGGTTGATCGCATACACCGCGATGTTCGGCCACCAGAGCGATATCGGCGGCAGCGTCCCCGGCTCGATGCCCATAGGTGCCTCCTCGATCTTCGAGGAGGGCGTGCGCATCCCGCCGGTGAAGATCTGGAAGAAGGGCGAATACAACGAGGACCTGATGAAGCTCGTCATGCACCAGACGAGGAAGCCCGACTGGTGCCAGGCCGACCTCAACGCCCTCATCGCCTCGTGCCGTGTCGCCGCGCGCCGCGTGATCGAGATGGCCGACCGCTTCGGCGATGACGTCTATGTCTCGGCCACGCAGGAGCTGCTCGCCCGCAACCACCGCGCGATGAAGTCGCTGCTGGCGATGGCGGTGGCCGAGGAGCCGGTGAGCTTCGAGGATTACATCTGCGACGACGGCAAGGGCTACGGCCCCTACAAGATCCGCTGCACCATGTGGCGCGAGGGCGACCGCGTGATCCTCGATTTCGAGGGCACCGATCCGCAGTCGGCCGCCTCGATCAACTTCTTCCTCAACGAGAACATGTTCAAGATGTTCTTCGGCATCTACATGATCATGGTCTTCGATCCGCAGATCCTGTTCAACGACGGGTTCTACGATCTGATCGAGGTGCGCATCCCGGAAGGCTCGCTGCTGAAGCCGCACTTCCCCGCCGCGCTGTCGGGCCGCACCCATGCGCTGGGCCGCATCTTCGACATTCTCGGAGGGCTGCTCGGGCAGAAGACGCCGGAATTCTTGAACGCCGCCGGCTTCTCTTCCTCGCCGCACCTGTTCTATTCGGGCTGGGACGCCCGCGAGGACGGCACGCGCGACTGGTTCCAGCTGTTCCAGATCGGCTTCGGGGGCATCCCCGGGCGGCCGCTCGGCGACGGGCCGGACGGGCACTCGCTGTGGCCGGGCTTCACCAACGTGCCCAACGAGTTCCTCGAGCGCTACTTCCCGCTGCGGATCGAACGCTACTCGACCGCGCCGGACAGCGGCGGGGCGGGCCTCCATCGCGGCGGCAACGGCATCCACATGACCTACCGCTTCCTCGCCGACGGCGAGATCGCGATCCATGACGACCGCTGGTTCGTGCCGCCCTGGGGCGTCAATGGCGGGCACCCGGGCGCGCGGGCGCGCAAGGTGCTCGAACGCGCCGACGGCACCACCGCGATCGTCGGCAACAAGGTCGAGAGTGTCGCGGTGAAGGCGGGCGACCTCCTCCACTTCATCACCTGGGGCGGCGGCGGCTGGGGCGACCCGCTGGCGCGCGACCCGGAACTGGTGGGCCTCGAAATCCGGCAGGGCCTCGTCACCCCCGAGGGCGCGCGCGCCTATGGCGTGGTGGCCGATGCCGCGGGCATGGTCGACTATGCCGCGACCGAGGCCCTGCGCGCGGAAATCGAGGCCGCGCGCGGGGAGCTTCCGCTGTTCGACTACGGCCCCGGCATCGATGCGCTGCGCGCGAACTGCGAGGCCGAGACCGGCCTCCCCGCCCCCGTCCAGCCTGTCTGGACGACGCTCAGGGAGGCCGCGGAATGAGCGCGCTCCAGGGGATCAAGGTCGTCGAGATGGGCCAGCTTCTCGCCGGGCCCTTCTGCGGCCAGCTGCTCGGCGACATGGGCGCGGACGTCGTCAAGATCGAGCCGCCGGGCGCGGGCGATCCGATGCGCAACTGGGGTCAGGGCGACGAGAAGGTGCAGTGGGAAGTGATCGCCCGCAACAAGCGCTCGGTCACCTGCAACCTGCGCGTGCCCGAGGGTCAGGCGCTCGCCAAGAAGCTGATCGCCGGGGCCGATGTGCTGATCGAGAACTTCAAGCCCGGCACCCTGGAACGCTGGGGCATGAGCCCGGCCGAACTCCACGCCATGAACCCCGGCCTGATCATCGCGCGAATGTCGGGCTACGGGCAGGACGGCCCTTATTCCGACCGTGCCGGCTTCGGCGGGATCGGCGAGGCGATGGGCGGCTGGCGCTACATCGTCGGCGAGCCCGACCGGCCGCCGTCCCGCATGGGAATTTCCATCGGCGATACCCTGTGCGCGACCTATGGCTGCATGGGCGTGCTCGCCGCGCTCCACCACCGGGAGAAGACCGGCGAGGGGCAGGTCGTGGACTCCGCGCTCTATGAAGCGGTGCTGCAGGTGATGGAGGGGCTGATCCCCGAATATGACCGCAACGGGGTGATCCGCGAACGATCCGGCTCGGTGCTGAAGGGCATCGCGCCCTCCAACGTCTACACCTGCAAGGACGGCAGCTACATGATCGGCGCGAACGGCGATGCGATCTTTGCGCGGCTGTGCCAGGCGATGGGCCGCCCGGAACTTGCGCAGGACGAACGCTATTCCACCCACATCGCGCGCGGCATCCATCAGGACGAATTGGACGCGCTGGTCAATGCCTGGACCGGCACGCTCACGGTCGACGAGGTCGATGCGCTGATGATCGAATATTCGATCCCGGCGGGGCGCGTCTACCGCGCGCCCGACATGCTCGCCGATCCCCACTTCCAGGCACGCGAGGCAATCATCGAGGTCGAGACCCAGAAGCGTGGGCGCATCAGGATGCAGAACGCCTTCCCGAAGCTGTCCAGGACCCCCAGCACCATCCGCCGCCCCGCCCCCGCCGCGCCGGGGCAGGACAATGCCGAGGTCTTCGCCGAGCGCCTCGGCCTCGATGCCGCCGAGCTCGAGCGGCTGGCGGCTGCGGGGATCATCTGATGACCGGCCCCTCGGCAGCCGACAATTACGCCGGGGTCTACGAGGGGCGGCTCCAGCCGGGCAGCCGCCCTGCCCTGCTGATCGTCGATGTCGTGGCGGCCTACCTGACCGAAGGCTCGGCGCTGTACATGGAGACCGCCGCCGACGCGCTCGCCAGCAATGCGCGGCTGGCGGCGGCTGCGCGCGCGGCGGGGTTGCCGGTGGTGTTCACCAACGTGAAGTACAAGCCCGACGGATCGGACGGCGGGGTGTTCTGGCGCAAGGCTCCGGTGCTCAAGGCCTTCGTCGAGGGTTCCCCGCTCGGCGCCTTCCCGCCCGGGCTGACGCCGCAAGCCGGCGACCGCGTTGTCACCAAGCAATACCCGTCCGCCTTTTTCGGCACCGGCCTTGCCGAGACCCTCCATGCCGAGGGCATCGATACGCTGCTGATCGGGGGCTATTCGACTTCGGGCTGCGTGCGCGCCTCGGCGCTCGATGCCATGCAATACGGCTTCGTGCCCCTCGTCGTGCGCGAGGCCTGTGCCGACCGCCACCCCGCCCCGCACGAGGCCAACCTCTTCGACCTTCAGGCCAAATATGCCGAAGTGATCTCCGAGGCCGAGGCCATGGCCGTGATGGGAGCGGCTTGCTCCTGAGCCGGCCTCCTCACTCGTGGCGCAGCGCGTCGATCGGGTCGAGCTTAGATGCGCGGCTGGCAGGGTAGTAGCCGAACACGATCCCCATGATCGCCGAGAACAGGAAGCTGACGATGTTGATCACCGGATCGAACACGTAGGGCACGTCGATAACCGCGGCGAGCCCGATCGAGGCGACGAAGCCCAGCGCGATGCCGACCAGCCCGCCGAGCGCGCACAGCACCACGGCCTCGGTCAGGAATTGCAGCCGCACCTCGCGCGCCAGCGCCCCGATGGCGAGGCGGATGCCGATCTCGCGCGTGCGCTCGGTGACGCTGACGAGCATGATGTTCATGATCCCGATGCCCCCGACCAGCAGGCTGATCGAGGCGATCACCGCCACCATCGCGGTCAGAGCGCCGGTCGCCGCGCCCAGCGCCTGATTGACCTGCGCGGTGTCGATCACGTTGAAATCGTTCGGCTCGGCATCCTGCAGCAGCCGCCGCTCGCGCAGCAGGGCGACGAGCGAATCCTGCACCGTCGCCGCCGCATAGGCGGGGTCGTACTTGACCACGAAGTAGTCGAGGTTCTCGTTCCCGCGGAAGCGCCGCTGGACGTTCTTGAGCGGCAGGTAGACCGCATCGTCGTCGTCCGCGCCGCCCCCGCCCTGCCCGCGCTCCTCGACCGTGCCGATCACCTCGCACGAGACATCGCCGAGCCGCATCCGCGCCCCCACCGGGCTGGTGGCCGGGGGGAAGATCGCCTCGCGCACCTTCAGCCCGAGCAGGCACACGTTCTTGCCCGATTCCTCCTCGTCGCGGGTGAAGGCGCGGCCCTCGTCGATCTTGACCGATTGCGCCTCTAGCAGCTTGTTGGTCACGCCCTGGACGCGCGTGTCCCAGTCCTGCCCGTTGTAGAAGGCGGTGGCATTGGCCGAGACATTGCCCGCCGCGATCTCGACCCCGGCGATCTGCTGCCCGACCGCGCGCACGTCGGCATCGTCGAAGGGGCGGATCGTGCCGCGGGTGGTGCGCACCGGGAAGACGATGAAGTTGCTCGCGCCGAGCGAGGAAATCTCCTCCTGGACCGAGGCCGTCACCCCGTTGCCGAGCGTCACCATCGTCACCACCGCGGCCACGCCGATGATGATGCCGAGCGTCGTCAGGATCGAGCGCAGGATGTGCCGCCGGATCTCGCGCAGGGCGAGGAGGATGCTCGTGCCCAGCATCAGCCCGCAGCTCCCTCGGCGGCATGGCCCACCGCGCCGCGCTCGATGCGTTCGACCAGCCCGTCGCGGAAGCGGACGATGGTGCCGGCATAGGCCGCCATGTCCTCCTCGTGGGTGACCATCAGGATGGTGATGCCCTCGGCGTTCAGGCGCTGGAGCAGCTGCATGATCTCGACCGAGCGCTCGCTGTCGAGGTTGCCGGTCGGCTCGTCGGCGAGCAGCACGTCGGGCTCCGTCACCAGCGCCCGGGCGATGGCGACGCGCTGCTGCTGGCCGCCCGAAAGTTCCGCCGGGGTATGGTCGGCCCAGGGCACCAGCCCGACCTGGTCGAGCGCCCGCATCGCCGCCGCGCGGCGCTGCGCCTTGCTCTCGCCGCGATAGAGCAGCGGCAGTTCGACATTCTCGAGCGCGGTGGTGCGGGCGAGCAGGTTGAAGCCCTGGAACACGAAGCCGAGATAGCGGCGCCGCAACAGGCTGCGCTGGTCGCGGTCGAGCTTCTGCACCTCGACCCCGCGGAAGCGGAAGATCCCGCTGGTCGGCACGTCGAGGCAGCCGAGGATGTTCATAGTGGTCGACTTGCCCGATCCCGATGGCCCCATCACCGCGACGAATTCGCCGCGCATGATGGTGAGATCGACGCCTTTCAGGGCCTGGAACGCGGCCGCCCCGCTGCCAAAGGTCTTGGTGATCCCTTCGAGCTGGATCAGCGGTTCGCCCGTGTCTGGCCGGCCCGCTGTCACGGGGTTGCCGCCTTGACCCCGGTGACGACCTTCATGCCGGGCTTGAGGTCGTTCGAGCGGACCACGGTGCGCCGCCCGTCGCTGCGGCCGGTGATCACCTCGATCGCCTTCAATGTGCCGTCGGCCTGGAGCACCTGCACCTGCTGGCGGCTGCCCTCGCCGATACTGGCCTGCTGCTTGTCGCGCTCGAGCCCGATCTGCGGCTGGAACACCCCGCCGCCGCTCTCTTCCTCCTTCTCGGGACGGAAGCGCAGCGCGGCGTTGGGCACGAGCAGCGCCTTGCCGGTGTTCTGCGTGGCAATGGTCGCGGTCGCGGTCATGCCGGGGCGCAGCAGGCCGTCGGGGTTCTGCACCTCGAGCCGCGCCTCGTAGCTCACCACCGACCCGCCGCCGGCAGCCGCCGCCGCGCCGGCCCCGCCGGACTGGCTCTCGACCGTGTTGCGCGAGGCGAGGTCGACCCGCTGGAGCCGCGCCGGGAAGCGCCGGCCGGGATAGGCATCGACCGTGAAGCTCGCCTCCTGCCCGGCTGCGACCTGGCCTACGTCGGCCTCGTCGATGGCGACGCGCAGCTGCATCTCTGACAGATCCTCGGCGATCACGAACAGGGTGACGGTGTTGAAGGCGGCGACGACGGTCTGCCCCGGCTCGATCCGGCGGGCGAGGACCACGCCGTTGACGGGCGAGCGGATCACCGCACGCGAACGGGTGGTGAGGTTGGCCTTGAGCTGCGCCGAGGCGGCCTCGATGTTGGCGCGCGCCGAGGCGACCGTGGCCTTGTCGCGCTGCACGGCGGCCTCGGCCTGTTCGAGTTCGATCTGCGAGGGCACCCGCCCGCCCGACAGGCGCCGCACTTCCTCGAGCCGGGTGAGCTGCACCGTGTCGATATCGAGCGTCGCCTGCGCCTGCCCCAGCGCCGCGCGCGCGGCATTGAGGTTGGCACGCGACTGGGCGATCTGCTGGTCGATGATCTCGGTGTTGATCACCGCGATCACCTGCCCCCTGGTGACGCGGTCGTTGACGTCGACCGCGACCGTATCGACCGGGCCGGTGACTTCGGCGCCGACCTCGACCTGGTTGGTCGGGCGCAGGTTGCCGGTCGCGGTGACCGACAGGGCGAGCGATTCCTGCGTGACGGCCTCGGTGATGTAGTCGGGGGGCGGCGGGTCGGCGGTGCAGCGCGCGATGCCGAGCACCAGCAGGACGAGCACCACGCCCGGCAGCCAGAATTTCATCCACCGCCGCCAGCGCGGGCGCGGCTTGCTGCCGAGGAATTCGTCCACGTTCGGCGCTTCTGCCGGATTGCTCGCTTCGTTCACTCGCCGGGCTCCCTCGCCGCAATTTGTTCCAGACCCGCGCCTTCGGGCACCGACCAGCCGCCGCCCAGCGCGCGGGCGAGGCTGATGAAGGCGATCGCCCGCGCCCCTTGCGCATTGGCGAGCGCGTTGCGCGTGCCCAGCAGCTGGCTTTCGGCAACCAGCAGACGCTGGAAGTCGATCAGCCCCGCCTGATACTGGCTGCGCGCAAGCACCGCGGCGTTCTGCGCGCCCTCGCTAGCCTCGGTGAGCGAGGCGACCTGATCGGCATTGGCCTCGAGATCGACCGCCGCGCTCTCGACTTCCTGAAGCGCGGTAAGGATGCTTTGCCGCCACGCCGCGAGCGATCCGTCGGCGGCGGCCTCGGCCCCCTCGATCCGCCCGCGCACCCGCCCGCCGTCGAAGATCAGCTGCGACAGACTGGCGAAGATGTTGCCGGTGACGAGGTCGAACAGGCTGCCCGCGTTGCGCGCGTTGGTGCCGATCGTGCCCGACAGGCGGGCGAGCGGGTAGAGCTGGGTGCGCGCCACGCCGACACGGTCGAGATCGGCCGCGAGCCGCGCCTCGGCCGCGCTCACGTCGGGGCGGCGGCGCAGGGTGTCGGCGGGCACATCGAGCGCGATGCCGGCGGGCGGCGCGGGGATGGCGCGGGGTGTTTCGGTGAGGGCGCGGTAGACCCGGCCGGGCGGCTCGCCGATCAGGGTCGAGATCGCGTTCGCCACCGCCGCGAGATCGCTCTCGAGCTGCGGGATCGAGGCGGCGGTCTGGGCGCGCTGGGTGCGGGCCTGCTCGACATCGAGGCTGTTCACCAGCCCCGCCTGGTTGCGCCAGCGCGTGATCTGGAGCGTGTCGTCCTGGATCGCCAGCGTCTCGCGCGCGATGGCGAGCTGCGCGGCCAGCGCCCGGGCGCTCACCACCTGGCTCGCCACCTGGGCGACGATCACCCGCTCGAGATCGCCGAGCGAATAGCCTGCCGCCTGAAGGTCGCCGCGCGCGGCATCGATCGAGCCGTCGATCCGGCCGAACAGGTCGACCTCCCACGAGGCATCGGCGCCGAGCGAGAGGAACACGTCGTCGCTCGCCAGATCGCCGACATCGCGGCGTGCACCGCCGCTGGCGCTGACCGTGGGCACGCGGTCGGCGCGCGCGGCGCGCAGGGCGGCCCGCGCGGCGCGCAGGCGGGCGGCGGCTTGGGCAATGTCGAGGTTCTCGCTGCGCGCCCGGTCGACGAACTCGGCGACCAGCGGATCGTCGAGCATCAGCCAGTAGCGATCGAGCGGAACCTCGGTCGCGCCCGGCTCGGCCAGCACCCAGCGTTCGGGAACCGGCTGGACGCTCGCCATCGGCGGCGGATCGGCACCCAGCCCGGTGCAGGCGGGAAGCATGGGAAGCGCCAGCAGAGCGGCAAGACCGGCGCGGGCCTGTCTCGCGCGCGGCGCGGCATGGCGGGATGTCGTGGTAAGACCTGTGTTTTTCCCTGCCACCCCGAACGCGCCCCTCTCGTGGCGGGAAGCTTCGAAGATGCCGCCCCGCATTCCCCAAGTGCTATCAGCGCGATCCGACCCGCACAATGCAGGTTGGTCGGCTTTACCCGATCACTCGTCGATGACGATCGGGGAACTGGAGGAATCGTCGGCAGCGCGCCGGGCGGGAACGGGGCCCCTCATGTTAGCGATGGAAAATTAACAGGTTGCCTTGCCCGGGGCGTGACCTATTCTGGCTTCATGCAGGAACAGACCGCCCCCTTTTGCAGCCAGCCCTGGACCACCCTCTACGTGCAATGGGATGGCAAGGTGACCCGCCCCTGCATCCGCGGGCCGCAGAACCTCGGATCGCTCGAGACCTATGCGGACATCCGCGATCTGTGGAACGGGGCGGCGATGCAGAACGTGCGCTCGGCGGTGGCGACGCAGACCAACCTCAACCTCGCCTGCCGCACCTGCCATGCCGCGCGCAGCCGGACGATCGACCACCTGACGAGCTTCGGCCGCAACATCGGCGGCGATTTCGGCTACGACAAGGTCGCCAACTACTACGATGTGCACGATTCATGGCAGGCCGGACAGATCGCGCCGGAAACCGGCCCGATCGTCCTGGTGCTCGACATGAGCTCCAAGTGCCACATCCGCTGCCAGAAGTGCTTCGTCTACCATTCCGACATGCAATACGGCCTCGGCCACATGCCCGACGCGGTGTTCGACAAGGTGCGCCCGCTGTTCCGGACGGCGCTCGAAGTCATCGGGCACGAAAACGGCGAATGCATGCTCCACAAGCGGTTCATCGACATGGTGACCGAGATCAAGGCCAATGGCTGCCGCTTCATGTTCAACACCACCGGCCAGCTGATCGACGACGAGAAGGCGCGGCAGCTGGTGGCTCTCGGGGTCGACAAGATCATGCTCTCGATCGATGCGACCGAGGCCGAGACCTATGCCTATCTCCACAAGGGCGGAACGCTGGAAAAGGTGATGTCGGGCATCGCCGCCATTAACCGGGAAAAGACCCTGGCCGGCGTCACGCAGCCCCGTCTGGGCTGGTATTTCGTCGCCTGCCGGTCGAACATCGACCAGCTCGTCCCGGCGGCAAGGCTGGCCGTGTCCCTCGGTTTCGGCATGATGTTCGTGACCCACCTCAACAAGCCGACGGGCGAGCAGTGGCGCTCCTATTTCGATTTCTACCGGCAGGAGAGCCTGCATCTCGATCCGGAGCTGAAGGCACGATACGCCGATGCGGTCGAAGAGGCACGGGCGGTAACGGTCGCGGCCGGGCTCGAGTTCTTCTCCGGATCGCCGGACGCCTGATCGCCGGGCCAGCCATCGTGCCGGATAGGCTTGTTGCAGAACAGGCCCTCTGGTCGTCGGATGGGCGTCAGTAACGGTCGTCAGGCGAGTTGCCAGCTATCGCGCCGGATCATCGGCCCGTTGCGGTGACGGCAATCCGATCAGTTCCCGCATCCAGCGTGACAAGGTCCTCTTTACATCGTCGGCGCTGATCGCCGGTTCTGGCTGACTGCGCTCGAGGGCCAATCCCTGACGCAGCGCGATGAAGATCGCCGCGGATCGGGCTGGATCAGCCACCTCGGCCTTTGCCTTGGCGGCTATGGCGGTGATGATTTCGGCAACCGCATCGTAATGACGCGCGAAAAGCTCGGTGCGGCGCGCAGCGAAGGCGGCCGAGCGTGTGGCGTGCAAGGCGAATTCGACCGAAAGCAGGCACCAGTCGAGGTCGACCGGGTCGCTGGCATATCGCTCGGCAATGCTTTCGATCGCCTCCTCTGCCGAAGCTTCCGCAGGGGCAAAGCCGCTGCTGATCGCGACCTCCTCGCTCATGTGCCGTTCGAGCAGTTCGAGGAAGATCGCCTCCTTGCTCTCGAAGTTCGAATAGAAGGCGCCCTTCGAAAAGCCGGCGCCTTCGGCGATCACATCGACCGAAGCACCCGCATATCCTTCGCGCGTGAAGGCATCTTTCGCGGCATCGAGCAGGCGCTCGCGCGTCTTCTGCCGGCTTTCGGATCGGGTCAGGCGGGCCATAGCTTCCGATACCACTTGCAATCAAAATACCAATCGGTATTTAAATACCGAACGCAATGAGTCGAGGGACGGGCAATGCAGGGTCAGACATTCTTCGTCACCGGGGCGACCGGTCTGCTCGGCAACAACCTCGTCCGAGCCCTGCTGTCGCGCGGCGCCACAGTGCGCGCGCTGGCCCGCAGCCGCGCCAAGGCGGCGGCCCAGTTCGATGACATCAGGGATAGGCGCCTCGAGATCGTGACCGGCGACATGGAGAACGTGGCTGGTTTCGCCCGCCATCTCGAAGGCGTCGACGCACTGTTTCACACCGCCGCCTATTTCCGCGACAGTTACAAGGGCGGGTCGCACTGGCCGATGCTTGAACGCATCAACGTGATCGGCACGCGCGACCTGATTGCGGCGGCGCGTGCGGCCGGTGTGCGGCGGATGGTGCACACCTCCTCGATCGCCCTCCTCGATGGCCCGCCGGGCGCGCTGATCGACGAGACCATGCTGCGCGACACGAACAATGCCGATGATTACTACCGCAGCAAGATCCTGACAGATCGGGCGGTGCTGGAGGCGCTCGAGCACTATCCTGATTTCCATGCGGTGATGGTGATGCCGGGCTGGATGTGGGGCCCGGGCGATGCGGGGCCGACCTCCGCCGGGCAGACCGCGCTCGATTTCCTTCACCAGCGCCTGCCGGGCGTGCCGCCCGCAACCATGTCTTTCGTCGACGCGCGCGATGTGGCCGAAGCGCAGATCGCCGCCCTCGCCAGGGGACGCCGGGGTGAGCGGTACCTCGCGGCGGGACGCTGCATGACGCTGGCCGAGCTCTTCTCCGTTCTCGAGGAGGAGACCGGCATCAAGGCACCCACCCGCTCTCTGCCACTGCCGCTGATGTATGCCGTCGCCGGCGTGCAGGAGCTGCTTGCGCGCACCACCGGCAAGCCTGCGCTGCTGAGCTGGGCGGCGGTCAAGTCGCTTCAGCGCGAGGCGGGCCGCACCCGCTTCAACCACGCCAAGTCGGAACGCGAGCTCGGTCTCACCTTCCGCCCGGTGGCCGAGACCGTGCGCGATACGGTCGCCTGGCTGCGCGCAAACCAGATGGAACCAGCCTGAGGGAGGACCCGATGACCGATACTGCCACCCACCTGTCCCCCGCCGCCGTGGTCGATGCGATGCACGAAGCGTTTCGCCACGGCGATCTGGACGCCATCGCCGCGCATTGGCACGATGATGTGGTCTATGGTGCCCCGGGGGTCTCGACGACCGGAAAGCCGGCCCGGATCATGGCCGAGCAGGTTTGGCTCGGGGCTTTCAGCGAGAACGACGTCCAGACCCATGCGCGGCTTGTCGATGGCGAGGAGATCATCGACTTCTGCACCATGAGCGGCGTCCACACCGGTCCGCTTGTGCTGCCTGACGGGACGGCAATTCCGCCGAGCGGCGCGCGCATCTCGGGCACCTATGCCTCTCGCTACCGGATCAGCAACGGCAGGGTGATGGTGCAGGAAGTGATCTATGATCGCCTCGCGCTGCTCCAGAACATCGGCGCGATGCCTGCATGAAGTGGGGGATTGCCGGCCTTGCAATGCTTGGCGTGGGCGTCGCGGGTCTCGTCGCCTTCAGCCCGATAGACCCGGTCGCATGGAACGCGCCCCCGCCACTTGCCGATGGCCAGGCCTGTTCCTCGGCGCCGCGTGTCACCGCGAAGGTGCTGGCGAGCGATCTGCCCGGCAAGCCCGACGGCCTCGCTTTCGATGATGCCGGCCGTTTGCTCGTCGCGATGGCGAACGGGCAGGTGGCCGCTGTCGATCCCGGCACGGGCACATGGACCATAGCGGCGCAAGGCGGCGGGTTTCTGACCGGACTCGCCTATGGCCCGGGCGAGGCGATCCATGCGGTCGACGAAAGGGCCGGCGCCTTGCTCCGGGCACAGCCCGGCGGCTCGCTGCGCAGCGTGCTGGACAAGGTCGGAGCCCGACGCCTGTCGTGGACCAATGACGTGACCGCCATGCCGGACGGCAGCATCGCCTTCACGACGACCGCCACGGGCCGAAGTCTCGACGACTTCTATCTCGAGGTGCTCGAACATCGCGGCTCGGGTCTGCTGCTGCGCTACGATCCTGCACGGGGCGAAGCGCGGGTGCTCGCCAAGGACCTTGCCATGACCAACGGGTTGGCCGCGACACCTGACGGAATGTTACTGGTGGCCGAGAGCGCGGTCTATGGTGTGAGCCTGTTCTCGCCCACGGGCGAACGGATGGCGGAGCTCACCGGCCTGCCCGGCTTCACCGGGAACGTCCGCGCTTCCGACCGGCCCGAACGCTATTGGGTGACGCTGCTCTCTCCGCGCTCGCCCATCGTCGACGGAACTGCCAAATATCCCGCGGTGCGCCGCCTGCTGGCGTGGCTCCCTGCCGGCGCGCGTCCGCAGCCGCAATCCCTGCCCTGCCTGGTCGAGATTACCCGCAACGGCCGGAAACTGACCCCGCGCCTCGTCGCGGTGGAGGGCGCGGCCACCTCCTTCAGCACCGCCATCGAGCGTAGCGGCAGGCTCTACCTTTCGCCCGCCAGCATCGCTCCGGGGAGCACCCCACAGGTCTACGTCGCCGAGCTGCCCGAGAGCTGAAGCGGCAGGCCGGAAAGCGGCTTCACCTCCTTGAGCGCGAACATCGTGTGCATCTCCTTGATGCCGGGCAACCGCCGCACGACGTTCATGGCGAAGTCGGCATAGCTGTCGAGATCGCTCGCCACCACCTGCAGGAGGAAATCCGCTTCGCCCGCGATCGACCAGCAGGCGATCACGGCGTCGAGCTCGAGCACCTGCTCCTCGAACCGGCGGGCTTCGTCGCGGCTGTGGCTGTCGATGGTCACACGGATGAAGGCAAGCACGCCCAGCCCCAACGCGCGCCGATCGAGCGTGGCGTTATAGCCCTTTATGATCGCGGCCTGTTCAAGCCGCTTGACCCTCCGCCACGCCGCCGAGGTCGACATCGCGACGCTGTCGGCGAGTTCCTGCACGGTCAGCCGGGCATCGGCCTGAAGTGCCTTCAGAATCCGCAAATCTCCCGCGTCGATCCCCATATCCGGCATGATATTCCGCAATCCAGGTTGTTCATGAAACAGATCGGGCATGATCTGGCTCCCGGCGCGGCAATTCGCAAACCTTTTTCACCACGGTCTTGCTACACCCCCGCCATGACCAATGCCTGGCAGAAGACCATGATCGCGCTCGCGCGCAGCCCCGTCGCCAAGAGGTTGGCTCAGCGGACCATTGGCAGCTCGGCCCTCGCCCGGCAGTATGTCGGTGGTGCCGACGCGGCCGAGGCGGTGAACACCGCAAGGGAACTGCTGTCGCGCTGCGCGATCGCCGCCTCGCTGTTCCATCTCGGCGAGTATGTGGACACGCCGCAGCTGGCCGAAAGCAACTTCCAGGCGAAGATCGCCGCAGCCCGGCTCGCCGGTGAGGCGGGTATCGACGTCCATGTCTCGGTCGATCCCACGCAGCTTGGCTATCTGTTCGATCCCGAAGGCGCCGAGGCCCGGATGGCGGCGATCGCTGACGCGATACGCGTCGCGGCAGCCGGGCGAAGCGGCGTTCAAATGCTGATGCTCGACATGGAAGATGCCAGCGTTACCGACTCAACCATCGCCCTCCATGACGCCATGGCCCGTGCCGGCCTCCCGGTCGGGCTCACCCTTCAGGCCTATCGCCACCGAACGCTAGAGGACCTGCGCCGGGTCATCGAAACGGGAGCGCGGGTCAGGCTGGTAAAGGGCGCCTTTGCGGCAGGCCCGGCGCTGGCCTTGCAGAAGGAAAGGGAGATCAAGGCCAACTACCGCAAGTTGATAAGCCTGATGCTGTCGCCCCAAGCGAAGTCTGCCGGCTTCTACCCCGTCATCGCCACGCATGACACGGCCCTCCACGACCACGCCCGCCATGAAGCGCGATCCCATGGCTGGCAGCCAGGGGAATACGAGTTCGAGATGTTGCTCGGCGTGCGCATGAATGTCGCCGAGGCGCTGGCCCGGGAGGGCGAGAAGGTTCGCCTCTATGTTCCCTTCGGCCGGGACTGGTGGCCCTACGCGGTGCGCCGCATCGGCGAGAACCCGCGCAACGCCCTCCTGCTCGCGCGCTCGGCGGTCAGCCGTGACTGATGCCGGCACACAGGCGCTGCGGGTCGCCATCGTGATCGACCCCGATCAGCCGCTGGGGCTCCTCGCCAACACCGTAGCGGTGCTCGCCGCAGGCCTTGGGGCGGCCATGCCAGCGCTTGGAGGAAGGACGCTGGTCGACAGCACTGGTCGTGTCTTTCTGAACAGCGCCGACCGTCCGATCCCGGTCCTGCAGGCCCCAGCCGGGACGCTTGCGACGCTGCTCGGGAAGGCGGCGGCCGCACCGGAGGGCGCCGTCCTCGTGCCCTTCCCGCAGTTCGCCCGGACGATCCACGACTTCGCGGCCTATGCAGATGCATTCTCGGTCCGCGACCTTGGCTCCGAGCCGCTGCTCGGCATGGGGATTGCAGGACCGGACAAATGGGTGCGCTCCCTGACCGGGGCGCTCAAGCTGCTGCGCTGATCAGGCCGCGGCGAGCCGCATCAGATTCTGCACCGCCGCAGGTCCGGTCTGCCGCAGCTCCTGCAACACCGCGACCCTTGCCGTATCGCTGCGGTCCACCGCGGCCGCGATCTTGCCGAAACCGTCCAGGCGGCTCCGGCGGATCCATGCGCCGAGCCGCTCGTCGGCAAACCATGCGCCCTGATTCATGATGTTAATGATGTTGGTGGTGAGATAGCTCTTGAGATCGTGCGGGAAAGGCACTGTGCGGCACAGCGCGTTCTTCGCCGCATCGTCGGGATAATGCGCCTCGACAAAGGCAATCAGCGCGGCGCTGAAACAGGGCTGCGGCACGCGCACGAGCTGCGGCACGATCCGGTCGCCCTGAAAGATCGGCACAGGCGGGCGCGGTTCCACTGCCGAGGCGGTGCAATCGACATAGAGCGCGCCGGGAATGGCAGGCTCGCTGCCCTGCTCGAGCGTGATTGCCGCCTGCGTGATCGCCTGCACGCGCCCCTTGCGCACGACGTTGGTGACGGTGCGCAGAGCCGCGACCTCGCCTTCCGATATCGTCGCGTAGTGGAACATCGTGGGCGTCACGGCCGGATCGATCCGCAGCATCATGCCTGCCGCTTCGAGCCGGGCGAAGATGTCATCGGGCGAGGTGCCTTGCGCAAAAGCGCGCATCTGGGCGAGCTGGCCGCCGAACACGGCGTCGAAGAACTCCGCCCCGGGCTGGGTGCAGGTGCGGTTGATCAGCCAGCTTTCGCGCGGCTTGATCCACTGGATTGCGTGCGGCGGCGTGCCCATCGCAAGCAACCAGCCAATCGCGTCCATCGCGGTCTTGCCCGCGCCCAGGATCACGAAGCGTTCGGGCCGTTCGGGAGCGAGCCACAGCCGCGGCAGCGCGCCCGGGGGCACCAGGCGGACGCTCTCGCCTACGGCAAAGCGCGGTGTGTGATTGGCGGGAATGACCGGACTGTTGTGGGCCGAGTCCACCACCTTGCGGCGCACGCTCACCTGCACCTCCTCGCCCGACATCAGCGAGACGACGCGCCCCTCGCCGCGATGTTCGGACATAGGCAGGTAGGTCACGCGGCCCGACGGAAGCAGCCGCTTGCGCATCACCCTTTCGTAATAGCCGCTGATCTCCGACCCGGACGCAAGCTCGTAAAGGCCCGCGTTGACGCCGTGGCTGTCCTTTCGGTTCTCGCCCAGCGGGAGCGAGTTCACGCCGTAAAAGGCCGAGGGCTGATGCAGCGCAACAAAGGAGTAGGCATCGTTCCAGTGGCCGCCCGGACGGGCCTGCCGGTCGATGATGGTCACATGCGCGTCGGTTTCCTCGAGGATCGTGTCCGCAAAGGCCATGCCGACGGCACCCGCGCCGATGACGAGATAATCGGTGGCAATGGTCTTCATCGAATCGGCCCTCGTCCGGAACTTATTTACGCTGTAAATTTACAGTGTAAGATTGAACGGTCAATCCCTGCCCGCTACGCTCCTGGCGCAAGGATTGGAGGATGTCCGTGTCGCGCCCGTTGAGCCAGGATGATCTTGCCCGCTTCAAGGCCGAGCTGTGCGACGTGGCCGCACGCCTGTTTGCCGAGCATGGCGCGGAGAACGTCTCGATGCGCCAGATCGCCGGGGCCATGGGGATCAGTCCGATGACCCCCTATCGCTATTTCGCCAGCCGCGACGAGATCCTCGCGGCGGTGCGCATCCGGGGCTTCGAAGCCTTCGCCGCCGAGCTCGAGCAGGCCTATGCCGACACGCCCGGAGGCAGCGCAGCCAAGGCAATGGCGGCGGGCCGGGCCTATATCGACTTCGCGTTCGCCAATGCGAACACCTACCGCTTGATGTTCGAAGTCCATCAGCAGGAGGACAGCGGCGATGGGGCGTTGGGCGCGGCGGTGGCGCGGGCGCGGGCGACGCTCTCGGTCTACGGCACGGAGTTGATCGCGCGGGGCATACCCAGAGCCCGCGCGCTGGCGATGGAAACGCTGGTCTGGTCGACCCTCCACGGCGCAGTCATGCTCGAGATGTCGAGGACCACCGCGCCGGGCTCCGCGCAGGAAGCTCTGGCGCTGCTCGGGCAGATGAAGCTGCACCAGCCCTAGAACTCCCCGTGTCTGACGATGACCCCGCGCGGCGTCATCAGGCATCTCCACCGCCACGAACAGCCGGATAGCGGCGCGGCCCCGCCCATGACCGCCAAGGGGTGGTTTCAGAAGTCAGCCGAAAGCGACAGGTTGAACCGCCGCGAGGCGATGAACTGGAAGCCCCCGCCGCCCGTGACGTTCCAACCGAACACATTGGTCAGGTTGGCGATCTGTGCGCGCAGCACGGCAGGCGTGCGGCCGAGCCTGAAGCGGTAGCGCGTGCCGAGATCGACAATCGCGCGCTCGGGGATGAACAGCGTGTTGTCGATGCGCGCGGCTCGGTCACCTGTGTAGTTGATGCCGAGATCGACCGAGAGGGCATCGAAGGCCGGTGGCTGATAATCGATCCTGAGGTCGAGTGTCGTGCCCACGCGGCCCAGCGGTCGTTCGCCCAGGCGGCCTTGCTCCACCGCCTCGCCGGTAACGCGCGGACGCATCAGGACCGCTCCTGCCACCACATTGAGCCCCGGCACGGGCCTCGCTGTCAGCGAGATTTCCGCGCCCCGGTGCTTCACGTCGCCCAGCACGCGGAAGACGTTGTCGGTATCGAGCTCGAAATAGGGGCGGCGCACGTCGAACAGCCCGGTGATCAGCTTGACGTCCTTGGTCAGCGTCCAGCGCACCCCGGCTTCGACCTGCCGGGTGCGCAAGGCGGGTAGAGTGAGGTTGGCGTTGGCGGCAAAGGAAGGCGCGGTGCCGCTTTCCTCCAGCCCGCGCGTGGTCGCGGCATAGATCGCCAGCCCCTCGATCGCCGTGATCGCGGCCGAGGCGTTCCACAGGATCGGACTGTCCTCGTTGGCGGTCGGGGCAAGACCGGTCGCGCGCACTTCCTTGCGATAGCGGGTCTTCTGCACCCCGAGATTGAATTCGCCCAGCCCTTGCCATTGCATCTCGTAGCCCAACGCACCGGTCTCCTGCCGGATCTCGTCGCGCGTCAGCGCGCCGAAGGCGACGGCGGGCTCGGCAACCGGATCGGCGACGTCGATCGTGCCGGGGCCGAGGCTGCGGAAAGCGAAGCCGCCAAGGTCGTCATCAACCCGCCGGAACCTTGCCGAGGCCAGCAGCCGATGGCGGCGCGGACCTTCGGCGAATTCACGCTCGATCAGCAACTCGCCCGAATAGGATTGGGACACCTGATCGCGGCCCAGCAGGACCTGCCGTTCGGCGCTGCCATCGGACCGCGTATTGGCGAAGAAATTCGCGCCGAACCGGTCGATGGTGAAGCGCGAGGAGAACAGCCCCAGCCCGATCCGCCAGCCCCCGCGCGTGACCTTCGCCATGCCGCCGAAATTCTGTGAATGGCCCGCCCAGTCGGCCCAGTCCTGACCGACGAAGCGGTTGCGGGCGACACGGCGGGGGAGGAAGGCACCGGCGGTGAAGATCACCGGTGTCGTCTCCTCGTCGAAATAGTCGTAGCGGCTGTAGAATCCGGTCAGCTCCACGCCGTCGGCAGGGCGCCAGCGCATCACCCCGCCGTAACGCACGAACCAGAAATCCGCTCCATCGGGGTAGATGAACTCCTCGACCCCGGCACCGACATTGAGGTCGAGACTGCCGGTCAGCGGCAGTGCGGCATCTACGGTGGCGAAGGGCGCGAAGAAATCACCGAATCCGGTGCGGGCGCTGACCACGGGCCGCTCGCCCACGCGCCGGAAAGCGAAATCCACGATCCCCGTCGGCGCCGGAAACGGGTAGCCGAGCGCCGAAATGCCGACCTGGATCGTCGATCCGGCGCGCACTGCATCGCTGAGCGGGCCCTGGTTGTCGAAGTAGAGCCCTTCGATCCGCACGTTCTGCGCGGCGAAAGCGGAGAACCCCCGCACATTGCCGCCGCTGTAGAGACCGATGGTCTCATCCCCCACGCTGGTCCCGAAGGCATCGGATGCCTGGGTGATGACGTTCTCTTCGGAGCGATTGACCAGCGCAATGCTGGAAGGTCCACCGCGCTGCACCGGATCCGTTTGCGTGTCCGGCAGATCGGTCGGCTGACTCGCCCCATTCTTCTCGGGCGATGCCTCACTGCCTTCTTGCCGGAGTGTCTGGTCTTGGGCGGAGACGGAACTTGCCCACAGCAAGCCTGTTGCCAGGGCAATCGATTTCATCTTCCAGCCTTCCGGGATTGATGTATGATGTTATCTCATATCATTTGCCGCGCATCGTGGAAGGACAAAATTTGCGAGCCCTCACTTCCGGCGTGCTTCACGCCGCCGCCTGCTCTTGCGCGATCGCCGCGAGCAGCATGGCTCAGGCCCAGTCCGCTGATGAACGCGCAGAGCCTGACGCAAGCTCGATCATTGTCACCGGCGACGCGTTCAGCGAAACCGATGGCTTGCTGGCGCGGCAATCTTCGACCGGGAGCCGCTTTCCGGTGGATGTCGATCTGCTGCCCAACACAATTCGCATCCTGCCGCAGGAGCTGATCGAGGCGACGCGCGCGACCTTGCCGCAGGACCTCACCCGGTTCGTCAGCGGCGTTCAGGAATTGCCGGGCTTCGGCACCAATTCCGGTTTTGTGGTGCGCGGTTTCTTCGCCAATTACGAAATCCTGCGCAACGGCGTGCGCGGCGAGAACCCCGGCGATCTCAGCAGTATCGAGCGGATCGAGGTGCTCAAGGGGCCGATCAGCAGCCTCTATGGCGGCACGGGTGCCTTTGCGGGCAACATCAACGTGATCACCAAGCGGCCGCTCGAAAAGTTCGAGGCGGAGGTGATCGCCTATGCTGGGTCGGAGGACTTCTACCGCATCGAGGGCGATGTCGGCGGGCCATTGACCGGCGACGGCAGTGTGCGCTTCCGCCTGAACGGCGCAGCGGAAAGCGCCGGCAGCTTCCGCGAATTCGTGGATTCCGACAAGTTCGTCGGCTCCGGTTCGCTCGAGTGGGATATCGGCCCGGACAGCACGATCCGGCTCGATGCGAGCTATCTCAACCGGCGCTACAGCTTCGACGAGGGGCTGCCCCTGCTCGATGGCAGCCTCGCGTCGGGCCTGACCACTTTCGACATTCCCATCGAACGGACCTTCATCGACGCGAATGCCGAGCGTGCCGACGAGACCTATTGGAACATCGGCGGCGAAGGCAATTTCGCCCTTGCCGAAGGGCTGACCCTGCGGGTGGCGGGGCTCTACACCGATTACGCGATCGACATCGGGTCATCGCGGGTCAGCGGGAGCGTGCGAGCCGATGGCCGGACGGTCGATCGCATCACCTTCGAAGGCCCGCAAACGACCGACCGCTGGACGGTGCAGACCGATCTCATCTACCGCACCGATGCCATCGGCAAGGAAACGGTGTTCCTCGTCGGATACGAGCATTTCGAGCAACGCTACGAATATGACGCCAGTTCGCGGACGCTCGGCCAGCTTGACCTGCTCACCGGCGTTCGCGCCGCGCCGCCGCCGGGCGGGCTGACACCAGCCTTTGCGGGGTTCTCTCTGTATAACGGCGATGCGGTTTACGGTCAGGTGTTCTCGCAGCTGACGGATCGCTTCTCCGTCCTCGCGGGGCTGCGATATGACGAACAGACCAATGACGGTCAGTTCAACGGCGTGGGCCAGGCGATCTCGGGATCGCAGATCTCCCCGCGCGTGGGCGCGACCTATTTCCTGACCGACGACACCATCCTGTTCGGCAACTGGGGCAAGAGCTTCGCCCCCAACTTCGCCTTCGACATCGATGGTGACGTCTTCGATTCCGACCAGATCCGCCAGTTCGAGGTGGGGCTGCGCCAGAAGCTGTTCGATGATCGCGCGATGCTGAACGTGGCCGCTTTCGACATCAAGCGGTTCAATGTGGTGATCCCGGACATCAACAATTTCGGGCAGGCGGTGGCGAGCGGGCGTCAGACCAGTCGCGGGATCGAGGTCGATCTGACCGGCGAGCTGCTGCCCGGTCTCGATGCAATCGTGACCTACGCCTACAACGAGACCCGCGTGGCCGAACCGACCGATCCGAGCTTCGGACTGCAACTGGCGGCTGCCCCCAAGCACAATGCCTCGGCATTCGTGCGGTACGAGTTCGAGGAAGGGCCCGCGACAAGGCTCGGGTTCAATGCCGGTATCGTGTTCAACAGCGCCATTCAGGCGAGCCTCCCCAACACCATCGTCATCCCCTCCAATGCCCGGCTCGATCTCGGCGCCAGTTACCGGATCAGGGACGCCTGGCGCCTGGGGGTGAACGTGAACAACGTGACGAACAGCCGCCTTTACGTCACCAACCTCTTCGCACTCTTCCCGCAGGCACCGCGTCAGGTGTTCGTGACCCTCAGCCGCAGCTTCGGAGATTGATCGCCATGACGAGCGCGCTTTCGCTGTCCAACGTGACCAAGCGCTACGGCGCCAACACCAGCGTTGATGCCATATCGCTGGAGGTGCCCGCAGGCGCGATCGTGGCGCTGCTCGGCCCCAACGGGGCGGGCAAGAGCACCACCATGAAGATGTGCGCCGGCTTCATCGCGCCCGACGAAGGCACCATCGCCGTTGCCGGCAGGGACATCGCCGCTGACCGTGACGCGGCACGGCTGGCGACCACCTTTCTGCCGGAGAACGTGGTTCTTTATGAAGAGCTGAGTGGGCGCGAGAACCTCGAACATCTGCTCGCCATCGGATCGCCCCTGCGCCTGTCGCGGGCGGAGCTGGATCAGGCGCTGATCGCGGCAGGCTTGCAGGAAGAGGCGATCACCCGCCGGGCTTCGACCTATTCCAAGGGGATGCGGCAGAAGGTCGGGCTGGCGCTCGCCCTGTCGCGCCAATCGGCGCTGCTGCTGCTGGACGAACCGACCAGCGGGCTCGATCCGCACTCGGCCGCCGAATTCAACGCAGCCTTGCGCAATGCCGCCGCCAGGGGCGTGGGCGTGCTGATGGCGACCCACGACATCTGGCGCGCGCGCGAGGTGGCGACACAGGTGCTGGTGATGACCCGCGGACGGATCGCGCTTGCACTCGATCCGGCGAACCTCTCGGCCGAGGAAATCGAGCGGCGGTTCTTCCTCGAAGCGGCCGCCTGATCAGGCAAAGAGCGGACGGCGCCGAAGCGCGAGAGCTCCGAGCAACAGCGCCAGCCCGCCCGCCAGGACAATTCCCGACCACGCCGCAACGCCGCGATCAGGTTCGCGGTAGGTGAACCCGGGCGCTGCCTCGAACGCCGCCCGGTCGAAACTCCTGCACGCGAAGATCGCATCGGTCACGCGGCCGCGCACCGCAGCGTGGTAGCCGAAAACCTGCGCCTCGAACGCGCGCTGGCGGGCCGGATCGGTGCCTGCCACCGTCTCCATCGCCCGGCGAAATGCCAGTGCCGGTGCCAGCCATGACCACTGGTCGAGCCGTGCATCGTAAAGCGCCTCTCGCGCTGCGCCGTTCAACATGGAGGCCTTGTAGGTTTCATCGGACAAGCGGCGCTCGACATATTCGGACAGCACCCCTTCGCGGTCGGCGCAGGCAGGCGCGGTGGCAAAATCGATTGTCCAGTATTGCTCCGCCACCCGCTGCTTGGCCGCCGCCCGGGCAGCGTCGCTGGCGGTCGCCTCCCTGATGACGGTGCGCACCTCCGCCTCGGCGAGCGCGCGCGGCTCGATCAGGCCAGAGGGGCGCAAGGTGCGCTCGACCATGCCGGGTGACAGCAACAGCAGCGCGACCCACAGCGAAACCGTGATCGCCGCCGATCCGATGACGCTGAGGCCGGTCGATGCGACCAGCAGCAGCAAGGCCGTCCACATCGCAAGGTAGGCCACGACACCCGCCAGCCACCACAGCGCCGCCGCACTCCCGAGCGCGCCGACCAGCGCGATCCCCGCCACCGAAGCGATCATCGCCACCGCCAGCACCGCCCCGCCACGCGTGACACCGCGCGCCAGCAGCAATTCGCGCTTGCTCGCCCCGAGGCCGGCGAGCAGCGGCGCAAGGCCAGCCTCGCGCTCCCGCGCACAGGCATCGAACAGCAGCGCGACCAAGGCGAGCGGGCACAGGAACATGATGAAGGCGAGCAGATCGAAGCGCCCTGCGGCCAGCGCACCCGGATTGACGCGCTCGGCGGGTTCTCCGATCCGCATCAGCGACACGATCGGGACGGTCTTGATGACGTGGTGTGTGGCGCGCAGTTCGGAACTGCCGGTCGCGAGACCCAGCAATGGCCCGGCAGGCAGCTCGGCCAATCGCGTGTGGTAGAAACCCTCGACATACGGATCGCGCGGATCGGGGACGAAGGGGGTCTTGCCGTCATAGGTGTCGACATTGGTGGGTTGCCCCGTGCCGGCCGCCAGCCCGTCATAGACCTCGATAAGCACCTGACGATCCGCCGCCACCTGCTCGCGCGCGGCATCGGCTGCGCCGAGGTAGCGTGCGCGCCAATCGAGCCCGCTCACCAGCGCCAAGGCCGCTGCTGCGGACAGCAGCGCGATCAGCAGCCAGAACGCCTTCGACCGGCGCAGCAGCGCAAGGTCGAGCCGGATCAGCGCCGCGATCATGCCGAAAAGCCCCGCTTTTCGAACTGCCGGCCGGCCACCACCAGCGCGCTGCCGGCGATCAGCAGCCACACCAACAGGCCAAACCCCGCCGGGACAAGATCGGGCCAATCCTCAGCCAGCGTCGGGGCGGGCGGGCGGAAGGCATTGAAGCTCGCGTAGTAGCCATCCTCGGGCGTCCACTCCCAATCGCCCGACTTGCTGTTCTCGGCCATGTGCCGGTTGAGACGTCCGACCAGGTCGCGCCGGAAACCTTCCGCGCTTTCATCGAAGAGGCGCTGCGTATCGGCATCGGCCCCGGCAATCCGCACCGAAAGATCGAGCATCGCCGGGGTCGGGCCGAACGCCCAAGAGACCCTGCGGATCGCGTCCTGCCGCTCGCGCAAAGCCTCGGCTTCGGCCAGCCTGCGATCGTAGACGCCGCCGCGATATTCCTCGTCCGCCTGCATCAGCAGCGCGTCGAAGTTGACGGGCAGTTCCTCGACCGTCTCGACGCCATATTCCTGAAGGATCTTGCGTTCGAAGGCGGCATTGGCGGCACTGTCGCCATGCCCGTCGGGGCCTTTCGCGAAGTCATCCTTGATCGTCTGATTGAGCTGCGCCTGTGTCAGGGGAACCAGCTGTTCGGCAGCCACATCGGCGATGCGCGGAATGATGAGCACGCTCAGCCCCCAGCAAACAGCGACCGCAGTAAGGCCGAACCGCGCGCCGCCGAGGAGCTGACCTGCCGCCACGCCAATGGCTGCGAGCACAAACATATGGAGGAGCGAGGCGCCAGCGAGCATGGCGTAACGTGCCATCGCATCGCCACCTTCGATCTGGAACGTCGCCACGATCAGCGATGGCGCTGCGGCAGCCAGAACGAGCGCAGCGGTGGTGACTGCCTTGGCTGCAACCATCGGTCCGCCGCGCACCCCTGTGCCCTTGAGCAATGCGGACATGCCGCGACGTGCCTCGCGCGAACCGATCAGGAACCCCAGCACCAGCGCCAGAAATCCGCCCGCAATCTGGAGCATGGGCGAAAAGCGCGTTCCGCCGTACCGGCTCTCGGCGGCCCTGACCGAAGCCGGCGACAGCATCGGGGCGTTGCGCTTGTGCGCCTCGAGAAACGTGACCGCGCCCTGATAGGGTAGGACGCCCGGCTCGATGGCCTGGAGCGGGGCGCGCGGGCGATAGACCAGAATGCCGTAATGCGCGGCCATGTGCGGGTTCTTGGGCGGCTGTGCGGCCCATTCCTGCTGAACTCTCTGGGCCGCATTCTGCAGGGCAGCGGTCTCGGCCTGATCGGCGCGCCAGCCCGAGAGGAAGGCGACCAGCAAGATCAAGGCGAGCACAGAGGCGGTCAGCATCGCGCCTCTATCTCGGAGAACCAGCTTCCGTTCGAGACGAAGCGCAGTGCGCAAGCCCATGAGCAACCCTGATGCTACGTTATAACATCATTCACATACATGGGCTTGCCCGGCTGGCCAAATGGTTTCGAACCAATGCCGGTTCATGTCGGGAGCGGCCAATGCCGCGTTTCAGCCCTTCAGGGCAGGAAATGGCTGTCGCGCTTGATCCTTTTGGCCAATGACCATTTGTGGACCTCGGTCGGCCCGTCGTAGATCCGGAACGCGCGGATTTCGCGGAACACCTGCTCTACGATCGTATCTCCGCTGACGCCCGTGCCGCCCATCACCTGCACGCAGCGGTCGGCGACCCGCATCAGCGCCTCGCTGACTGCCACCTTGGCCATCGAACTTTCGGTCGTCCCCGTCGAACCGCCGTCGAGCACATCGGCGCACCAGTCGATCATCAGCTCGGCCTGCTTGAGGTCGATCAGGTTCTCGGCGAGCATGAAGCCCACGCCCTCGTGATCGATGAGCAGCTTGCCGAAGGCCTGGCGCCGGCAGGCATAATCACTGGCGATCTCGTGCGCGCGCCTCGCCGCGCCCCACCAGCGCATGCAGTGCGAGAGGCGGGCCGGACTGAGCCGGATCTGCGCGTATTTGAACCCCTCTCCCGATTGCCCCAGCATCTGGTCGGCGGGCACGCGCAGGTTTTCGATGACGACCACGGCGTGTCCCCCCGGCATCGAACTGTCGATTGTGTCGAGCACCCGCTCGATGCGGATCGCGGGGTCGGGCAGGTCGACGAGGAACATGCAGGCGCCATCATCGGACCTGGCCATGACGATGCCGACCTTCGCGCCCTGCACCCCGGTGATGAAGGCCTTGCGCCCGTTGATCACCCAGTGGTTGCCGTCGGGGTGGCAGGTCGTCTGCATCATCGACGGATCGGAACCCGCGCCGTTTTCCGCGGCAGGCTCGGTCATGAAGAAGGCCGAGCGCGCCTCGCCGGAGACGAGCGGCTTCAGGAAGCGCGTCTTCTGCTCGGGCGTCCCGACCTTGCCCAGCAGGAACATGTTGCCCTCGTCGGGCGCCATGGTGTTCACCGCGACGGGTCCGAGCGGCGAGAGGCCCGAGGCGCGCAGCACGATGGCCGTCTCGCGCTGGCTGAGGTGCGAGCCGTCAGGCAGGATGTGCGGGGTCAGCACGCCGGCAGCCCGCGCCAGGGCGCGCAGTTCTGCGACCAGCTCCTCGGGAGGGCCGTGCCCGTGGATCTCGATGCGCGGATCGCGTTCATAGGGCACGACGACGTCGCGAACGAAGGCCTCCACCCGTCCGGCAATCTCCAGCGCGCGCTGTGTCATCTTTCCCTCTCCCTCCTTGCCTGCGGACCGTCCCCGCTAAAGAGTCTGCCCGTCATCGATGGTCAAGACCGATCCGGTGGTCTGCTGCGAGGCATCGGAGCAGAGGTAGAGGATCATGGCGTCGAGCGCGGAGGCATCCATGATCCGGCGCCGTGGGAAGCCAGCCAGCAGGGCCTTGCCGCCTTCCAGCTCCCAGGCGTGCTCGTTCATCTCCGTCTCGATGTAGCCGGGGCACAGCACGTTGACGTTGATGCCCTTCATCGCCCAATCCCGCGCCAGTGCGCGGCCGAGCTGAGCCACGGCTGCCTTTGTGGCGCAGTAGACCGGCGCCCGGTCGGCGACATGATGTGCGGTGATCGACGAGATCAGCGTGATCCGGCCATGCCTGCGCTCCGGCGATCCGGCGGCGATCATCCGCCTTGCCCCTTCGCGCGCTGTGAGGAAGACCCCCCGGAAATTGACGTTCGACATCTGGTCGAAGTCGTCAATCGCCATTCCGAGCGCACTGCCGGCAATGTTGATCCCGGCGTTGGCAATGACGGTGTCGACCGGACCGATCGCCGCTTCGGCGGCGTCGAACGCGGCAATCACGGAGGCCTCGTCGGTGACATCGAGCGCGACTGGCAGGATCTCCTGATCCTGTTGGTGTGCCTCTTCCTGAAGCCGTTGCAGCCGGTCGATGCGGCGTGCCGCGGCAACGACGCGCGCGCCGGACGCCGCCGCCAACCGGGCGAAGCGCTCGCCGAGGCCTGACGATGCGCCGGTGACCAGCACCACGCGCCCCTTGAGGCCGAACGGCGTGTTCAATTGTTCTTGTATCACCGAGGGTTCTTTCATTCGCTTCGGCGGCCGACGGGCCGGTCAGGAAAGGGCGCGGCTCGCAGCCCGGGCCGGATTGAGTGTTTCGACCGCGAGAGCCGTCATCGCTTTCTTGTCCAGCTTGCCTGTCGAGGTGACCGGCATTTGCTCGACGATCACCAGATGTTCGGGCCACTTCTTGCGCGACAGGCCCTGCGCATCGAGGTTCCTGACGAGGTCGGCGAGGTCGACACGTTCGGACGCCGAGGACAGCCGGCACACGGCGCAGGCCTGCTCGCCGAGCTTTGCGTGCGGCACCGGGACGACCGCGACCTCCGCAATGGCGGGGTTGCGCAGGATCGCGGCCTCGATCTCGGCGGGATCGAGGTTGAACCCGCCGCGAATGATCTGGTCCTTGATCCGGCCAACGACCTTCACGTAGCCTTCTTCGTCGCGGACGATCTCGTCCCCCGTGAGATAGTGGCCGCTCGGGGTGATCTGTTCCTGCCCCTGCCCCAGCCCCTCGGCATAGCCGATGAACAGCGATGGTCCGCGCACCCCTGCCTGACCGCGGACGCCCCGTGGCAGGGGCATCTGGTCGGGCCCGAAGGCTTCTTCCTGCGTGCCCGGGAACGGCAGGCCGTCGTAGTTCTGCCGCCGCTCCAGCGTGTCGGTGGTACGGGCCGAACAGTGCCCCATGCATTCGGACATCCCGAACATCCGGAGCGCCTGCAATCCGAGCAGCGTTTCCGCTTCGGCGATCAGTTCGGGCGTCATGGCGCTGCCGCCGACGGCTGCCGTGCGCAGGGCATTGCGCCCCTTCCACCGGCCGAGCCGGGCGGCCTCCACCATCGTGTAGAGATGGGTCGGCACCATGATCGCCCATCCGCAGCCGTAGCGCTCGGCAAGCGACAGCGCCTCGGCGGGGTCCCACGGATCGTGCCAGACCAGCGGGTGGCCGAGCGAGAGGGCGAAGTGGGCGGTGAAGGTGAAGCCCGGGGCGCTTTCGAGCGGGACGATGCCGAGGATCGCGTCGCCATGCGCCAGCCCTGCGATCCGGGCGCAGGCGCGGGTCGCATAGTTGAGCGCCTCGGGCGCGTGCATCACCGCCTTTGGCACGCCGGTGCTGCCCGAGGTGAACCCGATCAGGGCGAGCCGCTCGTTGCGCGGGTCACGCGATCGTCCGGCGGGATCGGTGGGCGCGATGGCGATGTCGCCGTCGGCCGAGACCTCCACCTTCGCGGCATGGCCGAGCTTCTCCTCGAGCGCCGCGAGCTCGCCGGAGCCGATCTTCGGCGAATAGGGGCACACCGCCGCTTCGAGCGCGGAGACGGCAAGGGAGACGGCAAGCGTCGGCACGGTCTTCGCGGCGCGGACCAGCACCCGTTCGGCCTTGCCCACCCCGTGCGCGACGAGCTCTGCCGCATAGCGATCGGCCAGGGCGCGGAGCTCCGCACGTGTCCAGTGCCGGCCCGCGCAGTCAACCACCGCAAGCCCAAGCGGGTCCCATTCGGCCTGCCGCGCGAATTGCGGCCACAGCCGCTCATCGCTCCAGGTCAGATCCCCTACGCGCATCTCAGCCAACGGACTGCCCCCCGTCGACGATCACCGTCTGGGCGGTCATGAAGCTTCCGGCGTCGGAAACGAGAAGCGCGAGCGCGCCGGCGAGGTCGGCCGGAACACCGAAGCGGCCCAGCAGGATGCGCCGCATGGTTCGCTCCTGGGTCGCCTCGTCGAGTGTCTGGGTCATGCCCGTCTCGATCGTGCCCGGTGCGATGGCATTGACGCGGATGCCGTGGTCGGCCCACTGCGCGGCCAGATCGCGGGTGAGGTGGACGATCGCGGCCTTGCTTGTCGTGTAGGGCACGACCTGCCCGTCCTCGGGACGGAACGAGATGAAGGCGCCGACCGAGGCGATGTTGACGATCGCGCCACCGCCATTGGCGATCATGTGCCGGGCGGCATGACGGCAGGCGAGGAACGTGCCCGTCACGTTGACGTCCATGACCTTCTGCCAGCCCTTCCGCGGGATGTCCTGCGGCAGGCCCCACCACGAAGCGCCGGCGTTGTTGACCACGACGTCCAGCCCGCCGAGTTGTTCGACCGTCTGGGCAATCGTGCGCTCGACCGAGGCCTCGTCGGCGATGTCGCAGGCAAGGCCGATCGCCTTGACGCCGAAGGTCTCGGCGATCTCGCCAGCCAACTCCTCGCAGTCGGCCTGCTTGCGCGAGGCGAGCGCGACCGAGCAGCCGAGGTCGGCGAGCGTTGCCGCCATCGCTTCCGCGAGCGCGCCGCGGCCGCCGATTATCAGCGCCCGCCGGCCGTCCATGCGGAACCGTTCGGAAAGGAAGCCGGGTCGCAGATCAGTCATCGCTAGCCGCCAGCAGGTCGATTTCCTCGGTGACGACGATCAGGCGCTTGCCCCCCATCCCGCGGGTCTGGGCGGTCGCGGCCTTCCACTCGGCCGAAGCAAGGGCACTGTCGAGCGCCGCCTGATCGGCGAAGGTCAGGACCGCGTGCCCATCCCATGCGGGCGAGCCCGGGTTGTCGTAGTCGTTCGTCACCACGCCGTGACGATAGGCCACGAGACCCGGGATCAGCTTGGCTGCCGCAGCGTGGGGCCCCCGCCACCACGCGGTGAACTGGTCCTGGGTCCAGTCCGACGGGCGGCTGGCGAGGACGACCATGCTTACGGCCATCGGCTTACTTGCCCGTCCAGACCGGCTTGCGCTTCTCGAGGAACGCGGCGACGCCTTCCTTGGCATCGGCCGAGTGGTGGACGACGTTGCAGGTCATCGTCTCGAGCGCGATCAGCGAGTTGGTGTCGGCGTCCAGACCGCGGTTGACCGCCATCTTGGTCATCCACATGCAGAACGGGCTCTTGTCGATCAGCGGCGCACAGAAGTCCTGGATCAGCTGGTCCAGTTCCTCACCCGGTGCCGAGGCGTTGCACAGGCCCCATTCGACGCATTCCTTGCCCGACAGGAGCTTGCCGGTGAGCATCAGTTCCTTGGCCTTGCGCATGCCGATGTAGCGCGGCAGGCGGTAGATCGGCCCGGCGCCGCCGAACAGCGCGCGGCGGATGTGGAAGTCGCCGATCTTGGCGTCGTCCGCGGCGATCGCGAAGTCGCAGGAAATGAACAGCTCGAACCCGCCGGCGACCGCATAGCCTTCGACGCAGGCGATGGTCGGCTTCTTCATGTTGTAGATCTTGTCGTAGGTGCGCGCGGAATCGATCGCGAGTTGCAGCGAGGTGCTGCTCTCGTGCAGCACCGGCCCGACGAGCTGGTCGAGGTCCGCGCCGGCGCAGAAGGTGTTGCCGCGGCCGCGGAACACCACCGCGAGAACCTTGTCGTCCTCGGCCGCCCGGTCGACCGCCGCTTCCAGATCGCGCAGCAGCTTGGGGCTGACGCAGTTGCGCTTGTGGGGACGGTTCAGCCAGATCATGCAGATCCCGTTGTCCGCGACCTCGTACTGGATCACGTCGGTCTCTTCGTGGACCGGCTGCTTGTAAACGTATTCGCTTGCCATGTTGTATCTCCATTCAAGATTTCGGTGCGGATCACTCCGCGTGTCGGTTTTTGGTAATCAGGGCGCCGCTTCGGGCGTCGTGGGCTCGAGCATCGCGCCGACCGCCATCCATGCGGCGATGCCTGCGGACGGAACCGCGCAGAGCACGGCCTCGGCAATCTCTTCGTCCGTCGCCCCGGCATTGCGGGCGCCGCGAACATGGGTGGCCGCCATCGGGCTGTAACCGGCCGCAAGGATCGCCAGCAGCAGAAGCTCGCCCTCCTTGGCCGAGATCGGATTGGCGTCGATGCTGCCGCGCCGCATCAGGTAATAGGCGTCGGCTGCCGCAGGGACGAGCCGGATCAGTTGCGCCAGAGGCGCGGGGATGGTGCCGAAATAGCTCCGGAAATTGGCTTCCGCTTCGCCGGGCGCGACATCGCCCGCCGGCTCGGCGGTGGGCGCACCGGGGCTTGCGAAGATGTCCGCGACGACGCCTGCGAACTCGATGGCCGCGCCTTCGCCGCGCAGGCTGGCCAGCACGATCATGCCGGCAGTGACTTCGCGCACGGTCAGCCCCAGTGCCGCGCCCCGGGCCAGTTCCCGGCGCGCAAGGTCGGGATAACGCCGGTCGATCGCGGCGACGGAGGCGAACAGCGCCTTCAGCCTCGCGGGGACGGCGCCGTCGGAATCGATGATCTCGCGGAAGCGGGCATAGCCCGCCAGCGTGTACGGCGCATGGCCGTTCAGGAAGCTGACCTGATCCAGTTGACTTGTGCGAGTCATCGTGTCCTCTCTGCGCCTCTTATGTTCGACCGACCGGTCGGGTGTCAATCCGGATTGGGCAGAATGATCCTGTCCACTTTGACAGTCGATGGCTGCCGTCGCGGTGGTGCCGGCCCGAGCCGCGGGCAGATATCGAGGAGAATACCGATGCTTGTCCACGTCTGGAGGTTGCTGATGCTGGGCGCGGTCGCATGCCTTGCGAGCGCGGCTCTGGCTGAAGGCGGGCAGCCCGACTGTACGACGGCGCGAGTGGATTATCGCAGGCTGGCCGCCGAGGCCTACATATGGGGCTATCCGCTGATCCGCTCGGCGCAGCTGCGGCAGAACATGACCCTGCCCGAAGACCCGCTGCGGCCCCGCCCCGCGACGACGGCCGGCGCGCCGATCAACCGGCTGGGGCACGCCCGCGCGCTCGCGACCCCGGAAACCCGGCAGGGTGTCGCCCCCAACAACGACACGCTCTACAGCCTCGCATGGATCGACACCACTGCGGGACCCTTCGTGTTCGAGGCGCCCGATTTCGGTGCCCGCTACTACACCTTCCAGATGGGGCAGGCCGATACTTCGACCGACCTTGCCCTTGGCCAATCCACACACGGGCCCCGGCTGCCGCCGGTCTTCATTCAGGGCCCCGGGCAGGATCATCCCGTCCCGCCGGGCATGATCGGCGTTCGCGCGACGCAACGCTACTTCATGCTGGCCGGCCGGACGCTGGTGCGGGACGCGGACGACTTTGCCGAGGTCTGGCAGCTCCAGGACCGGATGCGGCTACGGACCTGGGAGGATTTCCGCGACGGCCGCGACCGTGAGTCGCCGATCGTGCCACAGGGGCCGATCGAGCGGCGCGAACCGCCGACCGATGATCCTGCGGCCCTTCTCGGGATGCTGGGCGCGGTGCTCGAGGATTGGCGACCGGTCGGATCGGACCGGCGAATCGTCCGCTCGCTCGCACCGCTCGGCCTCGCGCCGGGCCGGACCTTCGATCCGCGCTGCCTCCCTGCGGCAGCCTTGCCAGAGATCGCGCAAGGTCTTGCGGAAGCCCGTTCCGCCATCGAACAGCGCACCCGCGACCTCGGCACGAACGTCAACGGCTGGACCGTCAATTATCGCGGGGCCGCCTTCGGCAGCGACCTGCTGCTGCGGGCGGCGGTGGCGATGGACCAGATCTATGTGCTGCCCGCGCACGAGGCGATCTACATGATCGCGAAACGCGATTCGCAAGGACGGACGCTCGACGGCAACTCGTCCTATGTGCTGCGGTTCCGGGCGGAAGAGCTCCCGCCCGCGGGCGCATTCTGGTCTGCAACGGTCTACTACGCCAAGGGCTTCCTCGTGGCCAATCCCGTGGGCCGCTATTCGATCGGCGACCGCACGCCCGGCCTCGTGCGCGGCGCCGACGGTTCGATCGAGATCAGGCTGCAGCACGACGCGCCCGCCGATGGCGAGGCAAACTGGCTGCCGGTCCCGTCCGAACCCTTCAGCGTGATGCTCCGGCTCTACCGCCCCGCTGAAGATGCGAGGAATCGCAGATGGTTGCCGCCCGCCATCGAGGAAATGCCCGCGGACTGGCGAAAGTGACATTGACACCCGACCGGTCGGTCGATTACTCAAACACTCGACCGACCGGACGAACGAGTCCGGCGCGCTGGGAGGCGAGGGCATGTTCGAGCAGTCGGCAAAGTCGCGTGAATGGATGGAGCGGGTGCGCGCCTTCATGGACACGCACATCATTCCCGCCCTGCCGACCTATCACGAACAGATGGAGCGGATCGACCGCTGGACCGAGATCCCCCCGGTCTTCGACGAGCTGAAGGCAAAGGCGCGCGCCGAGGGTCTGTGGAACTTCTTCATGCCGCCTTCCGAGCATGACGACGAATTCTTCACCAGCCCGGGCCTCACCAATTTCGAATATGCGCCCATCGCCGAACTGATGGGCCGCGTGCCGATCGCCAGCGAGATCTTCAACTGCATGGCGCCCGACACCGGCAACTTCGAAGTGCTGCACCGCTACGGCACGCGCGAACAGAAGGAGCGCTTCCTCGTTCCCCTGCGCGACGGGTTGACGCGCTCGGCCTTCCTGATGACCGAGCCGGCGGTGGCATCCTCCGACGCACGCAACATCCAGACCGAGATCCGGCGCGATGGCGGCGACTATGTCATCAACGGCCGGAAGTGGTGGTCCTCGGGCGCCGGGCATCCGCGCTGCGACTTCTTCATCCTGATGGGCAAGACCGATCCCGACGCGCCGGCCTACAACCAGCAATCGATGATCATCGTGCCGCGCGACACTCCCGGCGTGATGATCGTGCGCCACCTGCCGGTGTTCGGTTACGACCACGCCCCCCACGGCCACTTCGAGGTGAAGCTCGAGAACGTCCGAGTCCCGGCGGAATACATGCTGCTCGGCGAAGGGCGCGGCTTCGAGATCGCGCAAGGGCGCCTCGGGCCGGGCCGTATCCATCACACCATGCGGAACATCGCCACGATGGAAGTCGCGCTCGAGAAGATGTGCCGGCGCCTGCAGAGCCGCCGCGCCTTCGGCAAGATCATCGCTGAGCATTCGGTGTGGGAACAGCGCATCGCCAACGCCCGATGCCAGATCGAGATGGCTCGCCTGCTGTGCCTCAAGGCCGCGTGGAAGATGGACACGGTCGGCAACAAGGAAGCCCGGGCCGAGATCGCGATGATCAAGATCGCGGCGCCCAAGATCGCGCAGCAGATCGTCGACGACGCGATCCAGGCGCATGGCGGCGGCGGGGTGACCGAGGATTTCGGGCTCGCCGAGCTCTGGGCCAACACCCGGATCGTGCGGCTGACCGACGGACCCGACGAGGTCCACGAACGGCAGCTCGCGCGGCTCGAACTCTCCAAATACCCGCGCGACGAAGCGGCATGACGTCACAGCCGGCGGCCATGATCGGGCAGACCGAAGCGGTGTCCGAAGGATCTGCCTTCGACGAGCGACGCCTTGCGCGCTTCCTAGAAGGGGCGCTCAAGGAATTTCGCGGTCCGATCCGGGTCGAGCAGTTCCAGGGCGGGCAATCGAACCCGACCTACCTGCTTCACGCCGCCAGCGGCCGCTATGTCCTGCGGCGCAAGCCCGCCGGCGTCCTGCTGCCCTCGGCCCACGCCGTCGACCGCGAATACCGCGTGACGAAGGCACTGTTCGGCGCCGGCCTCCCCGTTCCCGAACCGTTGGTGCTGTGCGCCGACGACGACGTCATCGGCACGATGTTCTACGTCATGCGCCATGTTCCCGGCCGTTCCTTCTGGGACCCGCGGATGCCGACGCTGTCTGCCGAGGAGCGCGCTGCGGTCTACGATTCGGCGAATGCCGCTCTGGCGAGGCTCCACACCGTCGACTTCGCGGCACTCGGTCTCGAGGATTATGGCAGGCCCGGCAACTACTTCGCCCGCCAGATCGCCCGCTGGGCCCGGCAATACGAGGCCTCGCGCACGGTCGACATCCCCGAGATGGACAAGCTCGTGGCTTGGCTGCCGGGCGCGATCCCGGCCGGGGCGGAACGCACCACGATCATCCACGGCGATTTCTCGTTCCACAACCTGCTGGTTCATCCCGACCGGCCGGAAGTGGCGGCGGTGATCGACTGGGAATTGTCCACGCTCGGTGACCCGCTGGGCGACCTCACCTATCACATGATGGAGTGGTTCCGCCCGGAAGGGGTGGACGTGCGCGGCACGCTCAAGGGTGCCGATCTCGGCTTTCTGGGCATACCGACAGCGCGCGCCTATGCGGAGAAGTATCGCGAGCGTACCGGGTTCGATGTCGACCCGACCGACCCCTTCTACACCGCATTCAACCTGTTCCGGATCGCAGCAATTCTTCAGGGGATCGCCGGACGCAGCCGCGATGGCGTCCAGACCGCCGCGAATGCGGGAGAGATCATCCTGCGGATCAACCCGCTGGCGCGGGCCGCCTGGCAATCGGCGCAGGAGGCTGGCGCGACCTAGGCGGACAGATCTTCAGACAATCATAAAAATCAGAATGGGGAAGAGGATTGGATCATGAGAAAGAATGCACTCGTATGCGCTGTCGGTTTGGGCGCGCTTGCTGCCGGCCTTGCGGCGCCTGCCATGGCGCAGTCGGCGCCGGCCGACAGTTCGGACACCGCCCGCCAATCGGACAGCGCAGCTGAAGCCATCGTCGTGACCGGCACGCGGGTACTCCGCGATGGTTACAACCAGCCGACCCCGGTCACCGTCGCGAACACGGCCGAGCTCGAGAAGGCAACGCCCACGAACCTGGCCGACGCGCTCAACAAGCTGCCCCAGTTCGTCAACTCGGTCGGACCGGCCTCCAACTCGCAGCTGCAGGGCAACAGCGGAGAACACGGCAACCTCCTGAACCTGCGCGGTGTGGGGCCGCTTCGTGCGCTCATCCTGCTTGATGGCCTGCGGGTTCCGCCGACCACGTTCCGCGGTGCGGTCGACGTCAACACCCTGCCCAATCTGCTGGTCCAGCGTGTCGATGTGGTGACCGGCGGCGCCTCGGCGGCCTATGGCTCGGATGCGATCAGCGGCGCCATCAACTACGTCCTCGACAAGAACTTCAACGGCATCAAGGGCATCGCCCAATACGGCGCATCCACGCGCGGCGACCTTGGCAATTACAAGGTGGGCATCGCCGCGGGCCTGGGCTTTGCCGGCGATCGCGGGCGCCTTCTGGTTTCGCTCGAGCGTTTCGACAGCGAGGGCATCACCCGCGGCGACCGGATCTACGGCAACGACGCCTATGCTGCGGTCGGTTCGGTCGTGGGGGGCGGACCGGCGGGCCGCGCCGCCAACCCGTTCATCTTCCTCCCCAACCTGCGTCTGGGCGCCAACGATTTCAACAACGGGATCGTCACCAGCGCCAATACGCCGGCCATCAACAACACCATCTTCAATCCCAACGGCACCCTGCGCCCGGTCGTGCGCGGGACGCCGACCGGAACGGCAGGCACCTTCGTCGGCGGAGACGGCCTGTACCTGCCCGGCAGCAACACGCTGATCGCGCCGCTGACCAACACCTCCGGTTTCGCCCGGCTTTCCTATGAGTTCAGCGACGCCGTCACCGCCCACGTGCAGGGCACCTACACCCGCAGCGTCACCAGTTACGACACGCAGGCCAAGGCCTCGATCCTCGGCTTCACCTTCTTCAGCGGCAATGCCTTCTTGCAGCCCTCGGTCCAGTCCCAGCTCGGGCCCAACGGCAGCTTCGTGATGTTCCGCTTCATCGACGATCTTGGTCCCATCCCGACCCGCGAGGCCGTGGATTCCTACGTCGTCAACACCGGGCTCGAATGGGACCTCGGCGGGAGCTGGTCGCTCAGGGCCGATTACACTCACGGCAATTCGGTCACGAACTTCCGCCAGACACAGTTCCAGATCCAGCGCCTCGCGGCCGCACTCGATGCGGTCCGGGCGCCGAGCGGGCAAATCGTCTGCCGCGTGGAACTGACCAATCCGGGGCTCTATCCCGGCTGCACCCCGATCAACGTCTTCGGCCGGGGCACCCCGAGCGAAGCCGACATCCAGTGGGCGCTGGGGGATTCGCGCTACCGGGCGAAGAACACCACCGATGACTTCACCCTTACCGCGCAGGGCGATCTGATCGATCTTCCCGCAGGCGCCGTGTCGGTTGCGCTGGGTGCCCAGTACCGCAAGCAGAAGCTCGATCTCACCTCCAACTCCAATCCGGCGATCCCGATCGACCTCACCGGCCTCAGGGGCATTCCCGCCAACCGCCGTACGGTGTTCAACAACACCAATATCGGCGTTGCGGCCGGCGATCTCGACGTGAAGGAGGTGTTCGCCGAAGTCGCCGTCCCGGTGCTCAAGGACCGCCCCTTCGCCGCCGAGCTTAGCCTCAATGCCGCGGGACGGATCACCGACTACAGCACCAGCGGACAGGTCGAGACCTGGAAGCTCGGCGCGGTCTACAAGCCCGTCGACGACATCATGTTCCGCGTCACGCGTTCGCGCGACATCCGGGCACCCTCGCTGTTCGAGCTGTTCGCCGGCACCCAGACCGCGGCGGTGAACTTCACCGACCCGCATACCCAGTCGGGCGGCTCGGTCCGGCAGCTGACCGGCGGCAATCCCAATCTCAGACCGGAGGTGGGCGACACCTTCTCCGCCGGTGTGGTGTTCAGTCCGGGCTTCCTGCCCGGGTTCAACCTCTCGATCGACTATTACGACATCAAGATCGAGGGCGCGATCACCCAGCAGGGGCTCGCCGACGTGATCAACGAATGCGAGGTTTCCAACGGCACCTCGCCGACCTGCGACCTGATCACGAGGCCGCTCCCGTTCAGCGATCGCACGCCGGCCAACTTCCCGACCGAAGTCCGGCTGATCACCCAGAACATCAGCTTCCTGCGCACCAGCGGCGTCGATTTCTCGGCCACCTACCGCGTTCCGGTGGGCGAAGGCGAGCTGACCTTCGGCGCGTCGGCGAATTACCTCGACCGCTTCGTCGAACAGACCAACTCGATCGCCCCGGTGCTTGACCGGGCGGGACACGGGATCAACAGCCAGACCAGCTTCGCCTTCCCGAGGTTCAGGGGCAATTTCAGCCTCAACTACAGCAACGGGGGCTTCAACGCCTTCGTCCAGGAAAACGTGATCGGCAAGGTCAAGATCGGCAACATCCCGGGCGACATCGCCAACGTCTATGCCGTGCCGGACGTGAAGCCGGTGTTCTACACCGACGCGACCGTTTCGTACCAGTTCGAGGACGTGCCCGGAGAGCCGCAGCTCTTCCTGACCGCCACGAACCTGTTCGATCGCAAGCCGCCGCTGGTGGCCGCCAACGCGGCGCCCGGCCTGATCTACCCGACGCTGTGGACACTCTACAACGTCGCGGGCCGGACATTGACAGCCGGCGTGCGTTTCGCGTTCTGACCGGGGATGAAATCTCGATCAGATCTCGGCCGATCGGCCTTGCGGCCTCGAGGGCACGTGCAGCAGCAATGCGCAGGTGCCCTCGGACCCGACCCGCGATGAACCGCGCCGGTGAATTGCACGGAGCAGGCGAAGGGGGCCGGTACCGGCTGGCCCTCTTCGCATTGTTCATCGTCTCGGCCTTCAACTACGTCGACCGCACGATCCTCTCGATCCTGCAGATCCCGATCAAGCACGAACTCGGCCTCAGCGACGGTCAGCTCGGCGCCCTCACGGGATTTGCGTTCGCCCTGTTCTACGCCACCCTGTCCCTGCCCATAGCCCGGCTGGCCGACCGGTTCAGCCGCCGATGGATCATCGTCGCTTCGCTGGCGGTGTGGAGCGCGATGACGGCGATGTGCGGGTTTGCGGTCGGCTTTGCCAGCCTTGCCTTCTTCCGCATCGGTGTCGCGATCGGCGAAGCGGGCAGCGTGCCGGCGAGCGTCTCCCTCATCGCTGACTACTACCCGGCCGATCGCCGTGCGAGCGCGCTTGCGGTCTGGGGCCTTGCCCTGCCGGTCGGTTTGCTCGTCGGGTATTCGGCGACCGGCTGGCTGGCGAGCGCGGTGGGATGGCGCGAGGCCTTCTTCATCGTGGGCGGGATCGGGGTGCTCCTCGCACCGGTGCTGTTCGCGATGATCAAGGAACCGCCCCGGGGGCAGTCCGAAAACGCCGACGTCACCCTCGCACCGCCTCCGCCGCTAAGGGCGGCGCTGGGCATGTTCTGGCGCAACAAGGCCTATCGCTACATCGTTATCGCCGGGATGCTTCACGGCTTTTCGCAATATGCGATGATGACATGGAACGCGCCGTTCTTCTCGCGCACCCACGGGCTGAGCCTGACGCAGGTGTCCGGCCTGATGGCGCTGCTCGGAGGTGTCGCCGGCGGCCTCGGCATGTACCTGAGCGGTGTCCTTGCCGACGTGCTGGGTCGCCGCGACGCGCGGTGGCGTGTCTGGATCATCTCGGCATCGGTCGCGGCCATGCTGCCCTTCACGCTGATCCAGTATCTCGCCCAATCCGCCGGGTTGTCGATAGCCAGCGCGCTCGTGGCGGCGGTGATGATGACCGCCTATTACGGCCCGCTGGTCGCCGCGACCCAATCGGTGACGCCCCCGAACATGCGCGCGCTGGGACAGGCGGTGCTGCTGCTGGCGTTCAACCTCTTCGGCCTCGGACTCGGGCCGTGGCTGACGGGAATGCTCAGCGACAGGATCGCTCTCCTGATCGGCACCGATGGCCTGCACTATGCCCTAGTGGTCGCACTGGTGCCTTCGCTCGTTTCAGTGTGGCTCTTCTTCCACGCGGCGCGCTTCTATGCGGACAAAGTGGAACACGATGCGGTTGCAGATGCGGAGAGACAGAATGCGTGACTTTGCCGGGAGGACCGCCGTGATCACCGGCGCGGCCAGCGGGATCGGCGCGGCGCTTGTCGCAAGGGCAGGTGCGCTGGGGATGAACGTGGTCCTAGCGGATGTCGCGACCGATGACGCGCGCGCCGTTGCCGACGGGCTCACGGGCGTCGAGACACTGGTCGTGCACTGCGACGTGTCCGACGAGGACAGCGTCAAGGGGCTGGCCGATGCGGCCTACGAGCGGTTCGGGGCGGTCGACCTGCTGTGCAACAATGCCGGCATCGTTCCGGGCGGGCGTCACCGGCTCGTCTGGGAATACACGGCGGGTGACTGGCAGTGGTCGATCGGGGTCAATCTCTACGGCGTCACCCACGGCGTGCGGGCCTTTGTTCCGCGCATGATAGCCGGTGGGCGCCCGGGGCACATCCTCAACACGGCATCGGTCGCCGGCTTCGTCAGTGGTTCGGGCTCGGCCTGCTACGGGGCCGCCAAGCATGCGATGGTCCGCGTGACCGAGGCGCTTCATGCCGGCCTGAAGCAGGTCGGGGCGCCGATCGGGGTGACCATGCTCTGCCCTGGACTCGTCCGGACCCAGATTTACGAGGCCGAGCGGCTGCGCCCGGCCGCCCTCGCCGACCACGAGCGGCCGGTCGAGTCCGCCGATCTCGATGCCATGCGCGACGACCTCTACCGCAATGCGCTCGGCCCGGAGGAGGCCGCCACGATCGCCTTCGACGCGATCGCGGAAGACCGCTTCTACGCCTTCACCACCGACGCCTTCGACGCGGCGATCCGCGACCGGGCGGACAGCATCCTCGCGCGCACCAATCCGAGCTTTGCCAGCATCGTTGAAATGAGCCGCATGGAATCCCTCGGCCGGGCGGCGGAGTGAGTGCCGACAGTTCGCTGGACGGCGCGATTGCTGTCGTCACGGGCGCCGCGTCCGGCATCGGTCTCGCCACCGCGCGCGCCCTGGCGCGAAACAATGCCGTGGTCTGGCTGGTTGACCGCGATGAAGAAGGGCTGGCGGCGGCACTCGGCAGCTGCGAGGGAAGCGCTCGGCACGTCGCCTGGCACCTCGATGTCACGAGCGAGACGGGCTGGCAGGCTCTCTCCGCCGCCATCGACGCGCGGCACGGCAGGCTCGACATTCTGGTCAACAACGCGGGAACGGCGCAGCCTCGGCCCATCGCGCAGACGTCCTTGGCGGAATGGAGGGCGTGCCTCGCCGTCAATTGCGACAGCGTGTTTCTGGGCACGAGGGCGATGCTGCCGCTGCTTGCAAGACATCCTTCCCGGGCGGTGCGCGTAGCCTCCGCGATCGTCAACGTATCCTCGGTTCGCGCCATGATCGGGGGTGCGGACTTTACCGCCTACTGCGCTGCGAAGGGCGCGGTGCGGATGTTCACCAAGGCCGCAGCTCTGGAATGCGCTGCGCTGGGTCAGAGGGTGCGGGTCAACTCGGTCCATCCCGGCTTCATCGAGACGCCGCTGGCCCGCGCCGCGCTTGAACCGGAGGCGCTCGCCCGTCGCGTATCGGGGATTCCCCTGCAACGCGGCGGCACGGCAGAGGAGGTCGCCGCGACCATCCTGTTCCTTGCCAACGAGGCCTCGTCCTACATGACGGGAGCCGAACTGGTCGTCGATGGCGGTACGCTGGCCGGATAGCGGCTCAATCGTTGACGACGAGCACCGTGCCCCGGTTGGCACCGCTGAACAGATCGACCAGCGCGCGGGGAAGCTGGTCGAGACCGCGGCGAAGATCCACCGCAACCTCGAGCGCACCCGAGCGTACCCATGCGGCAAGCTGGCTGCGCGCCTCGTCGGCGCGATCGACAAAGTCCCCCACGACGAAGCCCTCTATCCGGATGCGGCCATAGACGACCTTCATCATGTCGAGCCCGGTCTGCACCGCAGCGCCCTGATCGTAGGTCGATATCTGGCCGCAGGCGACGACCCGCCCGTGCGGAGCCATGCAATCGAGCGCGGCACGCAGCTGTTCGCCGCCGACATTGTCGAAGAAGACATCGATCCCCTCCGGGCAAAGCTCCCGAAGACGCTGGCACACGTCCTCGGCACGGTAGTCGATCGCGGCATCGGCTTTGCCAACCGCCACGACCCGGGCGCACTTCTCTGCGCCGCCGGCGATCCCGATGACCCGGCATCCCTTGATGCGGGCGATCTGGCAGACGACCGAGCCGACCGAGCCCGCAGCGCCCGAGACGACCACCGTCTCGCCGGCGCGCGGGCGGCCGACCTCGAGCAGGCCGAAATAGGCGGTCAGGCTGTTCAGCGAGAGCGGGCCCATGGCCTCCGCGAAGTCCATGCCTTCGGGCACCCGGAACACCGGAACCGGCGCCTTCGCAGGGCGGATAACGCCCCGGTCGGCCCACTCGGACATGGCGATCATCCGCGTGCCCACGGGATAATCGGGATCGGCCGAGGCCATCACGTCGCAGGCGGCCATGCCCCGGATCGTGCCGCCGACGGGTATCGCGGCGCGCTGGCTCGTTGAAGCGGGCCGCAGCCAGTTGCGGATCGTCGGCGCGACGGCGAACATCCGGTTGAGCACCAGCACTTCGCCGGGCGTGAGCGCGGGCATCTCATCAGTATCGCAGAGCAAAGCGAAATCCCGCTCGCCCAGCCGTCCCTCAGGGTAGCGGGCCAGCGTCCAGCGCCGGTTACCGGTCATCGCAACCGCGCTACTTCGCTTTCAGCCCTTCGAGGAACGGCGTGCACAGGGCCTGCGCAACCTCCTCCGGCGTCCGATCCGCAGCCATGGCCGGGTACCACTTGTACGCCCAGTTGCCCATGCCGAGGAAGGCGTAGGCGGTCAGCACCGGATCGGTCGTCCGGAACTGGCCGCTTTCGGCACCTTCGATGATCACGTCCTTGATCATGTTGAAATAGGTGCGGCGGGCGGTGCGGATGGAGTCCTTCATCTCGCCTTCGAGATCGTGGTAATTGTCCATGAAGGCGCGGACATAGCCCGGGTGCGTGGCGATCTGCCGCAGGATGTCCGCGCAGGCCGCCTGCAGGACCACCGCCGGATCCTTGCCCTTCAGGCTTTCGAGGCTGCGCAGAAGGCTCATGATGTGGGTGTCGTGGATCGCGTAGAGGATCGCGATCTTGCTCGGGAAATAGTGGTAGAGTGTCGGCTTGCCGAGGCCGACCTCGTCCGCCACCATCTGCATCGAGGTGTTGTGATAGCCGACCTTGTCGAACAGCGTTGCGCAGCCTTCGATGATCAGGGCGCGCTTTTCGTCATGGGCTTCTGTGCGAGGACGGGGCCTGAGGGCTTTGGTGACCATTGCATCTGTTCCTAGCGAAAACGGTTCAGGGTGAAGCGATCATCCGGGCTTGCCGTTCCCCATGGCCGTGGCACCCACGACCCAGGCAGACAAACCCGCTACCGGCACGGCACAAAGAACCGCTTCGGCGATTTCGGCTTCGCTCGCGCCGGCGCGCCGTGCGCCATCCATGTGGACCGATGCCCATTCGCTGTAGTCGGCAGCCAGAACCGTAACCAGCAAAAGTTCGGCATGGGCGGGCGACAGGGCGGTGCCGCTGAGCGTGCCTTCGCGCATCAGGTAATAGGCATCCGCCCCGATCGGCACCAGTTCGATAAGCTTGCCGAGCGACGGCGGCATCTGGCCGAAATACTGGAGGAAGTTGGCCGCGGCCTCGCCGGCGGCGACCGGCACGGGCGTGGCTTCCGCTTCGATGACCGCCTCGCTGCCGTAGCAGTCGCGCAGCACCGCGCCGAACCGCATGGCCGCGCCCTCCCCGCGCGAGCTGGCAAGAATCGTCATCGCCGAGGCGGCATGCTCCAGCTCGAGCCCGGCAGCCGCTGCCGCAGCGAGCTCGCGCGCGGCCATGTCGGGATAGCCCTTCGTGCAGGCGGCGGCGGCAAGGAACAGGCGCTTGACGGACGATTGCAGCGCGCCATCCTCCTCGATCACCCGCCGAAACAGCCGGTACCCGGCCACCGTTTTGGGAGCGTTCTGACGAAGGCGCCCGCTGGCCAATAGCGGGTTCGTATCCGTCATTCTCTCTTTCTCCTTAGACCGCCCGGTCGGACGAAGCGCTACGCCGAGGCTGAACGGCGGTCAAGATGAAAGCAAAGGTTGACAACCGACCGGTCGGTCGGACATCTGGCGGCGGGCGTGCGAACGCTTGTTCGGCGCGGCAAAAGACAGGACGAGGCCCATGGCTGACTTGACGGATCGGATAGCATTGGTGACCGGCGCTGCTTCAGGCATCGGCAAGGCGACGGCCATCCGCTTTGCCGAAGCGGGCGCGACCGTGGTGCTTGCCGATCGCAATGCCGAGGCCCTCGCCGCCGCGCTTGCCGAACTCGGTGATGCACGGCACCTGTCGTTCGGTCTCGACGTTACCGACGAGGCGGGCTGGGCCGACCTTGCGGCGGCGATCGAGATCGCGTTCGGCCGGCTCGACGTGCTGGTAAACAATGCGGGCTACGGCGCCTTCCGGTCTATCGCAGACACGACGCTCGATGAATGGCGGGCCATCCTCGCGGTCAATCTCGACAGCGTATTTCTCGGCACGCGCGCGATGCTGCCGCTGCTGGCGAAGTCGCGCCACGGCGGGTCGATCATCAACATGTCGTCGATCCGCGGGATTGCCGCTGCGCCCTTTGCCGGCTCCTATTGCGCAGCCAAGGGCGGGGTCCGGCTGTTCACCAAGGCGACGGCGCTGGAATGCGCGGCGCTCGGCAACGGGGTGCGGGTGAACTCGATCCACCCCGGGCACGTTCTCACCCCGCTGACCTCGAAGGTCCACGACGACCCCGCGCAGGCGGCCAAGCTGCTGGCCGACACCCCGATGGGCCGCGCCGGCGATCCCGATGAAATTGCCTCCGCGATGCTGTTCCTGGCGGGCGACGGGTCGCGTTACATGACCGGGTCGGAGCTGGTCGTCGACGGCGGCTCGACCGCCCAGTAGGGCGCGGCGCGCGAGCCCCCTTCACGGCTCGCGGATCACCGCAGGCGGCAGCCACGCCCCGCTCGTCACCTCTGCCTTGGGCAGATACGAGCGGATGACAAGGAAGAACGGGCCCGCCGGCGCCGGCAACCAGTTCGCCGATCCCGCAGGCGCGTGCCGGATCACGATGTCTACCGAACCGTCGCGATTGACTTTCAGCCCCGGGGTCCGGTCGCTGACCAGATAGCGCGCGATCGGGTTGGGATGAAGCTCGAACGTCCGCGCGTCGTAGAGCGTCACCGACCAGAACGCGTTGACCGGCGGGGGCTGCGGCAGGTGCAGCCGGTAGGCGGCCTTCGCGCCGTCGAGGGGCTCTCCGCCAGCGTCGACGAAGGTGTTGAACGAGGCATTCTCCTCGCGCACGTTGGCCCCGAGCCCGGCGAGATTATTGATCGCGCGGCGCAGGTAGTTGTGCCCGTAGTTCCCCTTGGCAACGACGGTCCACCCCGTGCCGGTCGGCTGCCCCAGCTGGCTGCGGGCATTCGTCACCAACCGCATCGCGTCCTCGTATCCGGCGATGACGGCCTCGAGCGAGACCGGATCGAGCCCCGCCGGATCGAAATGCCCGGACCCCAGACCGGGGATGGCGCGGAACCCTTCGATCAGGGCATCTTCGCCCGGCAGATGGCCGTCGGTCGCCAGCACATAGTCGAGCACGCGGAGGAAATCGGCCGCGCTGTCACCCGGAACCGGCGGAACGGGGGCGAGAGGAGCGGCGGAAGCGAGGTCGCCACGCGGCCGCAACCGCACCGCGTCCTGAAAGCGGTGCGCCTGTTCGAGTTCGCCCGGGGTCTGGGCAAACACGCGCATCAGGATCCAGACATGCCGGCTGGTCATCCGGACGGGCGTCAGCCCCTCGGGCACGGCGCCCTGCCAGCCGGGTCCGGTCAGCAGGAAGCGCCCTCCCCCCGAACCCACCGTGCGGGTGCCGAGATTGCCCGGGTTGCCGTGGATGTCGAAGTAATTGAGCGTGTAGTACTTCAGGCGCGTCGGCGGGATCGTGACTTCCACCGGACCAAGCCCGAGATCGAGCCACGCGGTCGAATAGAGCGTATCCGAATTGGGCACCTTGAACGCGGCATAGCCGGGCCCCGCCAGTTGGCGTTCGTGAATGAAGGCGCCGAACCCGCTGAATCCGGCACCGCCCTCCGCGATCGCCTGACGATGCATCTCCTTGTACTGCAGCACGGCGGGCAGGCCGTAGATCGTGGCCTGGAAGGCGACGGACCGCAGCAGGGTCGCCCGGTCGTCCTGATTGGCCGGCAGCAGGGCCGCTGCCGCCCGTTCACCATGCCCGGATCCGGTGTGTTGCGCGAGAGCCGGCAGCGGCAAGGCGACCAGCAATGCGGCGGAGACGGTGGCAATCAGCTTTCTCATGCTTTCGCGCTCCCGTAGCCTTTCCCTGCATCGCCGGACGTCAAGCCTGACATGCGCGCCTGCACAGGCTCGCTGCGCACAATCTCGTGCTTGAGCAGTTTGCCGCTGGCATTACGCGGGAGCGGTTCGTGCTGGAAGACGATCGCCACCGGCACCTTGAAGGCTGCAAGGCGGGCGGCACAATGGGCAAGCAGCGCAGTCTCTTCGATGGCACGGCCGGGCGCGACCTGAACCACCGCGACCGGCACCTCGCCCAGCGTGCGGTGCGGAAGGGCTACCAGCGCCGCATCGGCCACGCCGTCGTGCTCGAACAGGCAGTTCTCGACTTCGATGCAGTGGATGTTCTCGCCGCCCCGGATCACCACATCCTTGGCGCGGTCGACGATGTAGAGGAACCCCTCCTCGTCGATCCTTGCCAGGTCGCCGGTGCGCACCCACCCGTCGACGAAGGTGGCTGCGGTCTCCTCGGGACGGTTCCAGTAGCCCTTGGCGATGTTTGGGCCTGCCACCCAGAGTTCGCCAACCTCGCCTGCCGGCAGGACGCGGCGCGCATCCTGATCCATGATGCGGATATCGACCACCGCGACCGGAGCCCCGCAACTGGTCGGGCGGCGGCGGTAGTCCGCGCCCGAATGGGTCGTCGCCAGCCCGCAGGTCTCGGTCATGCCCCAGCCGTGGCCGGGGACGGCTCCGGGCAGGCTCGATGCAAGCTTCACCATCAGTTCCGGCGCGGCAGCGGCTCCGCCATAGCCGAGGCTGACCAGCGACGAGAGATCGTAGTCGCCCACCCTCGGATGCTCGGCGATCTGCCAGGCGATAGTCGGCACACCGACCACCCAGCTCAGCTTCTCGTCCTGGATGAGGCGCATCGCCGGCTCCGCTTCGAAACGGTGCATGAGGACCAGGCGATTGCCCGCGTCGAGTGCAGGGCACAGGATCGCGAAGCATCCGGTCACGTGGAAGAACGGCACCACCACCAGCGCGCCCGCCTGCTCGGGTGTGGCGGCGGGTTCGACAGGTGGCGTTCCGTTCCGCAGGGCTGCTCTGGCGGCAGCGAAGGCCGCGCCCGTGATGTTCGACAGGGCTGCGCGGTGTGATGCGACGACACCCTTGGGCTTGCCGGTGGTGCCCGAGGTGTAGAAGATCGTGGCCGGATCGTCGGGCTGCACAGTTCCCGGCGGCTGCGGTGTTTCCGGCAGCCGGTCCCAGTCCCCCGGCGATCCGATCAGGTCTTCGAGCCTCCTCGCCGATGTCTCCAGGGGCACACCGCAGGTGAGAACCTGCTCGAGCATCGGGCAATCTCCAAGCAGCTCCGCAAGGCGCGCAAATCGCTCTGCGTCGGCAAGCAGCACCTTCGCGCCCGAATCCTGAATGCCGAAGGCCAGTTCGCTTCCCACCCACCATGCGTTGAGCGGAACGGCAACCGCGCCGAGCGCAGTCGCAGCGAGGAAGCAGACGGGCCATTCGGGCAGGTTGCGCATCGCAATGGCCACGCGATCCCCGGGTCCGACCCCGCAATCCGCAAGCACCTGCATCAGCGCCTGTGTCGCGCGCCTGAAGCCGCGGAAGGTCACGCGGCGCTCGTCATGGACAAGGAATGGCAGGTCGTCGAAGCGGCACGATCGGTCGAGCAGTTCACCCATTGTCTTGGGCCCGTGCTTCCATGCCCGACGCGCGATGCCGTCGACCACGATCTCCTCCACCTCGAACGGAGACCCGGCTGCGGTAAGCTGCTGGTGCACGTGTGAAATCGACGGCGGAGCGTCAGTCATTCGTTCCTCGATGGCGGCTTGCCGCACGATGTATGGCGGCACGTCGGCTCGTCCGGTCATCATTCATGGTGTCGCGCCCTAGCGGGTTGCGATGTGCACCTCGACTGGCACTTTGTAAGTCAGCGGTGCCCAGCTTCCGATCGGCCATGCAGCTCCGTGAGCTACCGACCGATCATCGGTTGTTCGGGCAACCCTGCTGCGGGTACGATCCACACCGAAATAGAAATTCGACATGCAGCAAGCAGGCCGTCGGCTTCCCTCTCTCAAAGTGCTCACGGTCAAGCCAGCGACTAGGGACCCGATCAGCCGAGGAACAGCTCTGCCATGGCTTCGAAGATGGCTTCCTCGTCGAGGCGGTAGGTGCGGTAAAGATCGGGGAGGTCTCCGGTCTGGCCGAAGCGGTCGGTGCCGAGCGGGCTGACACGGTGCCCGCGCACCCCGCCGAGCCACGAAAGCGCCGCAGGCGATCCGTCGAGCACGGTGACGAGGCCGGCATCGGGGGCGAGCCGGCCGAGCAGGGTCTCGATGTGGCTCGGCTGGCGCGTGCCCCCGTTCCAGCGCACCGCGCGCGCCCGCGACCAGTCGCGGTGCAGCCGGTCGGGCGATGTCACCGCCAGAAGGCCGAGGCCGGGGATGTCGTCGGTGAGTTGATCCCAGGCGCCGAGTGCCTCGGGCGCGACCGCGCCGCTGTAGACAATCGCGGCCTTGGCGCCGGGCGCAGGTTCGCGCAGCCAGTAAGCCCCGGCGACGGCACCTGCCTGCCAGCTGTCGTCGGAGCGCGCCCGTTGTTCGATCTGCCGGGTGGTGAGCCTCAGATAGACCGAGCTGCCGCCCTCGGCCTGCATATGCTCGAACGCCCAGCCCATCAGCAGCGCGACCTCGTCGGCGAAGGCGGGATCGAAGCTCTCGAGCCCCGGCTGGCCCATCCCGATCAGCGGCGTGTTGATCGACTGGTGCGCCCCGCCCTCGCCCGCCAGCGTGATGCCTGAAGGCGTGCCCACCAGCAGGAAGCGTGCATCCTGATAGCAGCCATAGTTGAGGGCATCCAAACCGCGCGCGATGAAGGGATCATAGACCGTCCCCACCGGCAGCAGCCGCGTGCCGAAGTGCGGCGCGGCCAGCCCCAGCGACGTGAGCGCGAGGAAGAAGTTGTTCTCGGCGATCCCCAGCTCGATGTGCTGGCCGGCGGTGTGCGCAGACCACTTCTGCGCGGAAGGGATCTTGGCCTTCTGGAACACGTCGGCCAGTTCCTGCCGCCGGAACAGCCCGCGCTGGTTGACGAAGGCACCGAGGTTGGTGGTCTGGGTCACATCGGGCGCGGTGGTCACGATCCGGTCGGCGAGCGGCGCATCGGACTTGGAGAGATCGAAGAGGATGCGCCCGAAGGCTGCTTGTGTGGACTGCACCGCCCCTTCCGGCACCGGCAAGGCCGGCACCGGCACGGCAGGCGCGCGGTGTTCGGCGGCCTTGCGGGCAATCGGGCTGTCTTTCACCAGCGCCTCGAGCCGCGCGGCGAGATTGTCGCCGAGACCCGCCCACTTGTCCCATTCCTGCCCCGGTTCGATCCCGAGTTCGGCGCGCAGCCCCTCGATCTGCGCGGTGTTCATCATGCCGGAGTGATTGTCCTTGTGCCCCGCCAGCGGCAAGCCGTAGCCCTTGACGGTATAGGCGATGAATAGCGTCGGCTTGTCGTCGGTCACGCTGTCGAAGGCCTGCGTCAGCGTTTCGAGGCAATGCCCGCCAAGGTTGGTCATCAGCCGGGCAAGCGCGGCATCGTCATGATCGGCCAGCAATTCGGCCACGCCCCGTACTCCCGCCAGATCCCGCTCCAACCGCTCGCGCCACGCCGCGCCGCCGAGATAGGTCAGCACCGCGAAGTCGGCATTGGGGCAGTTCTCGATCCAGTCCTCCAGCGCCTTGCCCCCGGGCCGCTTGAACGCCTCGCGCTGCAAACGCCCGTGCTTCAGCGTCACCACCCGCCAGCCGCAGGTTTCGAAGATATCGTCGAAGCGGCGGAACATCCGGTCCGCCGTGGTCGCATCGAGGCTCTGGCGGTTGTAGTCGACGATCCACCAGCAATTGCGGAGGTCGTGCTTGTAGCCCTCGATCAGGCATTCGTAGATATTGCCCTCGTCCAGCTCGGCATCGCCCATCAGCGCAATCATCCGGCCGGTGTCGGCCTCGGCGAGCTGGCCGTGCGCGACGAGGTAATCCTGCACGAGGCTGCTGAACGCCGTCACCGCCACCCCGAGGCCGACCGAGCCGGTCGAGAAGTCGACGGGAATTGTATCCTTGGTGCGGCTGGGATAGGACTGCACCCCGCCCAGCCCCCGAAACGCCTCAAGCTTCTCGCGCGTCTGCTCGTCCAGCAGATAGTGGATCGCGTGCAGCACCGGCCCGGCGTGCGGCTTCACCGCCACCTTGTCCGTGGGCCGCAGCGCATGGAAATAGAGCGCGGTCATGATCGCAGTCATCGAGGCACACGATGCTTGGTGCCCGCCGACCTTCAGCCCGTCGCGCTTGAGACGCAGATTGTTCGCATTGTGCACCGTCCAAGAGGACAGCCAGCGCAGCCGCTGCTCGATCGCTTCGAGCATGGCAATGTGGCCGGTATCGCTAGCGGCTTGAGGCGTGGTCAGGTCGGCATCAGGCATGGGTCGAGGCTCCGTATGGGAGAGGCGCTGCTGCAATTTGCGAGGTCATGCAAGGTCGATCAGCCGCGTGGTGGGCTGCGTGTCGACCATCGGTTGCGGCAGGAGAGCGGCCGCTTGCACAAAACACGTGACTGTCCGCAAAGTCCCAAACACGGTCATTCGAAGCGGCTGGCTGGGATATCTGCTCCCACACGATGCGTGGGGCATCAAAGCTGGGATTGGATCCCGGATAAGCGGCGGCACCGCTCGGCACTGGAAATTCGCAATAAAAATGCTTGGCGGAGAGGGTGGGATTCGAACCCACGTTACCGTTGCCGGTAAACCGCATTTCGAGTGCGGCGCATTCGACCACTCTGCCACCTCTCCGCGAGGCCCGTCGCGCCCGTGAATGGGCCACCTGGTCGAAGGCGGCGGGCGGCGGGAAGCGCGCCCGTTAGCCCAAGCCGCAGGGCTTGCCAAGACCCGCTCGCACACAAAATGCGGGCATATCTCGCACCCGCGAAAGACCCGTGCTTGTTTTGCGCGACCAAAGGTCCATATTGCCCGCATGGAACGCGCAGAGTTCTTCTCGAGCCAGGCCGGTCGCACCATCATCGCGCCGCGCCAGACCCGCGCCCGCTTCGGCATCGGCGATGTGGTCCGTCACCGCCTGTTCGCCTTCAGGGGCGTGGTGTTCGACATCGATCCGGTCTTCGCCAATTCCGAGGAATGGTACCAGTCGATCCCAGAGGACATCCGCCCGCGGCGCGACCAGCCCTTCTACCACCTGCTCGCCGAGAACGAGGATTCCTCCTACGTCGCCTATGTGAGCCAGGGCAATCTCGTCGCCGATGCGGAAGGCGGGCCGGTGGATCACCCGACCGTGAGGCAGCTGTTCGAGAGCTTCAAGGACGGCCGCTACCGGATGCGGCGCTCGCTCACGCACTGATTTGTCTGCGCCGATCCTTTCAGCGGCTGCAATGGTGTAATCAGCTCTTGAGCTTCCACCCGCTGCGCAACAGCGCGAAGACCGCGCCAGCCAGAACCGCGTTGAGCACCAGCAGGCCGCCCGCCGCCGCCAGCACCTGCCCCGCCCCGCCGATGTCGCTCGCTCCGAGGAACCCGTAGCGGAAGCCCGAGATCACGTAGAAGAACGGGTTGAGGCGGCTCACGGTCTGGAACACGCCGTGAAGGTTCTCGATCACGTAGAAGGTGCCCGACAGCAGCGAGAGCGGCGCGATCACGAAATTGGAGACGGCCGCGTTGTGATCGAACTTCTCGGCCCAGACCGATGTGGCGAGACCGATCGTCGCCAGCATCAGCGATCCCATGAGGCCGAACCACACGACCGCCCAGGGGTGGGCCATGCCGAGCGACACCCCCGGCCACAGCAGCATCGCCGCCGCGACCGCAAGGCCGACCGCCACTGCACGGGTGACCGCCGCCCCGAGGATCCCCGCCATCATCTCGCCCGGCGAAAGCGGCGGCATCAGGTAATCGATGATGGTGCCCTGGATCTTGCCCCCGAGCAGCGAGAAGCTGGAATTGGCGAAGGCGTTCTGCATCATCGCCATCACGATCAGCCCCGGCGCGACGAAGCTGGCGAAGGGCACGCCCAGCACCTCGCGCCCCTGCCGCCCCAGCGCGACGCTGAAGATCACCAGAAACAGCAGCGTGGTGAAGGCCGGAGCCCAGATCGTCTGCGTCTGGACCTTGAGAAAACGGCGGACCTCCTTCATATAGAGCGCCGAGAGCCCCACGCGATTGATCCCGATGATGACGGGCTGGCCGCGCGGGGTGAACCGGATGCTCCCGCCGGTCTTGTCATCATCCGTCAATTCGGTCACGGGAGCGGCCTTGCCGGGCGGGTTTGCAGGAATGTCGTGGGCCATGGCCGAGGTGCCTAGGCCGAGGGCACGTTCCTGACAAGCACGCTCCACCCGGGCAGGCGCCGGACACAGGAACAGGTAGAACATATGAGCTGGACGGACGAGCGCATCGCAACGCTCAGGAAGATGTGGGAAGGCGGCGCGACTGCCAGCGAGATCGCCACCGAACTGGGCGGCGTGAGCCGCAACGCGGTGATCGGCAAGGCGCACCGCCTCGGGCTGAAGGCACGTCCCTCGCCGGTCAAGGCGAACGAGAAGAAGAAGGCCGCGCCCGCCGTCAAGAAGCCCGCCCCGGCTGCGCCCGCGCGTCCTGCCGAGCCGACGGAAAGGGTCAGCCCTCCGGTCGAAGCGGCGGAGCGGCCCGCCCCGCGCCCGACAGCGCAGCCGGTGCGCAGCGAGGCTCCGGCAGACAGCGCCGCTCCCGCACAGGCCGCCGCCCCTGCGCCCGCCGCCGATCTGCCGAAGATCGTCTCGGTCGGCCCCGGCGGCTTCCTGCGTCAGGGCCCGGGCGACCAGCAGGCCCCGATCCCGCCGGCACCGCCGCGCCGCCTCGTGCCGGCCAAGCCCAGCCCGGAGATCGCCGGCAAGACCAGCCTGCTCGACCTGTCGGACAAGGTGTGCCGCTGGCCGATGGGCCATCCGGGCGAACCTGATTTCCATTTCTGCGGCGAGCCGGTGAACCCGGGCTTCCCCTATTGCGTCGAGCATTGCGGCCGCGCCTATCAGGCCCAGCTGCCGCGCGGCGTGCGTCGCCCGCCCCCGCCGCTGCCTTTCGGTGGTCCGCGGGTGCGCTGAACCGGCAGCTCAGGGGAATCGGCGATGACGGGATTGTCCGGCCGTCTCGGCGTGCTCGCTGCCGCCGCGCTGCTGGTGTCGCACGGCGCGGCCAGCGCGGCGCTGCCTGAAGCGGTGCGCGCGATGATCGATGCCGCGATCGCCACCGGCGACGAGGGCAAGGTGCGCACCGTGGCCGAGTTGGCGCGCGTCACCAACCCGGCCGACGTGGCCGAGATCGATGCCATGCTCGCGGAGTTCGAGACGGCGGTCGCCGCGCGCAAGCAGGCAGAGGCCGAGGCAAAGTTGGCAAAGATCCGTTCGGCCGGCCTGTTCGACAACTGGTCGGGCAAGGGCGAATTCGGCGCCTTCCGTGCCACCGGCAACAGCTCGAACACCGGCATCACCACTGGCCTCGCCGTTTCGCGCAAGGGCATCGCCTGGCGCCACAACCTGACCGGGCGGGTCGATTACCAGCGCGCCAACGGGGTGACCACACGCGAGCAGTTCCTCGCCCGCTACGAGCCCAACGTGAAGATCTCCGACCGCTTCTACGCCTATGCGCTGGCGCAGTACGAGCGTGACCGGTTCCAGGGCTTTTCCGGGCGCTATGCGATCTCGGGCGGGATCGGCTACCAGGCGCTCAAGAAGGACGATGTGCAGCTCGCGCTCAAGGTCGGCCCCGCCTACCGCGTTACCGACTTCGTCGACGGGCGCGTCGAAAGCCGCATCGCGGGGCTGATCGGGGTCGATTTCGACTGGAGCATCACCGACCGCCTGAAGCTGACGCAGGACACCAATGCGGTGGCCGAGGCGGGGGGATCGGCGATCGCCATCATCGATTCGCGCAACACGACGCTCGACCTGATCACCGGCCTCAACGCCACGATCAGCAGCAAGCTGACGGCGCGTTTCTCCTATGCGATCGAATATGACAGCAATCCGCCGCCCGGAGCGGTGCAGACCGACACGCTGACCCGGGTGACGCTGGTCTACGACTTCTGAGCGAACCAGATAGTGTGATGCGCGCCCTTGTTGTTCGGGCGTGAGCGGATGCCGCGTTCCTCGACCTCGAGCCCTGCATCCTTCAGCCGCTTGCGGAACGCCGGATCGGGCGCGGCTGACCACACGGAGAGAATGCCGCCGGGCTTCAGCGCATCGCGCGCCTTGGCGAGCCCGGTGCGCGAATAGAGCCGGTTGTTGGCATCGCGCACCAGCCCGTCGGGGCCATTATCGACGTCGAGCAGGATCGCGTCGAACTTGGCGCAGGTTCCGTCATTGGCATCGTCGATCAGCGCGGCGACATCGCAGATCTTCAGATCGAGGCGCGGGTCCGAGAGGCTCTCGCCCGTCAGCTCCGCCATCGGCCCCTTGGCCCATTCGACGATGCTTTCGGAAATCTCGGCGATGACGATCTGCGCCGTGTCGCCCATCCGCGCGGCGGCGGCGCGGTAGGTGAAGCCCATGCCGTAACCGCCGATGAGGATGCGCCCGTTCGGCTTGCCGAGCTTGTCGAGCGTGAGTTCGGCCAGCTGCTCCTCGGAAAAGCGCATGCGCGTGCTCATCAGCTCGTTGCGCCCGAGCACGATCATGAAATCGCGACCATGGCTGTAGAGTTCGAGGAGGACGCCGTCCTCGATCTGGATGGTGTCGATCAGTTCGCGTTTGAGCATCGCTGCCCCCTAGCCGAGCCGCACACAAAAAACCCGCCGGAATTGCTCCCGGCGGGCTTTTGTTTGTCGCTCCCGGACGATCAGTCCTTCAGGAAGTCGGGCAGGCCAGCCGGACCGCTGTCGCGCTCACGCCCGCCACGGTCTCCGCCGCGGTCACGGCCGCCCCGGTCTCCGCCGCGTCCGCCCTTGGGCCCGCGACGGTCGCCGCGATCGCCACGGTCACCGCGCGGTTCGCGCGGTTCGCGGGGCGGACGGGTGTCCTCCAGCTCTTCGCCGGTTTCCTGGTCGACCACGCGCATCGACAGGCGGACCTTGCCGCGGTTGTCGATCTCGAGGACCTTGACCTTCACTTCCATGCCTTCGGAGACGACATCGGTCGGCTTCTCGACACGCTCGTTCTTCATCTCGGAGACGTGGACGAGACCGTCCTTGCCGCCCATGAAGTTCACGAAGGCGCCGAAATCGACGATGTTGACGACCTTGCCGGAGTAGATCTTGCCCACTTCGGGCTCCTCGACGATGCCGAGGATCCAGCGCTTGGCGGCTTCGATCTCGTCGAGGTTCGAGGACGAGATCTTGATCACGCCTTCATCGTCGATGTCGACCTTGGCGCCGGTTTCGGCCACGATCTCGCGGATCACCTTGCCGCCGGTGCCGATGACGTCACGGATCTTCGACTTGTCGATCTGGATCGTCTCGATGCGCGGCGCGTGCTTCGAAACCTCGCTGCGGGCACCGGTCAGGGCCTTGGCCATCTCGCCGAGGATGTGCTGACGGCCAGCCTTGGCCTGTTCCAGCGCCTTGGCCATGATCTCCTGCGTGATGCCGGCGACCTTGATGTCCATCTGCATCGTGGTGATGCCTTCGGCGGTCCCGGCAACCTTGAAGTCCATGTCGCCGAGGTGGTCTTCATCGCCCAGAATGTCCGAGAGGACGGCGAATTCGTCACCTTCGAGGATCAGACCCATCGCGATGCCCGACACCGGCGCCTTGATCGGCACGCCCGCGTCCATCATCGACAGACACCCGCCGCAGACCGTCGCCATCGAGGACGAGCCGTTCGACTCGGTGATGTCCGACAGAACGCGGATGGTGTAGGGGAAGTCTTCCTTGCTCGGCAGCACGGGGTTGAGCGCGCGCCAGGCGAGCTTGCCGTGACCGACCTCGCGGCGACCCGGAGCGCCGAAGCGGCCCACTTCACCGACCGAATAGGGCGGGAAGTTGTAGTGCAGCATGAAGCTGGAATAGCTCAGGCCTTCCAGACCGTCGATCATCTGCTCGGAATCCTTGGTGCCGAGCGTGGTGGTGCAGATCGCCTGCGTCTCGCCGCGGGTGAACAGCGACGAACCATGGGTACGCGGCAGGAAGCCGACGATCGCCTCGATCGGGCGGACCTGATCGAGCTTGCGGCCGTCGATGCGCGAACCTTCCTTGAGGATGGCGGTGCGCACGATGTCCGCTTCCACCTTCTTCATGGTCTTGATCGCGACCATCTGGGTCTGCGGGGTTTCGTCGGCAAACGCCGCCTTGGCCTTGGCCCGCGCCTCGTTCAGCGCGTTGGAACGCGCCGACTTGTCGGTGAGCTTGTAGGCCGCGGCGATGTCTGCGCCGACCAGTTCCTTCAGCTTCGCCTTGATGTCGGCGGTGTTGTCGCTGACGTCGATGTCCCACGGATCCTTGGCGGCCTTCTCGGCCAGCTCGACGATCGCGCCGATCACCTTGCGGATCTCGTCATGCGCGAACATCACCGCGCCGAGCATTTCGTCCTCGGTCAGTTCCTTGGCCTCGGATTCGACCATCATCACGGCCTTGTCGGTCGCGGCGACCACGAGATCGAGACGGCCTTCGGCGAGAGCCTTGTCCTGCTTCGGGTTGAGGACATATTCGCCATCGACATAACCGACGCGCGCGGCGCCGATCGGGCCCATGAAGGGCACGCCCGAGATGGTGAGCGCCGCCGACGCCGCGATCATCGCGACGATATCGGCCTCGGTCTCGCCGTCGAACGACAGGACCTGCGCGATGACGTTGATCTCGTTGTAGAAGCCTTCGGGGAAGAGCGGGCGGATCGGACGGTCGATCAGGCGGCTGGTGAGCGTTTCCTTCTCGGTCGCGCCGCGTTCACGCTTGAAGAAGCCGCCCGGGATTCGCCCGGCGGCCGAGAACTTTTCCTGGTAGTGGACTGTGAGCGGGAAGAAGTCCTGCCCTTCCTTCACCGACTTGGCAGCGGTCACCGCGCAAAGCACCACGGTTTCGCCATAGGTCGCGAGGACCGCGCCATCGGCCTGACGGGCAATGCGCCCGGTTTCCAGAGTGAGGGTCTTTCCGCCCCACTCCAGCGATACGGTTTTCGTGTCGAACATTGGTTTTCCTTCTGACCCGCGCGGCCATATTGCCGGGCGGGGCCTCATGTGCCGGGGAAAAGACCGTCCCGGTCCGGTGCGGGGCACTGATCTGGCCCCGGGGCGCGGCAGACCGGATGTCTGCGGGCCCCAAATGCGAGAAAGGCGGCCCTCGAGCCGCCTTTCAACGCGAAACTCTTACTTACGCAGACCCAGCTTCTGGATCAGGGCGTTGTAGCGCTCGACGTCCTTCTTCTTGAGATAGGCGAGCAGCGTGCGACGCTTGTTCACCATCATCAGAAGGCCGCGGCGCGAGTGGTTGTCCTTGTGGTGATCCTTGAAGTGCTCGGTCAGGTTGCGAATGCGCTCGGTGAGGATCGCGACCTGGACTTCCGGGCTGCCGGTGTCCTTGGGATCACGGGCGTTCGAGGAGATGATTTCCTGCTTCTTTTCGGCGGTCACCGACATAGTATTCTCTTTCTACTCAGCGACATCGGGAAGGTTGAAACCCCTGACGACCGTGGCCGTCCCATCCGTGATCTGCATCAGCGCGACCGGAACTGGGCCCAGTTTCGCCAGATAGAGCCCGGATGATTGGGGCATGCCAGACAGCACCCGGCCCTGTCGGACCGCCTGCGCGCTTGTCTGGTCGAGGCTTAGGGCCGGGATGTCGTCCAGCCCTGCCTCCAGCGGCAGGAGGAGGTGTTCAAGGCCTGCGCCCTTAGCGGCTTCCTCCAGTTTGTCCAGCGAAATCGCCTGTTCCTCGCGGAACGGACCGGCCTTGATGCGGCGCAGATAGGTGACATGGCCGCAGGTGCCAAGCGCGTGCGCGATGTCGCGTGCGAGAGAGCGGATGTAGGTGCCCTTGGAGACGTGGGCGAGGAGGGTGACCTCACCGGCGACTTCGTCGCTCTTGAGGATCGAGAGCGAATGGATCGTCACCGACCGCGACTTCAGCTCCACCGTCTCCCCCGCCCGCGCCAGATCGTAGGCCCGCTGGCCATCGACCTTGAGCGCCGAGTAGGCGGGCGGCACCTGCTCGATCGGCCCGGTGAAACGCGGCAGCACCCCCTCCACCTCGGCAAGCGTCGGGCGCACATCGCTGGTCGCGATCACCGGCCCCTCGGTATCGAGAGTGTCGGTCTCCTCGCCGAACAGCACCGTAAAGGCGTAGATCTTGTCGCTATCCAGCATCCGCCCGGCAAGCTTGGTCGCCTCGCCCAGCGCGATCGGCAGCACGCCCTCGGCCAGCGGGTCGAGCGTCCCGCCGTGCCCCACCTTGGTCTTGGCATAGCCGCCCGCGCGGAGCACCCGCTTGACCGCGCTCACGCCCTGCGTGCTGCCCATCCCGCGCGGCTTTTCGAGGATCAGCCAGCCCGAAAGCGCCCCGCCCGTCCGTTCGTTCATCCGTTCAGGGCCTCGGAGAAATGCTTGCGGCACAGCGCCACATAGCGGTCATTCCCGCCGATCTCGGTCTGCCGGCCTTCGCGCACCGCCGCGCCGGTCTCGTCGACCCGCAGGTTCATCGTCGCCTTGCGTCCGCAGTGGCACACGCCCTTGAGTTCCACCAGCGAGTCGGCGATGCCCAGCAGGACCGCGGAGCCCGGGAACAGCGCGCCCTGAAAGTCGGTGCGCAGGCCGTAGCACAGCACCGGAATGCCCGCCTCGTCCGCCAGCCGGGCGAGCTGCCAGACCTGCGCGGGGCTGAGGAACTGCGCCTCGTCCACCATCACGCAATCGAGCGGCTGAACGCGGTGCGCGGCGCTGATGGCTGCCCACAGGTCGGTCTCTGGCGCGAACCTGTGCGCCTCGCTTTCGAGCCCGATGCGGCTGCGCACCATCCCTTCCGAGCGGCTGTCGAGCGCCGCCGTCCACAGCATCGTCGCCATCCCGCGCTCGCGGTAATTGAAGTCCGCCTGCAACAGGTGCGAGGATTTGCCCGCGTTCATGCTGGCGTAGTAGAAGTAGAGCTTGGCCATACGGGGCTCCTAACCCCTCGCCGCGCCGCGTGCGAGGCTTCAGTTGAACCTTTTTGCTCGCCTGATGCGTATTGGAAAGGTGATGAATCCTCGCACCCGCCTCCTGCGTCTGGCACTGCTGCCGCTGCTGGCCATCATGGTGCTGGCCAATGCGGCGAGCGTGCCGCAGCGATATACGCTCGATGCGAGCGCCAGCAATGTCTCGGCGAAAGTGCCCTTCTTCGGCCTCGCCAGCAAGACCGCGCGCTTCCCCCGGATGCAGGGCGCCGTGACGATCGTGCCCGGCGCTCCCGAACGCGCGATGATCGACGTGACCTTCGATGCGACCGCGCTGGAAGCGCCCGACAGCGTGACCCTGGCGCGGCTGCGCGGCGAGAAGTTTTTCTGGGTCGAGAAGTACCCCACGATCCGTTTCGTCGGCCGCTCGCTTACGCTGGCGAACGCGACGCGCGGCACCGTGGCGGGCGAACTCACCGCGCGCGGTGTGACCCGGCCGGCGAAGCTCGACGTCACCTTCGATGCCGATCCGGTGGCGCAGGCGGGCCGGCCGGTCAGCTTCACCGGCACCACCACCATCGACCGCCGCGACTTCGGGATGAAGAGCTATCAGCTGATCGTCGGCAACAAGGTCGACATCACCCTGAAAGCGCGGATGGTGCCGCGCTGATCCGCTAAGTTTGCGGGAAAGCAGGCATTTAGCCTCCGCTTAACCATAACCCTGCTAAGGCCCGCCGAGCGACGTAGCAAAGGGCTGGTATGGACAAGACGCTCGAGGAGATGAAGCGCGGCGGCGCGATTATCGTGCTTTCCTGCGCGATGGCGGCGCTCGTCTGGCTCGCGCCGGTCTCGGCCTATCCCAACACCTCCAAGGGCGAACTCGTCGCGGCGGCGCTGGATGCGGTGATCCTGCCACTGGTCGACATGGTCGGGAAGGTGCCGCTGATCGTCGCGCTGGGCATGGTGGCGGCGCTCGGCGCGGGTCACGCGCTCGGGCTGCGGCTGCCGCGGCCCTCGGCCCCCGCCTTCCCGCCCCTGCCCGAGCGCCCTGCGCCGGACGAGGACATCGATACGCCGGTGGCCCCGCTCGCGAGGCGGCGCGGGCTGGCGGCCATGGCAGAGCTGCGGGATGCCGAAGCCGAACCCACCGTGCCTCGCAAGCCGCAGACGATCGCGCTCGAGGCGCAGGCGCGCGCAGTGCTGGGTGACGATTTCACCCTCACCGACGAGATTGCCGACCGCGCGATGTCGCTCGCCGCGGAATGGCAGCGCCGGGGCACGCCGCATGGGCAGCGCGTCGATCCGAACGCGATCATCCGCAAGGCCCGCGACAAGGACCGCGACTGGAGCAATGACCGCTCATGGTTCGGCGGCCTGCCCAAGCTCGGCGGGCAGGCGTGGCCGCGCGGCAAGAACGGCGTGCCCCTGCCCTTCGTCGCGCAGCTCGACCTTGCCGAGATCGCCGCTGCCAACCCCGACACGCCGCTGCCCCGCGAAGGATCGCTGGCCTTCTTCATCAACGAGGGCGCCGTGCTGCACGTGCCGCCCGGCGATCACCAGCCCACCCCCGCTCCCGACGACCTGCCGCACGCCTATGAGGAGGACGGCTACCCGCTGCCCGAAATCCGCTCGCCGCTCACCCATTCGCTCTTTCCCTTCTGGCCTGTCGAACCGGCGAGAATGCGCCTGCCCGAGGACCTTCCACCTGTCAGCGAAGACGAGGACGATCTCGAGATCATCGACGGCGCCCAGGTCGCGGCGTCCGCCGCTATCACGCCGCGGCGCGAATACGCGTTCTCTACGGGCGGACGTCTGACCGAAGGGATCGCCGGGGCCGAGACGATGTGGTGGTACGGCGCCGGTCTGGTCCTGCGACAATTGCAGGCAGCATTGGCCTATGTGCCCCGCGCCATCGCCGGACGCGAGAGTTCGATCGCGAAAGGAAAGGAATATCAGGCTCGCCTGCTCGCAGCACCGGAGCTCGACGAAAAGGCGCTGGCGGATTCGCGCGCCTGGGAAGAGCGCAACCGCGCCGACATTCCGAAGATCGAAGCCGAAGGCCGCGGGCTCGCGGAATTCGCCGCCCGCTTCGAAACCTTCGTCGCGGGCCGCGATCCCTGGTCGGAGATGACTGCCGAAGAAGCCGCTCTGCTCAAGGAAGTGATGGAAACGGCGCGCCGCGACTTCGAACAGCTGTGCCGCTTCCATGTCTCCTTAAGCCTGCGTGATGTGCGCAATGCGACGATCCGGCGCATGATCACCGGCGATCAGCGCGCAGCCGCCGCAATCCCCGATGCGGTGCTGGCTCTGCTCAACGAACAATACCGCTTGCCGACAAGCTGGCAGCACCAGATGTTCGGGCTCGGCGGATGCCGACAGACCAACCGCTACGATCACATGTGCGATCACCTGCTGCTGCAGATCGTCTATGACGACCTGCCCGAATTCCGCTTCGGCGACATGGGTCTCTACCAGTTCTGGATCAGCCCGGAAAACCTCGCGGCGGGCCGGTGGGACAAGGTGCAGCTGACCTTCGAGTGCGGCTGAGCTAGGCCTCGCCCGCGTCCTCGTCGTCGAGATCGCGCAGCACCTTGGGGTCGCGCAGCAGCGCCTCGATCCGGTCGGCCTCGACGAAGCTCTCGTCCTTGCGGAACTTCAGCTTGGGCGCGAACTTCAGCCCCAGCCGCTGGGCGACCTCGCGCTGGAGAAAGGCGGTGTTCTGGCGCAGCGCGTGGACGACCTCGTCATCGCCAGCGCCCAGCAGCGGCTTCACGTAAGCCGTCGCGTGACGCAGGTCGGGCGTCATCCGGACCTCGGTGACCGAGATGTGCGCCGCGCTCACCACGTCGTCATGTACCTCGCCGCGCGCGAGCAGCTCCGACAGGATATGCCGCACCCGCTCGCCCACCTTGAGGACGCGGACCGATTGCTGTTCGGCGGTGAAGGGCTGCTTTGCCATCAGCGTTGCAGCCCCGTTGTTTCCGGCGTCGGGCGCGGGGTCGGGATCGCGGTGGAGGTGGAGCGGGCATAGATCGTCCCGTCTTCCGCCATCAGTTCGCCCTCGAGGAAGATCACCCGCTGGCCCGCCTTCACCACCCGGCCCTTGCCGATGATGGTCGCGCCTTCCGGGATGAGGCGGATGAGGCTCATCGAAATGTCGAGATTGAGCGGCGCCATGACGCCGCCGGTGGCCGCGACATAGGCATAGCCCATCACGTCATCGAGATAGCCCGCCACCAGCCCGCCCTGCACGCCGCCGCGCCAGGTGCAGACCTCGCGCTTGACGGTGAAGCGCATCGTGGCGGTCTGGGCAGCCTCGTCCCAGCTCACGAACTCGGAGCCGAGCAGCGCTGTGTGCGGCGACTGCCCGGCATCCTCGGGATAGTGCGGGTCGTTGAGGCTCACAGCGTCCGCTCACGCTCCTCGACCGAGAAGACTTCGAGCATGTCGCCCGCCTTGATGTCGTTCGTGTCCTCGAGCACCACGCCGCACTCCAGACCGGCACGGACCTCGTCCACATCGTCCTTGAAGCGACGCAGCGAGGCGATCTTGGTAGCCGAGACGATGACGTCCTGACGGGTGAGACGCGCGAAGAGACCCTTGCGGATCGCGCCTTCGAGCACCAGCAGACCTGCCGCCTTGTCCTTCTTGCCCGCCGGGAAGACCTGCTTGACCTCGGCACGGCCGACGACGGTTTCGATCCGCTCCGGACCAAGTTCGCCCGCCATCTCCTTGGCGACCGCGTCGGTGAGGTGGTAGATGACATCGTAATACATCATCCGCACGTTGTCGCGCTTCACCAGGTCGCGCGCCTTGGCGTTGGGACGCACGTTGAAGCCGATGATCGGCGCCTTCGAGGCCGCCGCCAGCAGCACGTCGCTCTCGGTGATCGCACCCACGCCCGCGTTGAGCACGCGCACCTTGATCTCGTCGTTCGAGAGGTTGTGGAGCGCGTTGACGATCGCCTCGACCGAGCCCTGCACGTCCGCCTTCACTACCACCGGATATTCGATGACGTTGGAGGCAAGGCTGCTGAACATCGTGTCGAAGTTGGTCGGCGCCAGCGCGGTGCGCTTTTCGGTCGCGATTTCCTGACGATACTTGGCGACCTCGCGGGCGCGCTGTTCGTTCTCGACCACGGTGAGCTGGTCGCCCGCCGAGGGCACGCCGCCCAGACCGAGCACCTCGACCGGCATCGAGGGACCGGCTTCCTTGAGCTGCTGGCCCTTGTCGTCGACGATCGCGCGGACGCGGCCGCTTTGCGTGCCAACCACGAAATTGTCGCCGCGCTTGAGCGTCCCGCGGGTGACGAGCACGGTCGCGACCGGCCCGCGGCCCTTGTCGAGCTGGGCTTCGATCACGGTCGCCTCGGCATCGCGGTCGGGACGCGCCTTCAGCTCGAGCAGTTCGGCCTGGAGCTGGATCGCCTCGATCAGCTTGTCGAGCCCCGCGCCGGTCTTGGCCGAAAGCTCCACGTCCTGCACCTCGCCGCTCATCGCCTCGACGATGACTTCGTGTTCGAGCAGGCGTTCGCGGATCTTCTGCGGGTTGTACTCGGGCTTGTCCGACTTGGTGATCGCCACGATCATCGGCACGCCGGCCGCCTTGGTGTGGTTGATCGCCTCGATGGTCTGCGGCATCAGCCCGTCATCGCCCGCCACCACGAGGATGACGATGTCGGTGACGTTGGCACCGCGCATCCGCATCTCGGTGAAGGCCGCGTGACCGGGGGTATCGAGGAAGGTGATCTTCGACTTGTCCTTGGTGGTGATCTGGTAGGCGCCGATGTGCTGGGTGATGCCGCCGGCCTCGCCCTTGACCACGTCGGTGCCGCGCAGGGCGTCCAGAAGGCTGGTCTTGCCGTGGTCGACATGGCCCATGATCGTCACCACCGGCGGACGCGGCTTCTGCGTCTCGATGGGATCTTCATCGGCGCTGGTGTCGATGTCGACATCGCTCGCGGAGACGCGGGTGATGTTGTGGCCGAATTCCTCGACCAGCAGCTCGGCGGTGTCCTGATCGATGGTCTGGTTGACCGTGACCATCATGCCCATGTTGAACAGCGCCTTCACGAGGTCGGCACCCTTTTCGGCCATGCGGTTGGCGAGTTCGCCGACGGTAATCGCTTCGGGCACGACGACGTCGCGGACCTGCTTCTCGCGCGGCTTGCTGGGGCCGCCCTGGCCGCGGCGCTCCTTCTCGCGTGCGCGCTTCAGCGCGGCGAGGCTGCGCGCACGGCGGCCTTCGTCCTCGTTGAGGGCACGCGTGACGGTGAGCTTGCCCGAGCGGCGGTTGTCCTTGCCCGAATCGATCGGCGCGGCGCGCTTGCCGTCTTCCTTCTTCTTGCCCTTGACCTCGGGGGCGGCGGGGCGCTTGGGCTCGGGCCGCTCCACGGGGGTGAAGCGGCGCGCGGCAGGCATGGCATCGGTGCGCGCGGCCGGGGCGGCAGCCTCGGCGGGCGCAGCGGGAGCCTCCGCGGCGGGCGCGGCTTCCGGTTCGGGCGCGGCACTGGCGGCCTCGGCGCGCTGGCGCTCGGCCTCTTCCTCGGCGCGGCGGTTTTCCTCGGCGCGGCGGCGCTCTTCCTCCTCGCGCTCACGGGCCTCGGCTTCCTCGCGCTTGCGCGCTTCCTCGGCGAGGCGCAGGCGCTCTTCCTCGGCCTCGAGCTGGAGGCGCTTGACGCGCTCCTGCGGGGTCTCGCCCGCAGGTGCGGGACGGGCCGGGCGCGGAGCCGGGGTAGGCGCGGGCGGCGGCGGGGCCGGTGCAGCCACCGGTTCAGGGGCGGGCGGCGGCGGGGCGGCGCCCTCGCTGCCGGGCTTGCCGAGCACGCGGCGGCGCTTCACCTCGACCACCACCTTGTTGGTGCGGCCGTGGCTGAAGGTCTGCTTGACCTCGCCAGCATCCACCGAGCGCTTGAGGCCCAGGGGTTTGCGGATGCGCTGGTTGTCGTTGTCGTCGCTCATTATCGCTCGTCAGTCCTTCACGTATTCGTCGATTTGCGCTGCCCCGCCCTGCGGCTGGTCAGCGTGGCCGGGAGTGTCCCTGCCGCTTTCGTTCGTTGCGCTCGCCCGGTCGTTGCTGGCGTAATGCACCAGCCGGGACACCGCCTGAAGCACGCGTTCGGCCGCGCGCATGTCGCCCGCGTGGCCGGCGACGCCCAGGTGGACCACATTGTCGCGGCCCAATGCCACAGACAGCGCGGTGCGGTCCAGTGGCAAGACCTGCCCGCGCGCACCCGAGCCTTCGGCATCGGTGCCCACGCGCCACGCCTGATCGAGCTTGCGGCGACCGTCCGCGCTGGAATCGCTCGCATGGAGAAGCAGCGCGATGCGCCCGCCCCGTGCCTGCTCCTCGATCCGGGCGGAACCCATCACGATGTTGCCGCTGCGCAGTTCGAGCCCCAGCCGGTCGCACAGGTGACGCGCCAGCGCCGCCTCGACCCTTGCGGGGAGATCCTCGGGAATGGTGAGAGGCGCGCCCTTGAAGGCGCGCATCAGCGCCTTCCTGAGATGGCCCTCGGCCAGCGCATCTTCAAGCGCAGACCGGGTGACGCCGATCCATGCCCCTCGCCCGGGAGCCTTGGCCGCGGCATCGGGCAGCACCAGTCCGTCGGGCGATATCGCCAGACGCACCAGAGTATCCCGCACCGAGGAAGCCCCGGAGAGGATGCAGCGCCGCTCGCTCTCCGCCTTGGCGGAGGCCGGCGACACGTCGATGTCGGACGTCAGGCGCTCATTGGGTGGAGTCCGCATGGGCGGCCTCCTCGGTGGGCTCGTCCTCGAACCAGTGTGCACGGGCAGCCATGATGATCTCGTTGCCCTGCTCTTCGCTGAGGCCGTATTCGCCGAGCACCCCGCCCTTGTCGCTTTCGCGCTGCGGACGGCGCTGCGGCGGGCCGTCGGCCGCGGCGCGGCGGCGCGGGGCCTCGCGCTTCTTGGCGATCAGCTCGTCGGTGGCGAGATCGGCGAGGTCGTCGAGGGTCTTGATCCCGGCCTTGCCGAGCGTGACCAGCATCGCCTCGGTGAGGTGCGGGATCTCGGCGAGCGCGTCCTCGACGCCGAGGCCACGGCGCACTTCGCGGTGCGCGGCTTCCTGACGCTCGAGCGCCTCGAGCGCGCGGCTCTGGAGTTCCTCGGCGAGTTCATCGTCGAAGCCTTCGATGCTCGCGAGTTCGGCGAGGTCGACATAGGCCACTTCCTCCAGCTCGGCGAAGCCTTCGGCGACCAGCAGCTGCGAGAGGGTCTCGTCGACGTCCAGTTCTTCCTCGAACATCTTCGAACGCTCGGCGAATTCCTTGGAGCGCTTCTCGGAAGCCTCTTCCTCGGTCATGATGTCGATCTGGTGGCCGGTGAGCTGGCTCGCCAGACGCACGTTCTGACCGCGACGACCGATCGCCAGCGACAGCTGGTCGTCGGGCACCACCACTTCGATGCGGCCATCATCCTCGTCGAGCACGACGCGGCTGACGGTGGCGGGCTGGAGCGCGTTGACCACGAAGGTCGCGGTGTCCTCGCTCCACGGGATGATGTCGATCTTCTCGCCCTGGAGTTCCTGCACCACCGCCTGCACGCGGCTGCCCTTCATGCCGACGCAGGCGCCGACGGGGTCGATGCTCGAATCGCGGCTGATCACGCCGATCTTGGCGCGGCTGCCGGGATCGCGGGCGGCGGCCTTGATCTCGATGATGTTGTCGTAGATTTCGGGCACTTCCTGCGCGAACAGCTTCTTCATGAAGTCGGGGTGCGCGCGGCTGAGGAAGATCTGCGGGCCGCGGTTGTTGCGCTCGACCTTGGTGATCAGCGCGCGGACTCGCTCGCCGACGCGGGCGGCTTCGCGGGGGATCTGCTGGTCGCGCCGGATCACGCCCTCGGCGCGGCCGAGGTTGACGATCACGTGGCCGAATTCGACCGACTTGATCACGCCCGTGATGACTTCGCCCTGGCGGTCCTTGAATTCCTCGTACTGGCGCTCGCGCTCGGCATCGCGGACCTTCTGGAAGATCACCTGCTTGGCCGACTGCGCGTCGATGCGGCCGAGATCGACCGGCGGCAGCGGGTCGACGATGAAGTCGCCGACCTTGGCACCCGGCTGGAGCTTCTCGGCCTGCTTGAGGTCGACCTGCTTGAAGTAGTCCTCGACTTCCTCGACCACCTCGACCACGCGCCACAGCGTCAGATCGCCGGTCATGGGATCGAGCTTGGCGCGGATGTCGTTCTCGGCGCCGTAGCGGTTGCGCGCCGATTTCTGGATCGCCTCTTCCATCGCCTCGATGACGATCGCCTTGTCGATCATCTTTTCCGAGGCGACCGCGTTGGCGATCGCGAGGAGTTCGGCCTTGTTGGCGGAAATGGCACTCATCAGTCGTCTGCCTTCTCTGTATCTTCTTCGATGAGTTCATCAGCCCCGCTGGTGTCCAGCGGGCGGGTGGCGGCGATCAGCGCGTCGGTGAGGACGAGCTTCGCGGAATGGATGTCTGCGAGCGGCAGGCGGACATCGCCCGCCTTCACTTCCTTGACGAGGACCATACCATCCTCGAGGCCGCCGAGCACGCCCTTGTTGACGCGCTGACCATCATAGCCCTTGTCCATGACGATGCGGACCTCGTGGCCCGCCCAGTTGGCGAAGTCCTTGTCGCGGGTCAGCGGCCGGTCGATGCCGGGCGAGCTGACTTCGAGGTGATAGGCGCCTTCGACCAGTTCCTCGCCCGCTTCCTCAGCGGCGTCGATCACGTCGGAGATGCGGCGCGAGAGGGCGGCGCACTGGTCGAGCACCAGCTGGCCGGTCGCGGGGTCCTCGGCCATGATCTGGAGCGCCATGCCGCCGTCGCCCGCTTCCGAGGGCACCATCGCCACGCGCACCAGTTCGAAGCCGAGCGCGGTGGCCTCGGGTTCGATCAACTGGGTCAGGCGGGTAATATCGGTCACGCGGTTCTTTCGTTGCAGCGCCATTGCGGAAACGCGGTGTGGGGCCGGCCCCGCGAGGCGCCAGCATCCAAACCTTGTCGCGACAATGTCGGGATTGGTCGCCGCTCTAGTCGCCTTCGCCCCGTTTGGCAAGCGCCTTCGCCGCTGTGCGCGGTCAGCTCTCGCCCGCCACCCAGCGCCGCACCTGCTCACGCAGCGCGTGGCTCTGGCGAAGCTCGAAGCTCTCGGCGAAGCTTCTGATGCGGAGCACCTCCTCGCGGCAGATCGGCTCATCAAAGGCCATCGCGTTGATCGCCATGCCCTCGCCCCGCTCGCTGCGGACAATGGCGCCGAACAGCTCCATTTTCGCCAGCGCGAGATAGCCGGACTGCCCCACCGCCAGCGGCCGCGCCAGCGCGACCCGCGCGCCGGTACGCGAGACATCTATCAGGACGCAGTCCTGCGTCTCGCAGATCGACACGAACTTCGCAGGGACGGCCAGCCGCAGGCGCGCCGCTGCCCGCCGGCCAGCGGTTACCGGTTCGTCCGGGGCGTCGGCTGAAGGCGGTTCGGGTGCCATGACCCGGTCAGTTTCGCAGGGAGAGGGTGAAGATCGCCGCGGCGCCCACCCCCGCACGATTACGTGCCGGTCAGGCCGGGATCGCCGGTCAGATCGGGCGGTCGTCGCTGGTGTCGCCCGTCACCCACTTGCGCGCGGTCTCGATCAGCGCGCGCTTCTCGCGTTCCTCGAAATTCTCGTGATAGCGGCGCACCTCGAGCACGATCGCATCGGTCAGCGGTTCGTCGAACTCGAGCGCGTTGAGGCCGAATTCGCTGCGGGTGATGATCGCGAAGTTGTTGATCAGGCCGCAGCGCAGGATCGCGCCCTCGCCTTCGCGCATGGAATCGAGGATCGCCACCTGCGCGCCGGTGCGCGACAGGTTGAGAAGGATGCAGGTGTGAACCTTCTCCACCGCAACAAGCTGGGCCGGAAGGCTGAGACGCAGGCGTGGCGCGGAACGACGCCCGATCGGCACCGCCGGCGCATCCGGGCCCTCGGGCTTCGGGTCCACCATCCCCTGTTCACCCCGCAGTCGGTCCAGAGCCGGACGGCCCGCGGGCGATTGAGCGGACGATTCGACCGTGGATGTAGGTGCGACCGGATTCACCCTATCCGAAACCGGGGGCGCTGGCAAAGAGTGACGGGGGCTGTCGGACAGATCGGGACGCATCTCAGGCCGCCTTGCCGAACCGGGAGGCAGGCAAGCGCGATTCGCCCATGCCGTTGCACAGGATGCAGGAATTTCTCGGGAAATTTTCGCAAAGCAAATGCATGGTGTCGCGTCGCCCTGAGCCGAAACACCGCAATAATCGAAAAGACTTGCCAATCCGTTAGGAACGCTCTCAGTCCTGCCCCTCCATCAGCCCATGCTTGCGGATGCAATGGCGCAGCTGGTCGTAGGTGAGGCCGAGCGCGCGGGCAGTCTGGCGCTGGTTCCAGCGGTGCTTGCCCAGCGCATGGGCGAGGATCGCCCTTTCGTGCGCGTCGACGGCGGCGCGCAGATCGTCGACGGCATCGAAATGACCTGCCGACGGCATCGCGACGACCGGCCCACCACCCGCAGACTCCCCGCCAGCCTTTGCGCTCCCCCCGCCGCTGCGGCGATGTTCGGGCGGGCGCGGGCGCCAGGGGCTGTCGAAAGGGTCGAACTGGACATGGCCGATCGGCATGTCGGGCACGTCCCAGCGATAGACCGCGCGCTCGACCACGTTGCGCAGCTCGCGCACGTTGCCCGGCCAGGGATGGTCCTCGAGCGCGTCCATCACGTGGGGCGCGAAGCCGGGCCAGCGATCCCACTCTAGCTCGGCTGCCATGCGCCGGCCGAAATATTCGGCGAGCACCCCGATGTCGCCCTCGCGCACCCTCAGCGGCGGCAGGGTGATCACCTCGAAGCTGAGGCGGTCGAGCAGGTCGGCGCGGAACTCGCCCGCCGCTGCCAGCGCGGGGAGATCGTCGTTGGTCGCCGCGACGATCCGCACGTCGACCCGGATCGGGCGCGAGGCACCGATGCGGGTGACCTCGCCATATTCGACCGCGCGCAGCAGCCGCTCCTGCGCGCCCATGCTGAGCGTGCCGAGTTCGTCGAGGAACAGCGTGCCGCGGTCGGCCTCCTCGAAGCGGCCGGCGCGAGCCTTGGTCGCGCCGGTGAAGGCACCCGCCTCGTGTCCGAACAGCTCGGCCTCGATCAGGGTTTCGGGCAGCGCCGCGCAGTTCATCGTCACCAGCGGCTCGTCCCAGCGGCTCGACAGGCGGTGAAGGCGTTCGGCGATCAGTTCCTTGCCCGTGCCGCGTTCGCCGATCACCAGCACCGGACGGTTCATCGCCGCCGCGCGGCTGGCGCGTTCGACCGCGTCCAGAAAGGCCCCCGACTGACCGATGAACTGGCTTTCGAGCTTCACGTCCAAACTATAGTGAAAATTCCCAAGGCTTGGCAATAGAGACCAACGCCTCCCCGCCACCCAAGGCCAAAAACGGCGCAAATCCGCCATTCGCCAAGTTTGGCACGCGGGTTGCAAAACACCGGGCAAGACCCACGGACACCAATGGGGAGGCCCACAATGATCGACCGCAACGCCCAAAGCAGCAGCTTCTGGAACTCCAAGCTCGGACAGGCCGCTATGGCCAGCATCGCCGCGATGGTGATGATGATCGCGCTGTCCTCGCAGCTTCAGCCGGGCGCGGCCAACGCCGCCCCCGTCGCCCATCCCGCCGCCCAGGCCGGCGCCGTGATCGAGATCGCCTGAAGTGGGCGACCCTTTTGACCCCCTCGGGCCGGAGCGCAACGTCCCCCCCGCAGATGCTGCCGGCGGTGCCAGCCCCACGCGCGCCGACCAGAGCAGCGACGCTCCGGCCCAACCCTCCCGCCTGCTTTCGGCAGGCCGCCTCTCGCGGCTCGACGAAGAAATCGAGGCCTTGCGCCGGAACCCCGGCAAGGCGCAGTCTCAGGGCCGCACCACCCCGCCGCAGGACGAGCGAGTCGCGCCTGCGGACCGGGTCAATTCGTTTCTCGATGGAGTAGCCTTCATGGGCATTTTCAGCCGCACCCGCGACATCATCGCCGCCAACTTCAACGACATGCTCGACAAGGCGGACGATCCTTCCAAGATGATCCGCATGATCATCCTCGAGATGGAGGAGACCCTGGTCGAGGTGCGCGCCAGCGCCGCGCGCACCATCGCCGACCAGAAGGAGATGCACCGCCACTGCGTGAAGCTGGATCGCCTGCAGGCCGACTGGGCCGAGAAGGCGCAGCTCGCGCTGTCGAAGGACCGCGAGGATCTGGCCCGCGCCGCGCTCGTCGAGAAGAAGAAGGCCGCCGACATGGCCGACCAGCTCAAGAGCGAGATCGCCGTGCTCGACGATGCCCTGCGCGCCTACGAGGACGACATCCAGAAGCTCCAGCACCGCCTGCGCGAGGCCCGCAGCCGCCAGACCGCGATCGCCGCGCGCCTCGAAAGCGCCGAGAACCGCGTCAAGCTGCGCACCCTGATGAGCACCGAGCGCACCGACGAGGCGCTGGCCCGCTTCGACCAGCTCGAGCGCCGGGTCGACTACGCCGAGGGCCGCGCAGATGCGCTGCGCATCGCCGAGGACAGCCCCCCGTCGCTCGCCGATGAAATCAACGCGCTGGCCGGTTCGGACGCGATCGACGACGAATTGCAGGCCATGAAGAAGGCACTCGGCAAGCCCGATAGCAGCAAGGGAGATTAAGCCATGGATTTCGATGTCGTTTTTGTCATGGCCACGCTGTTCATCGGCCTGCCCTGGGTCGTGCTGCACTACATGACCAAGTGGAAGACCGCCGCCACCATCACCGCCGACGACGAGGTGCTGCTGGAGGAACTCTACAACCTCGCCAAGCGGCTCGATGAACGGATGGACACGGTCGAACGGCTCGTCGCCAGCGACGATCCCGGCTTCACCCCCGCCCGCCGCCTGATCGCCGACCAGGAAAAGGACAACCAGCAGCTGCGCGAACTCGAGCAGCTCCTCGCCGAGAAGAAAGGAACCCGCTCGTGAACAGCCCCCGCACCACGCTCTACCGCGACAAGCACAACGCCAAGCTGATGGGCGTGTGCTCGGGGATCGCCGACTACACCGGCGTCAACGTCGCCTGGATCCGCATCGGCGCCGTGCTGTCGACCTTCATCACCGGCGGCTGGGTGATCCTTGCCTATTTCATCGCCGGCTTCGTGCTGAACAAGAAGCCGCCGCATCTCTACCGCGACGAAAGCGAGCAGAAATACTGGCAGTCGGTCCGGCAGAGCCCGAAGCGCACCGCCCGCGAGATCCGCGCGTCCTTCCGCGACGTCGATCGCCGGCTGGCCGCGGTGGAAGCCCACTACGTCAGCAGCAACCCCCGCCTGACCGCCGAGATCGAGCGGCTGCGCTGATCGCCGCCACCGACACAAGAAACGAAGGGACTGAGAAATGGGCGAACTGGGCGTATTGATACCCATCTTCGGAACCATCTTCGGCTGCATGATCCCGATCTCCGTGATCTGGAGCAAGCACCAGCAGAAAATGGCCGAGATGAAGCTCGGCGTCACCGCCGAACAGACCGCCGAAAAGGCCGCACAATACGCCAGCCAGGTCCAGCGGCTGGAGGACCGGGTGCAGGTGCTCGAACGCATCGTCACCGACCGCGGCTACGACATCGCCACCCAGATCGAGGCGCTGCGCGACACGCGCCGCGTGGATGAAGCAGGCGCGGGCGTCCCGCTCGGCCTCGGCAACAAGGAGCGCGTGTGATGGAGCCGGGCGAAGGACTCTTTGTCCTCACGATCATCGCGCTGAGCATCGGCGGCTGGCTGGCCAACAACTGGATCCGCGCCAAGCACGGCTATGCCCTCGAAGACGAGTGGGGCGGCAAGACCGAGCGCACGGACACCGCCGAGACCCAGCGCCTGCGCGCCGAGAACAAGGCGCTCCATGACAAGCTCGACGCCATGCAGGACCGCATGATCGTGCTCGAGAAGATCGTCACCGACCGCGGCTATTCGCTGAGCGCGGAAATCGAGGCGCTGCGCGATGCGCCCGCACTTACCAAGGAGCGCGTGTGATGGAGAACCTTGCGCCTTTCCTCCCCTATCTCGGCTGGATCATCACCGGAGCCTTCGTGCTCGGTGCTCTGGGGATCCTCGTCTCGTTCCAGACGACCCGCATGAAGATCAAGAACGGCTATCCGCTCGAAGGCATGTGGGGCCAGTCCCTGAAGCCCGGTTCCGACAAGCAGACCGCGCACCGCGTCACCCTGCTGACCCAGGAAAACGCCGAGCTGCGCGCCGAACTCGGCAGCATCAAGGATCGCCTCGCCAACGTCGAACGTATCGTCACCGACGGCGGCTATCACCTCGGCGCCGAGATCGACGCGCTGCGCGACCGCGCGCTCGCCAACCTCACGGACAAGGGCGAGGCGTGATGGGCGAGATGGTGATCATCGCGATGACCATCGTCGCAATCGTCCTCATCGCGGGCGTGAGCCTCAACGGCATCGTCGACAAGGTGATGAGCGCCAAGCGGCTGCGCTACGAAGCCAAGACCGACATCGTCCCGCAGGACGTGCGCTTGATCGCCGAACGCCAGCAGATGATCGAGGATCGCCTGCGGGTGCTGGAGCGCATCGCCACCGACCGCGGCAGCCTGCTCGCCGACGAGATCGAGGCGCTGCGTATCGGCAGCCAGAAGGAGCCCGCGCAATGAGCAGCTGGGCCATCGTCGCTCTCGTGGCGATCGTGATCTGGGGGATCGTCGAGACCGTCCGGGCGCGCGCCGGGATCGTCACCGACGAGGACGGCAACCAGAAGGTCGTCGCGCGCGAGGACCAGCGCACGCCGGCCGAACTCGAGGCGGCGCGCCGCGAGATCGCCGAGCTCAGGGAGCGGGTGAAGGTGCTCGAACGCATCGCCACCGACGGCAACACCAGCGATGCGCGCGAGCGGGCGCGGATCGCCGCCGAAATCGAAGCCTTGCGGGGCCTGCCGACGCCGGATCCCGCCATGAGGAAGGAACAGAGCGAATGACCACGCTTCTTCTCGATCCCGTGCTGGTACTCACCATCGGCAGCCTGATCGGCCTCGCGCTGGTTGTCGCGGCGCTGCTGCAGGCCTGGGCAGGTTGGCTCGACCTCAAGCGCCGCGAACTCGAACGGGCGCAGGCGCGGCCTGCGACCGATGAAGGTTCGGGCCTCGGCACGGCGCGGATCGAGCTGTCCGACCTCAAGGAGCGCATCCGCAAGCTCGAAGCCATCGCCAGCGGGGTGGAACTGTGAGCGCGGTCCGCAACGGCGCCGCGCAGGCGGGCATCGGCCTCGGCACGGCGATCGCGGTGGCGATCAGCTGGAGCGCCAACCAGTCGATCATCTGGGCGATCATCCACGGCTTCTTCAGCTGGTTCTACGTGATCTACTACGCCTTCACCCGTCCCGGGGGCCTGAGCGGCTAAGCACCCCTTTGCGTTGGAGCCCCGCCCTGTCTAAGGGCGGGCCATGCGCAGCCTTTCCGACATTCTCGAAGAGTACGAATTCCTCGAAGGCGACGAGCGTTACGGCCTGCTGATCGAGCTCGGCCGCAGCCTCGAACCCATGCCCGAGGCGCTCAAGACCGATGCCACGCTGGTGCGCGGCTGTTCGGCGGCGGTGTGGGTCTATCCGGCGGGCACCGATGCGGCAAAGCTCCACTTCCTCGCCGACAGCAACGCCGCGATTACCAAGGGCATCGTCGCCCTCGTCATCGCCGCGGTGCAGGACAGGCCCGCTGCCGAGGTTGCTGCGATGGACGTGATGGGCGCCCTCGCCCCGTTCGACCTCAAGAACCAGCTGTCGAGCAACCGCACGCAAGGCGTGCCGAACATGATCGCGCTGGTGAAGGAGCACGCCGCGAGGCTCGCGGCAGGCTGAGCCTTTGGTGCGCAGCGGCTGATGGCGTAAACTCGGCCCCGGGGGACATGCGCAGGGCGAGTCGCCCCGATGGGGAGAACCGACATGCTCGCCAGTGCCAAACCCGTATGCTTTGTACTCACCGCCGATCTGCCTGCGGCGCGCGCTTTCTACACCGACACCCTGGGCCTGACCGAGACCGGCGAGGACCCTTTCGCCGTCAGCTACGATCTGGCGGGCACCACGCTGCGGCTCACCGCGATCGAGGACCACAAGCCCGGCCCGCACACCGTGCTCGGCTGGCAGGTCGCCGACATCGAGGCGGCGGTCGATGCGCTGGCGGCGAAGGGCGTGACTTTCGCGATCTACGAGGGCTTCGGTCAGGATGCGCGCGGCGTCTGGACCCATCCGGGATCGGGCACGAAGGTCGCATGGTTCCTCGATCCCGAAGGCAACAACCTCAGCCTGACGCAGTCCGCCTAGAGGTTGCGCCCCACGGTCTCGAAGTCGCCCGCCCCGGCGCTGTCGCGCACCACGGCGATGCCGGCGTCCTTCTGGGCCTTCAGCTCGGCCTTGAGCTTCGCCGGATCGCGCGCGAAGACGAAGCCGAAGCTCACCCCGCCTTCCTTGCCGATCGTCGCGTGGTGGAGCTTGTGCGCCTGCACCAGCCGCTTGGCGTAGCCCCTCCTCGGCACCCACTTCCAGTACCGCTGGTGCACCAGCCCGTCATGGACCAGCGTGTAGATCACCCCGTAAAGCGTGATCCCGACCGCGAACCACCACAGCCAGTCCCAGTAGAGCGAGCCGAAGATGTACATCGCGGCGTTGATCGTGCCGAACACCACGGCGAACAGGTCGTTCTTCTCGAGCACGTTGTCGTGCGGCTCGTGATGGTCGCGATGCCAGCCCCAGCCCCAGCCGTGCATGATGTACTTGTGCGCATACCACGCGAACAGCTCCATCCCGATCAGCGAGGACATGACGGTCAGGAAAATCTCGAGCCAGCTCATGCGGGCACCCTTGCAGCCAGTTCTACTTCGCCCACCCCCGCACGTTTCGCCGCAGGCAGGGCCCACCAGGGCACGTCGGGCCGGTGGTGATGTTCCAGATGATAGCCGAAATGGAAGCAGGTGGCGAGGCTGGCGAGCGTGCCGAAGTCGTTGCTGCGGGCATTGTGGCGATCCGCGAAGGGCTGGCCCTCGCGGTGGCAATGCGGGCGGAAGGTGCCGAAGTAGAACAGCTGGAGCGAGGAACCGAGCGCCGGCATCCCGTAGAGCAGCACGATTTGCGCCATCGGAATGCCGATCACCAGCCAGTAGATGCCGACCACGGTGTGGACATAGAGGATCGATCGCCAACCGAAATAGCGCCGGAAGAAGGTGGCATACCAGCGGACGAAATCGGCCGGATTGTTCTCGTCGAAATCGGGATCGCCGGGATGGCCCGCCAGCCGGTGATGGGCGAGATGGGCGTCGCGCAGGTGCTTCCACCCGAAGCCCGCATAGAGCGCCAGCAGCACCGTCCCGATCGCGCCGTTGACCCGCGGGCGGCCCGGCACCAGCGTGCCGTGCATCGCATCGTGGCAGACGATGAAGACGCCGACCGAAAGCCAGCACTGCACCACCGCCATGACGAGGGCGTAGGGCCAGTTGGTCCAGTTCAGCTCGAACACGAGCATGGCATAGGCATGAAGGCCGAGCCAGCTCCCGGCGATCGCCAGCGCGAGGGCGAGGCCGACGGCGCGCTGGACGCCGTGCGCAGGCAAGGCGAAATGCGGGTTCATCGCAGGAAGGATACGCGCGCGGCGGTCATGGGGATGCGTATAGAGCGCACGGACGAAACGGCAATTGCGTTTGCGTGAAGGGCCGGTGCGGCCCGGGACGCGTGGTCCCGTGCCGCCCGTCCTGCGCCTTGCACCTCAGCTGTGCGGGATCATGAACTTGAACAGCGGCGCCGGCTTGAAGCCCGCGGTCTGGTCGCCGCCGACATCGGGATTGCCGGCGAGCTTTAGCCTGCGCGGCCCAGAGCCCTTGCTGAAATCGAGCCGCTTCATGTCGGCCCACAGCACGCTCGGGCTCTTGGTGTCCTGATAGTAGTAGACCCTGTTCTTCTGGTCCGCGACGGTCAGCCACAGCGTGTCGGCGATGTTGGGCTGGCCGGGGATCTTGATCCCGATCGGCACGCTGACATTGCGCATCACGCTGAACACCGTCGCCACCGCGGTGCGCGGATCGGCGGACTGCTTGGCCTCATTGATGTAGTAGGAGGCACGCACGAAGCGGTCGGAGGCACGGTTGGTGCCGGGCAGCATGGTCTGTCCGCCGATGGTCTTCCAATAAGTATTGAGAGCGATCTGCTGGTCGAAGGTCGGCGAGTTGGTCATCACCTGATACTTGCGGTCGTGGTGGATGACGAGCTTGCCCTTCAGGTATTCGAAGATCGCCGAATCCCCCGAAGCATCCGAGATCGACAGGTGCACCGTGCCCGGCTCGCCGGTCGGCGCGGTGATCGCGACCATGCGGAACTTTTCCTGCCTGAGATCGGCCACCGCCTCGGCGACGGTCGCATAGTTATCGAGCACATATTGCACCCAAGCGGAATTGGGGAGCGTCGGGCGGGTGTCGCCGGGCGTGGCGGGCGGATAATCCGATTCGGGCAAGTAGAGCAGATTGGCGACGAGGCCCTTTTCGTTCATCCCGTCGGCCGCCGCGCCTTCGTAGAGCGTCGTGACGAGGCTGCCGTACTTGCTGGTCCACACCACCGGGGTCGCGGTGTTGCTGTTGCGCTCCAGCCCGCGCGGGTAGAGCCAGATGTTGCTGCCGAGATCGGCCTCGAACCAGTCCATCGTGCGGCCGGTGACGGTCTGGCCCTCGAGCCCGAAATAGACCGCGCGGCTGCACGCGCTGGCGGTCTGGACGGCGGCGAAGGCCAGCGCGGCGGTCGCGAGCACGCTGCCGGCGGCTTTCAGGAAACGCGGCTTGGTCATGATGTCCCTCCTCTGACGCAAGGCTCCGCGGCCCTCCGGCGGACTTTCCTCGCAGGGGGCGCTTGTATCATCCGGCCCGAGGTGAGATTGTGCCCTGAAGGACAAATCGGGACAGGGGGATACCGGTGATGTCGGCTCACGACACGAGGATGGCCGGTGGCCGGGACAGCGGCGCTGCGGCCCTGCCCGAGGCATGGCGCGATCACTGCGCGGCGATGCTGCGCGCGCGCGGCTGGCTGGCCGGGCAGCCGGACCGGTTCCGGGAGCAGATCCTGCGGATGATCGTTCCCATGCACGCCCCGCGGGGGATGCCGGTGTTCAGCGTCGACGGCCCGGCGGGCGGCATCTACGGGATCGTCTCGGGCGGGATCGGGATCGAGGGCTCTGGCCCCTACAATGTCCCGCGCCTCGGCCATATCCTGCGCGCGGGCAGCTGGTTCGGGCATGGTCCGGCGATGTCGGGGCGCGATCACCGGGTGCAGAACATGCGGGCGATGGAGGACAGCGAGCTCGTCTATGTCCCGCTCGCCCCGCTTCGCGCGCTGCTCGAGACCGACGCGCAGGCGGCGCGCTGCGTCGGGACGATCGCCGACGGGGGCAACATCCTCGGCACGCGGGTCATCTCGGACCTCCTCATCCCTTCCGTGCCGCACCGCATCGCGGCGGTGCTGCTGCGTGTCACCGGCGCCGAGGAGGGCATCGAGCCCGACCACCCCGAAGGCTTCATCATCAGCCAGAGCGATCTGGGCGAGATGGCGAACGTCTCGCGCTCCAACGTCAACCGGGTGCTGGGCGACTTCGCGCGGGCCGGGTGGATCACCAAGCATTACAACCGCCTGCGCATCCGCGACACGGCCGCCCTGCAGGGCTTCGCCGCCTCGCAGGTCTAGCACGCGACGGGGTTACATTCCTCCGCCGCTCTGGCACACAGGGCGGGCTATCGTGAGAGGGGGGATCATCACGCCATGCCGAAGAGGCCGTTCGGTCCGTTCATCGCCGCCATCTGGCGCCGCCTTGCCGAGACCATGCTCGCCGAGCCCGAACGCATGGCGATCACCCCGCAGCAGGTGGTCGACAACCTCCAGGCGATGTTCGGCAATATCGAGGGGCGCACCCCGTTCAACACCGGGATCTCGGTGCTGGCGGCGTGGGTGGTGCTGGGCGGGCCCCTGTGGCACTTCGCCCCGCGCCGCTGGCGCATCCGGCGGATCGAGTACAAGCTGAAGAACAGCCGGATCGACCTGTTCCAGGACATGGCCCGCATCCGCGGCATCGTCTACGCGGGCTATTACGGCCACTGGCTGCCCGCCCCTTCCGAGGATCAGGCCGCGCAGGAGGATGCGAACCGCGCCAATCCGGTGCTGGCGGCAATCGGCTTCACCCTGCCCCTCCACCGCGAGCGGGCCGGCACGCCCGATGATCCGGCCATCGAGGAATACACCGCCAACGACCTGCCACCTTCCGTCTTCGTGCCCGAGGGCGCCGTCCCCGATGCGGTCGAGGTGGTGGTGATCGGATCGGGCGCGGGCGGTGCGGTCGCGGCGGCGAACCTCGCCGATCAGGGCTACGAGGTGCTGGTGGTGGAAGCCGGCCCCTATCTCCCCAGCACCGCCATCACCCCGCACGAACTGCGGATGTCATCGAGCCTCTACAAGGACGGCGCGATCCAGACCACGCGCGACCGCGACATCATCGTCTTCCAGGGCCGCACGGTGGGCGGATCGACCGTCATCAACAACGGCATCTGCCTGCGCCTCAAGGACGGGGAGGAAACCCATCCCGATGCCGAGGACGTGCTGGAAACTTGGAAGGGCCTCGGCGCGAACATTCCGGCAGGCGCGCTGGATGCGGCCTACGGGCGCGTCGAGGATTTCCTCGGCATCCACAGGATCGACGAACGGCTGGGGCGCAACAACGGCACCCGCCTGCTCGCGGCATGGGAGGCCTACAAGGCCGCATCGAGCGATCCGATGGACGCGCGCGCCAAGTCCGGCTGGTTCCGCAAGAACTGGGGCGCCAAGGCCGAGCCCAACCGCTGCCTGTCCTGCGGCTATTGCAACACCGGCTGCCCCTATGGCCGCAAGCGCGCCATGCCCGAAAGCTATCTCACCCGCGCCACCACTGCCGCGCCGCGCAAGGCGCGCATCCTCGCCCATGTCGAGGTGCTCCGGATCGGCTGGGGCGCGCCTGCCGCCGACGGGCGGCGGGTGGCAAGCCGCGTGCAGGTGCAATGGCCCGACGGGCGCGCCAAGTGGATCGGCGTGACGAAGGGCGTGGTCGTCGCCGCGGGCGCGATCGCCTCGAGCAACATCCTCGCCGCGAGCGGAATCAGGGGCACGGGCAAGGACATCTCGCTCAACATCGCCTGCCCCGTGCCCGCGCTGATGCCGAAGCCGGTCTTGGCTTGGGACGAGGACCAGATGGCGACCTTCATCGACCGCGGCGACTTCCTGATCGAGAGCCATTTCCAGCCGCCGATGAGCATGGCGACCCTGGTGCCCGGCTGGTTCGACGAGCATTTCCGGCGGATGCTGAACTACAACCGCCTCGCCTCTGCGGGCGTACTCTTCCCCGCCGACCGGCGCGGCAGGATCGAGAAGGGCAAGCTCGAGTTCCAGCTTCAGGAGACGGACCTCGCCGTGCTGCGGCGCGCGCTGGCGACGCTGACGCGGATCCATCTCGCCGGCGGTGCCGAGGAGGTCTACCCGGCGCTGCTCAAGGGAGAGACGATCCCGGCCGGGATCAGCCCCGACGCGCTCGACGCGCTGCTCAGCGACAGGATCAGGGAACCCGACGATGTCGTGCTCTCCTCCAGCCACCCCCACGGCGGCAATGCGATCAACGCCGATCCGGCGAAGGGCGTGGTCGACCTCGACCAGCGGGTGCACGGCACCACCAACGTGCTTGTGTGCGATGCCAGCGTCATGCCGAGCTGCATCCGGGTCAACGCGCAGCTGACGACCATGGCGATGGCCGACCGGGTGACCTACCGGCAGCGGGTGTTCGGCTAGACTGCGAGCGCGGCGAGTGCGGCGACCTCGGCCCAGCTGGCGGCGACGTGATCCGCCCCCGCCACCCGCAGCCGCGCACCGTGCCCCGGCTGGATATGCGCGCCTGCCGTGAGCCCGATCACCGTCATCCCCGCCGCCTTGGCCGCCGTGACGCCCGATGGGCTGTCCTCGATCACGAGGCAGGCTTCGGGCGCCGCCGCCAGCCTTTCCGCGGCGAGCAGGAAGATGTCGGGCGCGGGCTTGCCGCGCGCGACCATTTCGGCGCTGAACACGTTGGGGCCGAAAACCGCGCCCAGCCCCAGCACATCGAGGCACAGCGCCAACCGCGCCGGACTGCTCGACGAGGCGATGCCGCGCGGCCGATCCCCCAGCGCCGCGATGAAGGCCCCCGCGCCCGGCACCTCGCACAGATCGCTCCGGAAGCGCGCCATCATCGTGGCGGAAAGCTGGTCGCCCCAGGCCTCGGGCACAGGGACGCCCAGCCCCTCCTCGATCCGCGCGATCATCTCGTCCCAGCGCGTGCCGACATAGCGCGCGTAGCACTGCTCCAGCGTCGTCGGCAGGCCGAGGCGGGAGAGCTCCTCGGCCAGCACCAGATTGGCGAGCATCTCGCTATCGGCGATCACGCCGTCGAAATCGAAGATGATGGCGGCGAAATCGCGCAAGGCCGCCGCGGCGCTATTCGCCCTTGGGGAAGAAGAACTCGCGCAGGTGTTCGCCAATACGCGCCGGGCGCAGGGTTTCGGCGTCGATGCAGCACCACGAGGACTGCACCTCGGCCAGCACCTCCTCACCGCGCTTGATCAGCGTCGAATAGAACGCGCGTGCGCCGTTGAAGCGTTCGAGCACGGTCTGCGCGATCACGTCGTCCTCGAGGAAGGCGGGCTTGCGGTAGGTGATCTCGTGCTTCAGCGCGACCCACGCCTTCGTCGCCACATCCTCGGCCGGCGCGAGCTTGTTCCAGTGCGCCAGCACCGCGTCCTGCACCCAGTTCAGGTAGCGCGCGTTGTTGACGTGACCCATGAAGTCGATGTCAGCCGGTTCGACCTTGATCGGGTGATGAAAGGCGGGCGAAAGGGATTCGGTTGCTGACATAAATGTAAACTAGCGCAAGATTATGACAAATTCCATCACTGCTTGTCGGTAAATCGCCGCAATCTTGCCACGGCTCGCGGAACGGGATTATGGGCGTTGCGTTTCGGGCCGCACCTGCCCTCCCACCCAACCGATGGAACCGCTCATGGCCAGCCGCCCCCGCACCCTCTACGAGAAGATCTGGGACGCGCATGTCGTCGAGACGCGGGACGACGGGACGGCGCTGATCTACATCGACCGCCATCTGGTCCACGAGGTCACCAGCCCGCAGGCCTTCGAGGCGCTCAAGGTGGCGGGGCGCAAGGTGCGCCGGCCCGAATTGACCCTCGCAGTGCCCGACCACAACCTGCCGACGACGGCGCGACGGGATGCCAACGGCAGGCCGATACCCATCGCCGACCCCGAAAGCGCCGCCCAGCTCGCCGCGCTGGAAATCAACGCCCCCGCCTTCGGCATCCGCTACATCCCCGCGACCGCGAAGGAACAGGGGATCGTCCATGTTGTTGGCCCTGAACAGGGCTTCTCGCTCCCCGGCACCACCATCGTCTGCGGGGATTCGCACACCGCCTGCCACGGGGGCCTCGGGGCCCTCGCCTTCGGCATCGGGACGAGCGAGGTCGAGCACGTGCTGGCGACCCAGACCCTGCTGCTCCAGCAATCGAAACCGATGGAAGTGCGGGTCGAGGGCGATCTCGGCCCCGGGGTCTCCGCGAAGGACCTGATCCTCCACATCATCGGCCGCATCGGCGCCGCGGGCGGATCGGGCTACGTCATCGAATACCGCGGCAAGGTGTTCGAGCGCATGACCATCGAGGAGCGCCTCACGGTCTGCAACATGAGCATCGAGGCCGGCGCGCGTGCGGGCCTGATCGCGCCCGACGATGTGACCTTCGCCTACCTCAAGGGCCGCCCGATGGCTCCCAAGGGCGCGGAGTGGGACGCGGCAGTGGCTTACTGGCGCACGCTTCACACCGATGAAGGCGCCGCCTTCGCCAAGAGCGTCACCATCGACGCCGCCGCTGTCGAACCCAGCGTCACCTGGGGCACCAGCCCCGAGGATGTGGTGCCCATCGGCGGACGCGTGCCCTCCCCCGATGACTTCGCCGACGAATCCAAGCGCGTCGCCGCCCGCAAATCGCTCGACTACATGGGTCTCGTCCCCGGCACGCCGATGACGGAGGTTCCCATCGAGAACGTCTTCATCGGCAGCTGCACCAACAGCCGCATCGAGGACCTGCGCGCCGCCGCCGCGATCCTGAAAGGGCGCCGCAAGGCCGACAACGTGCGCTGGGCGATCGTCGTCCCCGGCTCGGGCCTCGTGAAGGCCCAGGCCGAGGAAGAAGGCCTCGACCGCATCTTCACCGAAGCCGGCTTCGAATGGCGCGAGCCGGGCTGTTCGGCCTGCCTCGGCATGAACCCCGACAAGGTGCCCGCCGGCGAACGCTGCGCCTCGACCAGCAACCGCAACTTCGTCGGGAGGCAGGGCCCGGGGGCGCGCACGCACCTCGTCTCGCCCGCGATGGCGGCTGCCGCCGCCGTCACCGGGCGGCTGGCGGACGTGCGCGAACTGGTATGAGCGCGCTGTCCGGGCCCATGCTCAAGCTTGGCGGGTTCCTTCTCGCCCACGCGAGCTGGATCATCGACGACCTCGGCCCTGCCGACAATTACGTCCCGCAAGCCCTGTGCCTGAAGGAGGGTGAGCTCGAACTCAACTCTTTCGAGGCGGACACGCAGGAGGAGGCAGTCGCCAGAGGAAAAGCCTTCATGGAGGTTAAGGCGGCGGAATACGATGCCTGCGCCTTCGCCCGGGATGGACTGCTCCGCCACGATGGGCGCGCCATTGACGCACTGATCATCGACCTCGCCGACGAGACGGGGGCGCACGTGCTGACAATGATCCAGCCCTACCGGAGGGACGAGCAGATGCACCTCCTTGGAGACGAAGTCTTCCTGTTCCCCCCAGACAGAGCGAAGGACGAGGACGGCTCAGCCGCGCTGCGACCGCTCGTGCGGGCAGGCGCGCAAGACCACTCAGGTGCCCGCGAAACCTGGAACCGCCTCGACGGCTCACGTCAGCCTGCGCCTGACCTATTTTAGCCGCATCGAGGTGGCGAACGGCTTGCAAGCCGCACAATTGCCGCGCAAGAGATTGCCATGACCGACAAGCCCAAGAACAACACCGCCCGCAACGCCGCGCTCGCCGCGGCCGGCGCCATCGGATCGGCGGCGATCGCTGCCGCGCTGCTCTATGCCGGCAAGCGCAAGAAGAAGCCGAACACCCCGACCCAGCCCGGCCCGATCCCCTCGGGCGAGCCGCCCCAGACAGACTGACCGAAGGACCCCGATGCAGCCCCTCACCCGCGTCGAAGGCCGCGCCATTCCGCTCGGCCTCAAGAATGTCGACACCGACATCATCATCCCCGCCAAGTGGCTCAAGACGATCAGCCGCGAGGGGCTGGGCGCGGGCGCGTTCGAGGTGCTGCGCGCGGAACCGGGCAATGTCTTCGACGACCCCGCCTACAAGGGCGCGCCGATCCTGATCGCGGGCGACAATTACGGCTGCGGTTCCAGTCGCGAACACGCGGCCTGGGCGATGCTCGACCTCGGCATCCGCGTGGTGATCGCGCCGAGCTTTTCCGACATCCATTCGGGCAACGCCGTGAAGAACGGCATCCTGCCCGTGGTCCTGCCGCAGGCAGCGGTCGACCGGCTGCTCGAGGTCGCGCGCGAGGGTCTGGAGATCACCGTCGATCTCGAAGCGCAGACCGTCACCACCCCCTATCAGGACCGCTTCACCTTCGAACTCGATCCCTTCCGGCGGCACTGCCTGCTGAACGGGCTCGACGAGGTCGGCCTTACCATGGCGCGCGGCGAGGCGATCGGCGCCTTCGAGGCACAGCGCACCGCCGCCCAGCCATGGCTGATGCGCGGCACCGCCGCCTGACATTCGACAAACAGGGAGAGAGATCATGAAAGCCATCCGCACCCACCAGACCGGCGGGCCAGAGACCCTGACGCTCGACGAGATCGACGCGCCGACCCCCGGCAAGGGCGAGGTGCTGGTCGCGGTCAAGGCCTGCGCGATCAACTATCCCGACGGGCTGATCATCCGCGACATGTACCAGTTCAAGCCCCAGCGCCCCTTCTCGCCCGGCGGCGAGATTTCTGGCGTGATCGAGGCGGTCGGCGAAGGGGTCGAGGGCTTTGCGGTGGGCGACAAGGTGCTCGCCGGGATCGGCAACGGGGGCCTTGCCGAAAAGGTCGTGGTGCCCGCGGGCCGGATGTTCAAGGTGCCGGACGGTGTGCCGTTCGAGAAGGCGGCATCGCTGCTGATGACCTACGGCACCACCATCCACGGCCTCAAGGACCGCGGGCACATCAAGGCGGGCGACACCGTGCTGATCCTCGGGGCGGCGGGCGGCGTCGGCCTCTCGGCGATCGAGCTTGCCAAGGCCTTCGGCGCGCGCGTGGTCGCCGCCGTGTCGTCGGAAGCCAAGGGCGAGGTCGCCCGCAAGGCGGGGGCCGACGAGGTCGTGATCTATCCGCGCGAGGCGATGGACAAGGACGCCTCCAAGGCGCTCGCGGACGCCTTCAAGAAGGCCTGCGGACCCGAAGGCGCACACATCGTCTACGACATCGTCGGCGGGCAATATTCCGAGCCCGCGCTGCGCGCCATCGCCTGGGAGGGCCGCTTCCTGGTGGTCGGCTTCCCGGCGGGGATCGCCAAGATGCCGCTCAACCTCACCCTGCTGAAGTCCTGCGACATCTGCGGCGTGTTCTGGGGCGCCTTCACCGCGCGCGAGCCCGAGGCCTTTCGCGCGCAGGTCGCCGAGCTGTTCGACCTGATGCAGGCCGGCAAGATCGACCCGCTCGTTTCCGAGACCTTCCCCCTCGCCCGCGCCGGCGATGCCATCGCCAAGCTCGAAGCGCGCGAGGCGGTGGGCAAGCTCGTGGTGACGATGGAATAATGTATCGTGATTGTGCGGGCGGGGTGCGGCTTCGTGCTTGAAGCCGCGCCCTGCCCGCTTTATCGGATCAGGCGGATCGTACCCGAAGGGACACATATCGCATGACCGATTTCAAGGACCGCGAACGCGCCGAGGAGGCCCACTTCGCGCTCGAGGAAGAAACCGCATTCCGCATCGCTGCGCGCCGCAACAAGCTGCTGGGCGAATGGGCGGCCGGGCTGATGAAGCTCACTCCGGAGGAAACCGACGCCTATCGCAAGGCGGTGGTGCAGGCCGACTTCGAGGAATCGGGCGACGAGGACGTGGTGCGCAAGCTGCTCGGCGATCTCACCGCAGCGCAGGCCAGTGTCAGCGAATCCGACATCCGCATGAAGCTCGAGGAGCTGACCATCGAGGCGCGCCGCCAGCTGCTCGGCGGGGTGTGACCTCATGCCGATGACCGCCGCCGAGATCGAGGGCGCGATCCTCGCCGCGCTGCCGGGGGCCGAGGTCGAACTCACCGATCTCGCCGGCGACGACGACCACTGGGCGGCGACCGTCACCGCACCGCAATTCGCGGGCCTCAGCCGGGTCGCGCAGCACAAGCTGGTCTATGCCGCGCTCGGCGGACGCATGGGGGGCGTGCTGCACGCCTTGCAAGTCACCACCGTGGTCCCCAAGTAATCCGCAACGATCAACCCACCTTCAGGGGCACCCATTCCATGTCCGACGTCAACGCCCGCATTGCCGATCTCGTCACCGCCAACGACGTGGTGCTGTTCATGAAGGGCACGCCGCTGTTCCCGCAATGCGGCTTCTCCAGCCGCGCGGTGGCGATCCTCGACCATTGCGGCGTCGCCTATGAAAGCGTCGACGTGCTGCAGGACATGGAAATCCGCCAGGGCATCAAGAGCTTCTCCGACTGGCCGACCATCCCCCAGCTCTACGTGAAGGGCGAATTCGTGGGCGGCAGCGACATCATGATGGAGATGTTCGAAGCGGGCGAACTGCAGCAGCTGCTCGACGAGCAGGGCGTCGCCAAGGTCGGTTGATTTCTTGTTTTCCGCACCCGCCTTGCGCGGGTGCGTCCTCGGCGCTGTTCCCTTCGCTTCGCTACGGGGCGCCTGCGGGCGGCCGTTCGGCCTTGCGGTCGCTGGCGCGACCGATATCAGCACTCCATGGCAGACTGGCACTGATCGGCCCGAAGGGCCGCAAGCGCGAACGCGCGCCCGAAGGGGTGGCCCTGCAAGGGGCCGGGCCCCCGGAGGATAGCCAAGCGGGCCGGACGGCCCGCGCCGGCGCCTGAGGCGCAATAAAAAAGCGCCCCGCAGGACCAGTGCGGGGCGCTTCTTCATTTTCGGGGAGGCGCAACCCGGAGACCAGGAAGGGTCGCGCCTCGCGTCGAAGACCATTGGGACCGCCACATACTATGCAGGGCCCGTGCCAAACTCGCGAAAGCACGGAAATCTGCGGTTTTCCGCGCCATGCGCATCGCCGCGCCGGGAGCAGTTGTAAAGCGCGCCGACACCCCTCTCCAAAGCGGCAGGGATGCGCCTTCCCCCTTGGCAAGCGCCTGCCGCAAGGCCATCCTTTGCCGCAATGACCCATGATTCCGCGCCCCAGGGCATCCCCGCCGCGACCATCATCATCTTCCGCAACGCCCCCGACGGTGGCGCGCCGGAGGTGCTGATGACCGTGCGCTCGCGCGAAATGACCTTCGCGGGCGGCATGGCTGTGTTCCCCGGCGGGCGGGTGGACCCTGCGGACTATGCGCTCGCCGACACCGTCGCGGCCGAGCACGGCCTCGCGCCCGACGAGGCCGCCCACCAGATCGCGGCTGTGCGCGAGACGCTGGAGGAAACCGGCCTCGCGCTCGGCCTTGCGGGCGCGATCGACGCCGCCAGCGCGGCGGCGGCACGGGCGATGCTGGCCGAGACCGGCGCGCTCGCCCCGGTGCTCGCAGCTTTCGGCTGGCGGCTCGATCTTGCCCAGATCGTCCCCTTCGCGCGCTGGTTCCCCAAAAACGAGAACATCCCGCGCGTCTACGACACGCGCTTCTACCTCGCCGATCTCGGCACCGGCGCGGTCGAGGTGTCGATCGACGCCTCGGAGAACACCCGCCTGTTCTGGACCACGGCGCAGGGCGCGCTCGATGCCGCGGCCGAGGGTGACATAAAGCTGATCTTCCCCACCCGCCGCAATCTCGAACGCCTCGCCCTGTTCGCAAGCTTCGCCGAGGCGAAGGCCCAGGCCGAGGCGATCCCGGTGCGCACCATCATGCCCCAGATCGTCGAGCAGGACGGCAAGCCGTGGCTGACGATCCTTGCCGATGCCGGCTATCCGGTGACGGGCGAATTGCTGGAAACGGTGGCCCGGGGCTGAACGCCGGACGGGGCGTCAGTCGATCGCCTGCCGGGTCTGTTCGGGCGGGTTCAGAACCGCCTTCAGGGAGCGGCTGAGGCGCTGCAACCGGCATTCCAGCCGCTGCTTCCACAGCGGGCCGACCATCGCCAGTTCGATCGGAAGGCGCACGAGGTGCGACAGGCTCATCGCTGCCCCCGCCAGCCGCGCGGCGCCGGTGCCCTGGGTGAGGCGGATATAGACCAGCTGCCCCTGCTGCGTCTGCACATCGCGCCAGATCGGGATCGAGCGCGTCGTCACGCCCTGGTGATGGATCACCGACAGCCCCCCCATGTGCAGGATCCGGTAGCCCGCACGGCGGACACGGTGGCAGAACTCCAGCTCCTCGGCGTAGATGAATATCCGCTGGTCGAGCGGGCCAACCGTGTCGATCACGTCGCGCCGCATCGCCATGAAGCAGCCGACCACCGCCTCGCACGCGAACTCGGCGCGGGGCTCGCGCTCCGGATAGCGGATGTTGTAGCGCGGGAGGAACCGCGCGATGATCCCTGCGGGCAGAAAGGCGCGGACGAGGAAATGTCCGGGGGTGAGGTCGCGCAGCGCGGAGCTGACGATCTGCCCGCCTCCCACCTCCTGCGGCACACCGATCACGCCGATGACGGGGTCGGCCGCAAGCCGGTCGCACACCGCGCGCAGCACGCCTTCGGGCAACTGCGTGTCGGGGTTGAGCAGCAGCACGAACTGCCCTTGCGCCACCGCGAGGCCGGCATTGTTGCCACCGGCAAAGCCGAGGTTCTCGGCCATTTCCAGCACCCGTGCCTGAGGGTAGGCCGCCGCGATCCGCGCCGCCCCCCCGTCGCCCGAGGCATTGTCGACCACGATCACCTCGATACTGCGGCCGTGATCCTGCCCGTAGAGGCTGGCGAGGCAATCGATCACCTCGTCCGCCGCACGGTAATTGACGATGACGATGCTGACATCCGCCGCAGGTGGGGCCGCGCCGGGCACCGGTTCGCCGAGGGGTTCGCGCGCGGGGGAGTGCATGGCGGGCGGCTAGCACGGCGCGCAGGGTGTGACAAACGCCGCGATGCGACGGTGGCGCGCCCGGCAGGACTCGAACCTGCTGCCTCAAGATTAGAAGTCTCGCGCTCTATCCAGATGAGCTACGGGCGCGCGCCGGAGCCGCCAATAGCGCGCTTTGCCGCACAAGGGAAACGCGCTAGGCGTGCAGGCGATGGAAAACGCCGCTCCGACCGCCCCCGAGCCCCTCGATCCCGCCGCCGCCTTCGACCGCGATCCGACCGACGGGATCATCGCCACTTCGCGTCCGCCGGTGACCTTCCGCTACTACGACCTCGTCATGGCGGGGTTCGTGGCGATCCTGCTGCTGTCCAACATCATCGGCGCGGCCAAGCTGACCTATGTCAGCGTGCCCTTCTGGCCCGAGGGCTGGTGGCCCGCGCCGGACGGCACCTTCATCTACGGCGCGGGCATCCTGTTCTTCCCGCTGGGCTATGTGATCGGCGACGTGCTGACCGAGATCTACGGCTTCGCCAAGGCGCGCCGCGTGATCTGGGTGGGGACGGCGGCGATGATCTTCCTCGCCTTCATGTCCTACATCGTCACCGCCCTTCCCCCCTTCGACGGGTGGGAATGCGCCGCGAGCGGCTTTGGCGGAGAGCGCCCGCCTGCCTCGAACGGCGATCCGGCGATCCCCGGCGGGGCGATCTGCCAGCTGACCTATGAAAGCGTGTTCGGCAGCACCTGGCGCATCGTGGTCGCCTCGATCACCGCCTTCTGGGCCGGCGAGTTCGTGAACTCCTTCGTGATGGCCAAGATGAAAGTCTGGACCCGGGGCCGCGCCCTGTGGACGCGCACCATCGGCTCGACCTTCGTCGGGCAGGGGGTGGACAGCCTGATCTTCTACCCCGTCGCCTTTCTCGGCATCTGGACCACCGATGCGGTGCTGACCGTGATGGTCACCAACTGGGCGCTGAAGGTCGTGTGGGAGGCTGTGCTGACGCCGGTGACATATCTGGTGGTGAACCGGCTGAAGGCGGCCGAGGGCGTGGATCTCTACGACATCGACACCGACTTCTCGCCCTTCGGGAGCGAAAAGCCGGCGTAATCCAGCATCCGTTCGCCCTGAGCTTGTCGGAAGCGAAGCTGACGCGCAGCGTCAACGGCTGCCTTTCCTTTTGCTGACGGCCAAGGACAAGGACGGTGCTTCGACAGGCTCAGCACGAACGGATTGCCGCCAGGCCTACATCTCGATCTCGCTGACGATATCGACCCGCCAGCCGAGCCCGAGCCGGCCGGCGAGCAGCTTCATGTCCTTCTCGGTCGGCGCGCCGAATAGCGCGGCGTGGCTTTCCGCCAGTTCCAGCACCAGTGCGCCCACGTCGACCCGCAGCCGGCTGACCTCCAGCGAGCGGGGCGCCTGCGCGCCCAGCCGCCGCGCAAGCCGCAGGGCGAGGCCCCAGCGCACCGCTTCCTCGAGCGCCGCCTCGCTCGCCAGCGCGCGCACCTCTTCGGGCAGGGAAAGCTGGTTGCCGTTGGCCGCGATCGCCGCGGCGAGCATCGCCCGGCCCTTGCCGTCGATCCCGATCCAGCGCTTGTGCAGCGCCCAGTTGATCGCCTGCGGCAGGCGGATGTTGGGCTCGATCTGCATCGAGGCGAGCGCGAGCATGGTTGCCGCGAGCCGCAGCCGTTCCGAACCGTGTTCGCGCGCAGGCGCGGCGTCGAGCGTCCAAGCGGCCATCCGCGTCGCCAGCGTCGCCTGCGTCCCGCGCTGCCCGGCGAAGACCGCCACCCCGGCAAGCAGCGGGTCGGCGGCGCGGGTGTGGGCGGGCAGGCGATCGTAGAGCAGCCCCTCGCGAAGGCCCCACGAGGAAAACACCACCTTCTCCGGCGCCAGCCGCGCCAGCAGCGCCTGGAGCAGCACCGCGGCATCGGGCAGCTTCTCGGCGCGCATCGCCGAGATCCGGTCGCGACCCTTGAGCGCATCGCTTTCGGACAGCGCGAGCATCTCGGCAAGCTGCCGGGCGCCGGCGGCGTCGAGTTCGAAGCCGTGGGGATCGCTCAGCGGCCAGCCGCGCGCGGCCATCGCGAAGACCGCCATCGCCCGCCAGGTGCCGCCCACAAGATAGAGCGCCCCGTTCGCCTCGGGCGGGTTCGCAGCGAGGTCCCAACCGGCCTTGCGGATCGCCTTGTCGAGCGACTTCCTCATCTCGCCCCGGTTCTTGCCGCGGTGTTCGGGCAGGCGCAGCGTGCCGAGCGGGAGCGTGCTCGCCCCCTCGGTCGTGCCGCCTGCGACCCGCACCAGTTCGAGGCTCCCGCCGCCGAGGTCGGCGACGATCCCGCGCGCCTCGGGGAAGGCACCGATGACGCCGTGGGCGCTGAGCAGCGCCTCCTCCTCGCCGGAGATGACCCGCGGAGACAGGCCGATCGCGCGCAGCTCGGCGACGAAGTCCGGTCCGTTCGCGGCATCGCGCACCGCCGCAGTGGCGACCACCTCGACATCCCTGATCCCGAGATCGCCGAGCAGCAGCGCAAAGCGTCTGAGGCCCCGCAGCGCCAGCCCCATCGCCTCGTCGGCGAGGCGCCCGGTGCTCGCGATCTCGCGCCCGAGCTTGGCCGTCACCTTCTCGTTGAGCAGCACCGTGGGCGCGCGCATCGTGCCGCCGTAGACGACGAGACGCACGGTGTTCGAACCGATGTCGATGATCGCGCGTTCCGGCGTCCCGCCGCCCACGGCGCTCTCGCGGTTTTCCCGCCGCCTGTTCCAGATCATGCCGCGGCGCCCCGTCTGAGGGAGAGTTTGGGCACGGCCCCCGCCTCGAGCGCACCGCCGCGGCCCGAAAGCGAGGGGTTGGTCATGAAATAGCGGTGGCAGTTGAAGGGCTTGACCCCCGGCTCGGCCTCGACCCGCGAATAGTGCCCGTCGGGGTGGAGCCACCAGCTCTGCTCGCTGTCGAGCATGTTGGCGAGCAGCACCTGCTGGAGCACCTGGTCGTGGACCGTGCGGTTGAGGATCGGGATCAGCGTCTCCACCCGGCGGTCGAGATTGCGGCTCATCATGTCGGCCGACGCGATGAACACCGCCGCATGGGCGCTCGGCATCGGGTGGCCGTTGGCGAAGGCATAGATGCGGCTGTGCTCGAGGAAACGGCCGATGATCGACTTGACGCGGATGTTCTCCGACAGGCCGACGATGCCGGGCCTGAGGCAGCAGATGCCGCGCACCACCAGTTCGACCTGCACGCCCGCCTGGCTGGCGGCATAGAGCCGGTCGATCATGGCCTCGTCGGTGATCTGGTTGCACTTCATCCAGATCGCGGCGGGCCTGCCCTTCTGGGCATTGGCGATCTCGATATCGATGCGGCGGCAGATTTCCTGGCGCAGGTCGATCGGGGCGATGTGGATGCGCTCCAGCTCGTGCGGTTCGACATAGCCGGTGACGAAATTGAACATCTTGGCCGCATCGCGCCCGAGCTTGGGATCGGCGGTGAAGAAGCTGAGGTCGGTGTAAACCTTGGCCGTGACGGGATGGTAGTTGCCGGTGCCGAAGTGGCAGTAGGTGCGGAAGCTCTCGCCCTCGCGCCGCACCACCATCGCGACCTTGGCGTGGGTCTTCCAGTCGGTGAAGCCGTAGATCACCTGCACCCCGGCGCGTTCGAGCTTGCTCGCCCACTTGAGGTTCTGTTCCTCGTCGAAGCGGGCCTTCAATTCCACCACCGCGGTGACCGACTTGCCCGCCTCGGCCGCCTCGATCAGCGCGTTGATGACCGCCGACTGCGAGCCTGCGCGGTAGAGCGTCTGCTTGATCGCCACCACGTCGGGATCGGCGGCGGCCTGACGGATGAAGTCCACCACCACCTCGAAGCTTTCGTAGGGGTGGTGGATGACGATGTCCTTCTCGCGGATCGCCGAGAAGGCATCGCCGTCATGCTCGCGGATGCGCTCGGGAAAGCGCGGGGAATAGGCGTCGAACTTGAGGTCCGGGCGGTCCTCGCGGACGATCTCGGCGAGGCCGTCGATCCCGATCATCCCGTCGGTCTTGATCAGCGCCGCCTCGTTGATGCCGAGCTGTTCGAGCAGCAGGCCCTCCGCCGCCGGATCGAAATCCTCCTCGATCTCTAGCTGGATCACCTGCCCCCGCCGGCGGCGCTGGATCGCGCTGCGGAAGGTGCGCACGAGATCCTCGGCCTCTTCCTCGATCTCGATGTCGCTGTCGCGCAGCACGCGGAACAGGCCGTCGCCCTCGATGGTGAAGCCCGGGAACAGCGCCTCGGCATAGCGCTGGATGAGGCGCGCGATCGAGATGTAGAGCGCCCCGCCCGTCCCGGTCACCTCGTCGGGCACGCGCACGAAGCGGGGGAGCGCGCTCGGGATCAGCACCATCTCGATCAGCTGTTCGCGCGTGGCATCGCGCGTCAGGGTGAAGAGCAGGCCCATCCCCTCGTTCTGGACGAAGGGGAACGGGTGGGCCGGATCGAGCGCCTGCGGCGTAATGATCGGCAGGATCTCGTTGAGGAAGAAGCTCTTGAGCCACTTGTGCGCGGCGGGGCTGACCCGCTCCTCGTCGGCGACATGGATGTCCGCTTCGGCCAGCCCTGCCCGCAAGCCGCGCCAGATCGACTGCTGCATCGCGCTCAGTTCGACCAGCTTGGCGCGGATCGCGGCGAGCTGCTGCGAGGGGCTGCGCCCGTCGATCGAGGGGGTCGCAAGGCCGCGCTGCACCTGCCCGACGAGGCCGGCGACGCGGATCATCATGAACTCGTCGAGGTTGCTGCCCGAGATCGACAGGAACCTGAGGCGCTCGAGCAGCGGATAGGCCTCGTTGCAGGCCTCGGCCAGCACGCGCTGGTTGAACTGGAGCCACGAAAGCTCGCGGTTGAAATAGGGGGATTCGTCCGGTCCCAGCTCCACCATCTGGGCGGCGCCTGCGCTGGCAGCACGGTGCTTCTTGCCGGTCGGTGACGTGCTCATCGATTTCCTGTTCCACCCGCCCGCCGCGCACTGCGCGCAAAGGGCGAGGCCTGACCCCGGCGCATGGATGCGCCGGGCCGCCATGTGTTACCAGACAGGGCCGGTGTAAATCACGATGAGGGGCTTGTCACACAAATGTCAATCGCGCGCCCGCGCGCTCAGAGGAGCGAGCGGCTGTCGGCGATGCTGGTGATCCCGCGCCTGCCGTTGGCATCGCGGCCAAGCTGCACGATCACGTCGATCACGCTCGCGGCATAGGCGATGGTGTCGGAGCGGGTGAGGCCGATGCCGGTCTGCATCACCATCAGCGACAGCTGTTCGAGCGCGCCGCGCAAGCTGTTGGCGTGGATGGTCGAGAAGCTGCCCGGGTGCCCGGTGTTGATCGCGCGCAGGAAGCTCACGCTCTCCGCGCCGCGCAACTCGCCCAGCACGATGCGGTCGGGGCGCAGGCGGAGCGCGGCCTGGAGCAGTTCGTTGGCGGTAACCTTGGCCTCGCCCAGCTCGCCCTTGACCGCGACCAGCCCCACCGCGTTCTCGCCCGGGAATTTCAGCTCCGGCGTATCCTCGACCAGCACCACGCGCTCGGCCTTGGGGATCTCGCCGAGCATGGCATTGAGGAAGGTGGTCTTGCCGGTGCTGGTGCCGCCCGAGATGAGGATCGTGCGCCGCGCCCGGATCGCGGCGCGCAGGAACGCGATCGGCTGGGTCTGCGGATCGGGCAGGTCGAACTGCATCTCCCCCGCGAGCGGCCCGGTGTCATAGGCGTCGAGCGGCAGGTCGAGCCGGCGGTGGCGGCGGATCGCCATCGTCCAGTGCTTGCGGCTCGCGGGCGGGCCGCAGAACTGCACGCGCGCGCCATCGGGCAGGGTCGCGCCGAGCAGCGGATGTTCGCGGTTGATGCCCTGGTGCGAGACGCGCGCGACCTGTTCGGCGAGGCGCTGCACCAGCCGGTCGTCGATTTCCGGGGTCTCGATGCGCTGCATCCCCGGCTGTGCGGCATCCTCGATCCACACCTCGCCCGGGCGGTTGACCATGATCTCGGTCACGGTGTCGCGGTCGAGCCAGCGGCGGAACGGCGCGAGATAGGCGTCGAGATAGACGCTGCGCTCCGCCGGGAGCGGCGCGGGTGCCCCGCCCTCGCCTGCGTCCAGCCGGTGGATGTCCGCGCCCATAACTCTCAGCCGCCAACCGCGCTGAAATCGAGATCGCGGGCGGTGAACACCCGGATCGGCTCGCCCATGCGCACGCGGATCGTCGGGCTGATCTGGCCCTGTGACTGCACGGCCGAATTGGCCGCGCCCTGCGCGCCCCCGGCGACGATCACGCCGCCGATGCCGCCCGTCGCCACCGCGCCGAGACCGCCCACCACCGAGAGCAGCAGGCCAGAGCCGAAGCGCTTGAAGAAGTGGCTGTTGACGTCGCCTTCCAGCCCCGTCGCCCCGTCGAAGCCGACCGCGGGCGAGCCGAGGTTGACCGACACCCCGTCGGGCCGGATCAGGCGGGTCCAGATCACGTAGGCGCGGCGCTGGCCCTGCTGGACGCCGGCCTGATACTGGCCGATCAGGCGCGAGGAGCGCGGGATCAGCACGCGGCGGCCGTCGAAGCTCTTGACGTCCTGGCTCACCACGGCGCGGACATAGCCGGGCACGTCGGTGTTGATCGCGGTCTCGAGAATCGCGGGGATCAGCGTGCCTTCGGTCACGGTGGTCGAGGGGTTGGTCATGGCGCGGGCCTGGGCGGGCGCGCCGCCGACCCCGCCGACGCGGCTGGCGAACTCTGCCGCACCGCCCGCACCGCCGACCGCCGCGCCCGGCGTGCCCGGGGCCGGCACGGCAGCACCCTCGGCAACGCGCACGCTGCGCGCCGAGCTTGCGTCGAAGACCAGCTGCGGGCTGGCATAGGGATTGACTGCCGCCTCGGGCATCAACCCCGGATTGTTGACCAGCACCGGCGCGGGCGCGGGATCGCCCTGCGGGACGACCGGCACGGCACCGGGCTGCTGCGCCGGATCGACCGGCTGAACCACCACGGGCGCGGCGGCAGCCTGCGGCGGTGCCACGGCGGGGTTGCCGATGCCCTGCGGTTCGGGGGTGCGCGCGGCGTTCATCGCCCAGAAGGTCACCGCCCCGAGCAGCCCGACCACCGCCACCCCGGCGGCGAGCTGCAGGCCGTCGCCCTTGGCCTTGCGGTCGGTCACCGCCGGAAAAGCGGCGCGGCTCGCGAGGTCGATGATCTCGGCGCTCTCCCGCTCGCGCGGATCGGCGGCGTCGCCGCCCTCGCCCTTCTTCGGCGGCAGTCGCATGGCCAGACGCATCAGACGGTCTCCTTGGCGGAATGGATCATGGTTGCGGTCACTTCTTCTTGCCCCGCGGCGCGGAGAGCCCCGCCTGCCGCGCCGAGGGCGGCATCGGGCCGGTGTTGGTGAGGGTCGCGGTGTCGCGGCCCGAGCGCAGGATGATCTGCGGCGGCACGCCCTCGACCACGACGGTGGCTCCGCGCACGGTGTAGTTGACCGGCCCCTCGTCACCATCCTCGTTGGTGACGAGAATGGCGGGGATGGCGATGCCCTGCGGCCAGGTGAGGAACACCGCGTCGCCATCGTCGTAGGTGCGGGTGGGGATCAGTTCCGCCGCCCCCGCGCTCGCCCAGGCGAAGTTGAGCTTGGCCGGATCGGCGGCTTGCCCCGGGTCTCCCCCCATCGCGGCCGGTTCCGCCGCCGCGCGCAGGGCCTGCGCCTCCGCCTCGGCGATCGCGGCGAGGCGCGCTTCCTCGGCGGCCTTCTCGAGCTCGGGATAGCGGAACTGCAGCACGTAAAGCGCCGAATTCCGGGGGCTGGCGACGAGGTCGAAGAGGTAGGTGCGCTTGTCCGTCACCACCGTCATGTTGGTGCGCGCGGCGGGCTCCAGCGGCTTCACGAAGAGGATCGTCTGCGCCTTGTTGGGCTGCACCTGCCAGGCGGCGCTGTCACCGATGGCGACGTTCTCGATCACCTCGTCGGGGCCGAACTTGATGGTGGTCTGGACCTTCACCTTGCCGTCGATCCGCACCACGGCGTTCTCGTCGAAGACGAGCGTCTGAAGGCGGTCATCCTGCGCCGCCAGGGGCGCGGCAAGCGTAAGGGCGAGGCTCGCGAGGAGCACGGCGCGGGTCATCGATAGGTCTCCGGAGGGGGGGCTTTGGGCGCCGGCGCGGGGGCGGCGGACGAGGCCGTGCGGAAGCGGTTGCCGATCCCGCGGGTGCGCGAGGCGGCAGGGCCCACCGGGCCGGCCTGTCCGCTGCCGCCGCCGGTCGCATAGACGCGGGTTTCGCGCGAAACGGTGCCTGCCGGCCCCGCGTCGTTGGCGGCAAGGCCGGGCTGGAGCGGGGCCACATCGACCCTGCGGGGGGCCAGTGCCGCGCTCGCAGGGGTCAGGGCGGGGCCGCGCGGCGCGGTGCCGACAACGGGGCCGGCGACCGGCACGGCTCGCGGCGCTTCCGGCCCGCGCTCGCGCTCCTTCGAAGGCACGAGGCCGAACACCTGCCAGCCCGACACCATCGTGCCCGCGACCTTCAGCGAAAGCAGCATCAGCGCCATGTGCACCGCGCCGACGAGGAAGAACGCCATCGCCGCCTGCTGGTCGATTTGGCCCGGCACGGCGACCAGCGCGGCTAGCACCGGCACCGCCATCTCGAGCATGATCGATCCGCCCAGCACCGCGAACAGCGGTGCCAGCGCCATCATCGTCAGCCCCTTGAGCCAGCCGGTGAACAGCCCGCGCGTGCCCTCGAACAGGGCCAGCACCACGAAGATCGGCCCGACCGCCAGCAGCAGCGCCAGCGCGATCCGCGCTGTCACCAGCAGGCCGACCGTGCCGAGCAGGAGCAGCATCGCCCCGATCCACATCATCCCGGGCGGCGAGAAGGCGCTGATGTCCTTGGTGTCCCCGCTCGCCTGCTGGACGGCGAGGAAGACCACGTCGAGCTTCTGGGCGAAGACGCCCGTGGCGCTCTCTCCGCGCACACCGGTCAGGATTCCGGCGATCTGGTCCGGCCCGCCGATGAAGATGTTGTAGAACACGCTCGAGAAGGCGACGAAGCTGGTCGCGAAGGTCAGCACCAGCCCCAGCGTCATCATCTTGGGCACCAGCGCGCGAACCGACAGGTTCGACCGGCCGAGCATCAGCGAGATGCCGAAGAAGCCGACGTAAAGCCCGAGCAGGATCGTCAGCGCGAGCGCCAGCTGGCCCTCGGTCCCGAAAAGGCGGTTGAAGGCCTGTTCGGAAACGCCGCTGGCGATGCAGTCGACTGCGGTCAGCGCGGCCGAGACGCCGGTGCCCATCGACTGGGCGGCGGAATCGCAGATCGCGCTCATTCGGCGGCCTGCCACAGGGTGTCGGCGTCGGGGTCGCCGGGGCCATCGGGCCACGCCCTGCCCGTGAGCGGCGGATACCAGGCCGAGGGCGCATCGCCCACCGCCTCGCGCAGCAGATCGAGCCGCCGCACCGCGCTCTCGCGACCCGAGAGAATCGTCAGCACCTCCGGCGCGCCCGACAGGTCGAGCCGCACCACCACGCTCGCGTCCGGCTGGCGCACCAGGAAGGCGCGGCTGTGCGCGGGCAGCGAGCGGATCAGGGCGAATTCGTGATCGGTGAGACCGAAGCCGTCGATATAGTCCTCGGGCCGCGCGCGGCTGTTGGGCATGAACACCATCGTCGCGGTCTGCTCGACCAGCGCGGTGGAGATGCGGCTGTCGAGCGCGTCGCGCGCCGATTGCGTGGCGAAGCCCACCAGCGCATTGCGCTTTCTCAGGGTCTTGAGCCAGTCGCGGATGCGCGCGGCGAAGACCTCGTCGTCCAATGCCTTCCAGCCCTCGTCGATCAGGATCATGGTCGGCTGCCCGTCCAGCCGCTCGTCGATGCGGTGGAACAGGTACATCATCGTCGGCGTGCGCAGGCGCGGGTTCTCGAGCAGCGCGGTCATGTCGAAGCCGAGCACGCGCTCGGCGAGGTCGAGCCGGTCGCGCTCGTTGTCGAACAGCCAGGCATGCTCACCGCCGTCACCGCCGGGCGAGCCGATCCATGCCGCCAGCCGGTCGGCCAGATCGCCCGGTTCGGGACGCCGCGCGCCCGCGAGCAGTTCCTTGAAGTGGCGCAAGCGCCGCAGCGAGGGATCATTGGCATAGGTCGCATCGACCGCCGCGCTGATCGTGGCGAATTCCTCGGGCCCTTCCGCCTTCAGTAGCACGGCGAGCCAGTCGCGCAGGAAGGCACGGTTGGCCGGCGTGTCGGGCAGCGAGAGCGGGTTGAAGCCGGTCGGCATGCCCGGGCTGATGCGGTCATAGCGCCCGCCGATCCCGCGGATGAACAGCTCCGCCCCGCGATCCTTGTCGAACAGGATGGTGCGCGGTTTAAACTTCTGCGCCTGCGCGGCGAGGAAGTTCATCACCACGGTCTTGCCCGAACCCGAGGGGCCGATGACCGAGAAATTGCCGAGATCGCCGTGGTGGAAGTTGAAGAAGAACGGCGTGGCGCTGGTGGTCTCCAGCAGCGTCACGGCATCGCCCCAGTGGTTGCCACTCGCCTGCCCCAGCGCGAAGCCGTGGAAGCTGCCGAAGCCCGCCATGTTAGCGGACGAGATCAGCGCGCGGCGAACGATGTATTCCTCGTTGCCGGGGAACTGCGCCCAGAAGGCGGGTTCGAGATTGGTGTCCTCGCGCACAGCGATCGCGCCGGTGTCGGCGAGCGCTGCGGCGCAAGCGGCCATCGCGTCGTCGAGGCGGGGGAGCGTCGTCTCGCGCACCAGCACGGTCAGGTGATGATCGCCGAAGCCGACCGCCCCGTTCCCCAGCGCATCGCGCGCGGCGAGCATCTCCGCCCGCTCAGCAGCAGCCTCCTCGTCGACCGAGCGCGAACGCCTGAGCGCGAGGTCGATCCGCTCCTTGGCGGTGGTGCGCTCGTTGGGGGCGTAGCTTTCGGTTACGACCATCTCGAAGGGCAGGCGCAGCAGGTTGTCGAGCAGGCCCGGTGAGGTCGCCTCGGGATAGTCCTTGAGGCCGAGGATCGCGGCGAAATCCGGGGCGGCGCTGCCGCGCAGCTCCATCGCATCGAGCCCGAAGGAAGCGCGGCGATAGGGGAGCATGTGGCCGATATCGGTTTCGGGCGAAGGGCGGCGCACGGGGCGCATCTCGCCGTTGTAGAGCGCGCTGAGCAGCTCCAGCATTTCCGAATTGGTGCCGCCGGAGCCGGGCGCCTGATAGTCACCCAGCACCGCAGCACCGTAGTTCTGCAGGCTGGCAACGAGGCCGGTGATCGCCGCCTTGAGGCTGCGGATGTCCTTGGGATCGGCCTCCAGCTCCTCGGCGCCGGCGCGGCTGAACATCTTCGACAGGCGTTCGGGCAGGCCGGTCTTGCCGCGCGCGGGGCGGCGGATGAGGGTCACGAACTGGTCGTTGATGAACAGCGATCCGCCCGCCAGCCGCTGCTTCCATCGCGCATCGATGTGGCGCGAGAGGGGATCGGGGAACTCGGCGTCGAGCTCCACCTCCACCCGGCGGCGGATGACGTGGTGATACATCACGAAGCGCGCATCGAGCGTGCTCCGCAGCATCACCTCGCGGGTAGCGGCGTGGGCGTTCAATGCGTCCGAATCCTCGGTCTCGAACAGCAGGCCCGGCACCTGGATCGCGCTCATCACCGAGCCGTCGCGCAGGAGCACGGTGTTCTCGTCGATCAGGCGGGCATAGGGCAGGCGGTCGCCCACCCTGGCTTCCTTGGCGCTCCAGGCGGCGGCGCCGATCCACTTACGGGGCATAGGAGTTGCACCCCCAACGCTTGAAATTGGGCACGCGCGGGCACTTGCTGACCTTGGTGATCCACAGGTCGAAGATCCGAGGTTCGCGCAGGGAAGCGAAATAGCCGATCACGTGCATCACCACCGGAACGGGCAGGATCCACCAGCTCTTGAGGATCAGAAAGGCGATCGTCGTCACCATCAGGTTGATGATGAAGAAGTTCATCGTCACGCCGGCGAACATCTGCGGGCGGGTGAGCGCGCGGTGCACCGGATGGCGGAGGAGATCGCTCACGGGTCTAACCGGCCGCCGACTGGATGCCGGCGACGATGGTGGTCGCGCCGAACAGGATGAACACGCCGACGATCACGGTCGCGCCGAAGCGCCAGTTCATGCGTCCGGTGAGCATCATGAAGCCGATCGCAGCGACCGCCATGACGGCGACGGTCGTGGCGACCGTGCCGAGCAGCGTGCCCTGGAGCCAGAGCAGCGCGTTGTTGATCGGGCCGGAGCCGGCCGGGTCGGCGCCTTGCGCGAAGGCGGCGGTGTGGGCCGAGACCAGCGCGAGGGCGGCCATGATGCGGGCGGGAAGGCGGAACGGGGCGATCATTGGTCGTGTCATTCTTTCACTTGTGGCTGGCCGCGCGGGTCACTGACCTGCGGGGCGCGAATGGCTGGCGAGCCGCCCCATGATGGCGGCGACATAGTGGCGGGTCTCGCGGATGTTCGGGATGCCCCCGGCACGCTCGACGCGGCCCGGGCCGGCATTGTAGGCGGCGAGCGCTTTCTCGAGATCCCCGTCGAAGCGGTCGAGCTGTTCGCGCAGGTAGCGCGCCCCGCCCTCGAGATTGGCGAAGGGATCGTTGGGATTGACGCCAAGATAGCGCGCCGTTCCCGGCATCAGCTGGGCAAGGCCCTGCGCGCCGACGGGCGAGCGCGCGTTCTCTTTCCAGCGGCTCTCCTGCCACACCACGGCCTCCATCAGCGCCGGCGAGAGATCGAAGCGGGCGGCCAGTTCGGCGATCTTTGCGGCATAGCGCGTCGGGATGCCCGCGGCGTGGCGCGCGGGATCGGCGATGGCAATCGCAGGGAGCGACGGCGCATCGTCAAGGCCTGCATCGGCGGGCGGCGCGAGGGCGGCCACGGCGGTGCCCGGCACGGCCGGCTGGCCCGCGAGCGGCCCTGCGACCCACCGCGCGCCATCGGACCCGAGCTCCAGCACATCGGCGCGCGCCTCGACCGCCAGCCCGATCGCGGCAGCTACAATCATGACGCGGCAAGCCGCGGCGAGAATCATGTCTCGGCCCTCCAGAATGTCCCCCTTTGTCTATCCTAAATGACAGACAGGTGACAGCCTCGTGCGCGTCCGATGCGGCAGGCCGAGTGCAGATGGCAAAACGAGCGGGCCGCATCTGCGCGCGGCACCGCCCGTTCTCTCCCCGGGGCACGACCCGCAGGGCCGTGAGCGCCTAGTCGCGCAGGGTCAGCTGTCCGGCGCGGGTGGGCGCGGGACGGAACTCGCCGCGCTCGAGCATTTTGATCGCCTTGCGCGCGAGGCGGCGCGAATCGGTGGCGGTGCCGTCGGCGGTGTCGAGCTCGACCACCTCGTGACACGCCAGCGCCTGTTCGAAGGCGGCGCGCGCCTTCGCCTCGTCGCCCGCGTGGGCATAGGCGATGCCGAGATTGATCAGGACCGCCGGATCGTGCGGATCGGCCGCGCTCGCCTTTTCGAGGGTCGCGAGCGCCTGCTCGGCCTTCCCGGCGACAAGCGGCCGGACCGCGAGTTCGGGGGCGTCGGCAAGTGCCGCCGACGGGACACCTGCGAGCGGGGTCACGGCGAACAGCGCGACGGCAAGGGCGGTGACGGACATGGGCATGGCTCCTCTTCTACAAGCGGGCATGATGCCTTTGAGCGGAACCGAATGCAACAAAACTGAAACAATGTCTTTCTATTGTAATTTTTCAGCCTAACTAATTGTTTGTGTTCGCCTTATTTGTGACATTTCGCCGAACAGCGTGCATCACGCCTCGCGGAAATCGCGGTCACATTTGTCTTTCTTCGGTCATATTCGCGAATGTGACACACGCCTGTAATCCTGCAAGAATTCTGTCACGCAGCCCTCCTAGCGAGCCTCCAGCGCATCAACACAAGCGCCTTTATGATTCTCGGCTCAAGAGGGGACCGCTCGCTGTGAAAAACATCCAACGCACTCTGATTCTGGGTTGCAGCCTGGTCGCTCTGGCCGGTTGCGGCGCTGACGAAATCGTTTCGCCGGGCACCGGTGGCAACATCATCATCAACAACCCGCCGCCCTCACCCACCCCGACCCCGACCCCGACGCCGACCCAGACGCTGGTGACCCCGGCCGCAGGCTGCCCGACCATCGCCACCCCCGGCGGCCTCGTCGACGGCGGCACCCTCACCGGCCCAACCGGCACCTATCGCGTGTGCCGCCTGCCGGCGCGCTTCACCACCACCGACAGCCTGCCCTACATCCGCGGCCTCGTTTACGAGATCCCGGGCCGCGTCGAAGTCGGCGCCGACCGCGGCTTCTCGAGCACCGGCAGCACCGTGACCCTCACGATCGAGCCGGGCGTGATCCTCTTTGCGCAGCAGGATTCCTACCTGGTGGTCAACCGCGGCAACCAGATCCAGTCGAACGGCACCGCCGATCGCCCGATCGTGTGGACCAGCCGCGACAACATCATCGGCCTCGCCAACGACAACAGCCAGCAGCAGTGGGGCGGCGTCGTGCTGCTCGGCCGCGCGCCGATCTCCGACTGCTCGACCGGCGTGTTCAACACCACCGCCAGCCCGAATGCCAACCCGACCTGCGAAGGCCGCCTCGAAGGCGCGGCGATCGCGACCCCGTTCGGCGGCGCCAACGCGGCCGACAACTCGGGCTCGTTCCGATTCAACCAGATCCGCTTCTCGGGCTTCGAGCTGGCGCCGAACAACGAGCTCCAGTCGCTGACCACCGGCGGCGCGGGCTCGGGCACGGTGATCGAGAACCTCGTCTCGTTCAACAGCTCGGATGACGGCGTCGAGTTCTTCGGCGGCGGTTTCAATGCCCGCAACTTCGCGATCATCGGCGCCTCGGACGACTCGCTCGATGTGGACACCGGCGCGATCGTCAATCTCGACACCGTGATCGCGGTGCAGCGTTCGTCGACCGGCGACCGCCTGATCGAGCTCGACTCGCCCAATGTCGCCGACCGCACCCCCTCCAACGCAATCCCGCAGACGCGCTTCCAGGTGAACAACTTCACCTTCGTGACCCGCGCGGGCGCGCCGCAGGTCGTGCAGGCCCGGGGCGGCGCGGCGCTCGGCCTGACCAACGGCGTGATCGATGCCGGCACCAACCACTGCTTCCAGATCGACGAGCCCGCGACCCTCGCGGCGATCATCGGCGTGGACTCGGTGGTCGGCGACTGCCCGGCGACCGACCCGATCCGCGGCGGTGCGGGCGTGACCAACGCCGACGCGGCGGCGCGCATCAATGGCGGCACCAATAACAACTTCGCCTTCACAATCACGCTGACCAACGGCGTGGTCAACGGCGCGGGCGAGACGGCGCGCACCGCGTTCAACGCCAACACTCGGTCGACCTTCTTCCCGACCCGCACTTTCGTGGGTGCGATCCAGAACGCCGCGGCGCTGACCAGCATCTTCGGCAACTGGACCTGCAACTCGTCGATCCAGAACTTCAGCAGCGCGACCGGCGCCTGCACCTCGCTGCCGGTCTACCCGGCCTAAGGTTCGCCGAAACCGGCTTTCGGGGGAGGCGCCGCATTCCGCAGCGCCTCCCCTCATTCGCATCAAGACTCAGTGATCCATTCATGAGGGGGTCCTCACCAATGCTCAAAGGCACGCGCCTTGCAGGCCTGCTGCTTCTCACCACGGCGCTGACCATGCCGTCGGTTCTCCACGCGCAGGAAACGCCGCCCGAGGAGACGTCCACCGAGCAGGCCGGTGATCCGCTGGCCGACGCTGTCGAAGGCGAGCCCCCGGCCGAGGACCTTCAGGATACCGACATCTCCCTGCCCGGCGGCGGGATCATCGTCACCGGCCGCCGCAACCGCGATCCCGCACGCACCTCGGGCCAGGTGCTGAGCGTTCTGTCTGAAGCCGACATCGCCCGCAGCGGCGAAGGCGACATCGCCGGCGCGCTGACCCGCGTCAGCGGCCTCTCGCTCGTCGGCAACGGCCGCGTGTTCGTGCGCGGTCTGGGCGACCGCTATTCGCTCGCGCTGCTCAACGGCCTCCCGCTGCCGAGCCCCGAGCCCCTCAGCCGCGTCGTTCCGCTGGACATCTTCCCGACCAGCGTGATCTCCTCCAGCCTCGTGCAGAAGACCTATTCGGCCAACTTCCCGGGCGAATTCGGTGGCGGGGTGATCAACCTCACCACCAAGGCGATCCCGACCGAGACCTTCCTCACCGTCGGCTTCTCGGGCAGCGGCGACACCGAGACGACCTTCCAGAATGGCCTCACCTATTTCGGCAGCCGCTGGGACACCTTCGGCTTCGACAACGGCAACCGCGACTTCCCGAGCGCGCTGCAGGACGCGATCGCGAGCAACACCCGCATCAACGACCTGCCGATCGCCCAGCAGCGCCAGCTCGCCGGGCAGGTCCTGCCGCTCAACCTCGTCACGCTGCAGAAGAACAACGAGCTGCCGATCAACTTCAGCGCCAATGTCACCGGCGGCACCTCCTTCGAGATCGGCGACGGCAACTACCTCGGCCTGATCGCGACCGCGGGGATCACCAACACCTGGCGCAACCGCAACGTCACCAGCCAGCAGTTCGGCGACGCGCAGGCAGGGCAGATCCTGTTCGATTCCCGGAATTTCATCACCGACAACAAGGTGCTGGTGAACGGCCTGATCGGCCTCGGGCTCGACATCGGCGAGCACACGATCCGCTGGACCAACCTCTACATCCGCGACACCCTCAAGACCGCGCGCCTCGCGACCGGCACCGACAGCTTCACCGACGTCGCGCGCCCGTTCGAGTTCCAGACCCAGCAGACCGGCTGGTTCGAACGCCAGCTGATGGATTCGCAGCTCGTCGCCGAATTCAACTTCGACCGCTTCGAGCTCGACCTGCGCGGCGGCTATGCCCGCACCGACCGTGAGGCGCCCTACAACGCGATCGTCCCCTACATCCGCACCAACATCCCCAACGATCCCTTCGGCGACAAGTTCGTGGTCGATGTGGGCGCCCTGATCGGCGGGACCGAGCGCATCCAGGTCGGCTTCGAGGATCTGCGCGAGGAACTCTGGTTCGGCGGTGCGGACGTGACCTTCGAGGTCACCGACACGCTCTCGCTGACCGCGGGCTACGCCTATTCGGACACCTCGCGCCGCTCGCTGTCCTTCATCATCCGCCCCCTGATCGGCTCCACCGCCGAATTCACCACCGCCCTGCGCGCGCTGGGCCTGCGGCGGCCGGGCGAGATCTTCAACGGCGCGACGCTCGCCTCCGGGGTCATCCCCCCGGCGACCACCGCGCAGCCCTTCTTCAACATCACGGTCTCCGACCCCACCCCCTTCCCCGTATTCGACGCCGCGCTGACTGTGCACGCGGGCTACGGCCTCGCGCGCTACCGGCCGACCGACCGGCTCAGCCTCGAGGCGGGCGTGCGCTACGAGGACGGGTTGCAGGTGGCGGCGCCCGATCCCGCCTTCGGCGGCGGCAACCTCGCCAACCCGACGCGGATCGCCAACGACTACTTCCTGCCCTCGGCCACGGTCACCTGGGAGGTGATCGACGATCTCCAGCTGCGCCTCTCGGCCTCGCAGACCATCGCCCGCCCGCAGTTCCGCGAGCTGGTCGAGCAGACCTATTTCGATCCGGAATCGAACCGCCGTTTCCGCGGCAACCCCTTCCTGATCGACAGCGAGCTGATCAACGTCGAGGCCCGCGCCGAATACTATTTCGGCGGGGCGCGCCGGGTGAGCCTCGCAGGCTTCTTCAAGAAGATCGACAACCCGATCGAGAACTTCCTGATCACCGCCCCGGGCATCATCGAGACCAGCTACGCCAACGCGCCCGAGGCCGAGCTCTACGGCGCCGAGTTCGATTTCGCCTACGGGATCGACCTCGCCAACTGGGGCGGGTTCTTCGAGACCAAGCAATTCCTGATCCTCGCCAACTACACCTACACCCAGTCGAGCATCGCGGTCGGGCCGAACGATCTGGCCCCGATCCCGGGGGCGATCGGCCAGGCGGCGAGCCAGCTGTTCGACGACGGCGCGCCGCTGGTGGGCCAGTCGGACCATGTCGCCAACCTCTCGCTCGGCATCGAGGACGACGACAAGGTCCAGCAGTTCACCGTGCTGTTCAACTACGCCAGCGAGCGCGTGACCCTGCGCGGCGGCGCCCTGCCCGACGTGGTCGAGGACCCGGGCCTGACGGTCGACGTGGTGGCGCGTTCGGAAGTGAAGCTCGGCGGCTTGCCGCTCGAAGTGAGCCTCGAGGCGCGCAACATCTTCGGCCGCGACAACTTCGAATTCCAGCAGATCAACGGCAACCGCGCCGAGATCAACACCTTCGACGTGGGCACGAGCTTCTCGATCGGGATCAAGGCGGAGTTCTGATCGCCTGACTGACCTGCCAATGCGAAAAAGGCCGCCCTTCACCGGGCGGCCTTTTTTCTTGAAACGTCCGCTTCCGGGCGCGCAGCCACTTTGCGTCGATGTCGGCAAGTGGGTGGATAGGTGAATGGCAGCTATCTTCGGTCACCCCTTCAACTTCAAGGTTGTGCGCGTTGCCCCCCCCCGATCAGCCGGCATGATTTCGTCAGGCTTTGTCCAGGCCCGAGAGTTCAGTCATCGCCCAGCGGCTCAGTCGCGTAGGCAGGGGTCATCCAGGCCTTCGCGACATTGCTGATCTGGACCATGAGCCCGAGGATGAACAGCCCCGCCGACTCCCATTCCTCCGCGCGGTCAGGATACCACATCCCCTGATCGGCAAACGACCCCAGCAGCATGGCCCAGAACCCCGCGAGCACGCAGGGCACGAAAGCTCCGATGGCCGAAGCCTTCCAGAAAACGGCCCACTCGCGTTCGTCGCGCGGGGCCTTGCCCCGCTGCTGGTGCTCGAGGACACCCGAATAAGCGCCCGAGGAGCTCATCGCGATGAACACCAGCCAAAGGCCGCTTTGCTCTCGCGCGGTGAGGACAAGGCCCGCGATGCCGGCTGCCATGAACATGAGATTGCCGAAGATCGCGACGCGCCGAGCCATGCCACTCGCGGCATCCTGGCCTGTCGCGGCCATCGCGATCCTGTCCATGCCTGTAACCAAGCCGTTTTTCCCATAAGCCATCATTCACGTCCCTTTCTCGACCTGCTGCACCCCGCCTAAACGCCTTCAATCGTCGTCCATCACGTCCCCTGAATAGGCTGGGGTTCGCCACGCCGCGGAGATGTTGGTGATCTGAGTTGTCAGTCCGATTACGAAGAAGCCGAGCGCCTGCCATTCGACGGGCTGCCGCGGAAACCAAATCCCGTTGTCAGCAAAGGCGCCGAGCAGCAGGAACCAGATCGCGACAACCGTACTCGTCGTGTAGCCGCCGATGAGCGCCGCCTCGATGGCAAGGGTGCGCTCGCGTTCGTCGAGGGGGGCATTGCCGCTATGCTTTACCCTCACCAGCAGGGTGTGGGTGGACGACCACATCATTGCCCCAAACACGAGCATCTGGCCAGCCTTGCTCCCATGTGCCGCCCAAACCACCCCAGCAATGGAGAACAGCATGAGGAACAGGTTGATGATGATCGACATCAGCGGCGCGGTCAGCGCCAGTTTGCGCGGCTGTTCCAGCAGCTGGCCCAGCCGCGCTCCCGTTTTGTTCTCCCCGTAAGCCATCATTCGCGTCCCTTCTGCAAAGCCTGCGATAGCGAGGGGAACGGCTCGAACGAGAACAGCAGTTCCACGCTCACACCGAACACCTCGGCAATCGATAGCGCCAGTTCGAGGCTGGGCTTGTAATCGCCGCGCTCGAGGAAGCCGATCGTCTGGGGGTTGACCCCGACGGCTTCCGCAAGCTCGCGGCGGGTCATCCCCGCATCAGCCCGAAACATGGCGATCCGATTGTGAATTTCTCTCGACATAGTTATTGGATGCATGATTTGTTGCGTTAAAGCAATAATAATGTGGATTGTGTAAATGGCGCCTACGCGGCGCGGGCCTGTGCTAGCGCACGTGTTGCCCGGGTGGCACATTTGCCCGATCAATGGGCAAGCTTGGTAACCGACAACCGTCCGGAATGGGGTCGATAGCCGAACGGCAGGAATTTTTCGCGAGCGGGACAAAGCCGCCAAACCGCTTTCGGGATCACGCACGAGCCCCGCGCAGGCCCGAGGTTTGTTGTCCCTCTCTTCCCTCGCCCCGGACTTGATCCGGGCCCCCGCTGCCTGTCGGGGAAGAGACCCGGAAAAAGGGGAAAGCTGGATCCCGGGTCAATTCCGGGACGGGGTATGGACCATCGACCGGCTCGGGGTCGTTTCCGGAACCACCACGTGCGGCCAGCGTCCGGCGATTGCCGATCTTTCCTACACACCCCGCCGCCTCTATTTGTGCGCGGCTCTTCCCATCGTGCTGCCCGGCCTGCGAGGCCGTTTGTCATCCGAGACGCGAACAAAGCCCGCGCTCCCCTGTCCGTCCGCTTGGGGAATGCGGGCGTTAGATACTGAGATAATCCAAGAAAAAGCGGATTCCCAAAGCGGACAGGGTGTCCGCTTTGTCCGCTTCAGGGCGCTTCCGCCTGCGCCCTCACCCCAAATCGAAGACGTAGCCCAGCGAACGCACCGTGCGCAGCGGGTTGCCGCCGCCCGCAGCCTTGATCGCGCGGCGCAGGCGGCCGATCCACACGTCCACCGTGCGCTCGTCGATCGGGGGTTCGCGCTTGCCGAGGCCGTTGATCAGGTCCTCGCGGGTCAGCACGCGGTTGGGGTTCTCGGCGAGGAAGCGCAGCAGCCGGAACTCGTTGGGCCTGAGCACGATCGGGGTGTCATTCCAGCGCGCCTGGAGCGCGGCCATGTCGATCACCAGCGCGCCCAGCTCGAAGCGCCGCGTCGCCTGCCGCTCGGCCCCGCGCGATTGCAGCGCCAGCACCCGGTCGAGCACCGCGGTGCGGGTCAGCGGGCCGACAAGGTAATCATCCGCCCCGGCCCGCAGCGCGCGGCGGCGGTCCTCGGCGTCGTCCTCCTCCAGCACGATGGTGATATGCGCATCCTCGGTGCGCGGGTCGGCGCGCAGCCGGCGGCACATCTCCAGCCCCGCGAGTTCGGGCATGACCCAGTCGACGAAGGCCCACATCGGCCCCTCGACCAGCCGCCGCGGCCCGTCCGGCCCGAGCCGGTCGAAGGTGAAGCGGCGCTGGTCGTGCACGAAATCCTCGAGGCTTTCGCCCAGTTCGCTCGTCAGGAAGATATTGACGACATCCATGTTTGCCAGCCCCGGTTTGGTGCCGGAGTGGCGCAGCGGTGTGACGCGTTTGTGACTGGATTGCAGCGATGTGTAACAATTGGCGTAACGGCGGGGCAGGACCGCGATGGGGCTGGCGCCGTGCGCGTCAGGACAGCGTCAAGCCCCCGTCCACCACCAGCGTCTGGCCGGTGATGTAGGCGCTAAGCGGCGAGGCGAGGAACAGCGCGGCGCCGGCCATGTCCTCAGGCGTGCCCATGCGGCGCAAGGGGATCTTCCTGAGGCTGGCTTCAAGGCGCTCGGGGTGATCGGTGGTCACCGAGGTGAGCTTGGTCGGCACCAGCCCCGGCGCGATGCCGTTGACCCTTATGCCGTCGCGCGCCCAGGCCTCGCCCAGCGTTTTGGTGAGGCTCGCCGCGCCTGCCTTCGACGCGGCATAAGCAGGGGTGCCGATGGTCGATTTGAAGGCGGCGACGCTGGAGACGATGATGATTGTGCCCTTGGTGGTGGCCAATGCCGGGTGGAAGGCGCGGGCGGCGTCCATCACCGAATTGAGGTTGATGTCGACCACCGCATCCCAGCCCTCACGGGTGAACTCCTGCCGGCCATAACGCACGGTGCCCTGACACAGCACCAGCACATCGAGCGGGCCGAAAGTGGCCGCCAACCGGTCGGCGGCATCGCGGTCGGTGAGGTTCAACTGGCGGTAATCGAGGCCAGTGAAATCGGAGTCCTCGGCTTCAAGATAGTCCCCGAAATCGGGCCGGGTGCCGGTGACAGTGACAGCCCCGCCCCGCTGGCGGAACCCATGGGCAATGCCGTTACCGATCCCGCTCGACCCGCCAATGACGAGGACGCGTTTGCCGGTGAAGTCGAGCGGTTCGGTCATGGTCAGATGCTCCGCGAGATCACTTCCTTCATGATCTCGTTGGTGCCGCCGAAGATCCGCGTCACGCGCGCGTCGCGCCACAGGCGGGCGATGGCATACTCGTTCATGTAGCCCGCCCCGCCGTGGAGTTGCAGCGACACGTCGCAGGCTTCCCACTGGAGATCGGTGTGCCACAGCTTGGCCGCGCTCGCCTCGTCGGTGGTGAGCTCACCCGCAAGGTGCTTTCGGATCGCCCAGTCGAGGTGCGCCCAGCCCACCTGCAGCTTGGCCTTGAGGTCCGCGAGGGTGAACTTGGTGTTCTGGAACTCGAACACGGTCTTGCCGAAAGCCGCGCGTTCCTTGGTGAACTTCACCGCCTCGTCGAAGGCGCGCTGCGCCGCCGCCTGCGCGCCGACCGCGATGCTGAGGCGTTCCTGCGGCAGCTCCTCCATCAGGTGCACGAAGCCCATGCCTTCAGCGCCGAGGATATTGGTCATCGGCACGCGGCAATCGTTGAAGAACAGCTCCGAGGTGTCGGCGGAGTGCTGCCCGATCTTGTCGAGATTGCGCCCGCGCTCGAAGCCGGGGGTGTCGGCGTCGACCAGCACCAGCGAGATGCCCTTGGCGCCCTTCTCGGGATCGGTCTTGGCGACCACGATCACGCAATCGGCGTTCTGGCCGTTGGTGATGTAGGTCTTCGAGCCGTTGATGACGAGGTGATTGCCGTCTTTCCTCGCCGTGGTGCGGATGCCCTGAAGGTCGGAGCCTGCGCCCGGCTCGGTCATGGCGATGGCGGTGATGATGTCGCCGGTGACCATGCCGGGGAGGTATTTCTGGCGCTGTTCGGGGGTGCCGAGGCGCTCGAAATAGTTCGCCGTGATGTCCGATTGCAGCGTGAAGCCCGCCGCCGAGCCGAGGTAAGAGAGCTCCTCGGCGACAATGCAGTTGAACCCGAAATCGAGGCCGAGCCCCCCGTTCTCCTCCTTGACGGTGGGGCACAAGAGACCCGCCTCGCCCACCGCCTTCCACACCGAGCGCGGAACGATCCCGTCGGCTTCGTGCTGGTCGAGATTGGGCGTGAGGTGCTCGGCAAAAACCTTGCGAACGGTGTCGCGGAAGGCCTCGTGGTCTTCATTATAGGCGGTGCGGTGGGCGGTCGCGAGCATGGGGGTTCTCTCCGGGCAATGGGTTTTGATTTGCCACGATAGAAGCCCGCACGCCTGCTCGGGTCAAGCGCGAAAGTGGGGGTGGCGAGTGCCCCTCCGACTATTGCCTCCGATCCCCGCCTGCGCCATCATCCTGTGATGAAGTTAGCTTATACAATTCTGATGCTTGTCAGCGGTGCGGCATGCCGGGCGCACACCGCAGAGCAGACTGCAGTCATGCAGGCGATAGAGGTGGCTGTCGTGCTGCCAGAGGGTGCGGGTGCGCTCGATGAGTATTCCCGGAATTACGCTACGGGGCCCGACGGCAAGGTCTTGGCCCACTATGTCATTCCGACAGAATCCTCGGTTGCCGATGAAGACCATGGTTGCGAGGTGATGCTCGCGAACTTCGACTCGCGCCCCTGCACCGACGAGGAAGTGGCAGAGATGGTCCGCGACGATCAGGCTCGCGCTGAAAGAATGGGCAGGGCCGGCCAGTCCCGCTGGCTTGAAAGCTACAGCGAATTGCCGCTCGTCCTCGATGGCGGCTGTGGCTTCATCGAGATTGTCTACAATCCGCAGTCAAAGCAGATCGAGCGCGCGGAATGCAACGGGGAGGCCTGAGGGGCATCTTCTCAACACCCGGACTTGATCCGGGGCCAGGCTTCCTATTGGCAACGTGAACTCGAAGCCAGCCAAACCCCGTGTCAAGCACGGGGCGACGGGAGGGGGCTCACCCCACAAACGCCCGTTCGATCACGAACTGGCCCGGCTTGTTGTTCGCGCCCTCCTCGAACCCGCGCCGTTCCAAGTCAGCGGCGTGGTCCTTGATCATCGCCATCGAGCCACACAGCATCACCCGGTCTTCTTCCGGCACGAAGCGCTGCGGGCCCTTGGACTGTTCGAACAGACGCCCATCGTCGATCAGCTGCTGGATGCGGCCCTGGGTGCGGAAGCTCTCGCGAGTCACGGTCGGCACGTAGATCATTCGCGCGCGGTCTTCGTCTTCCAGCAGCGGGTCCCCTTCGAGCTTGCTCTCCAGCAGCTCGCGATAAGCCAGTTCGGCAACGTGGCGCACCGAATGGACGACGATCACTTCCTCGAACATCTGGTAGACCTCGGGATCGCGCACCAACGACATGAACGGCGCCAGCCCGGTGCCGGTCGAGAGCATGAACAGCCGCTTGCCCGGCAGCAGCGCGTCGGTGACGAGTGTGCCGGTCGGCTTCTTGCCGAGGTAGATGGGGTCACCCACCTGGATGTGCTGGAGGCGCGAGGTCAGGGGGCCGTCCTGCACCTTGATCGACAGGAACTCCAGCTCCTCGGCATAGGACGGCGAGGCGACCGAATAGGCGCGCAGCAAGGGCTTGCCGTTGTCGCCGGGCAGGCCGATCATCACGAACTCGCCCGAACGGAAGCGGAATGACGCCGGGCGGGTCATCTTCAGCGTGAACAGCCCCTCGGTCCAGTGATGGACGTAGGTGATCGTCTCCACGGAGAGCGCCGCGCTCTCGGTGAACTGGTCGCGGTCGATGATGGGCTGGTTCAAAGCGGGCCTCGGATACAGGTCTGCGCCGCGGGGGATGCCGCAGCCGGAAATGGGGGCGCAAATGGACGACAAGCGCGCGCCCTTCAAGACAGATTAGCGTTAGGGCGTGAAAGCGGGCCTTGAATTGCGCCAGATCAATTCCAGCCGGCGCGGTCGAAGATCCGCACCGCCTCGGCCTGCCCCTTGCCGATGTCGGCGACGCTCAGCGTGTCCGACTTGAAGCTGCCGAGCCGCTCCACGGCCGAATTGGCCTTGAGACCGATGGCGGCGGGGTATTCGTTGTTGCCGTCGGCGAAATAGCGCTGGGCGCTCTCGGAGGTCAGGTACTCGAGGAACTTGACGGCATTCTCGCGGTTGGGCGCGGTCTTGACCAGCCCTGCGCCGCTGACGTTGACGTGCGTCCCGGTGCCCGCCTGGTCGGGGAAGATCACCCCGACCTTGTCGAAGATCGCCTTGGCCCCGGCATCGCCCCCAGCATAGCGCGCGAGGTAATAGGTGTTGACCACGGAGATGCGGCACTGCCCCGCCGCGACCGCCTCGATCATCGCGGTGTCGTTGCCCTGCGGCGGCTGCTTGAAGTTGGCCACGACGCCCTTTGTCCATTGCTCCGCCGCGTCCGCGCCCTTGTGGGCGATGATGCTGGAGAGCAGCGAGATGTTGTAGATGTTCGAGGACGATCTCATGCAGATCTGGCCCTTGAACTTCGGATCGGCGAGATCGGCATAGTTGGCGAGGCCCTCGGGCGCGCCCTTGGCCTTGTCGTAGATGATGATCCGCGCGCGGGTCGAGAGGCCGAACCACAGACCTTGCGGGTGGCGCAGGTTGGCGGGCAGGCGCTCCTTGAGCACCGCCGACTCGACCGGCGCGAGGATGCCCGCCTCCTCGGCGCGCCACAGCCGGCCGGCATCCACGGTGATCAGCAGGTCCGCCGGGCTGAACTCGCCCTCGGCCCCGATCCGCTCGATCAGCGCGTCGGCATCGGCCTCAATGCGGTTGACCTTGATGCCGGTTTCGCGGGTGAAGTCCTCGTAGAGCGCCAGATCGGTGTCGTAGTGGCGCGAGGAGTAGATGTTGACTTCGCCGGTGATCGGCACCGCCTCGCCCGCGTCCCCACCCTCGCCGGCACAGGCGGCGAGCGTGCCGAAGCTCATACTGGCAAGGGCGGCGAGGAAGATCGGTTTCATGGGAGAGAGGCTTTCGGCTGATTTGTTGCGAATGACTTGCAATATTATTCAATGCCGCGCAAGGCCTAATGCCGCGCAAAGGCGCGCACGCTGCCGGGATCGGGGACCACGCTGTAGGTCTTCGCGGGATCGACCGGCAGCGCGGTCTCGACCGTCACGCCCGCGCCCTCGGCACCTTCGAGCAGCACCCGCGACCGCGCGCCGAGGGGGTGGACGTCGCGCACCCGGCAGCCGCGCACATCGGCAACCGGCACCAGCCGGTCGGCCTGCACCAGCAGATCGAGCGCGCCTTCATCGGGCACCTCGCCCGCGAGGCTTGCCAGCGGCCACAGGCCGAAGGGGGTGTCGAGCCCTTCGCCTGCGCGCCTTCCGGCGATCACCTGCGCGCCCCCGAAGATCGCGCCGACGGCGGCGGTGGCGGGGGCATCGTGCAGTTCGGGCGGGGTGCCGAACTGGACGATGCGGCCTGCCTCCATCACCGCGATCCGGTCCGCGATGTCGAGCGCCTCGGCCGGGTCGTGGGTGACCAGCACCACCGTCGTCCCCGCCTCGCGCAGCAGGATGCGGCACTCGCGGCGCAGGGCCCGGCGCAGCACGATGTCGACGCTGGCGAAAGGCTCGTCCATCAGCAGCACCTGCGGGCCCGGCGCCATCGCCCTTGCGAGCGCGGCGCGCTGCTGCTGGCCGCCCGACAGCTCGTGCGGATAGCGTGCGCCCATGCCGGCAAGGCCGACCCGCGCCAGCCACGCATCGGCCTCGCCCGCCCGTGCGCGGGGCAGGCCGAAGGCGACATTGGCGGCCAGCGTCATGTGCGGGAACAGCGCGCCGTCCTGGAACACCAACCCCACGGGCCGCGCCTCGGGCGGCGGGCTGCGGCGCGCATCGGCCAGCACCGCGCCATCCACCGCGACCTCCCCCTGCTGCACCCGCAGGAGGCCGGCCGCGAGCCCCAAAAGCGTTGACTTCCCGCAACCCGACGCGCCAAGCAGGCAGGTGATCTCTCCCGTCGGAGCGGTGAAGGAGATGTCCTCCAACGCCCGCACCGCACCGTAGGCATGGGCAATATGGCGAAATTCGAGGCTCAATGGCGCTGTCCGCAGGAAACGAGGTGAGCCGCCTTAGGCAAATTGCGCCCGACTCCGCAAGCAGGGCAAGGGACGGGACCGGCTGGACGATCGCCGCGCTCGCGATCGCCGCGCTCGCGGGCCTGCCGATCGCCGCCGTGCTGTGGACGGCGCTGGCGGGCGGCGGCACCGGAGCGGGCGAGACGGTCGGCGATCTCGCCGCGACCGTTCTTCCGACCTACATCGCCAACACCGCCCTGCTCATGCTGCTGGCGGGAGGGATCGCGGCAGTGACCGGGACGGGCTGCGCCTGGCTGATCGCCGCGACGCGCTTTCCGGGGCGCCGGGTGCTCGGCTGGGCGCTGGTGCTGCCGCTGGCACTGCCCGCCTATCTCGCCGCCTATGTCTATGCCGACATCCTCGATTACGCCGGGCCGGTGCAGAGCGCGCTGCGCGCCGCGACCGGCTGGGGGGTGGAAGACTATGCCTTTCCCGACATCCGCTCGCTGGGCGGGGGGGCGCTGGTGCTGGGGCTGGTGCTCTACCCCTATGTCTACCTGCTGGCGCGCACCGCCTTCGCCACCCAGAGCCTCACCCAGTTCCGCGCCGCGCGCAGCCTCGGCGCGGGCCCCTCGCGCGCCTTCTGGCGGGTCGCCCTGCCCGCCGCGCGACCCGCCATCGCGGGCGGCCTTGCGCTGGTGCTGATGGAGGTGCTCGCCGACTTCGGGGTGGCCGAGTATTTCGCCATTCCCACCTTCTCGACCGGCATCTTCAGGAGCTGGCTGGCGATGGGCGACAAGGCGGCTGCGCTGAAACTCGCGGCGGTGATGCTGCTTTTCGTGATCGCACTGGTCGCCTGGGAGGCCCGAACCCGGCGCGGGCGTAGCGACAGCCGCGACGGGCTCGCTGCGCGGGGCGTGGATGCGGAGCCGCTGGTCGTGCTGTCGCCGCTCGGCAAGGGGCTGGCGCTCGCCGCCTGCGCTCTGCCGGTGCTGCTCGGCTTCGTGGTGCCCGCCGCCTGGCTCGCCAGCCTCGCCATGAGCGAGACCGCGCGCGCCGCAGCCGGGGATCTCCCGACCTATCTGCGCGGGAGCCTGTGGCTGGGTCTCGCCACCGGGCTGCTGTGCCTTGCCTGCGCGCTCCTGCTCGCCTTCGCACGCGCCCGCTCGGGATCGCGCGCGGCGGCGGGAGCGATCCGGCTGGCGACGCTCGGCTATGCTCTCCCCGGCGCGCTGCTCGCGGTCGGCCTGCTCGCGCCGCTGGGCGGGTTCGACGTGAGCCTCACGCGGTTTGCGCGGGACAGCCTCGGCTGGAGCGGAGGACTGCTGCTGACGGGAACGAGCGCCGTGCTGGTCTATGCCCTCTCGGTGCGTTTCCTGACGGTCGCCTACAATACCGTGAGCGGCGGCCTCGCGCGCATCCCTCCCGGCCTCGATGCCGCCGCAAGGAGCCTCGGTGCAGGCCCTTCGCGCGTGCTGGCGCGCATCTATGCCCCGCTCCTCGCCCCCAGCCTCGCGGGCGCGGCGGCGCTGGTGTTCATCGACACCCTGCGCGAACTGCCCGCGACGCTGATCCTGCGCCCCTTCAATCTCGAGACCCTCGCCACCCGCACCTACCGCCTCGCCAGCGACGAGCGGCTGGTCGAGGCAGCCATCCCGGCGCTGATCCTGCTCGCGGCAGGCCTGCTGCCGGTGCTGGTGCTGAACCGGCTGGGGAAGCGGTAAGACTCCTCCTCCGTTCGTGTCGAGCGAAGTCGAGACACCCTACCTTGGAACCGGCCTCTCGACTTCGCTCGAGGCGAACGGAGACTGAGAAAACTGTCCAGCCAGCTTGTCACCGGACTTGTCCAAACCTTCGCGAAGGTTCACAAGGTGAGCCACATGGCACGCTTCCCCTTCTCCGCGATCGTCGGTCAGGACGAGATGAAACAGGCGCTGCTGATCGCGGCGGTGGATCCGAGCATCGGCGGGGTGATGGTGTTCGGCGACCGCGGCACCGGCAAGAGCACCGCCGCCCGCGCCCTCGCCGGCCTGCTGCCGCCGATCATGGCGGCGGAGGGCTGCCCCTATGGCTGCTCGAAGGAAGACCAGGCGCGCTATTCCGATGTCTGCGGCACCGGCAGGATGGTCAAGCGTCCCGTCCCCTTCGTCGACATGCCGCTGGGCGCGACCGAGGACCGGGTAATCGGCAGCCTCGATCTCGAAAGGGCGCTGCGGTCGGGCGAGAAGGCGTTCGAGCCGGGGCTGTTGGCGAAGGCCCACCGCGGGTTCCTCTACATCGACGAGATCAACCTGCTCGAAGACCATCTGGTCGACCTGCTGCTCGACGTGGCGGCCTCGGGCGAGAACGTGGTCGAGCGCGAGGGGCTGTCGGTGCGCCACCCGGCCAAGTTCGTGCTGATCGGCAGCGGCAACCCGGAAGAGGGCGAGCTGCGCCCGCAGCTGCTCGACCGCTTCGGCCTCTCGGTCGAGGTGCGCACCCCCAAGGACATCGAGACCCGCATCGCGATCATGAAGCTGGTCGCCGAGAACGAGGCCGACCCGGAAGGCTTCGCCGCGCGCTGGGCAGAGGCGGACGAGGCCATCCTCAAGCGCGTCGCCAAGGGCAAGGCGCGGCTTCCCAAGCTCACCCCCGGCGAAGACGTCCTGCGCGATGCTGCGAACCTGTGCCTTGCGGTGGGCGCGGATGGGTTGCGCGGCGAGCTTACCCTGATGCGCGCCGCCCGTGCGCTGGCGGCGCTGGAAGGCGCGAAGAGCGTCACCCGCAAGCACCTCGTCGCGATCGCGCCCTCCGCGCTCAGGCACCGGTTGCGCCGCGACGTGCTCGACGAGACCGGCTCCACCGTGCGCATCACCCGGGCGATTGCCGAGCTGTTCGGATGATCGCCGAACCCGCCGATCCGCTCGACGATGCGGTGCTGGCGGCGCGGCTCTTCGCTCTGGCCCCCGCCACTTTCAAGGGCCTTGTCCTGCGCGGCCCCGGCCCGACGCGCGAGGCGCTTGTCGCCGCACTCGCCGAGGCCGTGCACCTGCGCCGCCTGCCCGGCCATGTCGATGACGAGCGGCTGCTCGGCGGGATCGATCTGGCCGCCAGTCTCGCGGCCGGCAAGCCGGTCCGCCAGACGGGCCTGATCGAGGAGGCGCGCGGCGGGGCTCTGATCGCCGGCATGGTCGAGCGGATGGACACAGGCGTTGCCGGCCGGCTTGCCCAGGCGCTCGACGAGGGAGGGACGGCGCTGGTCCTGCTCGACGATGCCGCCGAGCCCGACGAGGCGCCCCCGGCGAGCCTCACCGAACGGCTCGCCTTCCCCTGCGACCTTGCCGCCTCGCGCCGCTGGCAGGGGGTGACGCTGGAGCCTGCCCGGGGGAGCCTCGCGGCGGTGGAGCCTCTTTGTGATGCAGACCTCAGGGCGCTGGCGGCGACCGCCGAGGCGCTGGGGGTCGACAGCCTGCGCGCCCTTGTGTTCGCTGCCGAGACGGCGCGGGGGCTTGCGGCGCTGGCGGGGCGCTCGGTTACGAACACATCCGATCATGCGGGGGCGGTGCGGCTTGTTCTTGCCCCGCGCGCCACCCGCCTCCCCCCGCAGGAGGCCCCCGAGGCTCCGCCCGAGGAGCCCCCGCCCCCGCCCCCTGATGGATCGCCCGAGACGGAATCCGACAACGACCGCCAGCAGCCCGAGCCCGACCTCTCCGAAATCCTCGTCGAGGCCGCCCGCGCGGCGATCCCCGCGGGGCTGCTCGAGCAACTCGCGCAAGGCAAGGCCCCGCGCCGCGCCACATCGAGCGGCACCGGGCAGAAGCGCAAGGCGGCGACGCGCGGCAAGCCGCTCGGCGCGCGGGCCGGGATGCCCCGCGGGGGCGCGAAGCTGGCGCTGATCGACAGCTTGCGCGCCGCCGTCCCGTGGCAGGCGGTCAGGCGGCGCGAGACCGGCGCGGACACCGCCGGCCCGATCATCATGCGCAAGGAGGACCTGCGCATCCGCCGCTTCGAGGAGCGCGCGGCCCGCGTGACGATCTTCGCGGTCGACGCCAGCGGCTCGGCGGCGGCGGCGCGGCTGGCCGAGGCCAAGGGCGCGGTCGAGCTGATGCTGGCGCAGGCCTATGTCACCCGATCCGAGGTCGCACTCGTGGCCTTCCGGGGCACGAGTGCCGAGCTGCTCCTGCCCCCCACACGCTCGCTCACCCGCGCCCGGCGCACGCTGGCGGAACTGCCCGGCGGCGGAGGCACGCCGCTCGCGCTGGGACTCAACGCCGCGCGCGAGGTGGCCGAGGCCGTGATCGCCCGTGGACGCAGCGCCGCGCTGGTGATCCTGACCGACGGCCGCGCCAACATCGCCGCCGACGGCTCGCCCGGTCGCGCGCAGGCCGCCGCCGATGCCGAGACCGCCGCCAAGGCCATCGCGGCGCGCGGGATCGACGCGCTGGTGGTCGACATCTCCGCCCGCCCCGGCCCGGAAGGCGAGACCCTCGCCAGGGCGCTCGGCGGCCGCTTCCTCGCCCTGCCCCGCGCCGATGCGCGGATGCTGCAGGCGGCGATCAACGCCGTCCAGCCGGTCGGCAAGGCGGCATGAGCGCGCTCGACTGGAATGCCGAGGGCCTGATCTGGCCGCACCGCGAGGCGAGTTCCTTCGTCGAGGTGGGGCGCACCCGCTGGCACGTGCAGCGCATGGGATCCGGCCCGCCGCTGCTGCTGCTCCACGGCACGGGCGCATCGGTGCATTCGTGGCGCGGGCTGATGCCGCTGCTGGCGCTGGATTACACCGTGATCGCCCCCGATCTGCCCCGCCACGCCTTCACCACCGGACACGACGCCTATGCCATGAGCCTGCCCGCGATGGCGCGCGAGGTCGCGGGGCTGCTGAAGGCGCTGGAGATCGCGCCCGAGGCCATCGTCGGCCATTCGGCGGGGACGGCGATCGCGCTCCAGCTCGGGCTCGATCACGGCTATGGCGGGCCGATCGTCGGCCTCAGCGCGGCGCTGCGGCCCTTCCCCGGACCCTTCGCGCAGATCTTCCCCGCCGTCGCCAAGGCGCTGTTCATCAACCCGCTGGTGCCGCGCATCTTTGCCGGCACGGTCGATCTGACCGGCGGCGCGGGGCGGTTCCTGTGGCGATCGACCCATTCGCGGATCGATCCGGCGGGGCTGGCCTGTTACCGCACCCTGCTCAAGCACCCCGGCCATGCCGGCGGCGCGCTTGCGATGATGGCGAACTGGGACCTGCCCGCCCTGCGCGAACGGATGGGAGACGTCCGCAATCCCGTGCTGCTGGTGCACGGCGCGAACGACCCCGCGATCCCGCCCGACTGGGCGCGCGATGCCGCCGGCTGGCTGCCCGATGCCCGGCTGGAACTTCTCCCCGGCCTCGGCCATTTGGCTCACGAGGAAGCCCCCGGCGAGGCCGCAGCCCGGATCGCCGCCTTCCTCGCGGAGCAAGGTTAGGAACGGGAACGGCGCGATGGGCAATTTCGGCTGGATCGAGATCGTGCTGTTCTACGGCCTCGCGATCGGCTTCGGCGCGTGGCAGTGGATCGCGATGGACCGCAAGCTCAAGCGCACCCGCGCCGAAAAGGCCGCGCGCGAGGCGACCGAGAAGGACACGGCCCCGCCTCCTGCCTGATGCCCGGCCACGGCTTTCGTGGCGGCGCGATCACTCGGCCGGGATCTGCTCCAGCTGCTCGGCTGCCTTGGGCAGCACCTTGAGGGGCGGGGAATTCAGCAGATCGCCGAAGGTCAGGGGCTGCGCGATCAGCGAGGGATGCGGCGAATAGCCGTCGAACAGGTACTCGGGATCGATGATGTCGCGCGAAATGCTCATGCCGTAGAGACGCCTGGGGTTCGGCGAGCGGTTGTCGGGTCCGGCATGGATCGTGTCGCTGCGGAACACGATCACCGTGCCCTTGCGCGGCGCGGTCCGCACGATGTGGAAATTGTCCCTGATGGCCGCGCGGTGGCGATAGAGATCGCGCAAGGTGCGTGGTCCGAAGGTATTGAGGCTCAGATGCGTGTTCCGGTTCGTCAGGAAACGCAGGATATTGGGCTGGTATTCGTCCCACTTGGTCGAGAACACCCGGTCGCGGAACTCGCCCGGCGCCAGGGAGGCGCCCCGGCCCTTGCGCATGTCCCACAACTTCCGGAAATTGTGGCGGAAGACGTGGATGTTCGACCAGACCATGAACAGGTCCATCAGCTCGAGGCCCAAGCCGCCATGCCGTTTCTCGACGCCGGCATACTTGTGGGTGCCCGGCACGAACACGGTCCCGCCCTGGTCCTCGGAGACATCCTCGAAGGCCGCGAAGAAGCTGAGCACGTTGGGCGGATCGCGGTGGAAATACTGGTGCGACGAGCCCAGATAGCTGGTCAGGGTGACCGCTTCGAGCAGCCGGTGGGACGGGCGGCAATATTCCGAGATCACGCCTTCGAGCCGCTGGCACAGGGTGCCGGCGAAGCTGTTGAGAAACGGCGTGGAGGGAAGCGAGCAGAAATCCCGGCGCTTGTAGCGGTTGTCGGTTTCGCTGGCGAAGGTGCACAGGTTGCGCTCGGGATCGTCGGCGGCCTGGCGGACCATGTCGAGCGCGGCATCGGCTTCCTCGTGCGACAGCAGATCGGTGAAGATGACGAAGCCGTAGGTGTCGATCTTGTCGACAGCTTCCCGGGCGCATTGATCCGTCAGCTTGCCGCCTGCGTCGAGCACGGCCGGCACTTCGAAAAGCGACGTGTCGTTGGAGATGTTCAATCCGTTCATGCCCGTCTGCCCCGTAAACATCCGGCATTTCCCGCAAGTGGTCTGCCGATTGTCGTCAGGTCCTCGGGTGGCAGAGCATGAGGGGACGAAGCCGCGCAGCATAATTGGCGCGGAAACTTCACCATCGGGTTAACTACAAGACTTGGGGGGCGCGGCGGCCTCCATGCCGGGGCCGCCGCGCCTGATCCTTCCGCAGCGGCAGCCGACAGGGCAAGGCGGAACCCGCCCTGCCCCTCAATCGGCTGCTTCAGAACCTGACCTGCACCGTCGCGCGTGCACCGTGGTCGGTGATGGTGCTGCCGATCAGACCGTTGTAGCCGGCCGAAATCTCGAGGTTGTCCTCGAGCTTCAGCCTCGCCTCGAGCCGCGCGGCAAGCGCGAACTTGTCGAGCTGCACGCCCTCGATCGCGAAGCCCTGCTGCGGGGCCGCCGCGAGAGCGAGCTGTGCCCGGGGATCGCGGTCGCCCAGCTGTGCACGGCCCGCCAGCGTGCCGAGCACGTCCAGCCGCTTGCCGACCGGCACCATCGCATCGACCCCGGCCGTGACCGAGCCCGTCGAATAGCGCTGCCGGGTCATGGCGAGCGCGGCCGCTCCGCCCCTTTCGGTCAGCGCATCCAGCCGGAACGATCCGATCGCCCCGCCCACGAAGGGACGGAACTGGCTCTTGCCGGCGGTCAGCGTGTAGGACAGCTCGGCGAAGGCCTGACGGCCCCTGCCTTCGGTGGTCCCGACATTGTCCTCGGCAAATCCGGGCAGGGCGATGCTGCGGAACGCCCTGAGATCGACCTCGGCAAGATAGCCGCCGACCGTCGCGGTCAGGCCGCCGGTGCTGATCGCGGCGTAGGCCCCGCCGCCCGACTGCTGGACCTCGGCGCTCGATCCGCGCGCGTCGATGGTGACGTCGCTCTGGATCCGCAGCCCGAACAGGCCCGCGCGCCAGCTACCGTTCTCGTTGGCATTGCCGAAGTCGATGCCGGTGGCAAAGCCCATCCGGTCGGCTTCGAAGCGGGCGGCGTTGCCGTCGCCATCGCCGTCGCCCCAGCCGCCGAACAGCTGCGCCCAGGCGCCCGCGCCCTGCCCGGCTTCCGGCGCGCCGCGGGCGGCCATGGCAAGCGTATTGACACGCCCCAGCACCGCTTCGCGCACGAGCCGCTCCTGCTCCATCCCCACCCCGGCGGCGGTCGCATAGATCTCGCCGGAAAGCTGGTCGAAGGCGCCCGGCAGTTGGGCCGTCGGCAAGGCATAGACGTTGAACAGCGGCTGCGGGTTGTAGCCCGCGGTCACCGCGCCATCGATGCGGTTCACGACCGAACGCTGGTTGGCCGTGAGCGGCGTGCTGCCGACGATGTTCGCCAGCAGGTTGGGCGCCATGCGCAGCCGCGCCTGGGTGGCGGTGTAGACCAGTTCGGGCCGGTAGAGGATCCCGAAGCCGGCAAACCCGGTGGCGGCGTTGAAGGTGCCGGTGCGCCCGCCATCGGCCTGGAGCAGCACGATCTCGGAGTTGAAGGCATAGACCCCGCCGAGATTGGTGAAGGCCGCCGTCCCGCCGAGGCTCGCCGCTCCGTTGCTCACGATCGCGTCGGACAGCCCGTTCGCACGGATCTGGAGCTGGAGGGTGCTGCCCGCCTGCAGGTTGACCGCGCCGTTCACCCCGAGCACGCCCGGCCCGTCCGCGCCGGGGGCGATGATGCTGCCGCTGTTCGCGGTGAGCCCGCCGATGGTGCCGCTGCCCGACAGGGTCGCACCCGAGAGCACGGTGACCCGCGAGCCGGCAAGCCCGCCCGTCACGCGCAGCTCGCCCGCGCGCACGAAGGTGCCGCCGGTGAAGCCGTTGCTGTTCCCGGTGAGGGTCAGCAGGCCCGCCCCTGTCTTGTCGAACACGCCGGTCCCGACCAGCGAACCGGCGAAGGTTCCGGCCGAGGTCTGGGTGAATTCGAGGGCAGCGTTGTTCTCGATCAGGCCCTGGAGCGAGACGGTGTTGCCGACCAGCCGGCCCCGGCTGACCAGCGTGCCGCCGCGGTAGGTGTTGGCACCCGTTAGCGTCGTGGTGCCGGTGCCGTCCTGCACGAAGATCCCCGTGCCGCTGATCACGTTGGCGAAGGTGAAGGCGTCGCTCCGGTTGATGACCAGCGCCCCGTTGTTGACGACCGGTCCGGCAATCGCACCGGTCGTTCCGCCATTGCCCAGTTGCAGCACGCCGCCGCTGATGGTCGTTCCGCCGGTGTAGGTGTTGGTCCCGGTCAGGACGAGCCGTCCGGTGCCGACCTTGGTCAGCCCGCCGGTGCCGCTGATCACCCCGCCGAACAGCGTGGCGATCCCGTCGGTCCCGGTGGTCAGCCTCGCATTGCCGAGGATGATCGTCCCCGCGCCGCTGATCGCGCCGACGCGGGTGTCGAACCCGGCGAGGTTGAAGCTGCCGCCCGCGGCCTGCTCGAGGATGGCGATGCCCGTGGTCGCGCCGGTCAGATCGATGCGGCCCGCGTTGACGACATCGCCGTTGAGCACGCCGGCGATCTGCGCGGTGCCGTTGTTGACGAGTCCTCTGCCCAGCGTGCCCGTGGACACAAGGCTGCCGTCATTGAAGACGGTGCCGGCAATCACGCCCTGGTTGCGCGCCGATGCGCCCGCCGCGTTGCTCACCTGGCCGAGGATCGTGCCGTTGTTGACCAGAACGGCGTTGTTGACGACGCTGCCGGCGATCACTGCCGCCGACAGGGTGGTGCTGGCGGGCACGGCTGCGGCTGCGCCTGCGGCCGGAGCCGTCAGGACGTCGGACGCCGGAGCGGACAGATCGACGGTCGCCAGGGCGCTCGTCGTCATGGCGCCGTCCCTGCCGAGGGTGACGAGGGCAGGCCCGCCGGACAGCTCGCTCGCACCGGCCGACAGGGCCGGGCGCAAGGCAGCAGCCGCGACCGCAGGGACAACGTCCCCGCTGGCGGCTCCGCTCGCCGCGGCAGCCGGAGCCGCAGCCGGGACCGACACAACCGCCGCTCCGCTGCCGACCACCAGCGTCCCCGCGTTGACGAAGGTCGTGCCGGTATAGGTGTTCACGCCGTCGAGCGTGAAGGTGCCGCTGCCGGTCTTGACCAGCCCGCCGCTCCCCGAGATCACCCCCGCGAAGGTCGAGGAGCTGTTGTCGCCGCCGACGAACAGCGTGGCCGACCCGAGCGCAATCGTGCCGCCCCCTGCGAGGCTGCCGAGGGAACTGCTGAACCCGGACAGGTTCAGACTACCGCCCGCAGCCTGGGTGAAGCGGCCGAGCAGCATGGCACCGCCGATATTGGTGATCCGGCCATTGTTGGTCACCGCCCCGTCGATCTGGCCTGCGAGCTGGACCGAGCCGTTGTTGACCAGCCCGCCGATCACCCGCCCTGCGGTGAGGAACGTCCCGTTGTTGGTCACCAGCCCGGCAATCGTCCCGCCATTCGCGAGATCGGCGTTGTTGAGCACCGCGCTCGCCAGCGATCCGCCCGTCTCCACCAGCAGCGTGCCTCCGCTGACGGTGACGAGGCCGGTAAAGGTGTTCGCGCCTGCGAGCGCAAGCGTCTGCGCGCCGCGCTTGATCAAGCCACCGCTGCCCGAGATCACCCCGGCAAAGCGCGTGCTGCCCGCACTGGTGTCGATGGTCAGATCGCCGCTGCCGAGCAGAACGGCACCTTCGCCCGACAGCCCGCCCAAGGTCGTGGCGAAGCCGGCCAGATCGAAGCGGCCACCTGCAACCTGCACCAGCCCGGTGATCCCGGTGGTCGTGCCGGTCAGGGTGATGGTGCCGCCGTTGCTCACCGCGCCGCTCACGACGCCGCTGATCTGCGCCGTCGCCCCGCCCGCGTTGACGAGGCCGCCGCCGAGCGTGCCGGTCGAGACCAGCGTGCCGCCGTTGGTCACAAGGCCGCCGATGGTGCCGCTGTTGCTCAGGCTGCCGGTGTTGCTCACCGCGCCCGCGATGGTCCCGGCATTGGTCAGGGTCGCGGCGTTGCTCGCCCCGCCCGCCAGCGCCGCGCCCGCGCCGATCGCCAGCGTCCCCGCGCTGACCGTGGTGAGGCCGGTGAAGGTGTTCACCCCGCTCAGCGTGAATATGCCGCTGCCGGTCTTCACCAGCCCGCCGCTGCCCGAGATCACCCCCGCGAAGGTGGTGGAGCTGTCGTCGCCGCCCGTGGTCAGCGTCCCGCTGCCCAGCCGCACCGAACCCTCGCCCGCAAGGCTGCCCAGTTCGAGGCTGTTGCCCGCAAGGTCGAGCGTGCCGGTGACACTCTGCGTCAGCGCCGCACCGCCCGAGGTCGCGCCCGTGAGCGCGATTGTCCCGCTGTTGGCGACTGCGCCCGCAAGCACGCCGCTGATCTGCGCCGTGGCCCCGCCCGCGTTGACCAGACCGCCGCCCAGCGTGCCGGTCGAGACCAGCGTGCCGTTGTTGGTCACAAGGCCGCCGATGGTGCCGGTGTTCTCCAGCGTAGCACCGCCGATCAGCACGTCGGACGCGAGCGAACCCGTCACCCGCAGGGTGCCGCCCAGCACGCTGGTGAGCCCCGTGAAGGTGCTGGTGCCGGACAGGGTGGTGACGCCTGCCAGCTGGCGCAGCGTCCCCGTGCCGGAGATCGCGGCGGCGAGTTCGAAATCGGCCGCGGTGTGGTTGAAGATGATGCTCGCCGCGCCCGGCCCCATCGCGATGGTGGGCGTGGTCAGCGTGCCCGCTGCGACCGCCGCGCTGCCTTCGGCCGCGCCGAAGATCAGCGTGCCGGTGCCGCGCGCATCGCTGGCGATGGTCATGCTTGCGCCGGACACCGCCCCGCGATCCGAGATCGTCAGCGTCCCGGTGCCGATATTGCCGAGGGAAATCGAGCCCATAGCGTCCCATCGGCTTCCGATGCCGGAAACCCGCGCCGTGCCATTCGCCCCAGCGGGCACGCCGATGACGGCGCTGGAAGATGCCACCTGGCCGCCGTCGACAATGTCGAGTGTGCCTTCGCCGAAACCGCCGACAAAGAAGGTTGCGGAGGTTGTCCAGCGGCTGCCCGCCCCGCTCACCAGTGCGGAGCCCCGTCCGCCGGCGAGCCGGCCTATGGAGCTGTTGACGGACAAGATCTCGCCGCCGTCCGTCAGCTCCAATCGGCCATTGCCGGCGTCCCCGACAATGAGGAGTCCCGGAGAGGAGATGCTCTGGATCACCAGGCGGCTTCCGGCGCCCGAAACCGATAGCGTGCCATCCGATCCTGCGTTCAGGCCTGCGACGCCGCCAGCTGCCGTGACGATGCCGCCATCGGAAATCCTCAGGACACCGGTGCCCGAGAAGCCGACTATCAGTGAGCTGCTGTTGTCCCAGCGGCTGCCTGCGCCTGCGACATTCACCGTGCCGGCCGAGCCGGCGCTTTCTCCAATCCAGCCCTGCGCATTGCCGACGATGCCGCCGCCGGTGATGTTCAGGGTGCCGGTGCCGGTGGTGCCGACATTGAGATTGCCGGCGAGCGCCATGCCTCCGGTCACGAGCACGCTGCCGCCGTTGACGATCCCCGCACCGACCCCGAGGCGGGCGCCATTGAGCGTGCCCGCAATCGTCCCGCCCGACAGGCGGATCACGCCGCTGGCGCTGGTGCCGACATTGACGGTCGCGCCCGTCGCCAGCGTGCCGCCCGACTGCACGTAATCACCCGTCACCCCGAGCGCGCTACCGGGGCCGCCGGTGATGCCGCCCGCGGAGAGGTCGACGCTCGCGACGGTGTCGGCGAAGGTGCCCAGCGCCAGCGTGCCGCCGGCGATCTGCACCGCCGAGCCATTGGCGATCACATTGTTCGCGCCAAGCGCCAGCGTGCCGCCCTCGATGCGGGTTGCGCCCGTGTAGGTGTTCGCGCCCGACAGGGTGAGCGTGCCGGTGCCGACCTTGGTCAGACCGCCACTGCCGGAGATCGTTCCGCCGAAGGTGCTCGAACTGCTTGTGCCTCCAACCGTAAGGATCGCGCTGCCTAACGTCACCGTCCCGCCGCCGCTCAGGGCGTCGACAGCGGTGTTGAAGCCGAACAGGTTGGTTACGCCGGTCGCACTCTGCGAGAGCGTGGTGATGCCGGTTGTCACGCCCATGAGCGACACCGTGCCGGCATTGGTGATGACGCCGTTGACGCTCCCGCGCACGTTCGCCCTCGCACCTGCAGTATTGGTCAGTCCGGCGGCTAGCGTTCCCGTCGAGCTCAGCGTGCCCGCGTTGGTGACCAGACCCGCGATCGTGCCGGCATTGCCGAAGCCGGCGTTGTTCTGGACCGCGCCGGCGAGCGACCCTGCTGCACCGATGATCAGGGAACCGCCGTTGATCGTGGTCAGGCCGGTGTAGCTCTGCGCGCCCGAAAGCGAGAAGGCCGAGGGGCCGTTCTTTATGAGGCTTCCCGTGCCGGTGATTGTGCCATCGAAGGTGTTGCTGGGAAAACCGGTGCCGGTAATGGTCAGCGTCGCGCTCCCCAGCGCCAGCGTTCCGCCTGAGCCTGCGAGGCTCTGGATCGTCGTGTCAAAACCGTTGAGGTTGAAGGTTCCCCCATTCTGGCTGACATCGGCGATGCCGGTGGTGGTGCCGGTCAGGGTGATGCTGCCCGCGTTGATGACAGTCCCGATCAGCTGGCCCGACACAAAGGCGCTGCCCGTGGCATTGTTGGCCAGGCCTCGGCCCAGCACGCCGGTAGAGCCCAGCACGCCGGAGTTGACGACGAAGCCCGAAATCGTGCCGGCGTTGGTCAGGTTGGCACTGTTGATCACACCCGATGCGAGCGATCCCCCCGCGAGGATCTGCAAAGTACCGGCCGCGACCGTGGTCGATCCGGTGTAGGTGTTCGCGCCCGACAGCGTCAGCGTGCCCGCGCCCAGCTTCGTCAGCGTGCCGCTGCCGCTGATGACATTCGCAACGGTGATGTCGTTTGCACGGTTGAACAACAGCGCGCCGTCGTTCAGCACATTCCCGCCGCCCAGCGTTCCGCTCGTCCCGCCATTGCCGATCTGCAGCGTGCCGCCGACGATGCTGGTGTTGCCCGCATAGGTGTTGGCACCCGTCAGCGTGAGGGTCCCCGGACCGGTCTTGGTCAGCGATCCCGCGCCCGAGATCCCGACGGCGATCGTCGCGCCGATGCCGGCGGTCGTCTCGATCCCGGTCGGCCCGGCAAGGGCCAGGCCCGAGCCCGCGCTGGCTCCGGCGATGACGTAGCCATTGGTCTGGAAGCGAAGACCCGAAGGCGACAGCACGGTGTCGGCTGCGATGGTGACGGTGCCGCCGGTGGCGCCGCCGAAAATCGCCAGCGCGCCATTGCCCGCCCACGGTCCGCTGACCGTGCCGGTGGCATTGCTGAAATTGCTGCTCGTGAGGTCCCACGTCCCGCTGCCACCGACGATCGCGCCGGTCGGGGCGAGGGTCGAACCGTTCCAGTGCACCTGATCGGCAGCGCCTGCGACATTCATCAGCACCGTGTTGGCACCGAGCGCGAGGCTTCCGGCGAACCCGCCGCCGAGCGGGTTGAGGGTCAGATTGCCGAGCAGCCCGCTCTGGGAGCCGAACTCGAACAGGGTATATTGCCCGGCACCGAAACCGACGCCGCGCACGATGCTGATGCTGCCGCCGTTCAGCGCCAGATTGCCCGTCACGCGGATGAGATCGTTGTTCGGCCCTCCGGCAACGCCCGCCTGCGCCAGTTCGAAGATCGTGTTCGATCCCGCATTCAGCGTCAGCGTGCCGATGGTGATGGTGCCCGGGCTCTGCCCGGCGGCGAGCGTGCCGCCGCTGTTCACATTCACGCTGCCGGCAATGGTGCCGGTGCCGCCGAGCGTCCCGCCGCTGCCGACGACCACGGCCGCGCCCGCATTGCCCATCGTGCCGTTGACCAGCACCGTGCCGCCGTTGATGATCAGCCCGCCGACGAAATCGTTGACGTCGCCGTTGATCGACAGCGTGCCGCCCTGCACCTTGCTCAGCACGCCATTGCCCGAAAGGTTGCCGAGCAGGGTAAGATCGGCCGTGCCGCCGATGGTGTTGCCGATGCCGGTGGCGGCGATGTTGTTGCCGATCGTCAGCGCGCCGCCGCTGGTGTTGCGCAGCCCGGCGGTGCTCTCCAGAACGACCGAACCGGTGCCGAAGGCATTGGCATGGCCGATCTGGACCAGCGCCTGACCAAAGCTCATACCGCCGCTCAGGGTGTTGTTGCCGTTGAGGGTGAGCGTGCCTGCGCCCACGAATGTCATTCTGCCGGTGCCGGAGATCACCCCGTTCAGCGTGGCACTGGTGCCCGCACTGTCGTATAGTCCGGTAAAGGCGCTCACCCCTGCCGTGTCGCCCACCAGATCGACAATGGTGTTGCCCAGCAGCTCGATCCGGTTGCCCAGCGTGATCGGCCCTGCACTGACACCCGGGGTGGTTTCGATGCCGAGCTGCAGCGTGCCGCCCAGCGTGGTGAGCAGCCCGGTTCCCAGCGCGGTGTTGCTGCCAACGACGAGGTTGCCCGCGCTCAGCAGCGTTCCGAGGGCGTAGCTGTTGTCGCCGGTCAGCGTGAGCGTGCCGCTGCCGGTCTGGAACACCCGGCCGGTGCCGCTGATCGTGTTGGCGACCGTGATGGCGTCTGCACTGTTGAAGGTGAGCAGGCTGTTGTTCACCACATTGCCGCTGCCCAGCCTGCCGCCGGTGCCGATGACGAGGGTGCCGTCGTTGATCGTGGTAGTGCCGGTGTAGGTGTTGGCGCCGGTCAGCGTCAGAACGCCCGCGCCCTGCTTCGTCAGCGTCCCTGTGCCGCTGATGATGTTGCCGACCGTCAGGTCGTTCGAGCGGTTGAACACCAGCGCAGCGTTATTGACGACGTTGCCCGTGCCCAGCGAGCCGGTGGTTCCCCCGTTGCCGATCTGAAGCGTGCCGCCGCTGATCGCGGTGGTGCCCACCGCGCTGTTCGCGCCGGTCAGCGTGAAGGTGCCGGTCCCGACCTTGGTGATGCTGCCGTTGCCGCTGACATTTCCGGACAGCGTCGTCGATGCGTTGTTGCCCCCGGTCGTGAGCGTGCCGTTCGAGCTCAATCGGAGCGCGCCCGCACCGGAGAGTGATCCGATCGTTTCCGATCCGACGACAAACAGGCGGGTGCCAGCAGCCATGCTGATAGCCACCGAGTCCGCCACGGCCGCCCCGAACTCGAGGAGCAGGTCGCCCCCGTTGATCGTGACCGGCCCGGTGAAGGTGTTGTTCCCGATCAGCTCGAGAAGGCCTCTACCCTCCTTGATGATGCCCCCGGTGCCCGAGATCGCACCGGTCATGCGGATGGTGGAGTTACCGGTCCCCTCGCTGACGACTGTCAGCGTGGAACCGCCCAGCTGGAAACCGCCGATGCTGTTGAGGAAGGTGCGGTCGGTAGAGGTGATGGTGGCGTTTGCTGCCAGCGAAACCACGTTATTGAAAACCGCGGTGTCGAACGTGGGAGAGCCGCTGTAGGTGAAGCGCAGCGCACCGATCCCGCCGTTTCCGGTACCGCTGATGGTCAGCGCGTCCCCGATGCCCACTCCCGCGCCGTTGAACTCCAACGTCGCGCCGCTGTTGACCGTCGTGCCGCCCGCCGCAGTCCCGAGCGCGCCGGAATTCGTGATCGTCAGTGTGCCCGCCGACACGGTGGTCAGGCCCGAGTAGGTGTTGGCCGCTGTCAGCCGCAGGTTGCCCGCGCCGATCTTCTCCAGCGGCCGCGCCCCCCCGATTTCCGAGATCACGCCCGATTGGGTCGCGCTTCCCGAGAGAACCTGGAGCTGCGTGGTGCTGGAGTCGAGGACGATCGGCGTCGCCATGTTCACGCCGTTGGCATAGTCGATCACCGAACCCGTGGTGCGGATCACCCCGGTCGCGCCGCCCGCCGCGCCGTTGCTCGCCAGACGAAGCGTGCCGCCGGCGACCGTGATGCCGCCGGTGAAGGTGTTGGTTCCCGACAGGGCCAGGGTCCCGCCATCGATCTGCACCGACCCTTGCGAGAGGTTGCCGGTGAGGGTGAGCGTGCCGCCCCCGCGCTTCGTCAGGCTGCCCGAGCCGGAGATGAGGTTGCCGAACGTCGCGTCGTTCGAGCGATTGAACACCAGTGCAGCGTTGTTGACGATGTTGCCCGTGCCCAGCGAGCCGGTGGTGCCGCCGTTGCCGATCTGGAGCGTGCCGCCGCTGATCGTGGTCGTGCCCGTGTAGGTGCTGTCGCCCGTCAACGTAAGCGTGCCGGTGCCGACCTTGCTGAAGCCCCCCGTGCCCGAGAACTGGCTGATGCCGCCCCCATAGGTGCGATTGCTCGCATCCCCCGCCGTCAGCGTGACGCCGCCGTTGAGCAGGATATCGCCGTCGCCGGCGATGTTGCCGACCTGCTCCGAGGTGAAGATCGCGACCTGGCCCGGCGCGTTGACGGTCAGAAGCACCGTGTCGGCGAGCGCATTGCTGTTGTTGAGCTGGAGTTCGCCACCGTTCACGACAACATTGCCCGTGAAGGTGTTGGTGCCCTGCAACGTCGTGGTGCCGGGGCCGTCCACGACGAGGCCGCCGGTTCCGGTGGCGATGTTGCCGACGATGTTGTTGATCCCGGCACCACCGAGGGTGATGTTCACGTTCGTGCCGGTGACGGCACCGAAGATATTCAGCTGCGAACCGGTATCGGCCATGATGCGCGTCGCGCTGCCCAGCGTGATCGGGCCGGTCAGATCGATGAAGCCGGTCAGGCTACGGAGCGCGCCGCCGTTCAGCACGCCGTTGCCGTTGAGGGTTATCGCCTCGCCGATCGACAACATTCCCGTGAGCGCAAGTGTCGCTCCGTCGTCCACGGTCGTGCCTCCGTCCGTGGTTCCGAGCGCGCTGCTGCCTCCGACCGTGAGCGTGCCGGACCGGACGGTGGTGGTGCCGGTGTAGTTGCTGACCCCGCTGAGCGTCACGTTGCCGTCGATCACGATCGACTGCCCACCGTTGATCGCGCCGCTAAAGTTTCCGCCACGAAGAATGGTTGTCTGGGTTCCGTTGAGCAGCGTGCCGGCGCCCTGCAGATCGAGGATTTGCGTGAAGCCCCCGGCGAGGTCCAGAGTCGCCCCACTGTCGATCTGGGTTGACCCGGACAGGTTCGAGATGACCGTTCCAAGTCCGCCATTGAGGGTCGACAGCGTGCCGCTTTCCACGATGACGCTGGCCGGAGCCGTGAAAGTTGTCGAATTCTGATTGAGGTAGATGATGCTGCCGGCCCCGCCGCTGGCTCGCAGGTTGCCACTGATTACCAAAGGTCCGGTGATGGTCAGCACAGTTCCCGCGGCGGGTCTCAAGCGGGCATTGTTGGAGGAAAGAAATGCAAGTTCGTTGCCGAGCGTCATTGACGCCGTCGTTACCAGATCGCCGCCAGACAAGGTGATCCGGCCGCTTCCCAACGAATTGCCCCTTGCAATCGCCAGCGTGCCCTGGTTCAGCACAACTTCGCCCACGAATTCGAGGCTGCTGCCGTTGATCGTGAGCCTTCCGCTACCCCCCTTGATCAGCGATCCCGCCCCCGCGATACCCGGGGCGATGGTCTGGTTGGCGCTGCTATCGAAGCGCAGCGTCGCGCCGCTGGCGATCGTCACGAGCCCATTCGATATGGTTGCGGCGCTCGAGCCGTCGCCGACCTGCAGCGTTCCGGCCGAGACCATCGTGGTGCCGGTGTAGGTGTTCGCGCCCGTGAGCGTGAGCGTCCCGGCGCCGAGTTTCACCAGTCGGCCGCCGCCGCTGAGGACGCCGCCATAGGTGATGTCGTCGGAGCGATTGAACGCCAGCGTGGAGCCGTTGGAGATCGACGCGCTCGAGATCGATCCGGTTGTGCCGCCATTGCCGATCTGCAGGGTGCCGCCGGCAACCGTCGTAGTTCCGGTGTAGGTGTTCGCGCCGGTCAGCGTCAGCGTCCCCGCGCCCAGCTTCGTGAAGTTGAGCGCGTTCGGCCCGTTGCGGATCACGCCGGCAAAGGTGCTGTCGCTCGCCTGCGTGACGATGAGGTTCACCAGCGTGTTGCCGCTATTGGTGATGACCCCGGCGGCGCTGCCCGTCAGCCCCGCGATGGCCGCGCTGTCACCGGACAGGTCGAGCGTAGCCGCCGTCGTCCCGGTGCCGACCGTCAGCCCGCCCGTGCCCTCGATCAGAAATGAGCCGAGGGTATTCCTTGTGCGAACGGTGCCGCCGGCCACGACGATTGCAGCCCCGGACGAGGTCGGCGTGCCGTTGGCGAGCAGAAGGTCGACCGTGCCGGTCAGGGTGTCGGACCCGAAGGTCAGGGTGGTGCCGGCGTTGCCCGGATTGAGAATGCCGGCCAGCGTCAGCGTGTTGCCGCTCGTCGCGCCGATCGAAGCCGCGGCGCCGTTGCTGACGACGATGGTGTTGCCGAGCGAGCCGGTGACGTTCGACTGCAGCGTGCCGCCGTTGCCGAGGGTGACCTGGCCGGTGCCGAGCGCCGAGATGGTGTTCGATGCCACCTGTCCCAGCGCCAGCGTGCCGGCCGATAGCACGGTGCCGCCCGAATAGGTGTTCGCGCCGGTCAGCGTCAGCGTGCCGGTGCCGATCTTGCCGAGCGCGAACCGGCCGCCGCCGTTATCGCGCAGATCGCCGGCATAGCTGGTCGATTCATTGTTGCCACCAACCGTCAGCCGGGTGGTGCCGCTGCTGGCGCTGGTGGACACGAACCCGCCGGTGCCCGCAAGCGAGCCGATCGTTTCATCGTTGAATATGCCGAAAGCGCCGCCGTTAACGACAACGCGTCCCGTGTCGATAATTCCCGCGCCGCCATTGAGGAGCAGGATCCCGCTTTCGACAGTCGTGGTGCCGGTGTAGGTGTTGATGCCGTTGAGATCGACTTGGCCGGAGCCGGTCTTCGTGAACCCGCCCGTGCCCGAAATGGCGCCGACAAAGACAATGGCTCCCGCACCGGTGGCAGTGAGCAGGTTGCCGCCGTTGTCGACTGCGCCGAAGATATTGAGTTGTCCCGCATCCGATCCGATCGTTGCTGCCGATCCCAGCGTGATGTTGCCGCTCACTTGGTTGACACCGGAAATGTTGCGCAACGCCCCGAAGCCGCCCGCGCCGCTGCCGTTGAGCGTGATCGGTCCGGTCAGGGTCCTGTTGTCCCTCACCTGAAGGGTTCCGCCATTCAGAACGCTGACGCTGCCCGGCAGATTGCCGCCGTTCACGACGCTCACGATCCCGGTCCCCGAAATGGTGATCGGGGAGGTCAGGGTTGCGGCAATGGTCAGCGTGCCGGCGCTGACATTCGTTTGCCCGGCTGCCCGGTTCTGGCCGACGCGCGGCTGGTTCGGCAGCGCGCCATTGTTGATCGTCACCGTGTCGCCGGGACCTGGCACCGCGTTAGTGTTCCAGTTCGTGCCTGAGGTCCAGTCCACGCTGACCTCGCCGTCCCAGGTTGCGTCCTGCGCATGGGCCGCACTCGGCGTCAGGGCCAGAGCGCCGACGACCGGGATCAGGGCGGTGGAGGAAAGAAGTCGGAGCGCCGCGCGCCGGTGACGGACAACAGCAGAACCCTGCGCGGCACCGCACGTCGAAACTTCGGTCATGATTCCCCCCACACCCAATCAGGGAAACAACGTAACGTCGTTTAACCGTTAGAGGAAGTGGGGAAATCCCAACTCACTCCAGTTGTGCCCTGCCGGCTTTACTTCCGACCTGCCATTCTATGAAGAATTGAAGGCCGGTAACTTCGACAAGAGTGGACCGACACTGCCTCGCGTCGGACTTTGCATTGGGCGCTCCCGCCTAACCCTTGCGCCGCGGCATCCGGTAGGGGAGCATGAACTGCACCAGCGGCGAGGCGAAGCGGCGCATGTCGAGGCTTTCCTGCACCGCCACCACCTCCTCGCCCAGAAAGCGCGAGGCGAGCTCGCTGCGGGCGTAGAAGGGGGTGTCCTCCCAGGTCCGGCGCACCTCGGCGACGCCGATGTCGGAGCGGGTGCGACGGGCGATGCCCCACTTGCTGTCGGGGAGCGCCGCGATGGGCGGCAACTCGACCGGCTCGGGCACGCCCCTGGCATCGAACCGCAGCGCGCTCGCGAACAGCGAACCGTCTCCGCGTTCGCCCTCGTAGCACACCAGCGCGCCTTCCTTCAGATGCGCGCGCGACCAGTGCCACGTGTTGAAGCCGGTCTCGAGCGGCTCGCCCCCGCGGTTGTGGTCGAGATAGGCGCGGCCCTGCCACCTGAGCGCCGGGGCGGTCATCTCGACCTCAATCCGCGCGCAGGGGGCAAGGCAGTGCCAGATGTGGCTCTCCGCCCCGTCGAGCGCGAAGGCGGTGCGGTTGAGCATCTCGGGCCACACCCGCACCGTGCCGCGCACCGGACGCTGCCACGGCACGAACAGCCGCGTGTCGCCTTCGACGATGTCGATGGTGAGCGCCCCGCCCTCCCAACGCACGTTGCTGGGGCCGATGGCGAGGGTGCTGGCATCGCGCGCAACCGTATCGCGCCGCCGCTCGGTCATCGCCCAGCGCGCCTGCGGGCCGTAGAGCGCGACGTTGAGCGAACAGTGATCCAGCGGGTCGCTCCGGCCGCTCTTCTTGTAATAGGGCGAGAAGACGCTGCCCAGGAAGGCGATGATCGTCAGCCCGTGCTGCCCGTCGTCGCTGATCGCGTCGACATACCACCAGCTGTAGCCGCCCGCGGGGATGTCCTCGTCGAAGCGAGGTCCTTCGCGATCACCCGCGCGGCCAGCTGCCCGGACAAGGCTGCCATGGGCACCCCAGCCGCCGGATGGGTCGCCCCGCCCGTGCAGTACAGCCCGGGAAGGCGCGTCTTCGGCCCCTGCCGCCGGAAGGAGGCCGCCCAGCCGTGCGACGCTCTGCCATAGAGGGCGCCGCCCGTGGCCGGGAAGAGGTGCTCCCAGTCCTGCGGGGTCATGAGCCGATGCGGCAGCGGGTCTTCCAGTTGCAGGCCGCAGCGTTTCAGCGTGGCGATCATGGCCCGTGTGCATCGCTCTCTCTCCTCGGGTGTGTAGGTGTGGACGTCTCCGTCGGCAGGGGCGTTGACGATGATCTGGAGCCGCTCGCGGCCCTGCGGCGCGGGCGCGCCAGGCTGGGCGTCGCGGTCGATGGCGCAGACATAGACCGTGGGCTCGGACGGCGTGCCGCCCGCGGCGATCTCGCGGAACTCGCGCGGGTAATCGCGCGAGAAGAAGACGTTGTGGTGGGTCAGCTCGAAGCCGCGCGTCTCGGCATGGGCATACCACACCAGCGCCGAAAGCGAGCGCTTGGCCTGCGGGATCGCGGGCACCGCGCGCGCCGCCGCCTCGCCGAAGCGCCCGGTGGCGAGCGCGCCGGGATCGCCGTTGCAGATGACGATGTCGGCGGGGATCACCTCGCCCGATGCAAGGCGCACCCCGCTGGCGCGCCCTTGCGCCGTGAGGATCTCGGCCACCGGCGCGCCTGTGCGCACCCGCGCGCCCTGCCGCTCGGCGAGGCCCGCGATCGCCTTTGCCAGCGCATGGATGCCGCCCTCGATCAGCCACACCCCGCGCGCCTCGAGATGGGCGATCAGCATCAGCGTGGCGGGCGCGGCGAAGGGCGAGGAGCCGCAATAGGTCGCGTAGCGCCCGAACAATTGCCGAAGGCGCGGGTCGGCGAAGTGCTCTCCGAGCGCGGTCCACATCCCGTCGAAGGGGCGCATCGCCAGCGCGTCGCCGATCCGCCACGGCCCGATCCGCCACATCATCGGCAGGGGCGTCGAGGCCTTGTCTCCGCGCAGGAAGGGTTCCTCCAGCACGCCGAAGATGCGCGCGGCCTCGGCGGCGAAGGCGCGGTAGCCCCGCGCGGCATCCTCCCCGGCGAAGGCGGCCACGGCCGCGGCGCTTGCTTCGGGGTCGGCGAAAAGATCGAGATGGCCGCCATCGTCCCACGCATGGCGGGCGATCACCTCGGCGCGGCGGGCGGTGACATGGTCATCGAGCCGCGCTCCGCAGGCGGCGAAGACCTCGTCGAACACGGCGCGGTAGGTGAAGACCGTCGGCCCGCCGTCGATCGCGGCGCCATCGACCTCGACCCGGCGTGCCTTGCCGCCGACCCAGGCCTCCTTCTCGAGCACGGTGACATCGGCGCCGCGCGCGGCGAGCAGGGCGGCGCTGGTGAGGCCGCCGATCCCGGCTCCGATCACGGCGACTCGCGCGTGCACCTGTCCTCGCTCCCGTCAACAACCGCGATTATCATTGACCTTACGCGCCTACATGTCCAATCTTTTAGACATATGGCCCGTGAAGCACCCCGACAGTGAGCCGCTGGGCCGCCTTCAAGCTCGGTTACGTGGCCCGCCGCAACCGGCTGTTCTCGAGCGCCGGATTCCAGCACTGGGCCGCCCGCCTGCCGCTGATCCGGTGGATCGCGCGCAGCCGCGCCAATGGCGCCTTCGACCTGCTGGCAGGCTTCGCCTACTCGCAAGTCCTGCGCGCCTATGTCGAAGGCGGGTTGTTCGACGTGCTGGCGGACGGCCCGCTGTCCGCCTCCGATGTCGCCGCGCGGATGGACCTATCGGAGAGCGCCGCGCTCACCCTGCTGCGCGCGGGCCGCCCGCTAATGCTGTCCGAAGAACCCGCCGCCGATCGCTGGATGCTGGGTGAGCAAGGCGCTGTTTTCGCAACCAATCCCGGCGTGCAGGCGATGGTGCGCCACCACCGCCTGCTCTATGCCGACCTTGCCGATCCGCTCGCCCTGCTGCGCGCGGACAGGGCCGAGCCCACGGCACTCTCGCGCTTCTGGACCTATGCCGGGGCGCTTCAGGGCGTGACCGAAAGGGGCGAGGACACGGCGGAATACTCGGCATTGATGGCCGCCTCGCAGCACTTCGTGGCCGAGGAGGTGCTGGCTGCGGTCACCTTCCGCGACGTCGAGCGGCTGCTCGATGTCGGCGGCGGACACGGCGCCTTCCTCCGGCACATCGGCGCGGCCTGGCCGCAGCTGAAGCTCGGCCTGTTCGATCTTCCGGAGGTCGCCGCGACCGGGGCCGCGGTGCTGGGCGAGGCGCTCGGCGCGCATCGCGTCACCGCGCACCCGGGGAATTTCTTCAGCGATTCCATACCGCAAGGCTATGACATGGTGTCGCTCATCCGGATCCTCCACGATCACGACGATGCGCCCGCGCAGAGCCTGCTCGCCAATATCCGCACCAGCCTCGTCCCCGGCGCGCGGCTGCTGATCGCCGAGCCGATGGCGCGCATCCCCGGCGCCGAACCGATGGGCGAGGCCTTTTTCGGCCTCTACCTCTGGGCGATGGGCTCGGGGCGCCCGCGCAGCCCGGCCGAGATCATCGCCATGTGCCGCCAGGCCGGCTTTGCCCGCGCTCGCCTCGTCGCAACCGCGCAACCGGTCAACGCAAGCGTGATCATCGCCACCGCCTGAGCATAATTTGTCCAAGTTGTTTGACAGTCGGGAACGTAAGGCGTAGCACACAGTTGGGAGAACGTAGCTGCGGGGTTTTCGACTCGGCGTTCGCGCCTCGAATTGACCCCTCAGGGAGGACCGAGGACATGAACACGCTGGCCGTCATTCTCGAAGCACCGGAGCGCCTCGCTCTCCGGTCGCTCGAAATGAAGCCGGTGGAAGCCTCGGACGTTCTCGTCGAGATCGCCTGGAGCGGCATCAGCACCGGCACCGAGAAGCTCCTCTTCACCGGACGCATGCCGCCCTTCCCGGGCCTCGGCTATCCGCTGGTGCCGGGCTATGAATCGGTCGGCCGCATTGTCGAGACCGGGCCCGATGCCCGCTCACGGCTGGGCGACTGGGTGTTCGTGCCCGGGGCCAATTGCTACACCGATGCGCGGGGCCTCTTCGGCGGCACGGCGCGGCGGGTGATCGTGCCCTCGGCCCGGGCGCTGCCGATCCCCGAACACCTCGGCGAGGCCGGCGTGCTCTGCGCGCTCGCCGCGACCGCGCTCCACGCGATCAAGGGCGGCTTTGCCCGGCGCGAGTCGTTGCCTGACCTGATCGTCGGGCACGGCGTGCTCGGCCGCCTGCTCGCCCGTCTAACGCTCGCCCTGGGCGGCGCGGCGCCGACGGTGTGGGAAACCAATCCCGCTCGCCGCAATGGCGCGACCGGCTACACCGTCATCGACCCCGCCGCCGACGAGCGGCGCGATTATCACGCGATCTACGACGCCAGCGGGGATGCCGGCCTGATCGACGATCTCGTCATGCGCCTTTCCAAGGGCGGAGAGATCGTGCTCGCGGGCTTCTATTCCGAACGCGTCAGCTTCGCCTTTCCCGCCGCCTTCATGCGCGAGGCGCATTTCCGCGTCGCCGCCGAATGGCAGCCTGGCGATCTCGCCGAAACGCGGGCGCTGATCGAATGCGGCAGGCTCGACCTCAAGGGTCTCGTCACCAACCGGCGCCCTGCCGGAGAGGCGCTCGACGCCTACCCCCAAGCCTTCAGCGATCCCGATTGCCTGAAGATGGTCCTCGATTGGAGCGAATGCTGATGTCCGTGCTTGATACCCAGGCCGCCCACCTTCGCGAAGAGGCAAGCCACGAGCCCGATCCGGTCCACACCGGCGAGGTGAAGAGCGAGACGCAGATCATCGCGATCTACGGCAAGGGCGGCTCGGGGAAGAGCTTCGCGCTCGCCAATCTCAGCTACATGATGGCCCAGCAGGGCAAGCGCGTCCTGCTGATCGGTTGCGATCCCAAGTCCGACACCACCAGCCTGCTGTTCGGCGGCAAGGCCACCCCTTCGATCATCGAAACCTCCTCGAAGAAGAAGCTCGCGGGCGAGGAAGTGCGCATCGAGGATGTGTGCTTCCAGCGCGACGGCGTCTTCGCGATGGAGCTCGGCGGCCCCGAAGTCGGCCGCGGCTGCGGCGGACGCGGCATCATCCACGGGTTCGAGACGCTTGAGAAGCTCGGCTTCCACGACTGGGGCTTCGATTACGTCCTGCTCGACTTTCTGGGTGACGTGGTGTGCGGCGGCTTCGGCCTGCCGATCGCGCGCGACATGTGCCAGAAGGTGATCGTGGTCGGATCGAACGACCTGCAATCGCTCTACGTGGCGAACAACGTGTGCCAGGCGGTCGAATACTTCCGCAAGATGGGCGGCAACGTCGGCGTGGCGGGCATGATCGTCAACAAGGACGACGGCACGGGCGAGGCCCATGCCTTCGCCAAGGCCGTGGGCATCCCGGTGCTCACCGCGATCCCCGCCAACGAGGACATCCGCCGCAAGAGCGCCAATTACCAGATCATCGGCTATCCCGGCGGCGAATGGGGCAGCCTGTTCGAGGAGCTGGCGGAAAATGTCGCCAGCGCCCCGCCGCTGCGCCCGACCCCGCTCGATCAGGACGGCCTTCTGGGCCTGTTCAGCGCCGATGTCGTCGGTGGCAATGTCGAACTTGTCCCCGCCACCCAGGCCGACATGCGCGGCGGGGTGTTCGAAACCCGCCCCAGCCTCGAAGTGATCTACGACGAGGCATGAGCGACCACAGCGCCTTTGACGCGGAACGCACCCCGGACCGGATCGCCCTCGATCCCGGCGCGGACGCGGGCGGCTGCGCCTCGAAGGACACGATGCGCGAGGCCGCGCGCGCCGCGGGCAAGAGCGAGATCCTCGATCAATATGCCGCCGACTATCCGGTCGGCCCCCACGACCAACCCCAATCCATGTGCCCCGCGTTCGGGTCACTCCGGGTGGGCCTGAGAATGCGGCGCACTGCGACCGTGCTCTCGGGCTCGGCCTGCTGCGTCTATGGCCTGACCTTCACCTCGCACTTCTACGGCGCGCGGCGCACGGTCGGCTATGTGCCCTTCTCCTCGGAAACGCTCGTCACCGGCAAGCTGTTCGAGGACATCAAGGAAGCCGTCGAAGGGATGGCCGATCCCGATCTCTACGATGCGATCGTGGTCACCAACCTGTGCGTGCCGACCGCGAGCGGCGTGCCCTTGAGGCTGCTGAAGAAGCAGATCAACGGGGTGCGGATCATCGGCATCGACGTGCCCGGCTTCGGCATCCCCACTCACGCCGAGGCGAAGGACGTCCTGGCCGGCGCGATGCTCCAATATGCGCGCGAGGAAGTCATGGCCGGCCCCGTCGCGGCCCCGCGCGAGCGTGCCGACCGGCCGAGCGTGGCGCTGCTGGGCGAGATGTTCCCGGCCGATCCGGTGGTGATCGGGCAGATGCTCGCGCCCCTCGGCCTTGCCGCCGGCCCCGTGGTCCCGACCCGCGAATGGCGCGAGCTCTATGCCGCATTGGATTGCGCGGTCGTCGCCGCGATCCACCCCTTCTACACCGCCTCGATCCGCGAATTCGAAGCCGCGGGTCGCCCGGTGATCGGCTCGGCCCCGGTGGGCGCGGACGGCACTGCCGCCTGGCTGCAATCGCTGGGCGATGTCATGGGCCTGCCGCAAGCGCAGGTCGACGGCGTCAAGAACGCGATGATCGGCGCCTGCAAGGGCGCTCTTGCGAACATGCCGATCAAGGGCCGCATCACGGTATCGGGCTATGAGGGCTCGGAGCTGCTGGTCGCCCGCCTCCTGGTCGAAAGCGGCGCGGACGTGCGCTATGTCGGCTCCGCCTGCCCGCGCACGAAGTGGTCGGATGCCGACCGCGAATGGCTCGAGGCGCGCGGCGTGCAGGTCCAGTTCCGCGCCAGCCTCGAACAGGATATCGCCGCAGTCGAGGAATATCGCCCCGATCTCGCCATCGGCACCACCCCGGTCGTGCAGCACGCCAAGGCGAAGGCGATCCCGGCGCTCTACTTCACCAACCTCATCTCGGCGCGCCCGCTGATGGGCCCGGCTGGGGCAGGCAGCCTCGCCACGGTGATCAACGCCGCGATGGGCAACAAGGCGCGTTTCGACGCGATGCGCGACTTCTTCGAGGGCGTCGGCACCGAGCACGCCGCGGGTGTGTGGGAAGACGTGCCGGTCGACCGCCCGAAATTCCGCAAGAAGTACGCCGCCCTGAACGAGGCCGCGCGCAAGGCATCGGAGGCGATCGGCACATGACGCTCGTCCTCGATCATGACCGCGCCGGCGGCTACTGGGGCGCCACCTACGTCTTCACCGCGGTGAAGGGCTTGCAGGTGATCATCGACGGCCCGGTGGGCTGCGAGAACCTGCCCGTCACCTCGGTGCTGCACTACACCGATGCCCTGCCCCCGCACGAGTTGCCGATCGTCGTCACCGGCCTCGCCGAGGAGGAGCTCGGCAAGACCGGCACCGAAGGCGCGATGAAGCGGGCGTGGAAGACGCTCGATCCGGAGCTGCCCTGCGTGGTCGTCACCGGCTCGATCGCCGAGATGATCGGCGGCGGCGTCACGCCCGAGGGCACCAACATCAAGCGTTTCCTGCCCCGCACCATCGACGAGGACCAGTGGCAAAGCGCCGACCGCGCGCTGACCTGGCTGTGGACGGAGTTCGGCCCCAAGAAGATGCCCGCCCGGCGCGAGCGGCGCGAGGGCGAGAAGCCGGTCGTCAACATCATCGGGCCTTCGTATGGCATGTTCAACATGCCCTCCGACCTCGCCGAGATCCGGCGTCTGGTCGAGGGCATCGGCGCGGAAGTCGGCGTGGTCTTCCCGCTCGGCACGCACCTTGCCGACATCGCCAAGCTCGCCGCGGCGGACGCGAATGTCTGCATGTACCGCGAGTTCGGCCGCAACCTTTGCGAGACGCTCGAGCGGCCCTATTTCCAGGCGCCGGTCGGCCTGTCGCAGACCACCAAGTTCCTGCGGGCGCTCGCCGCCGAGCTCGGCCTCGACCCCGAGCCCTTCATCGAGCGCGAGAAGCACACCACCATCAAGCCGCTGTGGGACCTGTGGCGTTCGGTCACGCAGGATTTCTTCGGCACCGCGAGCTTCGGCATCGTCGCCAACGAGACCTATGCGCGCGGCATCCGCCACTTCCTCGAGGACGACATGGGCCTGCCCTGCGCCTTCGCCTTCTCCCGCTGTGCGGGCGTGAAGCCGAAGAACGAGGACGTGCGCGCCGCGATCCGCGCCAACCCGCCGCTGGTGGTGTTCGGCAGCTACAACGAGCGGATGTACATGGCCGAGTGCGGGGCGCGCGGGATGTACATCCCGGCGAGCTTCCCCGGCGCCGCGATCCGCCGCCACACCGGCACGCCCTTCATGGGCTATTCCGGCGCGACATACCTGGTGCAGGAAGTGTGCAATGCGCTGTTCGACGCGCTGTTCCACATCCTCCCGCTCGGGACCGAGATGGACAAGGTCGACGCGACACCCGCCCGGGTCGAAGCGCCCTTGATCTGGGACAAGGCCGCCAAGGCGCGGCTCGATACACTCGTCGAAGCCCAGCCGGTGCTGATCCGCATTTCCGCCGCCAAGCGCCTGCGCGACGCGGCGGAGCGGACCGCGCGCCAGCGGGGAACCGAAACGGTCACGGCAGACTGCCTCGAAGAGGCGCTGCTGGAAGGAGCGGGAGCATGAGGACGATGCACGCCCGCCATACGCCTTTGTCGCTGCCGCGGAGCATCACCGCCGCAGCGCCAGCCCATGCCCCCCTGACGGGGGCTCTCCAATCCACGTGGGGGATCACGCGGGGATGCCGACGGGGGCCTTCGGGCTTCCATTCACACCCAACTGAACGGAGACAACCCAATGAATGAACGCATCGGGACTCACCTGACCCCTGAAGAGGCTCAGGAAATCCACAAGGGCTTCATGGGCACTTTCACCATCTACGTGGTGATCGCGCTTGTCGCCCATGCGCTGCTCTGGGCCAACAAGCCCTGGCTGCCGCTCTGATCCAAGACCGGCTGTTCGGCTGAACGCCACCGGCTTGCCGGTCCGCTTTCGGTCGGAACCGTGATCCGAAAAATCTGAAAGGAACTTCACCATGTGGAGACTCTGGTTCTACTTCGACATCCGCCGCACCCTCGTGGCGCTGCACGTTGGTCTCGCCGTCCTGGCGTTCACCATCCACTTCATCCTGCTCAGCACCGAACGCTACAACTGGCTCGAAGACGCCAGCGCTGCGCCGGCCCAGGCGGCTATCGAATCGTCGGAAGCTCCGGCGGCGGGATAGTTCGTCTCGAAAATGTGAGGGGGCAGGTTCGCCTGCCTGCCTCCTAACACTCGTCGACAACCTATAGCACCCGCCCCAGTGGCGGGGAGGATGGACCTATGGCGCTCCTTAGTTTCGAGCGGAAATACCGCGTCCGCGGTGGCACATTGATCGGCGGCGACCTTTTCGACTTCTGGGTCGGGCCGTTTTATGTCGGATTCTTTGGAGTGACGACGGCAATCAGCGCCCTTCTGGGCACCATGCTGATCTTTGCCGCAGCCACACAAGGTCCGACCCTCAACCCCTGGCTCATTTCGATCAACCCGCCGCCGATCGAATACGGCCTCAGCCTCGCTCCGCTCCAGGAGGGCGGATACTGGCAGATCATCACCTGCTGCGCTGTCATCGCGTTCAGCTCGTGGGTGCTCAGGCAGGCGGAAATCTCCCGCAAGCTCGGCATGAGCTACCACGTGCCGATCGCCTTCAGCGTGGCGGTGTTCGCCTATGTCTCGCTCAACGTCATCCGTCCGCTGTGGATGGGCGCGTGGGGCAACGGCTTCCCCTACGGGATCTGGACCCACCTCGAGTGGGTCTCGAACGTCGGCTACGCCTTCGGCAACTTCCACTACAACCCCGTGCACATGCTCGCGATCACGTTCTTCTTCACGAACTGTCTCGCGCTCGCGCTGCACGGCGGCCTGGTGCTGTCGGCGGTCAATCCGAGCGGGGGCACCGACGTCAAGTCGCCCGAATACGAAGACACCTACTTCCGTGACTTCATCGGCTATTCGGTCGGCACGCTCGGCATCCACCGGGTGGGGCTCTTCCTGGCGCTCAACGCCGGGTTCTGGAGCGCCATCTGCATCGTCATCTCCGGCACTCTGTATGTCGGCAGCTGGATCGAATTCTGGGATTTCTGGAAGAAGATCCCGATCTGGTCGTAAGGAGCACCTGAACCATGGCGACTTATCAGAACATCTTCACGCAGGTGCAGGTCAAGGGGCCACCCGAAATGGGTATCCCGCTTGCGCCCGAGGAAGACATCCGCATCCCGGCCACGGGCTACTCCTACTGGTTCGGCAAGATCGGCCAGGCGCAGTGGGGGCCGATCTATCTCGGCTGGACCGGCACGCTCAGCCTCGTCTGCGGCACGCTGGCGATCCTGATCATCGGCTTCAACTTCTGGGCGCAGGTGAACTGGAGCCCGCAAGGCTTCATGCGCGAGTTCTTCTGGCTCTCGCTCAACCCCCCGGGGCCCGAATACGGCTTCAGCCCGTTCGTGCCGCTGAAGGAAGGCGGCTGGTGGATACTCGCCGGCTTCTTCCTGACGGTCTCGATCCTGCTTTGGTGGGTGCGCACCTACCGCCGCGCCAAGGCGCTGGGCATGGGGATGCACATCCCTTGGGCCTTCGCCTCGGCGATCTGGCTCTACCTGGTGCTGGGCTTCATCCGCCCGATGCTGCTGGGCCAGTGGTCGGAAGCCGTGCCCTTCGGCATCTTCGAGCACCTCAACTGGACCAACAACTTCTCGCTGGTCTACGGGAACCTGTTCTACAATCCGTTCCACGCGCTCTCGATCGTCTTCCTCTACGGGTCGGCGGTGCTGTTCGCGATGCACGGGGCGACGATCCTGGCCCTCGGCCGCTACGGCGGCGAGCGCGAGATCGAGCAGATCACCGACCGCGGGACGGCCGCCGAACGCGGCGCGCTGTTCTGGCGCTGGGTGATGGGGTTCAACGCGACCTTCGAATCCATCCACCGCTGGGCCTGGTGGTTCGCAGTGCTGACCACCCTCACGGGCGGCATCGGCATCCTGCTCACCGGCACCGTGGTCGACAACTGGTACCTGTGGGCCCAGGAACACTACTATGCTCCGGACACGATCCACTACGATCCGACCGGTGCGGCGCAGGCTTCGGCCGGCCAGAAGTGAGGGACGGGGCCGAAAGGCCCCTCCCCACCCCCAAAAGGCAGGAACATGGACCCGGTCCGGCACAGCGCCGGGCCGGGTTTTTCCTTGGCTGTGGTGGGGAGCGAAAGGAGGCGCGTTCAGGGCGGCGGCGGTGCCGAGCCCAGCCGGGCGCGCAGATCGAGGAGGTGGAGCGGCAGCGAGGCGCCGAGCGGCAGCGCGATCCACCACCATGCCGCCCCCGTCATTGCCGCGCGCAGGCCCAGCACGATCAGCGCGGCAGGTCCCAGCAGCCCGAGCACCGCGCTCCACCGCCAGCGGCGCGCGGCGCGCAGCCAGACCGCCTCGGCCGCGAGCACGGCAAGGATCACATCGGCCGCATGGCCGCCTTCGAACAGCAATTCGACGAGGCCCTGGCCTGCCATGCGCGCCGCGCCCGCCTCAGCCGAAGGGCGCGTTGAGCTCGACCACCGCGCGGTTGAGCGCGGCGGCGAAGGTAACCCATGCCAGATAGGGCACCAGCAGCACCGCCGCCTTCTTAGAGAAGCGCCCGCAATAGAGGATCATCGCGAGGATCGAGAGCCACAGCAGGACGACCTCGTAGAACGCCCAGTCGGGACGCTGGAAGCGGAAGAACAGGATCGACCAGCTGATGTTGAGAAAGCCGTTCAATGCGAACAGGCCGATCACCCATTCCGCCGCCGCCGTGTTCGGCGCCGCGCGCCAGGCGGTGATGCCGGCGACGGTGATCAGCGCGTAGATTACCGTCCAGCCCATCGGAAAGACCACGTCCGGCGGGTTCCACGCGGGCTTGGCGAGCGCCTGGTACCACGGCCCGAGATCGGTGACGGTCGCGCCCAGCGCCGCGACGCACAGCGCGGCGACCGTGGCGACGGTCACCGGAATGATCATCATCCGGTTCATGAACCAGAGCCTAGGTCGCGCCGTCCTCACCTGCAATCCCTCGCGCGCTCTCGCCTCAGGTGGCGGGCCTCAGGCCGAGCAGGTGCGCTGTGTCCTTGAGAAAGATCTTGATGTGCGCCAGCGGCTTCGCGCGCACCAGCTTCTTGTGCATGTAGGCCTGCCAGGTCAGCTCCTGCACGTCCTTGTCGTCGCACATGGTGACGAAGCGCTCGCGGCGCTTGTCGGAGGAGTACCAGAAATACTGCATCACCCCGAGCACCCAGAACACCTTGCCGTGCTCCTTCATGAAGGCCTTGCGGGCCGAGCGCAGGTGCTTCGCCTCGCCGGTCCTGAGGAAGGCGGCGCTGGCCTCGGCCACCATCCGCCCGCCGACCATGGCGTAGTAGATCCCTTCGCCCGAGGCGGGCGCCACGATCCCTGCGGCATCGCCCGCGACGATCACATCGGCGCCGTTGTCCCAGCGCTTCAGCGGCTTCAGCGGGATCGGCGCGCCTTCGCGGCGCACCGTCTCGCAGCGGTCGAGCCCGAGATCGTCGCGCATCGTGGCGATCGCGCCGCGCAGGGAAAAGCCCTTGTTGGCGCTGCCCACCCCGATGCTCGCGGTCTCGCCATGGGGGAAGACCCAGGCGTAGAAATCGGGCGAGAGGCGGCCCTGATAGAAGACGTCGCAGCGCGAGGCGTCGAACTGGTCGGTGTTCTTGGGCGGCGACTTGATGATCTCGTGATAGGCGAAGACGCAAGGCACGCGCTCCGCCCCCGGAAGGCACTGCTTGGCGACCGCCGATCGCGCCCCGTCGGCGCCGATCACCACGCGGGCGCGCACGCTCTCGAGCGGGCCGCCCCGTGTGCGGCGGAAGGTGACGATGGGGTGGGCCTTGTCGTCGCGCTCGATCTTCTCGAAGGTCGCGGTGAGGCGCTCGGCACCGCAATGGCGGGCGCGCTCGCGCAGCCATTCGTCGAACTCCTCGCGGTCGACCATGCCGACATAGCCGATCTCGCCCACCGGCATGTCGACCGCGCGGCCCGAGGGGGCGATCATCCGGGCCGAGCGCGCCTTGGCGACCAGCAGCGACTGGGGAATGTCGAAATCGGCGAGCAGCCGCGGCGGCACCGCGCCGCCACAGGGCTTGATCCGCCCCCCGCGCTCGATCAGCAGCACCGAATGGCCCGCCAGCGCAAGGTCGGTCGCGGCGGTGGAACCCGAGGGCCCGCCGCCGATCACCACGGCATCGTAGATCGTCTGGTTCATGCGTAGACCCCTTCCCTTTGTTCCGTGCGTGCCTCGCGCAAGGCTGCGCCCCCCGTCGCCCTGACCGCCAGCAGCGCCGCGAGCACGAAGGCGGCCGCCTCGATGGCGAAGACCAGCTGGAAGGCCGGCCCGTCGGCGCCCAGCGCGTGGCGGGCATAGTCCACGCCCCCCGCCCCGAGCAGGTTCCCGAGCCCGAAGGCGATCGCCTGGCTCGCGCCCCACACGCCCATGCGCACGCCCTCGCGGGTGGTCTCGCCGGCACCGGCCAGCCCCATCATCGCGCCGATGGCGGCAACCGCGAAGACGCCGTTGCCGAAGCCGAGCACGAAGACATTGATCCCGAGCGGCCAGGGCGGCCCGCTCACCGCCGCAATCCCCAGCGCCGCGAGCCCCGCGGCCGAGAGGACGCAACCGCCGATCACCCAGGCGCGCAGGCCATCGGGCCGCTTGCCGGTGAAGGCGCTGCCGCCCACGCCGGTCAGGATCATGCCGGCAAGGATGCCGCCCTGATGCTGCCCGCCCAGCTGGGTCGATTCCCCCGGCGAGAGGCCGAAGATCAGCCCCGCGAAGGGCTCGAGGATCAGGTCCTGCATCGAGAAGGCGATCATCGAGACGAAGATGAAGACGGTGAAGCGCCGCGCCGCAGGCTCGTGCCAGATTTCGGAGAGTGCCGCGCGAAAATCGGGCACCTCGCCCTCGCGCGCGGCATGGCCGAAGCGGCCGGCCTGCCGCTCGAGCCGCCATGTCGCCAGCACCGTCAGCGCCACCATCGCCAGCGCCAGCCCGCCCGCCACCAGCAGCAGCCGGTCGAAGCTGAAGGGCTTGAGGAACTGGCCCACGGTGATCGCCGAGGCGACGATCCCTGCGACCATCATCGTCCAGGTCACCGCCGCGGCGGCCGCGCGCCGTTCGGGCGCGACCCCGCTCGCGAGCAGCGCGAGCGCCGAGGTTCCGCCCGCGCCCACGCCTGCGCCGATCAGCGCATAGGCGAAGACCGCCAGCGCGAAGGCCGCGCCGAAGGACTCCCGCATCATCAGCGTCGCCTGCGTCGCCAGCACCACCCCCGCCGCCAGCACGGCAAGCCCGCCGACGATCCAGACGGTGCGATTATTCCCCTTGTCCGAGGCATGACCCCACAGGGGGCGGCCCAGCTGCACCGCATAATGCCACGCCACCAGCCCGGCGGGGATCGTCGCCAGCAGCTTCAGCTCCACCACCATCACCCGGTTGAGCACGGTCGAGGCGAGCATCACCAGCGCGCCGATCGCCGCCTGCACCAGCCCGATACGGATGATCGCCAGCCAGCCGAAGCCCTTCTCGGTCTTGATTTCGGGCGAGGCCAGCGGGGCGTGCATCAGATCTGCCCCCCGAGGCCGAGCGCCGCCGCCAGCATCCCCAGCACGTAAAGCGTCACGCCCACCCCGTTATACCACGGCGCATACTTCGCCGGATCGCGCAGCAGGCGCGGCATGGCGGCGATCTGCGCGGCGAGCACGCCGGTCACCACCACGGCGGAGATCGTGTAGCCCCACGCCGCCAGCAGCGCGATCACCACCACCTGCGCGGCGGCCATCGTCACGCAGGCGAGCCGCGCCGCCGCGCTCACACCCAGCACCACCGGCAGCGAGGTGAGGCCGGTCTGGCGGTCGCCCTCGACCGCCTTGAAGTCGTTGAGGACCATGATGCCGTGCGCACCCAGCGAATAGAGCACCAGCACCGCGATCACTTCCGCCGAGGGCATCGCGCCCAGCATCACGGTCGCGCCGGTGAACCACGACAGTCCCTCGTAGGTCAGGCCGCACACCAGCGGGCCGAGCCAGCCGTTCGCCTTGAAGCGCAGCGGCGGGGCGGAATAGGCCCAGGCGAAGGCGAGGCCGACCAGCGATGCGACGAAGACGATGGGGCCGAGCAGCCAGCCGACGCTCGCCGAGACGAGGCTGGCGATGATGGCGATATAAAGCCCCCAGCGGCCCGGAATCCGGCCCGAGGGGATCGGGCGGTGCGGTTCGTTGATGGCATCGACATGGCGGTCGAACCAGTCGTTCACGGCCTGCGAGGTGCCGCACACCAGCGGCCCTGCCAGCAGCACGCCGCCCGCGACGAACCACCAGCGCCCCTCCAGCCCCGCGCCCGAGGACACGGCCCCGCACATGAAGGCCCACATCGGCGGGAACCAGGTGATCGGCTTGAGGAGTTCGAGCACATCGCGCGGTCGCGGGGCGCCTCCGGGACGCCGGGCCGGTTTGGGCACGGTGCGAGTCGAGGGTACCGAGTGCTCCATATCGCGAGGCTATGCCTGACAGGCATAAGCGTCAACTTATTTGGACACTACGTTTCCGCCAAACCCCGATTTTCGCATTCAGATTCGTAAACGCGCAGAAATCATGTCACATCGGGACAGGCAGGCCGTGTTGACAGTCGGAATGCAAAGGATTGCGCGGGGTCCATTGCGCAGGCCCCGGCAGGTGCTTGCACGCAAAGTCTGCCATGCCTTTGCCATAGGCCGCGCATACCGCTGTCGTCGGCGCGTCTTCGCGCTGTCGTGGGGTGGTCGTTCGCGGTTGGGAACGGCCCCTAGGCCCGCACGCCCTACTCGCCGTCGCCGGCGAGATTGCCGAGGCCGTAGCGGTGGAGCTTGGAATAGAGGCTCTGGCGCGAAAGGCCGAGGATCTCGGCGGCCGAGGCGCGGTTGTCCGAGGTGTAGCTCAGCGCCGCCTCGATGCAGAGCCGCTCGATCAGGTCGGTGCTTTCGCGCACGATGTCCTTGAGGCTCATGCGACCGACGAGGTCGGTGAGCTGCTCGACCGAGCGCGGCAGATCCTGCGCACCGGGCGGCAGATCGCGCAGCCGGCGGCCGATCGGGCGGATGACGAAGGCATAGTAGCCATCCTCGCCCGAGGTGCGGACCGCCGACAATTCAATCGGTTCGCCGTCGACATCATGGCCGACGCGCAGCACCGTGGCGACATTGCGCGCCGCGCCATGCTGGTCGATCTGGCCTTCGATCAGGTCGAGATCGATGCCCGGCCGGCCGATCGATTCCGACAGGTGCCGGCCGCGCAGCTGGTCGACGCTGGCGGCCTGGAGCATCTCGACGAAGGCGGCATTGGCGGTGACGATCTCGAGGTTGCTGTCGGCGACGACGAAGGCGTCGGGCATCTGGTCGACGAGCGCCAGGACGGGGGAAAACTCGCCCGTGGCCCGGTCGCTCGCGGGCACCAGCCGGACCAGCAGGAACTGCCCGCGATCCTGGGTGAAGCCGTTGACCGAGGCCATCACCTCGCGCGATCCGCGGGCGATGCGGATGCGCCCCGGGCTGACCGTGTCCGACACCAGCGCGGCGCCGACCAGCGCCTGCACCGCATCGTGCGAGTTCTTGTCGATGAAGGTCAGCAGCTTCTTGCCCGGCAGCCCCGCGGGACGGGCGCCCATCAGCGCGTGAGCGGCCGGATTGGCCTCGCGGATGCGGAGCGTACCGGCCTCGACGATCAGCACCGGCTCGGTCGACCGCTCGAACAGCATCCGGTAGCGTGCCTCAAGCTGGCGCATCCGCAGATAGTCGCGTTCGAGAGACTGCTGGACCTGGAGCAGGCGCTGCTGGAGCTTGCCCGCCTCGCGCAGGTCACGACCGAAGGCGATGCGGTGCTCGCCGCGATTGACGCTGAGCACGGCATAGCGGATCGGCACGTCGCCATCGCGCGAGGGGTGGTTGACCTGCCGCCAGTGCTGCACCTCACCGCGCCGGGCAGCGGCGAGCATCTCCATGATTTTCGGACGGGATTCGTCGGTGACAGTCTCGATCCAGTTGGTCCCGACCATGTTGGCGAAGCCCGGGAACTCGCGCGGGTCGAAGGCCGCATCGAGGATCGTGCCGGTGTCGTCGAGCACGAGGGTGACGTCGCCCGCCACCATCGCCAGCTTCATCGCCGCATCGGCATCGAGCGTGTTGAACAGCTCCGCCGCCTTCCCGAAAGGGTGCTTGCCTTCGATCGAGTGCTTGCGGGTGAGCATGGCCGTTCTCGAACCTACCGGAGGTTCAGATCACGGGCAGCAGCAGTATTCACCAGCGCGTTCGCGAGTTCGAGCGCGGCGAGCGCGTCCGCGCCCGTGCCGTCTGCCCCCACTTCCATCGCAATTCCGGGATTCTCGTTGATCATTCGTCCGCCGACCAGCACGATGATGTGAGGATTGGCGGACACGTTGCGCACCGCCTTGATGAGATTGCTCAGCGCGGCGCTAGGACAATCGCGGGCAAGCGTCAATCCTACGAGGTCGAAGGGCTGGTGGGCCAGCCGGTCGAGCAGCTCGCGCCGTTCGGGCTTGACCAGCGCCTCGCTGCGCCAGCCGCCGCGGGCGAAGACCTCCTCGATCATCAGCGTGCCGAAGTTGTGGTGATCGCCCGGCATCGGCGAGAACAGCGCGCAACGGGGCGTGGCAAGGCCCGCCAGATCGACCGGCGCCCGCGCAGCGACCTCGCGCATCACTTCCTGCAGACGCCACAAACCCATTGTCACGTCGAGGAAATCGCACTCGTCGTTGTCCCACAGCTCGCCGAGACGGCGGGCAGCGGGGGCGAGCAGATCGAGGCAGATTGTCTCGACGCTGGCGCCCTTGGCGATGAAGGCGTCGACCTCCTCCAGAAGGGCCGCGGCCTCGAGCCGGAGCGGCAGGACGGCAAAGCGCGAAGCCTCGTCAGGGGTGATGGTGCGCAGCAGACGGGACCGCTTGCGGTTCTCCCCGGAAGAATGCGCCATCAGCAGGCGCGGGATGATCTCGCTTTCGATGATGGTGTTGACCGAGTCGGGCTGGTCCGCAGCTGCGGAGGTTCGTCGTCTGACCCGTTCCAGCGGTGCCGAAATCACACCCCGCAGCACCGCCGATCCTGCGCCGAACATCCCCGAAGCCTTGGACTCTCCCATTCGTCAGACCCTCCCCAGGTCGTGCGGACGAACCTTCCGCAGGAGGTAGTGACCGTCCCCTAGGAAACGGCCTTGGCTCTGATCCCGAAAAGCCAGCGACTCCTATCTACGCCTTTTTCGCTTGGCACGCAAACGACCTTACCCATGTTGGATCAGTCGTCAACAAAACGGAACGTCCAATTCAATTGACACTTAAGTTGGAAAGCGTAATGATCCGAGTCTGAGAGAAAAGGCTGACGCGACAAATGACTCGGATGGATCAGGCATCCCCGGTCGAACCCGGAACCACGGTGAAGGGGGCGGGCCACGAAAGGGGCAATTCCCGCGCACTTTACACCGCGGAAGAGCGGGCACGGCGGGACGCTTCGGTCTGGACGGTCGTGCAGGGCGTACTCGCCCCGGTGCAGTTTCTCGTCTTCCTCGTCAGCCTCGGCCTCGTGATCCGCACGCTTGCGACAGGCGAAGGCGCCTTTGCCGCCGACGTCTCGATCGTGATCAAGACGCTGGTGCTCTACACCATCATGATCACCGGCTCGATCTGGGAGAAGGTCGTGTTCGGGAAGTGGCTCTTCGCCGAGTCGTTCTTCTGGGAAGACGTCTTCTCGATGCTCGTGCTGGCGCTGCACACGCTCTACCTCGTCATGCTGCTCGGCGGACTGGGGACGCTCGAACAGCGGATGCTGGTCGCGCTCGCGGGCTACGGCGCCTACGTCATCAACGCCGGGCAGTTCCTGTGGAAGCTGCGCATGGCAAGGCTCGAAAGCGCACCCGCGCGCCAGGCGGTGGCCGCATGAATGCGCTCGACCTCCTCGATGGCTGCGCGGCCGAGCAGGCCCGCCCCGCTGCCGACGCCCAGCGCCCGATCCTGCGCGAACGCGGCCAGCGCGAGGTCTTCTGCGGCCTCACCGGCATCATCTGGCTGCACCGCAAGATGCAGGACGCCTTCTTCCTCGTGGTCGGCTCGCGCACCTGCGCCCACCTGCTCCAGAGCGCGGCCGGGGTGATGATCTTCGCCGAACCGCGCTTTGCCACCGCGATCATGGAAGAGCGGGACCTTGCCGGCATGGTCGATGCCCAGGACGAGCTCGACCGGGTGGTGAACCGCCTGCTCGAACGCCGGCCCGACATCAGGACGCTGTTCCTCGTCGGCTCGTGCCCCTCGGAAGTGATCAAGCTCGATCTCGCCAAGGCCGCCCAGCGCCTCGGCACGGTGCACATGCCGCGGGTGCGGATCCTCAACTATTCGGGCAGCGGGATCGAGACGACCTTCACCCAGGGCGAAGATGCCTGCCTCGCCGCGCTGGTGCCGGTGATGCCGGCCCTCCCCGCCGACGCGCCGAAAGAGCTGCTGATCGTCGGCTCGCTCCCCGACATCGTGGAAGACCAGTTTCTGCGCCTCTTCGCCGATCTCGGCATCGCCAGCGTCGGCGTGCTGCCCGCGCGCAATGCCCGCGATCTTCCCGCTGTGGGCCCGAACACCCGCTACATCCTCGCCCAGCCCTTCCTCGGCGACACCGCGATGGCGCTCGAGGGTCGCGGGGCGAAGCGGATCGAAGCGCTGTTCCCCTTCGGTGTCGAGGGCACCTCCGACTGGCTGCGCGCCGCTGCCCGTGAATTCGGTGTCGATCCCGCGCTGACCGAACAGGTCATCGCTCCGGGCCGCGAACGCGCGCGCATCGCCCTGTCGAAACTGCGCCCCCAGCTCGAGGGCAAGCGCATCACCTTCCTGCCCGACTCGCAGCTGGAAGTGCCGCTCGCGCGCTTCCTGCAGAACGAACTCGGCATGGAGCTGGTCGAGGTCGGCACGCCGTACCTTCACCGCGCCCACCTCGCACGCGAGCTGGAAAGCTTCGGCGCGCAGGTGCGCCTGTCCGAAGGCCAGCATGTCGAGCGCCAGCTCGACCGCGTGCGCGCTGACCGCCCGGACATCACCGTCTGCGGCCTAGGCCTCGCCAACCCGCTCGAGATGGAGGGGCTCACCACCAAGTGGGCAATCGAGCTCGTCTTCTCGCCGATCCACGGCTTCGAACAGGCCGCTGATCTCGCCGAACTCTTCGCCCGGCCGCTACGGCGCCGTGATCTGCTGGAGGTCTAGACCATGCAGCTCGCCGTCTGGACCTATGAAGGACCGCCCCACGTGGGAGCCATGCGGGTCGCGACGGCGATGGAGAAGCTGCACTACGTCCTCCACGCGCCCCAGGGCGATACCTATGCGGACCTGCTGTTCACGATGATCGAGCGGCGCGGCAAGCGCCCGCCGGTCACCTACACCACCTTCGAGGCGCGCGATCTGGGCAAGGACACCGCGCAGATCTTCCAGGACACCGCGCGCGAGGCGGTGACGCGATTCAATCCGCAGGCGATTATCGTCGGCGCGTCCTGCACCGCCGAGCTGATCCAGGACGATCCGGCCGGCCTTGCCGAAGCGATGGGCCTGCCCTGCCCCGCGATCCCGCTCGAGCTCCCCAGCTACCAGCGCAAGGAGAACTGGGGCGCGGCCGAAACCTTCTACCAGATCGTGCGCACCCTCGCCGACAGGTCGGTGACGCGCGAACCCCGTGAGGGCCGCCCCGCGCGCGCCAACATTCTGGGCCCGACGGCGCTCGGCTTCCGCCACCGCGACGATCTGGTCGAGATCCGCAAGATCCTTGTCCAGCTGGGGGTCGAGGTGAACCTCGTCGCCCCGCTGGGCGCCACCCCGGAGGACATCAGGAACATCGGCGCCGCCGACTTCAACATCGTCCTCTACCCCGAAATCGCAGATGAGGCCGCCCGCTGGCTCGAGCGCACTTTCGCTCAACCCTGTGTGCGGACCGTCCCTATCGGCGTGGGAGCAACCCGCTCCTTCATCGCCGACGTCGCCGAGCTGGCAGGTGCAGATCCCACGCCTGCCCTCGGCGACACCTCTTCCCGGATGCCCTGGTGGTCCCGGTCGGTCGATTCGACCTACCTGACCGGCAAGCGCGTCTTCATCTTCGGCGACGCCACCCACGCCGTCGCCGCCGCCCGCATAGCGCGCGAGGAACTGGGCTTCGAGGTCTGCGGCCTCGGCTGCTACGCCCGCGAATTCGCCCGCGACGTGCGCGCCGAGGCGGCGCGGTGCGGGGTCGAGGCGCTGATCACCGACGATCACCTCGCGGTCGAGGATGCGATCGCGGCGGCTGCGCCGGAACTGGTGCTCGGCACCCAGATGGAGCGCCACATCGCCAAGCGCCTCGGCATCCCCTGCGCCGTGATCAGCGCGCCGGTGCACGTGCAGGATTTCCCCGCGCGCCACTCGCCCCAGATGGGGTTCGAGGGCGCCAACGTGATCTTCGACACCTGGGTGCACCCGCTGGTGATGGGGCTGGAGGAGCACCTGCTCACCATGTTCCGCGAGGACTTCGAATTCTCGGACGAGGCAGGCGCATCGCACCACGCGGCGCACAGCCCGCGCAAGGCGGAAACCAGCCTTCCGTTCGTGTCGAGCGAAGTCGGGACACAGGTGCCCACGCCCGCCTCAAGTCTCTCGACTGCGCCCGAGACGAACGGGGAACCGGCTGACACCCTCTGGACCGCCGAGGCCGAGCGGGAACTGAAGAAGATCCCCTTCTTCGTGCGCGGCAAGGCCCGTCGCAACACCGAGAACTTCGCCGCTGCCGAAGGGCGCCGGCAGATCGATCTCGAAACGCTCTACGACGCCAAGGCGCATTATGCACGGTAGTGTCGCCTCGGCCTCCTCGGTGGACCCGCGCGCGCCCGTCCGGGTGGTGATCGTCACGCTCGACAATCACCTCAAGGGCGCGGTCGACCGGGCCGAGGAAGCCCTGGCGAAGGAAGGCATCGACCTCTCGCTCCACGCGGCCAGCGAATGGGGCAGCAACGCCGAGGATCTCGAAGCGGTCAAGGCCGCCATCGCCTCGGCCGACATCGTGATCGCCACGATGCTGTTCCTCGACGATCACATCCGCATGATCCTCCCCAGCCTCGAGGCGCGGCGCGAGGATTGCGACGCGATGGTCTGCCTGATGAGCGCGGGCGAGGTGGTGCGGCTGACCAAGATGGGCGGCTACCGCATGGACGCCCCGGCCAAGGGGCCGCTGGCGCTGCTCAAGAAGCTGCGCGGCTCTTCGGGCAAGGACGGCAAGCCCAATTCGGGCGCTGGGCAGATGAAGATGCTGCGCCGCCTGCCCAAAATCCTGCGCTTCATCCCCGGCACCGCGCAGGACGTGCGCGCCTATTTCCTGACGCTGCAATACTGGCTCGCGGGCTCGGACGAGAACGTGGTGGCGATGGTCCGCGCGCTGATCGACCGCTATGCCGCGGGCGAGCGGCTCTATCGTCGCGGCATCACCAAGGCCGATGCGCCGCTCGAATATCCCGAAACCGGCGTCTATCACCCCGCCACCCAGCAGCGCATCTCCGAAAGCCTGCGCCTGCTGCCCGCGACCCCGGGCCGCGAGGGCACGGTCGGGCTGATCCTGCTTCGCTCGTATCTTCTGGGCCGCGACTGCGCGCATTACGACGGCGCGATTGCCGCCTTCGAGGCCGTCGGGCTGAAGGTTATCCCGGTCTTCGCCAGCGGGCTCGACGCGCGTCCGGCGATCGAACAGTACTTCATCGGCCCCGACGGCAAGCCCACGGTCGACGCCGTCGTCAACCTCACCGGCTTCTCGCTGGTCGGCGGCCCGGCCTATTCCGACGCGCCGGCTGCGCGCGAGGTGCTGGGCCATCTCGACCTGCCCTATCTCGCCGCGCATGCCATCGAGTTCCAGTCGATCGAGGACTGGGCGCACCGGCCGCAGGGCCTGCTTCCGCTCGAGGCGACGATGATGGTCGCCCTGCCCGAGCTCGACGGCTCGACTGTCCCGCACGTGTTCGGCGGACGCGCGGGGCAGTCGGGCGAAGGCTGTTCGGGCTGCGACCGCCGCTGCGCCCGCCCCGCCTCGCACAAGGCACGCCCCATGCAGGCCTGCCCCGAACGCGCCGAGGCGCTGGCCGCCAAGACCCTCAAGCTGATCCGGCTGCGCCGTGCCGAGCGCGCCGCGCGCAAGCTCGCCATCGTCGTCTTCAACTTCCCGCCCAATGCCGGAGCGACCGGCACGGCGGCCTTCATGGCGGTGCACGAGAGCCTCTACGCAACCCTCCAGCGCCTCAAGGCCGAGGGCTACAGCGTCGATGTGCCGGAAAGCCTCGATGCGATGCGCACCGCGTTGCTCGAAGGCAACCGCGAGCGTTTCGGCACCGACGCCAACGTCGCCCACCGCATCCCCGCCGACGAACACGTGCGGCGCGAAAAGCACCTCGCCGAGATCGAGGCCGCCTGGGGCCCCGCCCCCGGCAAGCAGCTGTCGGACGGCGGGCATATCCTCGTCCAGGGCGCGCAGTTCGGCAACGTGTTCGTCGGCGTGCAGCCCGGCTTCGGGTACGAGGGCGATCCCATGCGCCTGCTGTTCGAGGGCGGCTTCGCCCCGACCCACGCCTTCAGCGCCTTCTACCGCTGGATCCGCGAGGATTTCGGCGCCCACGCGATCCTCCATTTCGGCACCCACGGGGCGCTCGAATTCATGCCGGGCAAGCAGGCGGGGATGTCGGGCAAGTGCTGGCCGGACCGTCTGATCGGCGACACGCCCAATTTCTACCTCTACGCCGCCAACAACCCTTCGGAAGGGATGCTGGCGAAGCGCCGCTCGGGTGCGACGCTGATCAGCTACCTCACCCCGCCGCTGGCGCAGGCGGGCCTCTACAAGGGCCTGTCCGAACTGAAGGCCAGCGTCGAACGCTGGCGCGCGACAATAGACGATGCCGACCACGCCGAGGAACGCGCCGATCTCGCCGCGCTGATCGCCGACCAGTGCGAGGCGCTCGACATCGCCTATGCCGACATCGGCGAACTGCCCGCCCGTCTCTACGAGATGGAGCAGGCGCTGATCCCGCATGGCCTGCACGTCTTCGGCCGCAACCCTGCGGGTGCCGAGCGCGAGGACATGCTCGATGCGATGATGGAAGCGGGCAGCCATGACGGCCCCACTCCCGATCGCGCGCGCCTCGCCGCGCTTCTGGACTCGTCCGACGAGATGGGATCGCTGATCCATGCGCTCGACGGCGGCTATGTCGCGCCGGCTCCGGGCGGCGATGTGGTGGTGAACCCCGATGTGCTGCCCACGGGGCGCAACATCCACGGCTTCGACCCCTTCCTCCTGCCCTCCGCCTTCGCCTGCCGCATGGGCAGCGAACAGGCCGAACGCCTGATCGCGCGCCATGTCGAGAGCGGTCAGCCCTTCCCCGAAAGCATCGCCATGGTGCTGTGGGGCACGGACAACATGAAGTCCGAAGGTGTGCAGATCGCCCAGGCCATGACCCTGATGGGCGCGCGCCCGCGTCGCGACACCTACGGGCGTCTCGCCGGCGCGGAGCTGATCCCGCTGGCCGAACTCGGCCGCCCGCGGATCGACGTGGTGATGACCCTGTCCGGCATCTTCCGGGACCTCCTGCCGATGCAGACCCGGATGCTCGCCGAAGCCGCGCTGCTCGCCAGCGCCGCCGAGGACGAGCCGCTGGAGGCGAACTTCATCCGCAAGCACACGCTGGCGCAGATGGACAAGCACGGCTGCGATCTCGAAACCGCGGCCCTGCGGGTCTTCTCCAATGCCGAAGGTGCCTATGGCGCCAACGTCAACCAGATGATCGAGGGCGGCGTCTGGGCCGATCCCGATGAGTTGGCCAATGCCTTCGAGGTCAACAAGGGCTTTGCCTACGGTGTCTCGGGCAAGCCGGTGCAACAGCGCGAATTGCTGCAAAGCGCGCTCGGCACGGTCGATTTCACCTACCAGAACCTCGAGAGCATCGAACTCGGGATCAACGATGTCGACCAGTATGTCGATGGCCTCGGCGGCGTGACCCGTTCGGTCGCCCGGGCCAAGGGGACGGAGACTCCGGTCTACATCCTCGATGCGACCCGCGGCAGCACCAAGGTGCGCACGCTCGCCGAACAGATCGACCTTGAAGCGCGTACCCGCACGCTCAACCCCAAGTGGTTCGAGGGCCTGCTCGAACATGGTTACGAGGGCGTTCGCCAGATCGAGGGGCACGTGACCAGCACCCTCGGCTGGTCGGCGACCACCGGACAGGTCGCGCCCTGGGTCTACCAGAAGATTTCCGAGACCTTCGTGCTCGATGCCGAAATGCGCCGCCGTTTGTCCGAGCTCAACCCCAAGAGCGCGGGTCGTGTGGCAGGACGGCTGCTCGAAGCCTGCGACCGCAACCTGTGGGCACCCGACGAAGCGACGCTCGCCGCCCTGCGCGAAGCCAATGACGAGCTGGAGGACCGCCTCGAGGGCGTGTTCCCCGCCGAATGACCTGAGGGATGAGGACCAAATGAACCTGCACAACCCCCGCTCGACCTTCTCGCCGCCCGACGGCGAAGGCTCCGTCCAGGTCGCACTGGATCCCGCCGACGAGATCAAGGGCGCCAAGGTCTTCGCGGTCTACGGCAAGGGCGGGATCGGCAAGTCGACCACCTCCTCGAACCTCTCGGCCGCCTTCTCGAAGCTCGGCCACCGCGTGCTCCAGATCGGCTGCGATCCCAAGCACGACAGCACCTTTACCCTCACCAAGAAGCTGATGCCGACGGTGATCGACGTGCTCGAGACGGTCGAGTTCCACTCGGAAGAGCTGCGGCCCGAGGACTACATGTTCGAAGGCTACAACGGCGTGATGTGCGTCGAGGCGGGCGGGCCGCCGGCGGGCACAGGCTGCGGCGGCTACGTGGTCGGGCAGACGGTCAAGCTGCTGAAGCAGCACCATCTGCTCGAAGAGACGGACGTCGTGATCTTCGACGTGCTGGGCGATGTGGTGTGCGGCGGCTTTGCCGCGCCCTTGCAGCATGCCGAGCGCGCGATCGTGGTGGCGGCCAACGACTTCGACTCGATTTTCGCCATGAACCGCATCGTCGCGGCGATCGGGGCGAAGTCCAAGAACTACGACGTGCGCCTCGCCGGCGTGGTCGCCAACCGCAGCCGCGAGACCGACGAGATCGACCGCTTCTGCGACAAGATCGGCATGCAGCGCCTCGCGCATTTCCGCGATGTCGACGCGATCCGCCGCAGCCGCCTCAAGAAGTGCACCTTGTTCGAGATGGGCGACGATCCGGAAGTGATCGCCGCGCAGAACGAATACCTGCGCCTCGCGCAGCTTCTCTGGGACGGTGTCGAGCCGTCGGCGGCGCAGCCGATGAAGGACCGCGACATCTTCGACTTCCTGGGGTTCGAGTGATGGCGACGCGGCTCCCCACCGATTACGATACCCGCCGCGAGGCGCTGGCGACCTATTTCGACAGCACCGCGCGCCAGGCGTGGATCGATCTCACCTCGGACGCCAAGGTCTCCGGCATCCGCGCCACCGTACGCGCCGGGCGCGATGCCATGCGTGCGACCCTGCTCGACTGGCTCCCGGCAGACCTCAGGCGCACCCGCATCCTCGATGCCGGCTGCGGCACCGGATCGCTGGCGGTGGCGGCCGCCTGCAGGGGCGCGGAAGTGACGGGGATCGACGTCGCGGCGGGCCTCGTCGAGGTGGCGCGCCAGCGCACGCCCTCTTTCATCGGCCACGGGCGCATCCACTGGAAGAGCGGCGACATGCTCGATCCCGACCTCGGTAGCTTCGCCCATGTCGTCGCGATGGATTCGCTGATCCACTACCAGCCCGAGGACCTCGTCGATGCGCTCGCGCGGCTGGCGCAGCGCACCACCGGGAGCATCCTGTTCACCTTCGCGCCGCGCACCACGCTGCTCGCCGCGATGCACAACATCGGCAAGGTCTTCCCCAAGTCCGACCGCAGCCCGGCGATCGTGCCGGTCGGCGAGGGCGAACTGCGCGAGCGCCTCGCGCGGCTCAATGGCTGGAGCATCGGCCGCACGCAGCGCATCAGCAGCGGGTTCTACACCTCGCAGGCGCTCGAACTGGTGAGGCACGGATGAACCGCCCCGCGCGCCCGAAACAGCCGCACTGGACGGAACTGGTGTTCCGCCTGCTGCCGTTTGCGGACGCGGCCAGCGCCGACCTGCCCCTGCCGCGCCTGCTGCGTCTCGCGCTGTTCCAGGTGAGCGTGGGGATGGCGATGGTGCTGCTCAACGGCACTCTCAACCGCGTGATGGTGGTCGAGCTCGGCACGCCGACCTGGCTGGTCGCGCTGCTGATCGCCGTGCCCCTGTTTGCCGCGCCGTTCCGGGCGCTGGTCGGCCACAAGTCCGACACCCACCGCTCGGTGCTCGGCTGGCGGCGGGTGCCCTATATCTGGTTCGGCACGATGCTGCAGTTCGGCGGGCTGGCGATCATGCCCTTCGCGCTGCTGCTGCTGGACGTGGAGGGCCGCTTCGAGCTGGGCCTAGTCGCCGGGGCTGCCGCCTTCCTGCTGACGGGCACGGGCTTTCACGTGACCCAGACCGCCGGCCTCGCGCTGGCGACCGACCTTGCACCCGAAGACAAGCGCCCGCGCGCCGTGGCGCTGCTCTACGTGATGCTCTTGGTCGGCATGATGTTCTCCGCCTTCGTGATCGGCGGCATCCTCGCCGACTATTCGGCGACCAAGCTGGTGCAGGTGATCCAGGGCTGCGCGCTGCTGACGATGGTGCTCAACCTCACGGCGCTGTGGAAGCAGGAGGCGCGCAACCCCGCCGCTACCGCGCCCGACCGCGAGACGCCGAGCTTCGGGCAGATCTGGCAGGCCTTCGTGAGCGACGGACGCAACGCGCGGCTGCTGACCGCGATCGGCATCGGGGCTGCGGGCTTTGCGATGCAGGACGCGCTGCTCGAGCCCTATGGCGGCGAAATCCTCGGCCTGTCGGTCGGGGCGACCACGGGTCTGACCGGCGCCTGGGCGCTGGGTTCGCTGTGCGGCTTCATGCTCTCGGGCCGGGCGCTGGCGCGCGGATGGGATCCGCTGCGACTGGCCGGTGCGGGCCTCGTGATCGGGATCAACGCCTTCCTGCTGGTGCTCTTCGCCGGCCCCTTCGCGGCGCCGCTGATGCTCTATGCGGGCGCGCTGGGGATCGGGGTCGGGCTCGGCCTGTTCTCGGTCGGCACGCTGATGGAGGCGATGAGCCTCGCGCGCGGCGAGACCGCGGGCCTTGCGCTCGGTGCCTGGGGCGCGGTGCAGGCCACCTGTGCCGGGCTCGGCATCGCCGTCGGCGGCCTGCTGCGCGACGGGGTGGCTCTCCTGCTCCAGAGCGATGCGCCCACGGCCAGCATGGCGATGCGCGCCACCGGCTATGGCACTGTCTACATTCTCGAGATCGCGCTGCTGCTGATCGGCCTTGCCGCCATCGGCCCGCTGGTGGGTCACCAGCGCCGCGCCAACCCCGATGCCGAAGACCCGTCCGCCCAGCCATTCGGGCTGATGGAGTTCCCGACATGATTGCCCGTGTCCGCCTGTCCCGTCTCTTCCCCGGCTCCGCCTCAGCCGGCCTGTTTCACGAGAGGAATGTGAAATGAACGCTGCCTATATCGTCGGCACCTTCGATGTTGCCGAACTCGCCTTCCTGCTGTTCTTCGGCTTCTTCATCGCGCTGGTTTTCTACCTCAACAAGGAAAGCCGCCGCGAAGGCTATCCGCTCGAGGACGAGGTCACCGGCGCGGTCGAGCCCGACACCCGGCTGTTCGACGGCGCGAAGAAGAGCTTCCCGCTCCCCAACGGCCGCGGCACCTATGTGCCCGAGGACGTCGCCCGCGACGATGTGAACGTCCCCGCTGTGCAGGCCTTCCGGGCCGGCGGCGCGCCGTGGGTCCCGACCGGCGATCCGATGGTCGACGGCATGGGCCCGGCCGCCTTCGCCAACCGCTCGAAGTATCCCGATCTCACCTTCGACGGCCGCCCGCGCATCGTGCCGATCGCCCAGAGCCACGAACTGGTGGTCGCCCCCAATGATCCGCAGCTGATCGGCTGGGATGTCGTCGCCGCCGATGGCGTCAATGTGGGCAAGGTCAGCGACATCTGGGTCGACCAGGCCGAACACCTGATCCGCTATCTCGAGATCGAGACCACCAGCGGAAAGAAGGTGATGGCGCCGATGATGGTCGCGGTGGTCCACGGCAACAGCCTGCTGGCCAAGATCCTGCCGACCACCAGCGACGAACGCGAATATGTCGAGATCGACGCGATCACCGCCGCCCAGTTCGACAACGTGCCCGCGCTCGAGACCGCGGGGATCATCACCCGCTACGAGGAAGACCGCATCCAGGCCTACTTCGGCGGCGGCTACATGTATGCGACGCCGGAAAGGTCGGAAGCATGGATCTGAACCTGCCTGCGGCGGAGACGGATCAGGCGGCAGCGGCGGCAACGCCGCTGCCGGCCGGGCTCGATCACGCCGCGCTCGAGAATGACGGCCCCAAGGCCTTCGGGGACCGGATGGGCACCCCCGCGCCGGACGAGACCGTGCTCTGGAAGGGCCGTCCGCAGCTCGCGCTGCTGGCCCGCACCGCCTTCCATACCCGCAAGGCCGGGCTCTACATGGCCGCACTGGCCGGGATCGCGCTGGCGACCGGCAACACCGATGCCGCAATCGTCGCCGCAGTGCTCGGGGTGGTACTGGTGGCGCTGCTCTACGTCCTTGCATGGGCGAGCGCGCGCAGCACGCTCTACATCCTCACCGACACGCGCCTGATCATGCGCATCGGCATGGCGATCGAGACGCGCATCAACATTCCCCTGAAGCAGGTCACCGCCGCCCATCTCGCGCCGCGCGGCAAGGACGGCCACGGCGACATCGCATTCGAGCTTTCGGGCGAGCGCCTGCTCGGCACGCTGCTGCTGTGGCCGCACGTGCGCCCCTGGCACTATGCCATGCCGCAACCGATGCTGCGCGCCATGCCCGATGCGGCCGGCGTCGCGCAGATGATCGCCGAGGCCCGCGCGCGTTTCGGCGCGATCGAGCGGAATTTGAGCGAGATCAAGGAAGCTGGCCCGTCCAGCGTCCAACACGGCCATCAGCCCGCGGCCGCATCCGGTCGTCTCGCACCGGTGCTGCACCGCGGCGAGCAGGGTCTGGAGGGAGCACCCGCATGATTGTCCGCGAGTACGAGAAGGACGAGATCACGGTCCACAAGGTGCCCCTGTTCCTGATGGGCGGCATCATCGCGATCTCGCTCGCGCTGACGGCCTCGGTGACGATGGGCCTTTTCCCGAAGCAGTCGGTGCCTTCAGAGGCGCGCGCTGCGGCCGGGATCGGGGCGGCTCAGGAACGCACGCTGAGGTTCTTCGACGAGGAAGACGGCACCGTCCGGATCGAGGACGGCGCCACGGGCGAAGTGCTCGCCCGCCACGGCGTCGGCCAGGGCGGCTTCATCCGCGCGACGGTGCGCAGCCTCGTCCACCAGCGCCGCATCCGCGGGCACGGGGCCGAGGTGCCCTTCACCCTCACCCGCTGGGAGAATGGCGGGCTGACGCTGGCCGATCCCGTTACCGGCCGCTCGGTCGAGGTCAGCTCCTTCGGGCCTGACAACCGCGCGGTCTATGCGAACCTGTTGCCCGCCGCGCCCGAGGGGACCCGCTGATGGCCCTCGCCTTCCTCGCCGCGACCAGCTTCGAGACGCCCTGCACCGTCACGGTCGAGCAGAGCTCGGAGCATTTTCACGCCCATGTCGAACTGGCGGAGGACATCGCAATCGAGCCGGGCGACAAGGTGCGCGTCCACGGTGCCCCGATCCAGATCCCGTTCGGCACCCGCCAGGTCTTCGAACGCCGCGCCACCGTCACCCGCGCCAGCCCGCTGATGCGCGCCCTCACCCGGCTTGCCGCCTATTTCGACCTCAGCGAACTCTACGAAGTCAGCTTCAACGCCGGGAGGATCAAATGAACGCCTACAAGCCGATGACCAGCGAGGAGGCGATGGCGCTGGCGACGCAAGACACGATGCTGACCCCGCGCTTCTACACCACCGATTTCGACGCGCTCGACGCGATCGACGTCTCGCCTGTGCGCGCCGAATGGGACCAGCTGATCGCCGACATGGTGGGCGATCCCAACAAGCTTCACTTCAAGCACAACGACAGCTTCAAGGGCGTGATCGAGGGGCTGGAGCCTTCGCTCCGGCAGGAGTTCACCGATTTCCTCGTCAGCTCGATGACCAGCGAATTCTCCGGCTGCGTGCTCTATGCCGAGATCGCCCGGCGGACCAAGAACCCGGACGTCAAGCAGCTCTTCCGCCTGCTCGCCCGCGACGAGAGCCGCCATGCCGGCTTCATCAACGAGAGCCTGAAGGATGCCGGGATCGGCGTCGATCTCGGCTATCTGACGAAGACCAAGAAATACACCTACTTCAAGCCGAAGTTCATCTTCTACGCGGTCTATCTGTCGGAGAAGATCGGCTACGCGCGCTACATCACGATCTTCCGGCACCTCGCCCGCAATCCGCAGCACAAGTTCCACCCGATTTTCGACTGGTTCGAGGAGTGGTGCAACGACGAGTTCCGCCACGGCGAGGCTTTCGCCATGCTGCTGCGCTCGGACCCCAAGCTGCTCGAGGGCGCCAACAAGCTGTGGGTGCGCTTCTTCCTGCTGTCGGTCTACGCGACGATGTACGTGCGCGATCACAACCGTCCGGTGTTCCACGCCGCGCTCGGCGTCGATCCGACCGAGTACGACTACAAGGTCTTCGCGATCTGCAACCAGATCGCCCGCCAGGTCTTCCCGGTCGAGCTCGACATCGACAGCCCCGCCTTCCGCCGCCAGATGGAGAAGCTGCGCCTCGCCGCCGCGCGCATCGAGGACGGCAAGGCCAGGGGCGGCATCGGCGGCCTGCTGAGCCGCGCCTCGGGCACGCTCGGCGCGGGTCTTGCCTTTGCGCGGATGTATCTCATGGCGCCCAAGCCCAACACCCTGCCCCGCTCCATCCGGCTGCAACCCGCGTGGTAAGCTGGAGCGGCCATATTGTGCCGTTCATCGTGACGGTGGCGATCTGGTTCGTCGCGACCGGGCTGATTGCCTGGGCGGACAACCGCGAGCGCGCCACCTTCTCGACCAGCCTGATGGTTGGCAGCATCGCCGGGATCGCCGGACTGCTGGTAATCCTGCTCTCGTCGCTCTCCACGCAGGTCTGGGCCGTCTACCTGTCCTTCATCGGTGCGCTGATGGTTTGGGGCTGGCACGAGCTCTCGTTCCTCACCGGCGCCTCGGCCGGCCCGCGCCGCGGCCTTGCCGACCCGTCGCTGACCGGACTCGCGCGTTTTCGCCAGGCCGCAGCGACGGTGATGCACCATGAGGTCGCCCTCGCCGTCACCGCGCTGCTGCTCATCTCGCTCTCGTGGGACGTGCCCAACCAGATCGGCGCGACTGTCTTCGTGCTGATGTTCGCAATGCGGCTGATCTCCAAGATCAACCTCTTCGTGGGCGTGCCCAATGCCAGCTCCGAGATGCTGCCCGAGCAGCTGGTCTACCTAAAGTCCTATTTCGGCCCGAGCCGCATGACCCTACTGCTGGCCCTGTCGATCGCGGCGATCGCGGCGGCGAGCGGCTGGTTCGCCACGCTGGCGCTGGCCGCGCCGGTGGGTTCGGCGGAAATGGTCGGCGCGAGCCTGCTGACCACGCTCGCCCTCCTCGGCGTGCTCGAACACCTGTTTCTCGCCCTGCCCTTCCGCGACGGGATGCTGTGGGGCTGGGCCCTTCCGCAGCGCAGACCCGCTGCCCCGACGAACCGAGACTGACGACAATGACAAAGACAACAGAGGGAACCCCGATGGACTTCGAAGCCTTTTTCGCAGGCGAACTCGACGCGGTGCGCGAGGACGGCCGTTACCGGGTGTTCACCGATATCAAGCGCCACCGCGGCCGCTTCCCCCACGCCACCCGCTTCATCGCCGAGGAAACCCAGGCCGTGACCGTGTGGTGCTCGAACGACTATCTCGGCATGGGCCAGCACCCCGCGGTGCTCGAAGCGATGCACGAATGCCTCGACGAATGCGGCGCGGGTGCGGGCGGCACCCGCAACATCTCGGGCACCAACCACTACCACGTGCTGCTCGAGCAGGAGCTCGCCGACCTCCACGGCAAGGAAAGCGCGCTGCTGTTCACCTCGGGCTACGTCTCGAACTGGGCGGGCCTCGGCACGCTCGCGGGCAAGATCCCGGGCTGCGTCGTGTTCTCGGACGCGCTCAACCACGCCTCGATGATCGAGGGCATCCGCTACAGCCGGGCGCCCTACAAGATCTTCCGCCACAATGACGTGGAGCACCTCGACGAACTGCTGTCGATGTACGGCCCCGAAGTGCCCAAGCTTGTGGCCTTCGAAAGCGTCTACTCGATGGACGGCGACATCGCCCCCATCGCCGACATCCTCGACGTGTGCGAGAAGCACGGCGCGATGAGCTACATCGACGAGGTTCACGCCGTCGGCCTCTACGGCCCGCGCGGCGGCGGCATCGCCGAGCGCGAAGGGCTGATGGACCGCATCACCGTGATCGAAGGCACGCTCGGCAAGGCCTTCGGGGTGATGGGCGGCTACATCGCGGCCTCCGCCAACCTCGTCGACTTCGTGCGCTCCTTCGCCAGCGGCTTCATCTTCTCGACCGCCCTGCCGCCTGCCGTGGCGGCGGGCGCGGCGGCGAGCATCCGCCACCTCAAGACCTCGAGCGCCGAACGCGAGCTTCAGCAGAAGCGCGTCGCGCAGGTCCGCCGGGCGCTCGACATCATGGGCATCCCGCACCTCGACAACCCGAGCCACATCATCCCGGTGATGGTCGGCGACGCCAAGAAGTGCAAGATGATCAGCGACTGGCTGATGGACAACCACGGGATCTACGTCCAGCCGATCAACTACCCGACCGTGCCCGTGGGCACCGAGCGCCTGCGCGTCACGCCCTCGCCGGTGCATTCGGATGGCGACATCGACCGGCTGATCAAGGCGCTCTCCGAGATCTGGTCGCACTGCGAACTGGCGCGGATGGAACAGGCCGCCTGAACCTTCCCGACCGAGAAGAATACCGGCTCTCCCTTGGACGGGAGTGAGGGCGGACGCCATGGGGGTGGCGTCCGCCCTCTTTGCATTCCGGGCGCAGGCGGGCGGCGGGCGAAGTTTACAAAGTTGACACTGTGCGCGGCGTTTACCGTCCGAGTGGGTGTTCGCGCGTTCCTGCGCGGCAATGACAATGCGTAAGAGCCGCGCGAAGCTAGCCACATTCGTCGCAAGCAGGAAAGCGAGCCGAAGGTCCGCTTTCGGGGACGCGCCCGCGCCGGGCGAATGGCGGCAAGTGGGTGGATTGTGTTGAAAAACACCCCCTTGCAATGGTGGTAAAGTATTGATTCTATGTCT